>Ga0209253_10006621_pt1 | contig 10014 bp, 9 predicted proteins | sample FrelakmetBRP12BR_FD_187145 | JGI IMG/M metagenome (GOLD analysis project Ga0209253, IMG submission 187145) | Freshwater lake sediment microbial communities from the University of Notre Dame, USA, for methane emissions studies - BRP12 BR (SPAdes)... | ecosystem: Environmental > Aquatic >...
TCGCCGCGCCTAGCTGCGCGGCCCGCCAAGGCCCGGCGCATGCGCGAGCCAAGCGTTAACAGGCCCTGGCCGCCGACGGCCGGACCGCGCTCATGACCCGCAAACCCCAGACTGCCGTCGATGTCCCGGCGCCGCCCGTGCCTCGGCACGTGGCGATCATCATGGACGGCAACGGCCGCTGGGCGAAGGCCCGCGGCAAGCCGCGGGTGTTCGGGCACACCCGCGGCGTCGACGCCGTGCGCGCATCGCTGCAGGCTTGCGGGGAACGCGGCGTCGAATACCTGACGCTCTTCGCCTTCAGCTCGGAGAACTGGCGCCGTCCCGCGGACGAGGTCTCGACGCTGATGAAGCTCTTCGTCAGCGCGCTGCGGCGCGAGGTCAACAAGCTCGTCGAGATCGGCGTCCGCATGCGCGTGGTCGGCGACGTGTCGGCCTTCGACGCGGAACTGCGCCGCCAGATCGCGGAGTCGGAGCAGAAGACCGAACGGAACAGCAAGCTCCACCTGACGATCTGCGCCAACTACGGCGGCCGCTGGGACATCGCGCAGGCCGCGCGTCGCGCATCGGAGGGATCGGGCAGCCTGACCGAGGAAGGCATCGCGCGGCATCTCGCGCTGTCATTCGCGCCCGATCCCGACCTGCTCATCCGCACCGGCGGCGAGCGCCGCATCAGCAATTTCCTGCTGTGGCAGCTTGCCTATTCCGAGCTGCACTTCACCGACGTCCTGTGGCCGGACTTCGATGCCGCCGAGCTCGACCGCGCGCTGGCGTGGTACGCCACGCGGCAGCGTCGGTTCGGCATGACAGGCGATCAGGTCGGCGAAGCGCCGGTCGCGAACGTGGCCTGAGCGCGTGCTGAAGCAGAGGGTCGTCACCGCCGTCGTCCTGTTTGCGTTGCTCGTCGGCGCGCTCGCCTGGTCGCCGGTCGCGTTCGAACTCCTGGCGACGGCGATCGTCGCGGCAGCCCTGGGCGAGTGGATGCAACTGGTGGGCTGGCCGCGCAGGCCGGCCGTGGCGGGCGCCGCCGTCTTCGGCGCCGTGCTGTTCGTCGTCTCGCTGGCGATGCCGCAGTGGATCGAACTGGCGCTGCTGCCGCTCAGCCTGCTCGCGACGATCGTCTGGGCGGCGCTGGCCGTGTTGCTGATGCGGCCCGGCGCCATGTCAGTGCGGATGCCGCGCAGTGTGTCCACCGTGCTCGCCGTGCTGATGACGGCCGCGGCCTGGGTCGCGCTGGTGCACTTCCTCCACGAGGGGGTGGTCGTGCTGCTGTCGGTGCTGTTCATCGTCTGGCTGGCCGACACCTCGGCGTACTTCACGGGTCGCGCATTCGGGAAGCGCAAGCTCGCGCCGCACATCAGTCCGGGCAAGACATGGGCGGGCGTGGTCGGGGCGGTCGTTGTCGTCATCGGCGTCGGAGTCATCGCGCACCTGGTGGCGCCGAACGCTGCTCTGCTGTCCAACCGCCTGCTCGCAGCGCTCGGCGTCGTGGGCGCGGTCCTGCTCGGCGTCATCGTGCTGCTGTCGATCATCGGCGACCTGTTCGAAAGCCTGCTGAAGCGCCAGGCCGGCGTAAAGGACAGCAGTCATCTGCTTCCCGGTCACGGCGGCTTCTACGACCGGGTCGACGCCTTGCTGCCGACGCTGCCGCTCGCGGCGCTGCTCGAATGGATCGCCCGATGAAGGCCGTGACCATCCTCGGCGCCACCGGGTCGATCGGGACCAGCGCGCTCGACGTCATCGCGCGCCACCCCGAGCGCTATCGGGTGCATGCCCTGACGGCGCAGAGCAACGTGGACGGCCTGGCGGATCTCGCCCTGCGGTTCGGACCCGAGGTGGTCGTCATCGGCGACGCGTCGCTGGAGGGCCGCCTGCGCGAGGCGTTGCGGGAGCGGGGAGCGACGGCGCGCGTCGCGGGCGGCCGCGATGCCCTGGTCGACGTGGCTCGCGCACCCGAGGTCGACGCGGTGCTCGCCGCCATCGTCGGCGCCGCCGGCCTCGTGCCGACACTGGCCGCCGCCGAGGCCGGCAAGCGCCTGATGCTGGCGAACAAGGAAGCGATCGTCAGCGCCGGCGCGCTGCTGATGGACGCGGTGCGGCGCGGCGGGGCCGAACTGCTGCCCGTCGACAGCGAACACAACGCGATCCACCAGTGCCTCGCCGGAGTGCGCGCGGCCGAACGCGACGGCGCGCGCCTGGTGCTCACGGCGTCGGGGGGTCCGTTCCGCGATCGCCTCGACCTGGACGACGTCACGCCCGACGAGGCGTGCGCGCATCCCAACTGGGTGATGGGCCGGAAGATCTCGGTCGACTCGGCGACCCTGATGAACAAGGGCCTCGAGGTGATCGAGGCGAGCTGGCTGTTCGACGTGCCGGTCGAGCGCATCGACGTGGTGATCCACCCGCAGAGCGTGATTCACTCGATGGTCGAGTTCCCCGACGGTTCGGTGCTGGCGCAGATGGGAACGCCCGACATGCGCGCTCCGCTGGCCTACGCGCTGGCGTGGCCAGAGCGCGTGACGAGCGGCGCCCAGCGGCTGGACTTCGCCCGGCTGGGTGAGCTGACGTTCGAGGCGCCGGATTTGCGCCGTTTTCCCTGCCTCGGGTTTGCCTATGAAGCCTTGCGCCATGGGCGCGCGGCCAGTGCCGTACTGAACGCCGCCAACGAAGTCGCGGTCCAAGCGTTCCTCGAGGGCCGCTTGCGGTTCACCGGAATCGCGGCGACGATCGAACGCGTCCTCGAGGCCTTCGACCCGGCGCAACCGTCCGGGATCGACGAGGTGCTGGAAATCGACCGCCGCGCGCGTGAAGTCGCGACCGGCATGCTGCCGAACTGAAAGCCTGAGCCGCAATGACGTTACTGACGACCATCGCAGCATTCCTGATCACGCTCGGCATCCTGATCGTGGTCCACGAGTACGGCCACTACTGGGTCGCACGCAAGTGCGGCGTGAAGGTGCTGCGCTTCTCGATCGGTTTCGGACGACCGATCAAGCGCTGGGTGCGGGGAGACGACCGGACCGAGTGGGTGATCGCCGCGATGCCGCTCGGCGGCTACGTGCGCATGCTCGACGAACGCGACCCCGATTGCGCACCGATCGCCACGGCGGACCTCCCGCGCAGCTTCAACCGCCAGTCGGTGTGGAAGCGCATCGCCATCGTGCTTGCCGGTCCCGCGGCCAACCTGCTGCTCGCGATCGCCGTCTACTGGCTGCTGAACGTCGTCGGCGTGATGGAGCCCCAGGCGCTGCTCGGCCCGCCGCCGGCCGCCACCGCGGCCTCGCGGGCGGGCGTCGCCGCCGGGGACCGCGTGATCGACGTCGACGGCGAGGCGGTGCGGTCGTGGAACGAACTGCGGTGGGTGCTGCTTCAGCGCGCGGTCGGGACCAGGCCGATCGTGCTCGAGGTCGAGGGCGCCGACACGTCGCGCCGCGCGGTCACGCTCGATGCTTCGGGCGCCGTCACCGAGGAACTCGACGGCGACGTCATCGCGCGGCTCGGCATCGTGCCGTACAGCGGGCCGCCCCGCGTCGGCCGTGTCGCGGAGGGCAGCGCCGCCGCGGAGGCCGGCCTGCTCGCCGGCGACCGCATCGTTGCCGCCGGCGGTGAGCCGATCGCCTCGGCACGCGCGCTGATCGAGCGCGTGCGAGCCTCCGCCGAGAAGCCGCTGGAACTCACGGTCGAACGCGAGGGGCAGACGGCGCGGATCCGCGTGACGCCGAGCCGCGTGACCGATGGGACCGGCCAGTCGTTCGGTCGCATGGGCGCGGAACTGAACGATCGTCCGCCGCTGATCAAGGTGCAGTACGGCCCGGTCGAGAGCATCGGAATCGCCGCGGGAAAGACGGTCGACACCGCCGTGTTCTCGCTGAGGATGCTGGGCAAGATGGTGACCGGCGAAGCGTCGTGGAAGAACCTCTCCGGACCGGTCACGATCGCCGACTACGCTGGACAGACCGCGCGCATCGGCCTCGCCGCGTTCCTGAGCTTTCTCGCTCTCGTTTCCATCAGCCTCGCGGTGCTCAACCTGCTGCCCATTCCGATGCTCGACGGAGGGCACTTACTGTATTATTTGATCGAGATTCTCAAGGGCAGCCCGCCAGCGGAGTGGGTCGTCGAGTGGGGCCAGCGTGCCGGAGTTGCGCTGCTCGGACTGTTGACGATGCTGGCGCTCTACAACGACTTGGTCCGGCTGCTCTCCTGACCCGCACCCACGCCTTCGTACTGGAACCGGAAGTTGAATCGTCGCGTGTCCACTCGGCGCCGCGTGCCTGCAGCCCTGCGCCGGGTTGCCGCCGCGGTGGTGGCCGCGTACTGCGTCAACGCCATGGCGCAGGAATTCACGGTCCGCGACATTCGTGTCGAGGGCGTGCAGCGCACTGAGGCCGGAACGGTCTTCAGCTACCTGCCGGTGCGCGTCGGCGACCGCTTCGATCCGGAGCGGGGCTCGCAGGCCATACGCGCGCTGTATGCCAGCGGACTCTTCAAGGACGTGAAGCTCGAGGTCGACGGCGACGTGCTGGTCGTCCTGGTCGAGGAGCGTCCGGCCGTTGCGGCCGTCGAACTGTCCGGCGTCAAGGAGTTCGACAAGGAACAGGTGGTCAAGTCGCTGCGCGAAGTCGGGCTCACGGAAGGCCGCATCTTCGACCGTGCGCTGCTGGAGCGCTCCGAGCAGGAACTGCGGCGCCAGTACCTGTCGCGCGGCCTGTACGGCGTCGAAGTCAAGACGACCGTGACGCCGATCGAGCGCAACCGCGTCAACGTGTCGATGGTCGTGAACGAGGGCGACATCGCCCGCATCCGTTCGATCACGTTCACGGGCAACACCGTCTTCAGCGACTCGACGCTGCGCGGCGCCATGGAACTGACGACGCCCGACTGGCTGTCCTGGTACACGAAGCGCGACCAGTATTCGCGGCAGAAGCTCGGCGCCGACCTGGAGTCGATCCGGTCCTTCTACCTCAACCGCGGCTTCCTCGACTTCCGGATCGAGTCGACCCAGGTCTCGATCAGCCCCGACAAGAACGACATCTTCATCAACGTCAACCTGTTCGAGGGCGAGCGCTACACGGTGTCCGGCATCAAGCTGACCGGCGAACTGCTCGGGCTCGAGGAAGAACTGACCGCCCTGATCGACGTGAAGCCCGGCGAGACGTTCAGCGCCGAGCGGCTCAACGCGGTCGCCAAGCGCATCACCGACCGGATGGCGACGCTCGGCTACGCGTTCGCCACGGCCAACCCGATGCCGGAGCCGGACAAGGAGAACCGCACGGTCGCGTTCACCATCGTGGTGGACCCCGGCCGCCGCGTGTACGTGCGCCGCGTGAACATCGGCGGGAATTCGCGGACGAAGGACGAGGTCATCCGGCGCGAGGTCCGGCAGTACGAGTCGGCGTGGTTCGACTCCGAAAAGGTCCGTATTTCGCGCGACCGCATCGACCGGCTCGGCTTCTTCGAATCGGTGAACATCGAGACGCCCGCCGTGCCGAGCGCGCCCGACCAGGTCGACGTCAACGTCACGGTCAAGGAACGCGCGACCGGGAACATCCAGCTCGGCGCCGGCTACTCGAGCACGGAAGGGCTGGTGATCACGGCGGGACTGTCGCAGCAGAACCTGTTCGGCAGCGGCAACGCCCTGTCGCTCGAGATCAACACGAGCAAGGCGAACCGCGTCATCGCGATCACGCACACGGACCCGTACGTCACCACCGAAGGCATCAGCCGCACGGTCGAGTTGTTCGACCGCAGGTCGAACCTCGCCGAGCTCGGCCTGTCGAGCGTGGGCTACTCCACGCGGGGCTTGGGTCTGGTGTACGGCGTCCCGTTCACCGAGTACGACCGTGTCTTCTTCGGCCTGCGCTGGGAGAACACGACGATCGACCTGACGGATTCCTCGCCGATCCGCTACGTCGAGTACGTGCGCCAGTTCGGCGACAACACCGACACGCTCGCCTTCACCACGGGCTGGTCGCGGGACAACCGGGACAACCTGCTGGTGCCGCAGCGGGGCAACTACCAGCGGGCGTTCGCCGAGGTCGGCTTGCCGGTGCTCGACCTGCAGTACTACCGGCTCAGTTACCAGTACCAGCAGTTCTGGCCGTTGTTCAGCAAGGTCACGCTGGCCATGAACACGGAGATCGGCTACGGCAACGGGTACTCCGGCGATCCGTACCCGTTCTTCAAGAACTTCTACGTCGGCGGCATCGGCAGCGTGCGTGGCTACGACGGCGGCAGCCTCGGCCCGCGCGACCTCTCCGGCAACCCGCTGGGCGGCAACCGCAGGTTCAACGCGTCGTTCGAAACGCTGATGCCGCTGCCTGGCGCCGACCGCACGCTCCGCGCACTGGCGTTCTTCGACATGGGCCAGGTCTGGGGGCAGACGGTGCTGTGCCCGGACGGCTCGACTCCGACCTTCTCCTCGACGTCGACGGTGGTCTGCCCGACCACCGGCAACCCGGTCTACAGGAACCAGCCGATCGACCTCGGCGACCTGCGGTACTCGGTCGGCGTCGGCATCGCGTGGATTTCCCCGCTCGGCCCGCTGAAGCTGTCGTACGCGTATCCGATCAACAATCAGCCGGGCGACCGACTGCAGCGCTTCCAGTTCCAGATCGGAACGGGGTTCTGATATGGCAGAATCCTGCGCTTCGAAGGAGTCCGGACGATGACGAAACAGGGAGTTGCGGCGCTGGTCGCCGTCGCGTTGATGGCCTCGACGCCTCTCGCTGTCGCCCAGGAAGCGAAGATCGGGGTCGTGGTCCTCGAACGCATCCTGCGGGATTCCTCCGCAGCCAAGGCGGCCCAGCAGAAACTCGAAGCAGAGTTCTCGAAGCGGGATCGCGAACTGCAGGACATGGGCGCCCGCCTCAAGTCGGGAGCCGAGCGTTTCGAAAAGGACGCCCCGGTGATGACCGAGACGGACCGGGGACGTCGCCAGCGCGAACTGGCCGAGCTCGACCGCGAGTTCCAGCGCAAGCAGCGCGAGTTCCGCGAAGACTTCAATCAGCGACGCAACGAAGAGTTGCAGTCGATCATCGAGCGCACCAACCGCATCATCCGGCAGATGGCCGAGCAGGAGAAGTACGACCTGATCGTCCAGGAAGCCGTGTACTACAACCCCCGCATCGACATCACCGAGAAGGTCCTGCGGGTCCTGAACAACGGCCCCCGCTGAGCGCCATGGCGGCGACCGCCCAGTCGCTGGCCGAGCTGAATGCCGCCATCGGCCGCGCCAGCGGCGGCCGCCTGTCTGCGACCGTCGAGGGGTCCGCCGATACCCGCGTTGACGGACTCGCGCCGCTCGCCGTCGCGGGAGCCACCGATCTCGCGTTCCTCGCCAATCCCCGCTATCGCAACGACGCGCTGACGACCCGCGCCGCGGCCCTCGTGCTGTCGCCCGAGAGCGCGCGGCAGCTGTCCGCCGCGGGGCAGCGGCTGCCAGTGCTCGTCGTCGTCGACCAGCCGTATGCATGGTTCGCGTACGCGGCCCAGCTGCTGCATCCCGCCGAGCCGGTGCGGCCGGGCGTGGCGGCCACGGCGACGGTCGCGACCTCGGCCCGGGTGGATGCGACGGCGTGCGTCGAGGCCGGCGCGTTCATCGGCGAGCGCGCCCTGGTCGGTCCGGGGGCGCGCATCGGAGCGGGCGCGGTGGTCGGTGCGGACGCCGTTGTCGGGACGGGCTCGCGCCTGCACCCGCGCGCCGTCGTCCTCGACGGATGCCGGCTGGGCGAGCGCTGCATCATCGCAAGCGGCGTCGTCATCGGCGCCGACGGCTTCGGCTTCGCGCCGCTCGACGGCCGCTGGATCAAGATTCCCCAGGCCGGCGGCGTCGTGATCGGCGACGACGTCGAGATCGGCGCCAACACGACGGTCGACCGCGGCACGATGGGCGACACCGTGATCGAGGACGGCGTCAAGCTCGACAACCAGATCCAGGTCGCGCACAACTGCGTCATCGGCGCGCACACGGTGATCGCCGGCTGCGTCGGCATCGCCGGCAGCGCGCGCATCGGCCGCGGCTGCCAGATCGGCGGCGCGGCGATGATCGCCGGGCACATCACGATCGCGGACGGCTGCGCGATCGGCCCCGGGACGCTGGTGGCCAGTTCACTGACGGAGCCGGGTCACTACACCGGCTTCTTCCCGATCATGAAGAACCGCGACTGGGAACGCGCGGCGGCCATCATTCGAAACCTCGATGACCTCCGCGACCGGCTGCGGCAACTCGAGTCGCAATTGCGGCAAGGAAAGCAATCATGAAGATGGACATCCAGGAAATCATGCGGAAGCTGCCGCACCGCTATCCGATCATCCTCGTCGACCGCGTGCTCGAGCTCGTGTCCGGCGAGCGCGTCGTCGCGCTGAAGAACGTCACGATCAACGAGCCGTACTTCACGGGCCACTTTCCGGGCCATCCGGTGATGCCGGGCGTGCTGATCATCGAGTCGCTGGCGCAGGCCTGCGCGATCCTCGCCTTCGTGACCATGGAGGCGAAGGAAGGCGACGGGACGCTCTTCTACTTCGCGGGCATCGACGCGGCCCGCTTCAAGAAGCCCGTGATCCCGGGCGACCAGCTGCGTCTCGAAGCCGAGATGGGGCGCGCGAAGCGCGGCATCGCCAAGTTCACCGCCCGGGCGCTGGTCGATGGGCAGGTCGTCTGCGAGACGGAAATGATCTGCGCGGTCCGGAAGCCGAACGAGGCCCCGTGATGGCGAAGGTCCATCCGACCGCGGTCGTCGACCCGAAGGCCGAGCTCGCGGACGGCGTCGAGGTCGGCCCGTACTGCGTCATCGGCCCGAAGGTGAAGGTGGGGACGGCCACGGTGCTCGAATCGCACGTGGTCGTGAGCGGACGCACGACCATCGGCCGCGGCAACCGGTTCTTCCCGTTCAGCGCCATCGGCGGAGCCCCGCAGGACAAGAAGTACGCCGGCGAGGACACCGAACTCGTCATCGGTGACGGCAACACGGTGCGCGAGCACTGCACGTTCAGCCTCGGCACCGCACAGGGCGGCGGCGTGACCCGGGTGGGCTCCGACAACTGGATCATGGCGTCGGTGCACGTGGCGCACGACTGCGGCGTCGGCGACCACACGATCCTCGCCAACAACGTGACACTCGCGGGCCACGTCACGCTCGGCGACTGGGTCATCGTCGGTGGACTGTCCGGCGTGCACCAGTTTTGCAGGGTTGGCGCGCACGCGATGGTGGGCGGCGCCTCTGCTGTCCTGCGGGACATCCCGCCCTACGTGATCTGCAACGGCAACCCGTGCGCGCCGCATGGCATCAACACCGAGGGCCTGAAGCGGCGCGGCTTCGACACCGACACCGTGAACCTCCTGCGCCGCGCCTACAAGCTCGTGTATCGCGACGGCAAGACGGTGGCCGAGGCGGTGACGGCGCTCGACGCGCTGATCGCCGATGCGCCGGCCTCGGCGTCCGCGCTCGCGCTGCTGCGCGACTTCGTGCGCGATTCGCCCAGGGGCATCATCCGCTGATGAGCGCCCCGTCCAGCCTCGCCTTCGTCGCCGGCGAGGCGTCGGGCGACCTGCTGGCGGCCGGCGTCCTCGCCGAACTGAAGCGCCGCGACCCGGCACTGGCACTGTGCGGCGTCGGCGGCGACCGGATGATCGCCGCCGGCTTCGACGCGTGGGAGCACGTGCGCGCGCTGTCGGTGCGCGGCTACGTCGAGGTGATCCGGCACCTGCCGCGGTTGCTGCGCCTGCGCAGCGACCTCCTGCGCCGGATCACCGAACTGCGGCCGCGCGCCTTCGTCGGCGTCGACGCGCCTGACTTCAACCTCGGTCTCGAGGAGAAGCTGCGCGCGCGCGGGATCCGGGTCGTGCACATGGTGAGTCCGTCGGTGTGGGCGTGGCGGCGCGAACGGATCGAGCAGGTGCGGCGCGCGGTCGACCGGATGCTGCTCGTCTTTCCGTTCGAGCAGGCGCTGTACGACGAGGCCGGCATCCCGGCGACGTACGTGGGGCACCCCCTCGCCGCGATGATCCCGCTCGCGCCC
>Ga0209253_10006622_pt1 | contig 10013 bp, 15 predicted proteins | sample FrelakmetBRP12BR_FD_187145 | JGI IMG/M metagenome (GOLD analysis project Ga0209253, IMG submission 187145) | Freshwater lake sediment microbial communities from the University of Notre Dame, USA, for methane emissions studies - BRP12 BR (SPAdes)... | ecosystem: Environmental > Aquatic >...
TCTTCATACGCTGCGCTAGCCTTTGATGAATGTGCGGAGCTTTTGCTGCAATACCGGATACGCGCCAGACGAATCGCCGGTGCGATCGGAGCGGGTATCCAGATAGTTTTCAGCAACGAATCGCTTCACAATGGCAAAAGATGCGGGACTGTCCTGCTCCAGTTTCCGCGACATCACCACGGCGGCGAGACCGTTGATATGAGCCGGACGGAGATAATCGGAATAACGCAGCCGCTTGTCCTGCAGTTGGGTGGCCAGCATACCGCACAAGCGCTCCGGCCAATCCGGCACATCAAATATCTCGCCTGTGACCGTGACGCCAAGGATCACCCATTCACTAGAGAGCATTCGATTGGCCAATAACTGTGCGTGGGGTGCGCGCGGCAATGATCGAAAATAATCGGCACGCAAAAAAGTAGACATGATTTCCCTCCGGTGATGTACGGTGACAAGCGCACTGTATAGAGGGGTTGTGACAATGATATGACAGCAAACATCCATAATCTTTGCATATCAATATGAACAATGACGAAATGTCGCCAGTGCCATGAATACGCCTCGTTGCAGGCGTCCGGTTATCACCTCTTATATGGCTCTACTTAAACGCTGCAGAAATCCAAACCTGACACGCCTGAAAAATTGGATGAATACGTCGAATTTCATTGGAGGTTTTGCGCGCCCCTTGAGATCAGCTTCGCTGGTCCGGAATGGCTGAATTCGATGCGGGTATCGATCAGGTCACGGTACGGGATCAGGATGGCCGGCTGCTCGGAATAGGTCATATCCACTTGAACGGTAAGGAAGAAGCACAGATCCGTTTCATGGTGGTCGTGAAAGATTATCGCGGGTTTGGTGCCAGCCTAGTTAACACATCTCAGGTGCCCATTCTGGAAACGGTGTGCCAAAAAATGTCACCTTAGAAAAGTATAATTCGCTAACTCATTGATATTTATTGAGTCGTCAATTGGCACAACAATTGCTTCTATTTTTATTGCCACTTTTGTTCCTGTATTCGCGAAAGTGACAGGGTAGGCAAAGCGAACAAAAGTAAGCTGCTTAAATAAGGTTATGTGTAATTTCCAGGCAACCTTTGGTGGCCGTTAGTACCTATAAACGGACCGTCTATACCTTTTATTGCGCCACTTATCGCCGAATCTGAAATCCGACTGAACGGGCTAGGGTTCGCAAATAATTTTTGCTAGTGTCTTCTCCCACACGCTATTAACGCGGGTCAATTTCAAGTGGAAGGAGCAGATCATGAGCAAAATAGATAATTTGAATCCCGATTGGGAGCATCTTTATTCGCAATATAAAAACGCGGAAGGTGATCCAGTAATATGTATGGTACATAAGCGAACCAAGAAATTCGTCTACTACGACGTCAAATTAAACCGGGTACTTTCAAAACAAGAGGCCCTGTTGTTCAGAGTGGATGTTACGGGTAAGCATCACTCGATTGAGGAAGTTCGCGCCCCCCGATAGCTGCGTTGATGCAGATGTATTGATTAAGCGGCAACGTGTGCCAGCGGCGGAGGGCCAGTATCCTAGAATCGGTTCAACAAATGAATGGTAATTACATGCGAACAATTCTTCTGTTCTTCCTCCTGGCTTCAGCCTTATCCGCTAATGCAATTGCAGGCACACCCGGTGAGGTCGAAGCCGGGGGTTACCTGCGCGAGGCAAAGTTACAGGGGCTTTTCGGGAATACGAAAAAATTTTCAGATTACAAGGGAAAGCCGCTGATCATCAACGTCTGGGCCAGTTGGTGCGGCCCCTGCCGGGCCGAGATGGGTTCCCTGGAGCGGCTTGCGCGCCGCTATGGCGGAAAGCAGTTCAATGTGATCGGGATTTCCACCGATGATGATGGCAAGGCGGCTGCGGCCTTCATCAGGCAATCAAAAATCACGTTTGAGAATTTTCTTGACAGCAAGGTGTTCCTGGAAAACATGTTGGGTGCCGATACGATTCCGCTGACCATTTTGGTGGACGCTCAAGGGCGGGTGCTCGAAAAAGTCCGTGGAGCATACGAGTGGGATAGCCCGGAAGCCGTAGATGCGATAGGGGAATCGTTTCACATCAAGTTGAAGCCATAGTTCAGTTGAGTGGCTTTAAGATACACAGTATTCACAAAGCAGGCAGCGCACGCGCTGCCTATGCCATTCAAATTCCCGCCAACCAAAGCCTCAATCTGAGGCCGATGCCGGTGGTGTAGCCGACCTCGATGAAACGTATCTTCCCATCAGGCGCGATAATGAAACTGGCAGGCACGGCATGTATTCCCCATGCGCTGGAGATCATGCCGTCCTGATCGTTCACCACCGGAAAGTCGATGACCTGTTCCTGCATGTATCGGGTAACCTCTTCCGGCCTGCCACTCCGCATGGCGACGGTGATGACGTTAGGATGATCCTGCGCGATGGCGGCGATGGAGTCCTGCTCGGCGCGGCAGTTCGGACACCACGTCGCCCAGAAGTGCACCAGCACCGGCTTTTCAGGATACGCTGGCAACGTGTAGGATTGACCAGTGAGCTTGAGTCCCTGCAAGGCAGAAGCTGCACCGCTGACCATATCTCGTTGCTGCCAGACGCGTATGCCCGCAACGACTACGACCAACACCAGCATGTTGAAGGCATAGCTGCGCCATTTTACTGCGCGCGATTTGCCGTTGGTTTCATTCGCCATGTTTGCCTCTCTCCAGTATGCTACCGTCGCGTTTAAGGACACAAGGTACAGGATCAAAAATGCCGGGATTGAATTAATTTTAAAGGATAATGATGTCATCCAGCATGAAGGGAAGAGGTAGCCATGAATGTCTTGACCAAACTTACACTCGGCATGATGGGGCAGTTGCGGCCCAAGCCTGCCAAGGGAGATTCGGCAACTTCGATCTTGCTGCCACCGCCCGCAATACACGGCGGTTTGCCCTTGATGGAAGCGCTGGCCCGACGTCACTCGTCTCGTGACTTTGCGAGCACCCCATTGCCATTGCCGCTGCTTTCGGACCTGCTCTGGTCGGCTTATGGAGTGAACCGCGCCGGCGGCGGGCGCACGGCGCCTTCAGCTTTGAATGCACAGGAGATCGACGTTTTCGTTGCGTTGTCTTCGGGAGCTTATCGCTATGATGCTGCGGCGCATCAGTTGAACCTGGTGGCAGCCAGTGATCTGAGGAGAGTCACGGGTTACCAGGACTTTGTGGATGAAGCGCCGCTGGATCTGGTGTATGTGGCCGACCACGCGCGGATGGGCATGGTGCCGGTGGCGCAGCGCGAGTCCTATGCGTCGACCGCGGCGGGCGCAATCGCGCAGAACGTATACCTGTTCGCAGCCTGCCATGACTTATCCACGGTTATCCGTGCCTGGATCGATCGTTCGGCGATTGCAGATGCGCTTGGGTTGATGCATGACCAGCAAGTGTTGCTGTCACAGACCGTCGGGTATCCCAAGGTTGTTCCATAACGTCAGAAACCAAAGGCACCTGATACACTCAAGTCAAACGCTAGGCCTTAATACCAGGGAGGATCACAGATGACAATTCAAACAATGCTCCTGATGTTTGGCGGGCTACTGCTCCTTATTGCCATCGTCGGCGGCGGCTTTGAAGTACGCGAACTGAAGATTCCTAAAGTTGAAATGATCCCGCGCATAATGGCAGCAATCGGTGGAATCGTCTTCATAGTGATGGCGATTAATTATGACAGTGGCAATACAGAGGAAAACAAGACACCTCCCTCAGCTTCGCAGGCAGCCCAAACCCGCCAATCCGGAGACATCATTCTCGGCACATGGAGACAATATGGATATGTTCCGGAAAAAGCCCAATGGGACTACTTGGGCACGTTTGATGTCGCCAAGGTTAACGGCATTTATACGGTTAGTGCACGAGAACAAAAGGAGTCCCCTGACGTGGTTAACTCCATTGGCGTTTTCGATGTTCAGTCAGATGGAACTTCATGGAGATTCAACTCGAACTGGGGTGGCGGTGCTGTTGCCAACTTCGATCTCCAGCGTGTATCTGACACCGTCTTCGAGGGATCAATCAGTGTCGAGAGCCAACAGGTAGGAAGGACGAAATGGGTTCGTATTCAATAGCAGACGCGCTCTGCCTATGTAGTAAGTCCAAGCCTAATCGCCGACATTTAACAATGCACGCTGGAAGGCAAAGCTGACAATATCATTGCAGTGCGCTCTTCCTGAAACACTGCCTGGTGAACGACTTGTCGTGGCTGCATGTAGGCGTTTACTCCAGCCGCTGTGTAATGCCGAATGTACCGGAATCGAATTGTTTTGGTAGATGGTGACATGGATGAAATGAAATCTACGCCGGTGTATTTTACCAACGGTCGCCAGCGACCGGTTATTAGTTGTTTTTTTACATTACGTAAATGCTGCAGATAACCAAACCTGAAACACCTGAACAATTGGATGAATACTTCGATCTTCGTTGGCGGATCTTGCGCGCTCCTTGGGATCAGCCTCGTGGGTCTGAAAAGGACGAGTTCGACAAAGTCGCCGATCATGTCGCAGCCCGGGACCAGGATGGCCGACTTATCGGAATAGGTCGTCTCCACTTGAACAATAAGAGAGAGGCACAGATCCGCTACATGGCGATCGAAAAAGACTGTCGCGGGCTGGGTGTCGGCCGCGCGATAATCGAGCACCTGGAAGTGCTGGCGAGTGACCGCGGAGTCGAGCGTGTGGTGCTAAACGCCCGCGTAAATGCCGTTGGTTTTTATCAACATTTCGGGTACTCAGTCATCGGTCCTGGCCCGACCCTGTTCGGTATAGTCAAGCATTCAATAATGGAAAAAAGATTGTAGAAAGAGAAAAAATTGCCAGCTTCGCGTTTCTTCTCGATTGGCCGCGACTCGACACTCATGGGTTGATTTGATGGAGACCGACACCAATGAACCGTGAATTGGGGATTGCAGGTGCTGCAGGCTGAGTAGTTCTTGATGCTATGACTGAATGTGGCAAGCAGACTTTTGAGCATCAATGATACCGTTCTATAAAAGCCATGCCTGTGATGTTCGGGATATGATCGTGTGTCATTCCTGCAACTCCTGACCTAGGCCTCGGAACCTCCTTTACCTTGACATAAAACCCTTCGTTTCGCAATTCTTGCACCTTGTCCCAATTCGCAATGACGGTATAGCGCAGGACATCGTGATAATAGACATGGAGCTCGAGCATGATAGCCTCCATCAATAAACATGCAGTCACATACAATATTGGTTTCTTGAGTGATCACCTGAACTTATTTTGGGTTTCACCCTTACTCTTTGAGTTGCATTTGAGCAGATTTAAGCAATAAATACCATTGTACGAAAGTACAAATGGAGGTATTTGTCTTCTTCACCCGAGGAGTGCTCGATCTGCTTCAACTGCTTCAATCGCGCCACCCATTTAACTTTTGGAATTGTTCCACGATTGTGTCATTATCCTGTGGCGCGGTGTATGTGCAATCCGGCACAAGAGCAATAATATATGCAGCGCGTGGCGAGTTTATTTGTCTAACATCCCAATTTGGAATCTGCGTTTAGCGCAGATAAACCTACTAGAAAGTTTCGAGTCGCCGAAGTACTTGGGGAAATTCATTTTCGCACTGAATTGTCGAGCCTATGACAGCCGAACAAATAGCAAAACTGATTATCCAGACGGATACAGCTCCCGCTACGGAAGCCGTCAAAGTGCGCTGTACCGGGGCATGGACCGTGCAGGGGATAGCCCAACTCGAGCGGCAATTGAAGGATATGGTCTGGCCGGTTGCGGCGGATCTGGAGATCGACAGTTCGGCAATTTCGGCACTGGATACTTCGGGAGCCTGGTTGTTGCACAGGACGGTCAGAGCACTTGAACAGCAGGGCCGTAGCGTGCGAATCATCGGATTGCGGCCGGAATTTGGTTCATTGCTGGAACTCGTTTCTGCTCGTGCCGGGTTTGCTGGCAACACGACCCATCCCAAGGATGGCCTTCTGGAAACAATCGGGCGTCAGGCTTGGCAGAGCCTGGAGAATGTGTCCGGCATGCTGGTGTTTGTCGGGGAAAGCTCGATTGCTTTGCTGCGTACGATAGTTCAGCCGCGCCGTATTCGCTGGCGTACTATCTTGCATAACATTCAAAGTGCCGGCTTTGAAGCGTTGCCCATAGTCGGCTTGTTGTCGTTCCTGATGGGTGTGGTGATCGCGTATCAGGGCGCTGATCAATTGCAGCGTATCGGCGCGAATATTTATATCGCCGACCTGGTTGGGCTAACGATGCTGCGCGAACTTTCACCGTTGCTGACCGCGATCATCGTCGCAGGGCGGTCGGGTTCTGCCTATGCCGCGCAAATCGGCACCATGAAAGTCACCGAGGAAATCGATGCATTGCGTACCATAGGTGTCGCCCCGCAAGAACTGCTGGTTCTGCCGAAGATGCTGGCGTTGGTCATCGCGCTGCCGCTGTTGACGGTGTATGCCGATCTGACCGGCGTACTTGGCGGCATGATCATGGCGAGCTCCAAGTTGGATGTCAGTTTTGTCGTTTTTATCGACCGGTTTGGCGATGCGGTCAAGTTGTCCTCGTTCCTCACCGGCATAGTCAAAGCCCCGGTATTTGCCGCGATCATCGCACTGGTGGGGTGTTACCAGGGCTTCCAGGTAACCGGTAGTGCCGACAGTGTCGGGCGGCAGACGACATTGAGCGTGGTGCACGCTATCTTCCTGGTGATCGTGGCTGACGCGCTATTTTCCGTGGTCTTCAACTGGCTCAGAATATGAGTGCCGCGATGGAACAGCACAACTCCAATGCAGTCATTGATGTCCGTCAACTGCATACTTGCTACGGCAAAGCTGTGGTGCACGATAATGTCAGCCTGGCGGTGCGGCCGGGAGAAATATTTTCACTGGTAGGCGGCAGCGGCTGCGGCAAATCCACACTGTTGCGTGCCATTATTATGCTGCTGCAACCGGTATCGGGTTCGATACGGGTGTTCGGTCAGGAAGTGATCGGCTTGAGCGATGAGAGAGCGCTAGATTTGCGCCGGCGCTGGGGAGTGATGTTTGAGCGCGGCGCCCTGTTCAGTTCGCTGACAGTGGCGGAGAATGTCGCCATGGTGCTGCGCGAGCATACTCAACTCAGCGCTCGTTTGATCGACGAGGTCGTTGCGCTGAAAATAGCGCTGACCGGATTGCCCGCAACAGCGGGGTCAAAATATCCGAGCGAGTTGAGCGGCGGAATGCGCAAACGTGCCGCACTTGCGCGCGCCATCGCGCTCGATCCGGAACTGTTGTTTCTCGATGAGCCGACCGCAGGCCTCGATCCGTTGAGCGCCAGCGGTATAGACGAGTTGGTGCGAAATTTGCGCGATGCGCTGGGATTGACCATTATGATGGTGACGCACGACCTCGATTTGCTGTGGCAGACGGCAGACCGCGTTGGGGTGCTGGACGGAGGACGTATTTTGGGAGTCGGGACCATGGAGGAACTCTCTCAGTCGGAGCATCCGGTGATCAGGGAATATTTCTACGGGACGCGCGGACGATCCGCGCGCGAGCAAGCATGGAAGAAAAAGTAAATTTTGCAGTGGTTGGGATGTTCGTTCTGGTGTTGGGCGCCGGACTCATCGGTGGTGTGCTGTGGTTGAGCAGTGGCAAATCCTATCGCACCTTGCATGACATCTATGAAACTTACACCATGGAATCGGTGGCGGGTCTGAACCTCAACGCGCCCGTGCGCTACCGGGGCGTCGAGGTCGGGCGCGTACGCAAAATCGCGCTGGCGCCGAACAACGTCGAACAAGTGCAATTAACCCTCGCCATCGAGCGTGGCACGCCGGTCAAAGAGGATACGCTTGCCGTATTGAAGACACAGGGATTGACCGGCCTGGTCTTTGTCGAGTTGACCGGAGGCAGCCGTGATTCGCCTCCGCTTCAAGCGAAGAACCAGGAAGAGTATCCGGTGATCAAGAGCGGGGCTTCACTGATGGCGCGGCTCGATACCGCGGTTACTACGTTGCTCACCAATCTCAACCGTAATAGTGAGAACTTGAATGCCTTGATGGATGAAGACAACCGGCGTGCGGTCAAGCACGCCTTGGCAGATCTGGAAGCCCTGTCGCGAACCATAGTGGCTCGCTCGGCCATGATCGATTCCAGTCTGAGTAATACGGCGCGCACCATGGAAAATACTGCACGACTGAGTGATGAATTGCCGCAGCTCGCACAGCGCCTGCAACGCAGCGCCGATGCCTTTGATCACATGGCCAGCGAATTTTCCCGTGCAGCAACGAACGCAAGCGGCACGCTTGATGGCGTCCAGCAGTTTACCGGCACGACATTGCCTGAAGTACACCAACTGGTCATGGAGTTACGGGATTTGACTGGTTCACTGCGACGCTTTAGCGGTGAATTGGAACAGAACCCGAGCGCATTGTTATACGGCAATGCTGCGGCAAAACGTGGACCCGGTGAATGAGCCCAACCCTGGCTACCATGATCGTGACAGAGGCACACCTGAGGATGAATTCGAGATGAATACCTGCGGAAATCAACGTATGCCGTTTCGGGCAATTCAGGTACTGACTGCCACTCTGCTGCTTGCAGCTTGCAGCGGCTTGTCTGCACCGCATGTGGCCAGCCCGAATATCTACGTGCTGGAGCAAGGGACGGCCATCCAGGCTGGGCAAGTCAAGCGCGACATGGTATTGGCGGTCAGCGTGCCGCGCGTGCTTCCGGGTTTTGACACGCCGCAGATGGCCTATGTGAAACAGCCATATGAGTTGAATTATTTTGTAACCAGCCGCTGGGCAGATACGCCGGCGCGAATGCTGGAGCCGCTATTGGCACAGGCAATTGCGCAAACGGAAAGTTTTCGGGCCGTGGTGCGGACATCGGGTGCAATACCTGCCGATGTCAGGCTCGATACTGAACTGGTTCGTCTGCAACAAGATTTTAAGACACAGCCGAGCCGCGTGCAGCTTACCCTGAGGGCGCAGCTGATAGATGTTCGCGGCAAACGCTTGCTTGCCGCACAGCAATTTGATGAAGTTGAAACTGCCGCCAGCGATGATGCATACGGCGGCGTTACCGCAGCGAACCGGTTGCTGCAACGTATGCTGGGGAAGGTGGCTGGATTTTGTGTCAATTCGACAGACAAAGACATGCAAAACGGGGCAAATCGTCCTTGAGTTTGTATATGTTTTTGCCAGAATGACATTTAATGATCAATCGCCCTGCTTACCGAGCTTTTCCAGTTTTGCAGACCACTTCTTGACCGTCTCGGCTTCCATGTTTCCTGACATGCCGATCAATGTCTCGCTTACCAGGGCAATGCCCACGAAGCCAAGAATATTGCGTTCCAGTGACTTGATGCTGTGCGCACGAAAATACCAACGATATATCAATGCAGGCATACCCATGGTGACGACGACGCGTGCCAATCGCCCGGTGAGCGCCTTCTGAGCCAGTGGATTCTTGCCCTCGCGCGCGAATGCAAGCTGGGTTGCACCACTTGTTCAAGAAAGCCCTTGAGCATAGCTGGCATGTCGCCTAGCAAGAGCGGGAAGAACAGCAGCAAGTGATCAGCCCATTTGATGTCCTGTTGGGCCTCCTTCAAACTGTGCGGCAGGTTGCCTTGTTCCCATTCGTGCCGGCTGCGCAAAATCGGTAAGTCGAGTGTTGCCACGTTGATAAGCTTGATCATGTGACCGGCTGCCGTTGCACCTTGGGCGTATGCATCCTCCAGCGCGTGACACAAGTGAAGCTGCCCGGCATCCGAGTGGCCTTGAATCAGCAGAATGTGCTTGCTCATGGCTTGCTCCAATGATTAAGTACGGTTTATTTGGGCATAGAGAATATAGTCTGTAGGCCTGCCCTAAAGCTGCACTTCGCCAATCGGCACTCTCGACACTTATGTATAGCTATACATAAGTGTCGTTATGCATAGTACCCAATTATGAATAGCAAGCGAATGAAATCCAATTCAACACGGGCGATGGTAGATTTACAGCTATTCATATTTTCGGTGTTTCGCAA
>Ga0209253_10006623_pt1 | contig 10012 bp, 7 predicted proteins | sample FrelakmetBRP12BR_FD_187145 | JGI IMG/M metagenome (GOLD analysis project Ga0209253, IMG submission 187145) | Freshwater lake sediment microbial communities from the University of Notre Dame, USA, for methane emissions studies - BRP12 BR (SPAdes)... | ecosystem: Environmental > Aquatic >...
CGCGGTCGGCGTCCTGCATGTTGCGGTTGATCTCGCACTCGAGTATCGGCCGACAGCGTTCGACGATCGGCCGCAGACTCCGAAACACGGCGAAGTCGTGGCCCTCGCCGTCCATCTTGATGAACTTCACGCGCGACTCGCTGCCCGGAAGGTGGGGCTGCATGGAGTCGGGCAGGTTGATTCCGTTGTGCCAAGGACGAGCGCTGGGGCCAGCGTCGTATCGCCGACGTGCGCGCCGATATCGATGCAGACATCGCCGCCCTTCAGGATCGTCCTGACGTACGCGATGCTGTTCAGATCCGGGTGGAGATCTTGCGCTTGTCGTTGCGCTTCACCCTGATTCCAAAGCAGTGGTACGCTGCACGCCCGGTGGGTGCCCGAGCGCCCGGGCTGAAGCCGGGGAACCCTGCGCGACCGTGCCGGAGTTGCCGACGCGGTGGTGCGGGGACCAGGCGCGGCGGTGTCTTCGGGGAGGTTTCACGCATGTTCGGTCTCATCGCGCGGGTCCTGACGGGTACGGTACGTCGCGGCCTGGCCTTCAGCTTGGCCGTGCTGGTCGCGCCGTCGTTTGCGGCGTCGCCGCCCCCGCTTGCGCTCGACGACCGCTTCAGCGCCGACTGGTCGCCCGAGGACTGCGGGATCTTCAAGCTCGGCGACGTGGACCCGTCCGTGTTGTGCGGCTACGTGTCGGTGCCGCTTCGCCACGGCGTGGAGGGCTCCGCGCGCATCCGGCTTGCGGTGGTCGTCATCCCGGCGGCGGACCTCGAGCGGCGCAAGCCGGACCCGCTGTTCCTCGCGCAGGGCGGCCCCGGTGGATCGACGATCGCCGGATTTGCGCAGGTCCTGCTCGGTGACCTCACCAAGCGGCCGGTGCTCGATCGGGACCTGGTGCTGTGGGACCAGCGCGGCACGTACTTCTCGCAGCCGCGCCTGCTGTGCCGGGAGGCGTCGCGCCTGCCGCCGGACGCGTCGCCCGAGCAGCTGCGCGAGGCGATGCGAAAGTGCGGCGTGCGGCTCGCGGCCGAGGCCGGCGACCTGTCGGCGTTCAACTCGGTGGAGAACGCGCGCGACGCCGACGCGGTGCGCGTGGCGCTCGGCTACGAAACGTTCAACTTCTACGGCGTGTCGTACGGCACCGAACTGGGCCAGTTCCTGATGCGCGAGCGCCCGCAGCACCTGCGCGCCGTGGTCCTGGACGCGGTCGTGCCGCTGGGCTTCAGCCTGGTCACCGACGTCCCGGCGGTGCAGCAGCGGGTCATGGAACAGTACGCGCGCAGTTGCAGCGAATCGGCGCAGTGCAACGCCGCGTATCCGAACCTGGGCGCGCGATACCTGGCGTTGCTCGACCGCCTCGACAAGGCGCCGGTCCCGGTGCCGGCGGCCCGCGGCGCTGCCGCTGCCCGGGGCCCCGACGGCAAGGCCGCCGCGCCGGATACGATCGATGGCAAGGACCTGGATGCCGCGCTGTACCAGTCGATCTACGATCGCGAGGCCGTGCCGCTGGTGCCGTACATCATCGATCGCGCGGAGCAGGGCGACCTCAGCTTCGTGATGAACTTCGTGCAGCTGATGCGCGACGAGCAGAGCGACATGGCCGACGGCATGTACCTGACCGTCGTGTGCTCCCAGTACGGCGACACGCCCGCCGGTGCGCTGCAGTTCACCGGCGTGGCCAAGCGGGTGGCCGAGTCCGCCGCCGACGAGGGCCGCCAGATCCTGGAGGCCTGCACCGACTGGCGCATCCGGCTGCTCGACAAGGCGCTGCTGCAGCCGGTGAAGTCGGACATCCCGACGCTGCTGCTGTCGGGCAGCTTCGACCCGATCACGCCGCCCGCGCATGCCGAGCGGGTGGCGAGCACCCTCGGGCATGCGTACACGGTCACGTTCGCGCGCGGCACCCACGGGCAGGCGTTCTCCTTGCCGTGCGCCAACCGGCTGATCTCGGCGTTCCTCGACAAGCCGGACGAACGTCCCGACGCGTCGTGCGCGAACGAGGCGTCCCCGGCCTTCTTCACGCCGGACCAGCTGATCAGGCTGCCGTCGCAGGTGCGCGGCGGCAGCGCCACGATCCGGGAGCATCTCGCCGCGCTGGCCGTCCCCGCGATCGTGGTGGCGCTCGCGCTGGCGCTGCTGTTCAGCGCGGTGCCGGTCTACAGCGTCACCGAGATCGTGCGCGTGTTCCGGCGTCCCGCCCGCGCGTTGCCCGAGGGCGCGGCGGGACGACTGATCGCGGCCGCCCCGTGGATCCCGGTGCTGGCGGGGCTGACGCTGCTCGGGTTCCTCGCGATCGCGGCCGTGCAGATCGCTGCCGCAATCGAGCGAAACCAGTTTCTGCTGCTGGTCGGCGCCGTGCCCGCCGGGTTGAAGGCGCTCACCTGGCTGCTGCTGCCGTACGCGCTGGTGCTGTCGCTGATGACGGTGGCGATGACGCGATTGTGGAAGCACCAGGCCCGCAGCAGGATGGGGCGGGTGTACTACACGGTGCTGGTGATCGCGGGCTGGGCGGTGTGCGCGGCGTTGCTGAGAACCGGGTTGTTCGGGTGGTAAACGACGAGCCGACACCGTCTGCCGCGCAGCGCCGCCGGGCCGTCGCCGCGATCGTCGCGGCGACCGTTCCGACGCTGCCGTTCGGCACCATCTACGCGTTCAGCGTGTTCCTCGCGCCGATGGAGGCGATGCTCGGCATCGGCCGCGCCGACATGGCCTTCGTGTTCTCGCTGGCGTCGATCACGCTGACGATCGGGATGGTCGGTGCACCGCGCCTGTATCGCCGCTTCGCGCCGGTGGCGCTGCTGCTCGTGGCGGGCCTGCTCAGCGCGGCAGGGCTCGCGGTGGCGGCCGCGGCCGGCAGCCTCGCGCAGCTGGCGCTGGGCTACGGCGTGCTGTTCGGGCTGGGCGGCGGCGTCGTGTTCACGACGCTGCAGCAGGGCCTGAACCAGGCGGTCGTCTCGAAGACCGGTCTGGTCAACGGCTACTACGTGAGCCTGTATCCGCTGGGGGCGATGATCGGCGCCCCGCTGCTGGGCTGGGCGATTGCCGCGCAGGGGCTGCGTGCGACGCTGGCGGCGCTCGCGGCCACGATCCTGCTGTCGACCGCGGTGGCGGCCTGGCTGTACCGCGCCGCCGCGCTGCAGATGCGCGACACCGGCGCACCGGCCGTCGACGAGGACGAGCGTCGCCGCGACGTCTTCGTGCGGCTGTTCGGTGTGTTCTTCCTGGCCGCGGCCGCAGGGCTGACGGTGATGAGCCAGGCCGCGGGCATCCTGAAGGCCTACGGCGCGGGCACGGCCCTGGCGCTGGGCGCGACGTCGTTCATCACCGGTGCGATCGCCGCCGCGCGCCTGGGCGGCGGCTGGCTGGTCGACCGGTTCGAGCCGCCGCGCGTGGGCGCGGGCGCGCACCTGCTCGCGCTGTCCGGCGCGCTGGCGCTGCTCGCGTGGCCGTCACCGGCGATGGCGGTGGTGGGGCTGACGCTGATCGGTGGCGGCTACGGCATCGTCTCGGGCATGACCGCCGGCGCGATCGCACAGTACTGGCACCGCAACGCGTTCGGTCGCGTCGCCGGCCGCACGTACATCGCCTGGTGCCTTGCGGCGATCACGCTGCCGATGGTCGCCGGGTGGCTGTACGACCGCACGCAGGGCTACCACGGCGCGATGATGCTGGCCGCCGCGGTCAACCTCGTCGGAGCGGGTCTGTCGCTGTCGCTGCCGCGCCGTGCGGCGCGCCGGATGGACGCGTCGGCGCCGACCTGAGCGGTGAGTCTCCGCGCGGGCGAACGGTGTTCTAATCGAGCCTGGGCCGCTTCCTGAAATCGTCCGACCCCATGACTGCTGCACACGTTGCCGTGATCGGCGCCGGCTTCGCCGGACTGTCCGCCATCCGCGAGCTGCGCCGGCGCGACCCCGAGGTCGAGATCACGCTGATTGCGCCGCGCGCCGAGCTCCACTACCTGCCGGGCATCATCTGGATCCCGAGCGGGCTGCGCAAGTCGAGCGACCTGATCGTGCCGCTGGACAACTTCCTCGCGCGCACGCGGGTGAACTTCCACCGCGGCGAGGCGACGACGCTGCGCGAAGGCGGTCGTGTGGTGGTGACGACGCAGGGCGAGGTGCGGAACGACGGTCTGGTGATCGGATCGGGCGGGCGCTTCATCAAGAAGCTGCCGGGCATCGAGCACGCGATCACGCCCTGCGAGGGCATCGCGGCGGCCGAGAAGATCCGCGACCGGCTTCGCGCGATGGACGCCGGCGCAATCGCCTGCGGCTTCGCCGGCAACCCGAACGAACCGAGCGCGATGCGCGGCGGACCGATGTTCGAATTCCTGTTCGGCATCGACCAGCTGCTGCGCCGCGAGGGCCGGCGTGACCGCTTCCGGATCACGTTCTTCAGCCCGGCCGAACAGCCGGGCAACCGGCTGGGACCGAAGGCGGTCGGCCACCTGCTCGCGGAGATGGCGCGACGCGACATCGCGACCCACCTCGGCCACAAGATGGTGCGGTTCGAGGCCGACAAGGTGGTCACCGAAGGCGGCGAGTTCGCGGCCGACCTGATCCTGTTCATGCCCGGCATGACCGGCAACGCCTGGTTCGATCAGACCGACCTGCCGCGCTCACCCGGCGGCCTGCTCAAGGCCGACGCGCTGTGCCGCGTCGAGGGCACCGAGCGCGTGTACGTGGCCGGCGACTCGGGCAGTTTCCCCGGCCCCGACTGGATGCCCAAGCAGGCGCACATGGCGGACCTGCAGGCAGCCGCAGCGGCCGCGAACCTGCTGGCCGAGCTGAAGGGGCGCACGCCGACCGCCACCTTCAAGGTCGAGCTGATGTGCATCGTCGACTCGATCGACCATGGCACCTTCGTGATGCGCACGCCCGGGCGCAACGTGGTGCTGCCGCGGATGCGCGCGATGCACTGGGCCAAGCGCGGTTTCGAACGGATGTACCTGAGGCGGTATCGATAGGCGGGTCCTGCCGCTGCGCTGCACGAGCCTGCCGCGGCGCTTCAGCGAAACCCGCTTGCGACCGATCGGGTGGCGCAGCGGGAGGTGGTGGCGAGGTCCGAGGCGTGAAACCCTGAGTTGAACTCAGGCCGTCACCACCGGCGCGCGCACCTCGACCTTCAGCGCACGCTTGATGGCCGCAAAGATCGCGGACACATTGCTCAGGGTCGGGTTGCCCGACTTCGACAGCATCCGGTGCAGGCTCTTGGCTGGCTTGTGGATCTCGTCGGCCAGCGCCTCGAAGCCCACGGTGGCATTGACGAGGTCGCGCAGGATCAGCTTGGCCGACTCTGGCTCGCCATTGACGAACAGGGTGATGGCCTCGTCCAGCAGGGCCTGGGCGAAGGCCGGATCGTTCTGCACGCGAGCAGCGACGGTCTCTTTGAAGTCACGGGTCTTCGCCATCGCCCGGGCTTCTGCCATCGCCGCTCGAGTCTGCGCGCTGGGGGCTTTCTTGTTCATTGGATCATTCAGTGACGACCGCGAATCCGCGCAGCCATGGCTCGAGGTGGGCGATGTCGAACGTGCCCGACTCGAACATCTGCATCATCTCTGAGTAGATCTGCATCGGCGCACGCTGCAAGCGCCAGCCGTTGATCCGAAGGAACAGGTCGGCAGCCGCAAAGGCGATGCGCTTGTTCCCGTCCACGAACGGATGGTTGATCGCCAGGCTTTCCATCAGCGCAGCAGCCTCGGCCACGATGTCGTCGTAGTAGCCCGTCTGCGGGCGGAACAGCGCGGCCTCCAGCGCCCCGGGATCACGCACACCCGGCGCACCGCCGTAACGCTGCATCAGCACCGTGTGCATGCCGAGCACGTCGGCCACGGTCAGGTAGTCGCGCGGCACGGCTTACTTCGCCAACTCGCGGTAGAGGCTGTCGAACTCCTCGAGGCTGGATGCGAACGAAGCCATCACATGGCGGCGAGGACGCTCCTTCTGCTGCCGGTCGATGTAGTCGCGCAGCGCCTCGTCGAGCACCGCCTGGAACTGGCGGCCCTGGCTTTCGGCGATCTGGCGCAGTGCGGCCAGCACTTCGGGTGCGGCCTGGGAGGAGAACTTCTCGCGGACGGCGGTCGTCATGGCCATCTCCATCATGATTCATCTTGACGTTTCATGATAGAACAGGATGGGACTGTCTGCCACCCTTCGGTTCGCGTTCGAAGCTTGGCCGGTCACCATGGTTGACGATGAACCGCCGCGCGTAAGTCGTTGATTTTCGAGGGTGGGCGCTGCGTCTACCCGCAGGCCCAACAGAGAAAAGAGACGGCTCTGGCCCGGGAAGTGGCCGATTTCCGGCGTCCGGGCGAGCGCGCACCCGCAGCACGGCGAGCCGGAACCCCGCGTGGCGCGGGGATCGCAGGCGAAAAAAAGGGCCCGGAGATCATCCGAGCCCTTGTAGATGGTGGAGCCGGCGGGAATCGAACCCGCGTCCGCAAGTCTTCTACGTAACCGCTCTACATGCTTAGCGCAGTCTTTTTTGTCTCGTCGCCCATACGCCGACTGGCAGGCTAATGGAACGACCAGCTACCTATTCTTTAGCTCCGAACCAAGTAGCCCGGCCCGGCACGATCCGATGTGAATGACACTGCAGTCCCTTGCGGGACCCGGGCCATCGGCAACCCGGTGCAGCGGCTTAGGCCTTAAGCGGCCAGAGCGAAACGCTCGTCGTTGGCGTTTGAAGTTTTCTCGAAGGATTTACGAGGACACGAGAATCCTCGGCATGCACTGAAACGCTTCATTACCCACGTCGAAACCAGGTCGGCCCCGGATTCAAGCAGTAAGTATAGTCCTGCGGCCGGATTTCAAGGCCTGCGGTCCGCCGGACGGTCCGGCTTGCCCGGTGGGACCGCTGCCGCGTTGGGCGTGGCGTCGGGCGATGCAGCGGGCTCGGGCGATGCAGCGGGCTCGGGCGATGCGGCGGGCTGCTCACGCTCGGCCCGCAGCGCCAGGTGCCGCGCGACTCCTGGGCTCGACCTGAACCCCGCAGCGTAGCGCGCGGCCAGCTTCGCGATCCGCGGCGCGGGATAGCCCAGCTGCGAGAACGCCATGCCGCGGTCGAACACCTCGCCGTAGTGCTCGATCAGGCCGTCGCGCAGCCGGAACCGGCCGATGCCGTCGAACACCACCAGCTGGCCTTCGCTCTCGGGCTCGCGCGACAGGTAGCTGAAGCAGTAGCCCGCATAGCCGAGTCCGTCCGCGCAGACCGGGTCGGTGAACTCCCAGAAGAACGCGCGGCCGCCGACGTGGAACCGCTCGAGCATGGCGGCGATCGCGTCGCGGCCCGCGTGCCGGCCGAAGAAATAGTCGTCGTAGCAGCCGTCGGGCGTGAACAGCGCGGCCAGCCCGGCGCCGTCGTGTGCGCCGACCGCCCGGGCGAATCGCTGCAGGATGGTCTGGAAGTCCATGACGGATGGGTCTCCTGGGTTGTGACGCCTACTGCTTCAGCGAGAATTCCACGCGCGCCGGCGGCAGCTTGTCGTCGGCCCCGGCCACGCGTGGTGCCAGCACGTACAGGCGCTCGTTGGAGATCCCGCCCTTTGAGCGCAGGTAGTCGCGGGCGACCTGCGCGCGCTGCTGGGCGACTTCCTTGACCTCCTCGGTGCCGACGGCGGGGGCATTCGCGCGCAGCAGCGACTCCATCTCCTCGGGCGGCAGCTGGCGCGGCAGGCCGACGGCGTTGCGCGGCTTGTCGAAGCGCGCATCGTCGTACAGTCGCGCAAGCAGCGCGGGCCGCTCGGCGGCGTCGATCGTCACCTCGTTCAGCGGCGGCAGCTCGGCCGCGGGATCCGCCTTCTTGATCTGCGCGAGCTTGGCGGCCTTGAGCTGGTTCTCGAAGCGCGTCTGCTGCAGTCCGGCCTTGTCCCCGTCCGGGTCGGCGTAGCCGGCGAGGTCCAGCGAGATGCCGGGGCGGTCGGCCATCGCCTTGGCGAGTGCATCGAGCCGTTTGCGGTCCTCGTCGTCGAGCGCCGAGTCGCCCGGCTTGAACGCGACGTGGCTCAGTTCGGGTCCGTCCGAGCCGCCCAGCGAGCCCAGGAACGTGAACGGCGACGTGACGATCTTGACGATCAGGTTGCCGATCGCGCGCCAGATCAGGCCGCCGACCGAGAACTGCGGATCGGTGATCGTGCCCGAGATCGGCAGGTCGAGGTCGATGTTGCCGTTGCGGTCCTTGAGCAGCGACACCGCCAGCTGCACCGGCAGCTTGGTGGCGTCGGGGCTGTCGACCTTCTCGCCGAAGGTCAGCTGGTTGATGACCAGCTTGTTCTCGGCGTCGAGTCGGTCGCCCTCGATCTTGTAGCGCACGTTCGCGGTGAGCTTGCCTTTCTCGATCGCGTAGCCCGCCCAGCGACCCGAGTAGGGGCTCAGGCGCGGCAGGTCGAAGCCGCGCGCCACGGCGCGCAGGTCGATCAGGGTGCGCGGCGCCAGCGGGTTGATCTTGCCGGTGATCTCCAGCGGCGCGTCGTTGTCGACGAGGCCGGTGACCAGCACGTCCGACGGCTCGGTCTGGTCGCTGGCGATCGCGCTGATGCTGCCGACCAGGTTGGTCAGGTTGGCGGTGTAGTTCGGGCGGATGAACAGGTCGGTGAAGTTCACGTTGCCGCTGGCGATGCGCACCGTGCCGACCCTGACCGTGGGGCGTTCGGCGGGAGCCGTGGCGCGCTCGGGCAGCGTGGTGGTCGCTCGGCCGGCGGCGGGCGCGGGCGCGGCGATCGCCGCGTCGCCGAGTTCGCCGCCCCCGGTGTTCGGACCTCGCCCGGCTGCGGGACCGCGGCCGGTTGTCGAGCCGCGGCCTGCAGCGGGCGCGCGCTGCACGGCCGGGCCGACGGGTGCAGCCGCGGCGTCGGGCGTTGGAGCCGCGATCGGCGCACCGGGCGCACCGGGCTCCAGGGGCACCTGGGTGATCGACAGGGTGCGCGCGCCCTGGTTCGGATCGACACGGATCTCGGAGAGGTTCAGGCGCCCCTCGGCACTCAGGATCACCCGCGCGTAGAAGTCGACGAACGCGACGTCGCCGATCTCGACGAGACTGCGGCCCGGCGCGTCGGGCCGCCAGTCGACCTTGACGCTGGGCAGCGCCAGCGCACCCCAGCGCAGGAAGTCGTCGCCGTTGGTCTTGTCGATCGCGCGGAAGTCGTTCGCGGAGAACTCGCCCGTGTAAGCGATGCGGGAGAGTTGCCCGGATTCGCCTGCCGACATGCTCAGTTGCCCGCTGCCCCACAGCTGGCCGCTGGCGATCGTCAGGTTCAGGTAGGGGGCGACGTACGGATCGACGTACGTGACCGTGAAGCGCTGCAGCCGAAGCTGCGCGGCCAGATCCAGCGGGGAGGGGCGCAGCTTGCCGCGTGCACCGAGCCGCGAGCCGTCGGGCAACTGGACCGTCGCCTCGAACGGAAACGACTGGCGCGGGTCGGTCGTGAGATCGGTCGCCTTGCCCGTCAGCGTGACGCGCGGCAGGCGCTTGTCCGCGGCGATCAGCAGGTCGGTGTAGTCGAGGTCCAGCCGCGTGAGCTCGGCCGAGCGAACACGAACGCTCCACGGCGCACCGGACTTACCGGACGCATCCGACGCACCGGACGCAGCCGACGCAGCCGACGCAGCCGACGCAGCGGCCGGCCCGTCCCCACCTGCGGCGCGCGCGGTGCCGCCCGCCGGCGCGTCGCCGGGCACGTACCAGTCCTGCACATCGAACCGGCCGTTCTTCTCGCGACGTGCCGCCAGCGACGCGCCGTCCAGGCGCATCGTCGCGACCTCGACCCGGCGCGCGGCCGGCTCCACCGACAGTCCCGTGACGGCGAGCTGCCGGAACGAGGCGGGTTGCTTGCCGGCGTGGCTGACTCGCAGGTCGTTGATCGTCGCCGCACCGTCACGCACGGCCCATGACGGCGCGTCGGCGTCCCACTGCAGCGTGGCGCCCGCATCGATCGAGCCGCTCGCCAGCGTCGCCTTGAGCGCCGGGCCGGCGAGCCGGGCGTAACGCGGCGCGTCGATTTGCCGGGCCTCGAGTCGGGCCG
>Ga0209253_10006624_pt1 | contig 10011 bp, 12 predicted proteins | sample FrelakmetBRP12BR_FD_187145 | JGI IMG/M metagenome (GOLD analysis project Ga0209253, IMG submission 187145) | Freshwater lake sediment microbial communities from the University of Notre Dame, USA, for methane emissions studies - BRP12 BR (SPAdes)... | ecosystem: Environmental > Aquatic >...
TACCTGCTGCTGTTCGCGTTCATCCACATGTACATGGTGTTCCGCGAGGACATCATGAGCGGCGAGACGATCATCAGCACGATGGTGAACGGCATTCGCATGTTCAAGCGCGACCCGAGGGCCTGAGGCTGCGGGGCGCGAGGTCCGGCCCGGGCCTTCGCGCATGACAGGGAAGGCGATGCTGACGCGCAACGAGAGCCTGCGTGCGAAGGGCTCCGGCCCGGGGCGGCCGGCGCGGCTTGCCCTGTCGTCGCGCAAGCCGCCGCACCCCGGCGAGTTCCTCGAGACGCGGTTCATGAAGCCGCTCCGGATCAGCCAGACCGAGCTCGCCGAGGCGCTCGGCGTGTCGCGCCGGCGCGTCAACGAGTTGATCAACGGCCGCCGGGCGATCACGCCGGACACCGCGGTGCGCCTTGCCATGTATTTCGGCAACGACGCGGCCTTCTGGATGCACCTGCAGGTCGCGTGGGACATGCACGCCGCGATGCGCAACGTCGTGGCGTCGCGCCCGCGCCGCCGCCCGGGCTGAGGTCCCGGCGGTCGTGTCCGCGGCGTGCAACGGCACCGGCCCTCGGGGCCCCGCGGCCGTGCATTCCTGTTGATTTAACGCAAAGCGCCGGCCCGCCGCGCCGGTAGGCTTCGTTCTGTTACGGGACGCGTAACAGGGGAGCCATGGAAAGTCGCTGCGCGGCGGTGGTGCTGGGGATCGGCAACGTGCTCTGGGCCGACGAGGGGTTCGGCGTGCGCGCGGTCGAGGAGCTTCACGCGGCCTACGCGTTTCCCCCGGACGTCCTGCTGCTGGACGGCGGCACGCTGGGCCTCAACCTCTACGAGTACGTCGCGTCGGCGCAGCGCGTGCTGGTCTTCGACGCGATCGACTTCAACCTGCCCCCGGGCACGCTGAAGGTCCTGCGCGACGCCGAGGTGCCCGCCTGGGGCCGCACGAAGCTCTCGCCGCACCAGACCGGCTTCAACGACGTCCTGGCGCTCGCGCAGCTGAACGGCCACGCGCCGGAGACGATCGTCGCCATCGGCGTGCAGCCGGTCGAGCTCTCCGATTTCGGCGGTAGCCTCACGGAACCCGTGAAAGAGCGCCTGCCCGAGGCCGTGGCGCTCGCCGCGAAGCAGATGGCGGCGTGGGGCCTGGCCGGCACGCCGCGCCCGCCAGGCGCCGTCTGCGAGCCGCTGAACGCGGCGTCGCTCGCGCGGGCGGCGTACGAATCCGGTCGCCCCTCCGCTGCCGACGCCTGCCGCATCGGCGACCCGCGCGTGCTCGCTCGCGCGATCCTGCCGCCGACGGACTGACCATGTGCGTCGGCGTTCCGATGCAGGTCGTGAGCGCAGAGCCGGGCGTGGCCGTCTGCGAGGGACGCGGCCGGCGCGAGCGCGTCGGCATGCTGCTGTCGGGCGACCAGCCCGTGGGCACGTGGCTCCTCGTCTACCAGGGCTCCGCGGTGCGCACGATGACGGCGCAGGAGGCCGCGGAGACCGCTGCTGCGCTCGACGCGCTCGAGGCGGCGCTCGCGGGCGAGACCGATTTCGACGCCTACTTCGCCGATCTCGCCGACCGCGAGCCGCAGCTGCCGCCTCACCTCAAGGGAAACTGACGATGACGCTGCCGATGCCCCTTGCCGCAGGCGCCGACGCGCGCTCGTATCCGCTGATCGCGCAGCTCTTCGCGACGCACGGCTACACGGAAGTCCGCGCCGACAACTTCGCAGCGTTCACGGGCCGGGCCGGCCACACGCTGCTGCTCTTCGTCGAAGACCCGATCCGGTTCAGGGAGACCCTCGACCTCGCGGTGATCGTGCCGGAGATCGACCGGGCCTTTCCCGGGCGCTTCGGCGTCGGCGTGCTGCTCCCCGAGGCGGCGCGCGAGCTGCAGCCGCGGTACGGCTTCCGCCGCTGGCCGGCGTTCGTCGTGCTGAAGGACGGCGAGTACGTGGGCGCCGTGGACGGATTGCGCAACTGGGACGAATACCTGGCGGAGGTCGCGCGCCTGCTCGAGGCGCCGCCGACCCGTCCGCCCGCGGTCGGCGTCGCGGTCAAGGCTGCCGGCGAGGCGCCGGGCACGTGCAGCGCGTGAACAACGAAGAACAGTGAAGGGGGTGACGCCATGACGGACTTTCCGATTCCCGTGCGCATGGTCGGTGCCGGCTCGCAGCCGGCGGAAGCCGACGAGCTCCAGTTCCTGCCGATGCCGCGCGAGATGAACACGTTCCGGATGCCCGTCGTCCCGGATCGCGTGGCGCGCGAGCCGCTGACCGAGGCGCGCGACGTGCTCGCGGCCTTCCTGCGCGAAATGGACCGCTGGAATCCCGAAGCGGACGCGTACGGACCGCAGCAGGACCTCGCGGGCGTCACGCCGGAAGCGCTCGAGATCGTGAACCAGATGCTGGGCGAAGGCGAGGTCAGCATCCGCATCGGCGGCGAGCGCGCGGTGCGCATCCAGGAGAGCGTGTTCACGGGCCTCTGGCGCGTGTGCACGCTGGACGGCGACGGCGCGCTCGCGAGCGACCGGCTCGAGGCGGCGGCGCTGCCGCGTGTCGTCGTCGACGCCGCGCGCGCCGCAGCGGCGACGCACCTCGCGCCGGTCGAGCTGCCCCCCGGCGCGATGAACTCGCCGGCGGTGATCGCGGAGATCGGCGCGCAGATGCACACGCACCGCCCGGGCGAGCGCGCGCACGTGGTCAACCTGACGCTGTTTCCGCTGTCGCCGGACGACCACGTGGTGCTGGAGGCCGTGCTGCCCGTCGGGCCGGTGGCGCTCATCTCGCGCGGCTTCGGCAACTGCCGGATCACGTCGACGCAGGCGCGCGACGTCTGGCGCGTCCAGTACTTCAACAGCATGAACACGCTGATCCTCAACACGATCGAAGTCGTCGAGATCCCCGAGGTCGCGCTCGCCGCCACCGAGGACTTGACGGACAGCCGCACGCGGCTCGCCGAGCTCATCGACTGGATGAGCGAGTCGTGCGCCGATGCGGCCGGGTGAGCGGATGACGTCCTTCAGCGGCTTCGGCGACGGCCCCGAGCGAAGCCTCGGCCCGCGCGTCGAGTGCAAGGTGTGCTGGTACGTCTACGACCCGGCCGAAGGCGACGTCGTCTGGCAGATTCCCGCGGGGACCCCGTTCGCGCAGTTGCCGCCGCACTGGACGTGCCCCAACTGCTCGGCCACGAAGGACCAGTTCCTGGTGCTGGCCGATGAGTGAGGCAATGGCGCCGCGGCCCGATGCTTCGACCCGCCTGACGTCGGCGTTTCGCGCCGCAGCCGCGCGGATGGACGGGCTCGCGTTCGTCAACCCCGCGCTCGAGGTCGAGGCCGTCGGCTTCGCGCTGTGGAACGGGCGCTGGCTGGGCGTGATGGTGACGCCCTGGTTCATGAACCTCACGCTGGTTTGCGCCGACCCCGCGGCGTGGCGGCCGCTGGCGGTGGGCGCCAAGCGCCGTTACCGCTTTCCGGCCGGGGACTACGAATTCATCGGCGCGCACGACAGCGCGATCGGCGACTACCAGGTCTGCTCGCTCTTCTCGCCGATGCAGGATTTCGCGGATCACGCCACGGCCCGGCTGGTCGCGGAGCTCGCGCGGGCCGCGCTGTTCGATCCGGCGAATGCCGAGGTCCACGAGCCGTCGACGGCGAATCGGTCGCCGGGCGACGCGGAAGCCCCGCCCGGACCGCTCGCGCGGCTCGAGACGGAGCTCGGCGCCCCGATGTCGAAGCGCGACTTCGTGCGCGGACGCTTCCTGGGCGGCGATCGTGACGATCGAGGGTGAGCTGACCGTGCGCCTCGACTGGGACGGACGCCGGGTGCGCAGGGCAACGCTGCGTTCGACGCGTCCCTTCGCGGCCCCGCGCGTGCTCGTCAGCAGGACGCCCGGGGAGGCCCTGCGGACGGTGCCGCTGCTCTTCAGCATCTGCGCGCACGCGCAGGCTGCCGCCGCGGCCGGTGCGATCGAGGCCGCGACGGGGAGGGCGGGGGATGCCGCAACCGTCGCCGCACGCGAGGCCACCGTGCGGCTGGAAACGATCCAGGAATACCTGTGGCGCATTCTCATCGACTGGCCGCGGGCCACGGGGCGCGAAGCGGACGTCCTGCCCGTCGCCGCGGCGCGGCGGGTGATCGCACCCGTCCTCGCGCGCCTTGCCCCGATCGCGCAGCGGACGGACGGCAGCGCCGACGACGTCGGGGTCGCCGTTCCGCGCGAGCTCGCCGCGGAGCTCGCGCGGCTGGTCACGCGCCACGTCTTCGGCGTCGAACCGGTGGCGTGGCTCGCCCTGCGCGACGAGGACGCGCTCGGCGCATGGATCGCGCGAACGCCGACGGCGGCCGCAACGTTGCTGGAGGAACTCCGGACGCGGCAGCCCGCGCTCGGCCGCAGCGACATCGGGCTGATGCGCCCGCCGTTGCGCGACGAGCTCCGCGCGGCGATCCTGCCCGCGATGCGGTCGCTCGAAGGCTTCGAGCGGACGCCGGCGTGGCAGGGGGTGCCCGTCGAAACCGGCGCGCTCGCCCGGAGGCAGTCGCATCCGCTCGTCGCCGCCGTGCTTGCGCGTTACGGCAACGCGGTGGCCACGCGCATGGTTGCGCGACTCGCGGAGCTCGCGCTCGTCGTCAGCTGCCTGGCGGACAGCGTGGCCGATCATGATGGGGAGCGCTGGGTCGACGCGTTCCCGCTCGGCGACCACGAGGGGCTCGGCGTCGTGCAGACGGCACGCGGCCTCCTCCTGCACCGGGCGCAGGTCGCCGAGGGACGCGTGACGGGCTACCAGATCGTCGCGCCGACCGAGTGGAACTTCCACCCCGACGGTGCGCTCGTGCGGGGGCTCGAGGGGGTCGAAGCGACCGACGAGGCGGAGCTCGCCCGCGACGCGCGCCTCGCAGTGCAGGCGCTCGACCCGTGCGTCGCCTGTCGCGTCGAGGTGGCCCATGCATGAGATGGCGTTGGCCGAGGGCATGCTCGAGCTCGTCGAGAACGCGGCGAAGCGCAACGGCGCCGCGCGCGTCACCGCGGTGCGGCTGGAGCTCGGCGTGCTGTCGCACGTCGCGCGCGACGCGCTCTCCTTCTGCTTCGACGCGGTGACCAAAGGCGGCATCGCCAACGGGGCGGTGCTGGAGATCGAGGCGACGCCCGGCGCGGCATGGTGCATGCCCTGCGGCGCGCGCGTGCCGCTCGCGCAGCTGGGAGACCCGTGCCCGCGCTGCGGCGGCTGGCAGCTCACCGTCGTGCAGGGCGAGGAGATGCGGGTCAAGGAAATCGAGATCGCGTGAACCGGCGCGGGGGGCGCGACGGGTTCCTGCAAGGAGAGTGACCATGTGCACGACCTGCGGCTGCGGACAGGGCGAAACGACGATCGAAGGCAAGCCGGTCGAAGCGCACGAGCACGTGCATCGACACGACGACGGCACCGTGCATTCGCACCCGCACGCGCACGATGCCGGGCACGCGCACGATCCGGCGCAGGGTCACGCGCACGAGCACGCGGCCGGCGAGCACCTGCACTGGCACCAGCACGCCGATGGCACCTGGCACAGCCACGTCCACGGCGGCGGCACCGCGCACCCGCTCGGGGCGGCGGCCGGGCTCGGTGGCGCACACGCTCCCGGAATGACGCCGACGCGGATGCTGCAGATCGAGCAGGACATCCTCGCGAAGAACGACGCGTTCGCCGCGGACAACCGGCGCCTGCTCGCCGACCGCGGCATCTTCGCGCTGAATCTCGTGTCGAGCCCCGGCTCGGGCAAGACGACGCTGCTCGTGCGCACGATCGAAGCGCTCGCTGGCCGGCTCGCGGTCGCGGTGATCGAAGGCGACCAGCAGACTTCCCTCGACGCGGACCGGATCCGGGCGACCGGCGCTGCCGCAGTGCAGATCAACACGGGCAAGGGCTGCCACCTCGACGCGCAGATGGTGGGCCGTGCGCTGTCGACGCTGAATCCGGCCGACGGCAGCCTGCTCCTGATCGAGAACGTCGGCAACCTCGTCTGCCCCGCGGCGTTCGACCTGGGCGAAGCGCACAAGGTCGTCGTGCTGTCGGTGACCGAAGGCGACGACAAGCCGCTCAAGTATCCCGACATGTTCCACGCCGCGGACCTGATGCTGGTCAACAAGATCGACCTCGCGCCGCACGTGGACTTCGACGTCGACCGGGCGATCGCGTATGCGCATCGCCTGCGGCCGGGCCTGCCCGCGCTCTGCGTCTCCGCGAAGACCGGCGAAGGCTTCACGGAATGGCTTGCGTGGCTCGAACGGGGCGCCGCGGCGGCCCGGGCTGCCCGCGACCGGGACATCGACGCGCTGCACCGGCGCATCGCGGAGCTCGAGGCCGAGCTCGCGCGGCGCGCGTCCGCCGGCGCCGCGGCCTGACCAGGACTCGGAGCGCCCATGCCAGCGACGGAAATCCTCACCCGGCCGGCAGTCGTCCGCCGGCGCATCGCCGTCGCGGGCATCGTGCAGGGCGTCGGGTTCCGGCCGTTCGTGTGGCGGCTTGCGACCGCGCTCGAGCTCGACGGGTGGGTGCGCAACGACGCCGCGGGCGTCACGATCGAGGTGCAGGGCGCGCGGGAGCGCGTGCGCGAGCTCGCGCAGCGGCTCTCCGACGATGCACCGGCGCTGGCCCGCGTCGACAGCGTCGCGGTGATGGATCGTCCGCTGGAGGAAGGCGCAAACGGCTTCGCGATCGAGGAGAGCGGCGGGGGACGGGCGGCGACCGCCATCGGCCCCGACAGCGCGATCTGCGCCGATTGCCTGGCGGAGCTGTTCGACCCGGCGAACCGGCGTTATCGGCACGCGTTCGTCAACTGCACGAACTGCGGGCCGCGGTACACGATCACCCGGGGGCTGCCCTACGATCGCGCGACGACGAGCATGGCGGCCTTCGCGCAGTGCACGCAGTGCGCCGCCGAATACACCTCGCCGCGCGATCGCCGCTTCCACGCCGAGCCGAACGCCTGCGCCGTCTGCGGCCCGCGCCTTGCGTTTCTCGATGCGACGGGCGCGCAGGTGCCGGACGTCGATCCGGTTGCCGCGGCCCTCGCGCAGCTCGCGCGCGGCGGCATCGTCGCGATCAAGGGTCTCGGCGGCTTCCACCTCGCGTGCGACGCGCGCAACGCAGCGGCGGTCGCGCGGCTGCGCGCACGCAAGTCGCGCGAGGAAAAGCCCTTCGCCGTGATGGTCGCCGGCACGGCGTCGCTGCTGCGCTGGACGCAGGTCGCGCCGGCCGAGCGCGCGCTGCTCGAAGGAACGGAGCGACCGATCGTGCTGGTGCGCAAGCGCGACGGCGCCGATGCGGAGCTGCCGGGCGTGGCGCCGGGGCTCGCGTGGCTCGGCGCGATGCTGCCGTACACGCCGCTCCAGTACCTGCTGTTCCACGAGGCGGCCGGCCGGCCCGCGGGAACGGCGTGGCTCGCCGGCGCGCAGGATCTCGCCCTCGTGATGACGAGCGCGAATCCGGGAGGCGAGCCGCTCGTCACCGGCAACGCCGAAGCGCTCGCGCGCCTTGCCGGCATCGCCGACGCGTATCTCGTGCACGACCGCGACATCGTGATCCGCTGCGACGACAGCGTCGTTCGTGGCATGAGCGCCGCCGGGCCGTCCCAAGGCGCGAATTGGGCCCCCTCGGGGGGCAGCGCAGCGGCGACAGCCGCAAGCGTGGGGGCACCATCAAGCGCCGCCGGGCCGTCCCAAGGCGCGAATTGGGCCCCCTCGGGGGGCAGCGCAGCGGCGACAGCCGCAAGCGTGGGGGCCGTCCCGCGCCACGGTCCGCAGTTCGTGCGCCGCGCTCGCGGCTACACGCCGCGGGCGATCCGGCTCGCGCGCGCGGGACCGTCGGTGGTCGCCGTCGGCGGCTACTTCAAGAACACCGTCTGCGTGACCCGCGGCGACGAGGCGTTCGTCTCGCAGCACATCGGCGATCTCGACAACGCGCCGACGTGCGTCGCGCTGGAGGAAGCCGTCGCGCACCTCGTCGCGATCCTCGACGTCGAGCCGGCGGCCGTCGCCCACGACCTGCACCCCGACTTCCACAGCACGCGGCACGCGGCGAAGCTCGCCGTGCGCTGGGGGGTGCCGCTGCATCCGGTCCAACACCACCACGCGCACATCGCCGCGGTGAGCGCCGAGCATGGCGTCCGCGCACCGGTGCTGGGTCTCGCGCTCGACGGGGTCGGCCTGGGTCCGGACGGCACGGCCTGGGGCGGCGAACTGCTGTACGTCGACGGCGCGCGCTGCGAGCGGCTGGGCCGGCTCGCGCCGCTCAAGCTGCCCGGCGGCGATCGCGCCGCGCGCGAGCCGTGGCGGATGGCGGCGGCGGCGCTCGCCCGTGCGGGGCGCGCGGGCGAGATCGCGCACCGCTTCGCCGACGAGCCGGCGCACGAGGCCGTGGCGGCGATGCTCGCGCGCGGATTCAATGCGCCGGAGACGAGCAGCATGGGCCGGTGGTTCGACGCCGCGGCGGGCTTGCTCGGCGTTACGCGGCGGATGGCGTTCGAAGGCCAGGCGGCGATGCTGCTGGAGGGCCTCGCCGAGCGGCACGGCCGGGTGGAGGCGCAGCACGACCTCTACGCGATCGCGCCGGCCAACGAGCTCGATCTGACCGCGCTCGCGATGCGCGTTGCCGCGGAGCGCGATCCTGCGTTCGGCGCGGCGCTGTTCCACTCGACGCTCGTCGCGGCGCTCGCGGAGTGGGTCACGCGCGCCGCGGAGGCGCTCGACCTCACGACCGTGGCTGCCGGCGGCGGCTGCCTTCTCAACGCGCTCGTCGCCCGCGGGCTGCGCGCGACGCTCAATGCCAGGAACCTGACGATGCTCGAAGCCCGGTCCGTTCCGCCGAACGACGGCGGCCTTGCGCTCGGCCAGGCGTGGGTGGCCCACCAGGCGCTCAGCCGCGGAGCCTGACCATGTGCCTTGCGATTCCCGCCCGTGTCGTCGACCTGCCGCTGCCGGGCGTCGCACTGATCGACGTTGGCGGCGTGCAGAAGCGGATCTCGCTCGCGCTGGTCGACGGCGTGCAACCGGGCGATTACGTGATCGTGCACGTCGGCTACGCGCTGACCCGGCTCGACCCCGAGGAGGCCGAGCGCACGCTCGCCACCTTCGCCGAGGCCGGGCTCCTGCCGCAGTCCTCCGCGTGAAGTACATCGACGAATTCCGCGACGGCGGCCTCGCGCGCGGGCTCGCGCTGGCGATCGCGCGCGAGGCGCGCGCGGACCGCAGCTACAACCTGATGGAGTTCTGCGGCGGCCACACGCACGCGATCTCGCGCTACGGGCTCGCCGACCTGCTGCCCCCGAACGTGAACATGATCCACGGCCCGGGCTGCCCCGTGTGCGTGCTGCCGATCGGCCGCATCGACAACGCGATCGAGCTCGCCGCGCGCCCCGAGGTCATCCTGTGCACGTACGCCGACACGATGCGCGTGCCGGCGTCGAAGGGGCTGTCGCTGCTCAAGGCCAAGGCACGCGGCGCGGACATCCGGATGGTCTATTCGAGCGCCGACGCGGTCCGCGTGGCGCAGGAGCGCCCGGACCGCGAGGTGATCTTCTTCGCGATCGGCTTCGAGACGACGACGCCCCCCACGGCGGTCGCGATCCGGGAGGCGCGGGCCCTCGGGCTCGCCAACTTCAGCGTGTTCTGCAACCACGTGCTGACGCCGTCGGCGATCGCCAACATCCTCGAATCGGAGGAAGTGCGCGAGATCGGCACGGTGCCGCTCGACGGCTTCATCGGGCCGGCGCACGTGTCGACGGTGATCGGCAGCCAGCCCTACGAGTATTTCGCCGAGGAGTACCGGCGGCCGGTCGTCATCGCCGGCTTCGAGCCGCTCGACGTGATGCAGGCGATCCTGATGCTGGTGCGGCAGCTGAACGAGGGCCGCGCCGAAGTGGAGAACGAGTTCACGCGCGCCGTGACCCGCGACGGCAACGCGAAGGCGAAGGCGCTCGTCGCGGAAGTGTTCGAGCTGCGCCGGTCGTTCGAGTGGCGCGGGCTGGGCGAGGTCCCGTACAGCGC
>Ga0209253_10006625_pt1 | contig 10011 bp, 7 predicted proteins | sample FrelakmetBRP12BR_FD_187145 | JGI IMG/M metagenome (GOLD analysis project Ga0209253, IMG submission 187145) | Freshwater lake sediment microbial communities from the University of Notre Dame, USA, for methane emissions studies - BRP12 BR (SPAdes)... | ecosystem: Environmental > Aquatic >...
TCACCATCCAGGCATGCCTACCAGAAAGCCGCCATACCAGCATGATGCGCTGCCACACCAGGAGTAACCGATGACCACACTGCACCCCGACCTCGCCAGGATTTTGATCCCCTCCGACCAGATACAGGCTCGCGTACAGGAATTAGCTGAGCAAATCAGCCAGGATTACAAAGATATTGACCGGCTGTATATGGTCGGCATTCTCAAAGGAGCCTTTATCTTCCTGGCCGACCTGACCCGCTGCCTGAATGTCCCCCACGTTGTGGACTTCATGGCGCTCTCCAGTTATGGTAAAACAACCAGCTCCGGCACGGTGAGAATCCTGATGGACCTGCGCGAATCGATCGAGGACCAGCACGTACTGATCATCGAAGATATCCTGGACACAGGCAACACGCTCAGCTATCTGGTGCGCATCCTGGAGGAGCGCAAGCCGGCCTCACTGCGAACCTGCGTGCTGGTACGCAAGATCCGCGACGGGGTAGATTTCCCCGTCGATTACCTGGGCTTCGATATCCCAGACGTGTGGGTGGTCGGCTACGGGTTGGATTTCGCCGACCGACACCGCACACTGCCCTACATCGCCGAGCTGAAACGAGACACGGAATAATGCAGGGTAGTGGATGAGCTTTCTCATCAATCATTGATTATTTTAAGTATAAATAGAACATAAGTTCTGGTACAATAGAGGTAGCTACCAGCCTTCTATATTTTGGGGAGAAAGTCCTGCTATGCCTTTTTGGCAAAGCTTGCTGCGTTTCCTGGGGTTTGCTCGCGCCGACAGCCTGAACCTGGAGGTGGATCCAGAAACGATCGAATCGCTACACCTCCTGGCCCGGCGCGAGCACCGCACGGAAAAAGAGCTGGCTGCCGAGCTGCTCTTGATGGCGCTGGTGCAGCGCGGCGCAGCTGAGCGGTATTTGCACCGCTGGGAGGCGCTTTCGCCGCGCGAGCAGCAGGTGACTGCGCTGGTCTGCCTGGGCTATACCAACGCTCAGATCGCCTCCCGCCTGGTGCTCTCCCAGGAGACGGTCAAGTCCCACATACGCAACGTGCTGTATAAGTTTGACCTGCGCGGCAAGGTCGCGCTGCGCCGCGCCCTGGCTGACTGGGACTTCAGCGCCTGGCAGGACCCACATATCTAGGCCTGATTCTCCCCTCACCCCCACCCCTGGCTCACCCCAAAGGTTAACCCCTCTTTTCCCCCCTACTTCACCCGCGCGTGGGATTGTCTGCCGGGGCAATTCATGCTACCCTGGTAGCATGAATAACCTGCCGGCTTTATACCCTGAACAGCTGCATTTGCTCCTGGCTCTGCGCCCGGCGCGCTTCGAGCTGGTCAACGCCCTGATCGCTCGCCTGGCCTGCGCCGGACCGCTCCTGGTCCTGGATGGCGGCAACTGCTTCCAGGCGCACCGCCTGGCCCGCCTGCTGGGCCGCCATACCCTCAACCTGGAGGCTGCTTTGGGCAATATCTATGTTGCCCGCGCTTTCACCTGCTACCAGGTGCTCGCCCTGCTGGCCGAAACTCCGGCTGCCTCCGTCCCTACCCTGGTGCTGGACCTGCTCTCTACCTTTCATGATGAGAGCGTGCCCCTGTCCGAGCGCCGCCGGCTGCTGGAGGCCAGCCTGCAGCAGCTCCGGCGCTTGAGCAGCCGGGCGCCCACTCTGGTAAGCGCCGCCCTGGAGACCAAAGACCTGTCCGGTGAGCTGCTTGAGCGGTTGGAAGAATCTGCCGACCAGGTTTGGCGCTTAGAGCCCCAGCTCTCCCCTCAGCCGCTCAGGCTGTTTTGAGGTTCTCTATGGGACGCACTCTGCCCTCCATCACCCAGGTTTTCCTCCAGGAACAGGAGTCGTTTGCCCGCTTCCGGCGCGCCCTGCGGCGCAGCGACCAGCTTGCCCTGGACGACCTGTTCGCCGCCGCCCACCAGCACCTGGCCGCGGCTGCCTACGCTGCCCACGCCCTGCCCTTCGAGGTCTTCCTGCTGGCCATGCTGCTCGAAGAGCACAAGGAAGTGATGCGCCTGCGCCGCCTCGTAGAAAGTGCCTTATCCCCAGGGGATGGCTGAGCTCACCGGCTGGCTGCTGGACCTGTACGCCGACCCTCAAGGCGGCGTGGTGCTGTGGCTGCTGGAAGAGAGCGGGGGGCGCCGCCGTCTGACCCAGCCGTTCCCGGTCACGTTCTACGCCGCCGGTCCGGCAAGTCGCCTGCGCGCCTTGTGGCGTTTCCTGACCGAGCAGCCCCAGCCGCTGAAGCTCTCCCGCGCTGAGCGCCGCGACCTGTTCAGCCTGCAGCCGGTCACCGTGCTCGCCATCCAGGCGCAGGACCCAATTGCGCAGCAGCAAGTCTTCGAGCGTGCTTCCGGCGCTTTCCCCGACCTGACCTACTATGACGCCGACCTGCCCATTTCCCTGCGCCACGCCGCGGTCTACGGCACCTTCCCGCTGGCGCGCTGCCGAGTCTGGGCAGATGAAGTCGGGAGAGTGAGCGACATCCTTTCGCTCGACTCACCCTGGGAGCTGGACCCGCCCATCCCTCCGTTGCGCATCCTGTCTCTGGAGCCGGACGTCAATCCTTCCCACGCCGAGCCTGGCTGCCTGCACATCAGCGACCGGCGTTATTCTTACCGCCTGGCGCTGGACCGCCCCCGCCCGCTGCTGGTCAACCTGTGCGCCATCTTGCAGCGCCACGACCCCGACCTGCTGCTCACCACCTGGGGCGATACCTGGCTGCTGCCGCGCCTGCTGGAGCTCTCGGAACAGCACCATATCCCCTTGCCGCTCAATCGCGACCCCGGCTATGGCGTGGCATACCGCCGAGAGCGCTCCTATTTCACCTACGGGCAGATTATTTATCGCGGCCAGCAGATGCACCTGTTCGGGCGCTGGCATATCGATGGGCACAACGCCATGCTGTTCCACGATTACGGGATGGAAGGAATTTTCGAGCTGGCGCGGGTGACCGCTCTGCCGGTGCAGACGGTCGCGCGCGTCTCTCCTGGCAGCGGCATCTCCGCCATGCAGATGCAGGCCGCCTTGCGCCAGGGAGTGCTGGTACCCTGGCATAAACAGCAGGCCGAGCACCCCCAGACAGCCCTCGAGCTGATGCATGCCGACCAAGGAGGCCTGGTCTACCAGCCGCTCACCGGTTTGCACCAGGATGTGGCTGAGATCGACTTCGTTTCCATGTATCCCAGCATCATGGTGCACTTCAATATCTCTCCCGAGACTGTGGGGGATTCCAGCCCCACCGCCGAGCTCATCCCTGAGCTGGCGCTGTTTGTCGAGCGCGACCAGCCCGGCCTGATCCCCCAGACTCTGGCGCCGCTGCTCAAGAAGCGCCTGGCACTCAAGGCTCGCATGGCCGAGCTGCCCTCCTGGCACCCGCGCCGGGCCAGCTACAAAGCCTACACTTCAGCTCACAAGTGGCTGCTGGTGACCTGCTTCGGCTACCTGGGATATAAGAACGCCCGCTTTGGGCGCATCGAGGCTCATGAAGCCGTCACCGCCTACGGTCGGGAGGCGCTGCTGCGTGCCAAAGAAGCCGCCGAAGATCTGGGCTTCACCGTTCTGCATATGTATGTGGACGGGCTGTGGGTGCGCCGGGAAGGGCTGCGCCAGCCGGCCGACTTCCAGGATCTGCTGGACGAGATCGTCCAGCGCACCGGGCTGCCCATCGGTCTGGAGGGCGTGTACCGCTGGGTGGCTTTCCTCCCCTCGCGCCAGGATGAACGCGTGCCGGTCGCCAACCGCTACTTCGGCGTTTTTCAGGATGGCAGCTTGAAAGTTCGCGGCATCGAGACCCGCCGCCGAGATACCCCGCCGTTTATTGTCGCAACCATGGAACACATGCTCTCCTGCCTGTCCCAGGCCGAGAGCGCCGGTCAGCTCCCAGACTACCTGCCGCAGATCTTCGCGCTGCTGCGCCGGTGCCTGGCGGAGCTTCGCCGCGGCAGGATCCCGCCGTCCGACCTGTTGGTCTCGCTGAAGCTAAGCCGCACCCTGCCGGAGTACAATTCGCCTTCCCCGGCGGCGCGCGCCGCCAGCCAGCTGGAAAGCCTGGGGAAAATCATGAAACCGGGCCAGGTCGTGCGTTTCATTTACACCCTGGGTGAGCCGGGTGTGCATGCCTGGGATATGCCCGAGCTGCCCGATCCGGCGGAGATAGATGTGCGCCGCTACACCACCCTGCTGATCCGCGCCGCGGCCAGCCTGCTCCAGCCCCTGGGCGTGGACGAAGCCGCTCTGCGGGCGCGGCTGCTCGATCGTGTGGTCGCCCGTCCCGGGCTTTGGCAAAAGAATTTACTTTCACAGCAGCACAATCCCGCCAGCACCCCTACCACAAAGGATTCGCCCGTACTTACCGGATCGCGGTCTCCTGTCAGGGCTGTCGTGAATGCCTGCCTTGCCGGGCAGAGCGACCCCGCCGCACCAACCAGACAACCATTCCGATCCCCAAAATGACGATCCCGAGCGCTACAACCACCACGCCGATTAAGGAGACGATCGTACGCACTTGATCTGAGGCCGGTTGGGCTTCTACAGACAGGAAGGCTGTGCGCTCGACAGGAGAGCTATCGATAGACTCTCCCTGGACGCGCAGGTCGATGGCGTATAAGCCGGGTGACGATGGTCTCCAGGTGGTCTGGTAGCGGTCACCGCTCAGAGAAAGCTGGAGCTTTTGCAGGCTGCCATCCGGAGCGCGAACAACCGCTTCGGCCTGCTCGACCGGCAAAGGCTGCCCTCCCAGCTCCAGAGCGGCGGTGATTTCTACCGGTTCACCCACCTTTGGGATCATACTGCTGGTAGCCCCCTGTAAGACGGCCCCACCGGTAAACTGGGCGGTTAAGGCATAATCGGCACCTTCAGCCGCTATTCCTTCCTTCGCTTTCAGTGTCACAAGCCAGGCCCCCGGCTTTGGGTTGGCGAATCCGTACCCCAATTGGACCAGAGATCGCGGGTCATTCACCACGATCAAGCCGTTCTTGGCCGGGTCGAGATCGATGACTTTGCCGCTGGCGCCTCGCACCGTAACATCGAAAGATAAGGAGGGATCATACAGGGCGAAGCTGGCTACGGTCACATTTGGATCAATGTGTATGGTCAGTTCCTGGCTCTCTCCAGGACTGACATGCCCGGTGAAAACCCGGGTAAATTGGAGCGGCGCTGCTGCAGCCCCTTCCAGTACCGGGTCCGGTTCATCCGGATACTCACCCGGCCCTTTTTTAAGCAGCGGCAGAACGAACTCTTCAAATACCTGTTGCGAGAGATTTAAGTCGACATGCAATAAAGGGATCTCCGAGAGGTGCAGCGGAATGGCGGATACGCTCTGGCGAGATATTACGATATCGCTGGGAACGCTGCTGCAGGGAGAACCGACCGGATTGACAATAGGATTACCCGCCAGGGCATAAAATGGGACGCCTTTGCGGTGGATAATCTGGCGGTTAAGAATTTCAATGCCATAGCTGGGGCGTATCTCCAATGTCGCCGGCAAGTAAAAGCCGAGGGCAGCGGGCAAGTTTGCACAGTCGGTGCCAGCCGCTGGAGAGCCCAGCATGATTAATTGGGCTACATCTCGTTCCTTCATCACCCGGTCGATGTAATAACGTGAGATCATCCCGCCCATGCTGTGGGCAACCAGGTCAACCTGCTCAGCGCCGGTTAGCTTCTTCACATTGCGGATGTATTCACCCAGGATGGCTGCATTTTGTGCCAGAGTATTCGTCCGTCCAGCCGGGTTTTTTATATCCCCCGTATTCAACACGCCATCAACCTGCCCATCGCCAACCGCGAATCCCGGCACGCCGGTGGACGCCAGGTAACCATCCGGACCGAGATAATTCTTCCACGCATCCCAGGAGGAGACGAAGCCATGCACCATCACTACCGGCCGCGCCGCGACCTGTAGGGAAATACTATCTAACACTTCCCCACCTGATGGAGAGCTGTCCGCAGTACTCGCATAAACGCTTCTGTTTTCTACCGGTGCACCGCCAGACCAATGCCAGCCCAATGTTGAAACCAGATCTGTGTCACAGCGGCTGCTGCCCTGTGGGATCTTGCAGCGGGTAATCCCGGCAGCCGGATCGTCCAGCCCAAATACTACCGTCATGGCCTCGGCAGCTTTCTCAGGGAGCTCGACTCGCAGGATGACCGAATCGCCATCTGTGATCTTCGAGGTGGGTGTGCCGTCTCGCTTCAAAATCGACACCTGTGCACCGCCTTGGGCGGCTGCAGGCAGCACAAGAAGAAAAGTTGAAATCAAGCAAACCGCCAGGGCGATCAGAAGAGCCGATAACTTTGCCATATAATTGACCCCATCTCGATCATGTATATCTAATTGAAATAAAAACAGTCTCAATTCTATCATCGTGCTATTTCGAATTCAAGCAAGGATTCACATTCAATCAGGCAGGTCTGTTAAAATTAGCTGGACGAAAACATGTTTATCCACCTGCGTTCACATTCCTGTTATTCCTTTCTGGAGGGCCTGTCTCTGCCCGCCGAGCTGGCTCATGCGGCTGCCAGCCATGGCATGCCGGCTTTGGCGCTGACCGATCACCGCAGCCTTTCAGGAGCTATCGAGTTTTACGACGACTGCCATGCCCTGGATATTTCCCCCATCCTGGGCTTGGAGCTGGATATCGCACCCCCTATGAGCGCGATGTCCAGCACCAAAGGCGGCTCTGGAAACGTTATCGTGCTGCTGGCAACGGATCTGGAAGGCTGGAGCAGCCTCTGCCGGCTAAGCAGCTTGGCAAATTCCGCTCAGTCGGCCGATCCATTCGAACAGCTTCCTTTCGACGACCTGGCAGCGAACACGACCGGCCTGATTTGCCTGACAGGAGGCAGGCGCAGTCTGTCCGCCCGGCTCTGCCGCTCCGGTGAGGAAAAACAGGCTCTCGATTGGCTGCAAAACCTCAAGCTTCTGTTCCCAGGCCGGCTGTATGCTGAGCTCCAGATGCATACCGAACAGGACCATTCCTGGGTGACACGCCTGGCAGTTCTGGCGGGCCGGATTGGAGTGCCGACCATCGCCACGCATGATATCCATTATCTGACGCCCGAGCGAGGCGATCTCCAGCGCACGGTCACTGCCATCCGCTTGAACAAATCATTGAAAGAGCTGCCCGAAGATGTTTGCGCTCCTCCCCTTGCAAACTTCGTCTCGCCGGAGCATATGGAAGCCCGTTTTTCCCATTTTCAAGACGCGCTTGCCAATACACTCGAGGTCGCTGCTCGCTGTCAATTTGAGCTCCCCCTGGGGGTGCCACATTTCCCTGAGCTAGAGCTGCCAGCCGGAACAAAGACGATTCAAGTGCTGCGCCAGAGAGCTGAGGCCGGCTTGAAGCAGCACTACCAGGAGGTCACGCCCGAGCTGCAAGCCCGGTTGGACCATGAGCTGTCGGTAATTGAAGCCTGCGGGTACACGGCTCTGTTCCTTGTAATGGAGGACATTATCCGCTACGCGCGTGCCAGCGGAGTCCCCATCTCATCCCGCGGTTCGGCAGCTTCCTCCCTCGTTTCTCACTGTCTGGGCATCACCTCTCCCGATCCGGTGAGGCTGAATCTGTATTTCGAGCGCTTTCTCAACCCGGCTCGCGCCACTCCACCGGATATTGATACCGATTTATGTTCCCGGCGGCGGGATAGCGTTATCCGCTATGTGTACCAGCACTATGGGAAAGAGCGCGTTGCGATGGTATGTACGGTGAATCGATTTCGCCGTCGCTCCGCTTTAAGAGATGTCGCCAAAGCCTACGGTCTACCGGCCTCTGAGATCAGCAAAATGGCGGATAACCTGCCATATCGCTGGTACGGTCCACCGTCAGCGGAGCCACAATCCGACCATCCCTTCGCCGAGCTGATCGGGCGATATTCCTCTCCAGGCTATCAGCCAATATTCCGAGACGCGGCTGATCTGATCGGGTTACCTCGCCATCTGTCCATCCATCCGGGAGGGGTGGTCATCGCTCCTGGGGTGATGACCGACCTCGTCCCTACCCAGATGGCGGCAAAAGGTATGCTGATCACGCAATTTGATCTGGAATCCATTGAGCGTTTAGGTCTGGTAAAGATCGACCTCCTGGGAATCCGCGGGCTGACTGTTCTGGGCGATGTTGCCGAGGCGGTCGGAGGGGAGCAGACACCGCCCGGCACCTCCATTCCAGAGTTCTTGGATGCCATCCCCGAGGAAGATCCGGAAACAGCCTTGCTGGTTCAGCAAGGGCGCACGATTGGCTGTTTCCAGATCGAGAGCCCTGGGATGCGGACGACGCTGAAAGAGATCCATGCAGACAGCGTGGATGACCTGATGGTCGCTCTGGCGTTGTACCGGCCTGGCCCGCTTACAGGTGGCTTGAAGAACGAGTTTGTCCGCCGCCACCTGGGGCTGGAGCCCGTCTCTCAGCTCCACCCGTCATTGTCTAACCTGCTCGACGATACTTACGGCGTGATCCTATATCAAGAGCAGGTGCTTCGCATCGCTCACGAGCTGGCAGGGTTGAGCCTGGCAGATGCAGACCTGCTGCGGCGGGCGATGTCTCACTTCGATCCCGGTAAAGAAATGCAAACCTTGAAGGAAAAATTCATATCTGGCGCTTTGGATCACAGCCAGGTGCCGGAAGAAACCGCCGAGCAAGTGTGGACTTTAATGGCTGCTTTTGCTGGCTACGGCTTCCCAAAGGCGCATGCTGCCTCTTATGCCCAAGTCGCCTGGCGCTCAGCCTGGTGCAAGGCGCACTATCCTGCGCTCTTTATGGCTGCTGTTCTGGCGAATTGGGGGGGGTATTATCCGCAGCGCATCTATCTCACGGAAGCCCGCCGGATGGGGTTGACCCTTAAGCCACCTCACATCAACTATGCCCAAAATGAGTTTGGCGCGAGCTATATAGATGGCACACCGGTACTCTTCATGGGACTGAATCAGGTGCGCGAGCTCACACAGCGCACTCAGGCGGAGATTATGCGCCGTAGACCTTTTCATTCACTATTAGATTTTCTGTCAAAAGTAAACCCGCGACCCTTGGAAGCGGAGAATCTGGTACGCTGCGGTGCTCTGGAAGGTTTTGGGACGATTCCGGACCTGCTGCACCAGCTGAAAGATACCAGCAGGCGCGGCGGGCAACTGGGTCTATTTTCCTTGCCCACGCAGCAAATGGAAGACTGGTCGCTGGAGGAGAAAGTCGCCGCCCAGGAAGCCTTGCTTGGCGTGGGTGTAGATGCCCACCCTCTCGAGCTGTTTTCTGCTCAGATTGCGGCAGCCAACGCAGTGACCGTCATGGAGGCAGCCCCGCAGGCTGGTCATCACGTGCGTGTCGCCGGCATGCGGCAAATCTGGCGTCGCACCAGCAACCCCCAGGGGGTCAAGGGATTTCACATGATCCTGGAAGACCTGGAAGGTCTGCTGGATGTATTCATCTCTTCCGAAGTGTACCGCCGAAGCATAAGCAATACGAAAACTTCAGGACCCTTTGTAATCGAGGGGGTCGTCGAGACAAACCCGACCACCGCCGAGCCGATGATCCAGGCTGAGCGCATCTGGGTGCTCAAATAAGGCAGCTTTGAAGGATGTAGATCAGGATATTACCGGCTGAGCCGTATCTGCCGTCCAAATGACACGCACATGAGTTCCCCTGCCAGGGGATGAGTCGATCAACATTTGTGCGCCGATCAGTGCTGCACGCTCGTGCATTCCAGCCAGACCGAAGTGTTTGTTTGCCAACAGACGAGCCAGGTCCAGGTTCTCACCCGCCACGAACCCAACTCCATCATCTTCGACTACCAGATCTACAAATTTAGGGTTCAGCTCACCGCGAATATAAATGCACTGCGCCTGCGAATGTTTGAGGGCGTTCTGACAGGCCTGCTGAACGATGCGAAAGATGTGCAGCTCTATATCAGGGGGGTAGCGAGTGTCGCTGGGCGGCACCTCAAGCTGGATGGAGATATCGCCCCCAACCTGGGTCGCGGTTTCTTCGGTCAGCTCTTCCAGTGCGAAACGTAAGC
>Ga0209253_10006627_pt1 | contig 10010 bp, 9 predicted proteins | sample FrelakmetBRP12BR_FD_187145 | JGI IMG/M metagenome (GOLD analysis project Ga0209253, IMG submission 187145) | Freshwater lake sediment microbial communities from the University of Notre Dame, USA, for methane emissions studies - BRP12 BR (SPAdes)... | ecosystem: Environmental > Aquatic >...
TGCTCTTCCACGTAAGCCGTGTCAATCACGTCTATGATCTTGTTTTTCAGCATGTAATTCAGGTACTCGCCCTTCTCGAAATCGTATTTGGTTGGTCCCGGCCCGGCGAGTATCACACCTTTCAGAGTGTCAATCGGCAGAAATGTCTCATTGGCATGTTCGCCTACGCGGGTGAAGAATTCCTGAAGCCTCATTTCTCTAAATCTCTCGTATCTTCTTGCCGATTGTCCTCCTGCACGCGTCTTTCCTGGCACACCCGAAGTCAAATTCCTGACTATCTCAAGCCTTCGACCCTGAAGTGTGGCAATAGTCGCGGCTGAAGAATCAACAAGAACAATCCCGTAGGTTTCCTTCTCCCTCAGAAGCTCCTGCAAATGCTCAGTGTGAAAACGAGCATCACACCTGTAAAGGTAGATCCGGATTGGTTCAGGCGGCAAAATCACATATGTCTCGATTCTTTCGCTTCCCGCACCATTCTGCGGTATCGCCCCACAGAAAATCACGAGCCCATTCTCAGGAGCCTCTTTGAACAACTTGAGCCGTTGCTGAACTCTCACGATAGCGTCCATAACGTTCTTCCTGGTGGTAGTAGACTTGATGTTTGATGCCGTCCCATACTCGTCCCGGAGCGTGCTCATGACGTCGCTTATCTGCTTCCCTGGAGGAACGTACAGCGAAACAAGTTCGGTTCCGCGTCCCTCCTTGCGGGCCAGCGTATCCAGTGTCTTTCTCAGCCTGAACAGTTCCAGCGAAGTCTTCTTGCTAGTACTCAAATGCTTTCCACTACGATTGTGTCGCTCATAAGCTACGTACAATGCATCAAATAAAAGTTGCCGCCGCCGATTCGCACTCCTAAAGTGCGTTGGGCTCTGGGGTTACAGGAAAGCTTCATGAAACTCTGAAGGAGTGCCCGTTGTCATGGTGCAAACTTGAGAAAGGAAGCTAGGCTACTTCAATTGCTTCTTTCAGGAATGCCTTGTAAGAACCCAGTTTCCCACCATAGTTTCCGGCCGAGATACTGATCACGCCACGCACTGCTGCGGCTGCCCTTATGCCTTCGCCGATAGCCCTCTTGACCACGTCAACTGTCAGACCGTTGACTACAATCTCATATACGCAACCAACGCCTTCGGGTATTTGTGAGTCCGGCACGAGCGTTCTTAGTGTTGGGCAGAAGGGATGATTCGTGGATGCTCTGAGCTTGTACTTCAGTGAACCTGCCTTCGAACCTGAGCGACATATCCCGCCCGGAAACGGCATAATAACCTCCCTTGAATTGGTTCTTATGGCCTTGGCTGCTTCTTCCGCCGCTTCAAGCCCCGAATTCCTGTCTTTGGCTAGAATTAGAAAGTTGCCTCCTGCTATGGCTTCTGCAACTCCGAAAGAGTCTTCCAGTATGAAGTAGCCCTCCATCACCGGAATCTTCCAAGCCTTTCTGTTTCCAACAAGGGCCTTTTTCTGGAAGCCGTCGCCGAACAGGCGTATGCTTCTGCCGATTTTCAGTTTTCTCTTGGCATTTGACATTGCGTCAAAAGCTGAAGTCGTTGGACACGTCATTATGCACTGTCCTATCCGGAGTATCATCTGGCTTTTCAAGTCGAACCTGTTGCGGCTGTATATTTGTATTTGGATGCCTACCCGGCTGTCTGGCGTCTTATCTGCAGGCACTTCGCCTTCTATGCCAGCTTCAGCTTGGGACATAATCACGCTAGTAGCCAACCCCGTTGCGACTTGCGCCGCAGTCAAAGCCCACTTTACGCTTTCAGCCGTGATCAGTATTCTTCCAACCCACATCGGAAACATTTCCGCAAAGGTGTCAACGATCTCACAAGTGTTTCCATTCTTCGCCGTGTAGGCGAGCGCTCCATTCATCTGCCATTTCTCCTTGTGATCTGACAAGCCTTTAGGCAAATAGGCATATAAACCAGCGCGCGCTGGCAAGGTCGCGGGGCAAGACGCAATGCGTGTTCACATGCATATTGTTCCGAGGTTCAAGGATGAACGGTTCCCAATAGACTGCGGTCTCGCCTATGGTTTGATGCCAGATAGGAAAAAGCTGGAACAGATCGCCTCAACGATCTGAAGAGGCATTGCGCTAAGGTAGCCAGTACTTCTGCGGCTCGGCCCCAGCGGATCCTTTCTTGACTTGCCTTCCAGTCATCGCTTTTTTGGCCATGCCATAAGCGGTCTTATAGTCAAACACTCCCTTCGGTTCCTCAGCGGCCTTCTTGATCAGATTCTTTTCAATCTCGTTCTTGAGTCTGCCTATTGCCAAGGCGCCAATGCCGAATACGTTGGGCAATAGTTCTCTGCCCTCGACGTCGGATTCTAGGCCTTCGACCCCAAGGGGTGGAATGGCATTGATGTCAGCCACTATCCTGCATTTCTTTCCATACCGCCTAAGCATTTCCAAGGAAAGAAGCGCGGTTCCAGCTGCGCCAGCCGCGAGGACAATCTCCGAGTTTTCGATCGATCTTCCTATTGCCTCTGAGGTTTGTGCTTCAACGCCTCGGATTCTTTCGCCTTCAACTCCATCGTTGATCTTCGTGGCAACAGAAGAGGCCTTCTTCTGCTCGCGTGAAGTGATCACAACGGTAGCCTTCTCTAACGCGTAGAGCCTAGCGGCGGTCTGTCCAACAGATCCTGTGCCAGCTATTATAGTCACAGTCTTGTTTTCCAACCCTCCGAAGCCCTTTGCCAATGAAAGCTCCAGCGTTTTCACTGCCGCCGCAGCAGCCGTCGAGTAGGCTCCTCTAGGGTCGACCAATATTGCCAGTTCAAATGGTGCAAACATGCATTTCTTGGCTTTCTCCAGGATCTCGTCCACTTGCCTGAGGTCGCGTCCGTTGATGAAGATTTTTGTGTCTTTTGCCCCTCCTGGGCCTCTGGGAAACATAGCGTCATAGACTATCCTTTCCGCATCCTCAGCGGTCACGTTTTCATACTTCAAGATCTCAGCGTTTGGAAAAATGTCTATCGTGGTCAGTATGTCGAATGCGCTTGCGTGTTTTTCCGTGTCTAGGAATATGAACACCTTTTTCGGTGGCTGTTTTGTCAAGCTTGCACCCGACCAAGTTCTTAGTGATACCTTGGTGTTTAAGAATTGCCTTCTTCTTGCTTGTCACTCGACTGTCTCAGGAATCCTGCTCTTGAGAGAGTGACGATCGTGGGCGTACCCACGAGCAGCGACACGAGTACAACGATCACGTCTTCAACGTAGGAATCGATTGCAGATCCAACGAAAACCACATAAAGCGCTTGGAAACTCTCGAAAGACAACCCGTACAAGCCGCATGGGACGAGCAAAAAAATCCTCACGAGCGAATCTGTCGCTATGCAAACAAAGGAAATCAGAGCTAGAGTGGCAGGCAATCGCCTAACGTCGTTCTTGAACAGATTTTTGCTGAATCTTGCCGCAGGATATGTCAGAACAAGCGCAAGCAAAACATCCAATATCGCCCAAAGGGGAAGTGCTCTCCCGTAGGGGTGAACAAGGTATGCTGAGAGCATTGCCACGTAGGCGATCACGACAGGTTTCCACTTGGCTCTTGCGAGGAAGCCTGCCGCCAAGACGCCAACAGGTTCGGCTATTACACCGAACAGCCAGAAAGGATCAGGCTTGACGGCTCTGGCCACTGAACTTCCAAGAAACGCCGAGAAGAACCCGAAATAGGGACCAAGGATGATTCCCTCAACTGGTTCGATGTAAACTGCCCAATTCCGCCACAAACCTGGAGGGACAAGATAGAGAAGAACATGCAGCGCTGCAAAAGTGGCGGTAAGACTGAGTTGCAGGCTTTTCCTCATTAGACCACAAGTCTCAATGCTTAACATTCAATTAAAACTTGGCCCCGTTCATCGATTGCGTGCCTAGTTAGCACGGGCCGTCGCTCCGGTCACCGTAATCGTTTAATACATGGCGCTACGATTCTAGATACCCTTCATGAGGAGACTCGTCATGACTATAGTTGAGACTTTGGAAAAGCTTTCTAACGCCTTTGGCGTTGCTGGCAGAGAGGAAGAAGTCCGAAGACTGATGAAGAAATTCCTGAAGCCATACGTGGACGAGGTCACAGAGGACAAACTTGGGAATGTCATCGGCATCAAGAAGGGCAAGAAGAATGCGCCTAGAGTCATGCTCGCCGCACACATGGACGAAATAGGGCTGCTCGTGAAAACAATATCGAAGGAAGGATACTTGCAGTTTATGAAGATAGGCGGCATAGATGACCGCGTGCTACTGGCCCAAAAAGTCCTAGTCTGCACAGAGAAAGGCTACTTGCATGGGATCATCGGTTCAAAACCTCCCCACATACAAAAAGAAGACGAACGCAAACGGGTCCTACCTTGGGATGAGCTTTTCATAGACATCGGCGCAGAGAGCCGCGAAGAGGCTGAGAAAATGGGAGTGAGAATCGGCGACGCCGTTTGCTTCGACGTGAAGTTCGCTAGAATCGGCAAGAACGTCTTGATCGGCAAGGCCTTTGATGATCGTGTAGCCTGCTCGGTATTGATTGAAGCTATGAAAGGCCTAGCGAAAACTGACTGCACCGTGTATGCTGTTGGAACAGTACAAGAGGAAGTCGGCCTAAGAGGTGCCACGACGTCAGCTTTCGGAATTGACCCTGATTTTGGCATAGCAATCGACGTGACTGTGGCGGGTGACACGCCTGGCGTGAAGGATGTCGAGGCGCCAGTGAAAATGAACAAAGGACCGGCGTTGACCGTCGCGGACTCGGGCCTGATCGTTCATCCGAAGGTCTTGCAGTTGCTGGTCAATGCCGCCAACGAAAACAAGATCCCATATCAGCTTGAGACAGGCTTGTCAGGTTCTACAGATGCTGCACGCATATCGATCAGCCGGGCAGGAGTACCGAGCGGAGTGATATCGGTGCCAACGCGCTATATTCACAGTCCAACATCAATGCTTAGCCTGAAGGATGCTGAAAACGCAGTGAGACTGACGATTGCCGCCGTTCAAAAGATTCCGCAATTCTGACACCCTTCTTCCTGTATCTGGAAAAGGCACGGGTATGAAAGAGAACAAGGCCCTGACTGAGAAGACAGTGGCCTATTTCTCTGAAGGCTACAATTGCGCTCAGAGTGTCCTGTTGACGATGTTTGAGTATTGGAATGGGAAAAGCGACTTGGTTCCGAAGATTGCAGCTTGCTTCGGCGGGGGGATAGGCCGCTGCGGATCAGTCTGCGGTGGAGTAACTGGCGGCGTGATGGCTCTGGGGATCAAGTTCGGCACCAATGGGACCTCTTCTGAGGAAAAAAAGAAAGCCTACGAGATTGCCCAGCAGTTCTACAAGCGGTTTGAAAGAGAAAATGGAAGCGTTCTTTGTCGAGAGCTGATTGGCTACGACTTATCAGACCCTGAAGAGCTTGAGAACGCCCGTAGATCGAAGGCTTTTGAGACAAAATGCCGCGCCTTAGTAGCGAACGCTGTTAGAACCTTGCTAGAGCTTACTGAAGACTCGCGTTAGCTGCTATCCACTCTTTTGACAAAATACTTCACGAAGAAGATGGTCAGTAGTACGCTCACGACGTAAGGCAGAATAAACACAAGTATCTGGATAAGCAGTGGGGCCGTGCCTAACGCATTGAAGGCTGCGGGGTTTTCTATCGTCCCTTGCGCGACGCTGTTCCACAGGCCATGGGCGAAAACCAACGGCGTAAGGCTTCTTGTCTTGTTGTAAAAATAGCCGAAGAGTAGACCGATGAAGAATGTCGCTACTACGTATTCAACCATACCGAAAGGATCCAAGGGAGAAAGGTCCCAGACGAAATGCCAGACCCCAAATAGGGTGGCCTGAATGAGGATGGCTATTCCTGGACTGTAAAGCTTCTCCAGATGGGTTTGCATGTATCCTCGGAAGAGGCCTTCTTCGCTGAGACCCACGCAAAGCGTCATAAAAGGCATGACGGATACAAAAGGAATCACGTTGTAGGATTGAAAAGCCATCTGCCCCGTGACCACGTACGTTAGGCCATACAGGATAACCACGTTCAAGAGATTCAAGACTAGGAAGAACAGTAAACCATAGAGAAGCGACTTTCCGAACCTCCTTGTCGTGAAGCCGAAGGCTGAAATGTCAGTCTTCTCAATGACTAACATGGTCAGGATCGTGAGCAGAACTAGCGGTGTCTTCTCGTAAGGCGCGTTGAAAAGCAGCACCGATGGAATGCGGACAGACATTGCAAGCATGAACAGTATGAGAATCCAGAAAAGCACTGTGCCATTGTCTCTTGGTTCAATTTCCTTTGAGAGTTCAGTTGTGCCGAGGTAGCTTCTGTACAGTATATAGAAAGGCAACAGAAGTGCGATTGAAACAACGACCGGAACAGCGCTTACCTGTTCTCCTCCTTGTGGAAAGAGATAGCCACATGATAGTACAACGAGTGCAATGGCAAAGTACGCCAACAACACTTCTATGATGGTTTTTGTTGCCAATGTACGCTTCTGCCTCCTGAGGGCGATTACGGTTAGCTGCATTAAGATTAAATCTTTACCTTTTCTGTGGGATACAAAATCGTTTTAACATAGTGGACTGAGGTATTCTTGTGGCTGAGTGATTGGGCGAGAGAACACGCTTCGAATTTCTGGAGCACACAGCAGATGCATACATTGCCGCCTATGGAACCAGTTTAGCTGGAGCTTTCGAAAACGCAGCGCTTGCCATGTTTGAAGTCATGACTGATACGAAGGCGGTCAGTCCAAATGTTGAGGATTCGGTTGAAGTCTGGGCGGAGGACGAAAAGGCACTTCTCTACAGCTGGCTTGAGGCTTTGCTCGTGAAATTCGACACCAAAGCAATGATGTATTCGAAGTTTAAGATCCTGAGCTTAGACAAGTTCTCAGACGGTCTTGAACTCAAAGCAAAGGCATGGGGTGAGACCTTCAATCCAAGAAGGCACCTGCAGAAGGTCGGCGTGAAAGCGATCACCTATCACCGCATGGAAATAATCAATGAAAAGGGCAACGTCACGTTGAAGTTCATTCTCGACATTTGAGCAATCAAGACGCTATTCTCGCAGAAAAACGCTTAAGACATTCGGCCACGAAGATTCTGACCGCAGGAGAAGATGCTGAATGCAGGTGACGAAACTCAGCAACCACATCTATCTTATTGACGTTGAGACAGCAGGAATCAAAGGCTTCATTGCCAGTTATGTTTTGAAAGGAAAAAAAGTGGTTCTGGTTGAAACAGGTCCAGCTTCCTCGGTGCCCAACCTGCTTCAGGGCTTGAAGGAACTGAATGTGGAGCCAGAGGACGTGACCTACGTGGCTGTCACGCATATTCATCTTGATCACGCCGGCGGCGCAGGAACTCTGCTGAAGCATTTGCCTAACGCCAAGCTGGTTGTTCATCCGAGAGGAGTGCCACATATGATTAACCCGAAGAAGCTTTGGCAACAATCCAAGGAGGTTCTCGGGAACATAACTGAGCTGTATGGTGCGCCTGAGCCCGTTCCAGAGAACAGGATCATCGCCACAGTTGACGGCATTGTCTTCGATGCTGGAAACGATGTCCAGCTCAGGACAGTGGAGACGCTCGGGCATGCCTCGCATCATTTGAGCTTTTTCGAGACGCTAGGGTCAGGTGTTTTTCCGGGAGACGCTGCCGGGATATATTTGAGTGAGATTGGCGTAATCGTGCCGACGACTCCTGCGCCGTTTCGTTTGGACATTGCGCTGGCTTCTTTGGAGAAGCTCGTTAGCCTGAGGCCGTCGAATCTGTACTACAGCCATTTTGGCAAGGCGACAAATGCTGTTGAGCAGCTTCAGGCCTATGCAAGGCAGCTTAGACTTTGGGCAAGGATTGCGAAGCAAGGCATTGATCGCAACGAGGGTCTAGCAGAGATTAGTAGGAGGATACGTGAGGAAGATCCGACTATTCGCAAAACTGCCAAGTACGTTGAGGCTCATCCTGTGTTGGGTGAGACTGTGCTCAATGGAAGTGTGCAGGGGATCATGAGCTTTGTTGAGAAGTTCGGAGAGACTGATTTCTGATTTCCCTTTGGCCTTGGCTTCGTTCGTTCGCTAACGTTGAAATCGTTTATATTTCGGCCTCCTCCTTTTTGTGTGGTAGGTGCAGGAGTTGGGTGAAAAAGATAGTCGTGCTCCTTCTGAGAGGGTGCCACTTGAGAAGTTGGACGATTACAGCTGGCGTATTCCAAAGTACAAGGTGGGTATGCGGGTCGATGGAATGGTGTTTGCCGATCGAGGCCTTTTGGAGAAGATGCAGACTGACCGAACGTTGGAGCAGTGCACCAACGTCGCGTTCCTGCCTGGGATTTACAAGTACGCTATCACTTTACCTGATGGTCATGAAGGTTATGGTTTTCCAATCGGTGGCGTGGCTGCAACTGACTATGAGGAGGGCGTCATAAGTCCAGGCGGTGTGGGCTACGACATTAACTGTGGGGTTCGGCTACTGACAACGAACCTTTCGGAGAAGGACATTAGGCCAAAGCTTGCACAATTGACGGACACGATTTTCAGTAACGTTCCCTGTGGGCTAGGGAGTCGTCGACAGAGTTTCAAGGTTTCGCCCAAGGATTTGGACAGTCTCGCCGTTGAGGGGGTCAACTGGATTATCAGAAAAGGCCTTGGATGGGCGGAGGATGCGGAGCATTGTGAGGAAGGCGGGTGCATGAGGAACGCGAATCCCAGCAAAGTTTCTTCGACAGCCCGGAATAGGGGACTGGAGCAAGTTGGCACGCTGGGTTCTGGAAATCATTTCTTGGAAGTTCAAAAGGTTGACAAGATCTTTGATTCGAAGGTGGCAAAGGTGTTCGGAATTGAATATGAGGGTCAGGTGACGATGATGATTCACTGTGGTTCCAGAGGCTTCGGGCATCAGGTATGCTCGGACTATCTTCGTGTCATGGAACGAGCAGTCCAGAAGTATGGAATCTCCTTGCCTGACCGTGAGCTTGCGTGTGCGCCTGGAAACAGTCAAGAAGCTCAGGACTATTATCAGGCCATGGCTTGCGCGGTCAATTATGCGTTTGTGAATCGTCAGGCGATCATGCATTGGGTGCGTCAAAGCTTTCAACAGGTCTTCAAGGAAGATCCTGAGCGATTTGGTTTGAAGCTTGTCTATGACGTTGCGCATAACATTGCTAAGGTTGAGGAACACGTGGTTGATGGCGACGTTCGTAAGAAGGTTTGGGTTCACAGGAAAGGGGCTACGCGGGCTTTTCCGCCTGGCAGCACGGAGGTTCCCGCCGACTATCGCAATGCTGGACAGCCAGTACTCATACCTGGAAGTATGGGAACGAGTTCGTGGCTTCTAGTGGGCACGGATAGGGCCATGCAATTGAGTTTCGGCTCAACGGCTCATGGTGCTGGGCGCATGATGAGCAGAACTGCAGCCAGAAGGAACTATTGGGGTGATGAGATCAAGCGTGCTTTGGGCCAACGTGGGATCTATGTTCGTGCGGCTAGTTCGGTGGTTTTAGCCGAGGAAGCTGATCCAGCTTACAAGAACGTGGACGTTGTGGTCGAGGTGAGCGACAGGCTGGGAATCGCCACGAAGGTTGCTAGGCTCACGCCGATGGCCGTCGTGAAAGGCTAGATGGGCATTCTCCTTCGCTATCCCAGTTTTTCTGCGACCTGCCTTTTTCTGATTTCGATTCCCTCGATTGGGTTTGCATGACATGGCTGTTTCATGTATTACGTTTTTTCTTTGCACAGTGGATGCACAGTGCTAGCCCGGTCATAAGCAAGGCGGTGCCGATATCGGCTAAGGTCAAGCCTAGCGCGCATATATAGATTCAACTTGCGAGAGTTTATCAGAGGCTTCGAGGCTAGTTACCTCGTCAACCTCGCTTTAGTTGGTGGTTTGAAATGCCGTTCAAGGACGAGTGCGGTCTGTGTAAACGCGTTCTTTCGGTCAGGCGGCTTAGACGATGCTACAGGTGTGGACGTCTGTATTGTAGAGACTGTATGGTTGCTGATGTCTCGACGGGCGACCCTACGAGGCTTTTGTGTCTAAATT
>Ga0209253_10006628_pt1 | contig 10009 bp, 4 predicted proteins | sample FrelakmetBRP12BR_FD_187145 | JGI IMG/M metagenome (GOLD analysis project Ga0209253, IMG submission 187145) | Freshwater lake sediment microbial communities from the University of Notre Dame, USA, for methane emissions studies - BRP12 BR (SPAdes)... | ecosystem: Environmental > Aquatic >...
AGATGAAGCGCCCCTCATCTCCTCACCTGACTAGATCAAGGTCGGCTTAGCTTGGCACACACAAGATCAGGAATAGTTTACCTTGGCGCTCACTTCACAAGCATCATCTTTGCGGCCCGCGAGAACCCGTTGGTCTCCAGACGATACACATACATGCCACTTGCGAGATTTCGTCCGTCGAAATTCACCTCAAATGATCCGGCCGGCATCTCATCATGGACGAGAGTAGCTACCTTCTGGCCGAGAATGGAATACACCTCAAGCGTCACGAACTGGCGTTGGGGCACTGCAAACCGGATACGGGTAACCGGGTTGAACGGGTTGGGGTAGTTTTGCTCAAGCCCAAACCCCTGAGGCACTCCATCCGTGCCGGTGAAACGCTCAACAGATGTTACCGGAAATGTGGAGACGTAGTTTGTGAATTGAGGATCGAAATTCGTCCATCCAGCGGTCCATTGCTGGCTGAGCGCCTTTGCGGGATCAAATGCCCCGCGATAGGTGGTGACATCGAACGCCGAGAGCCGGGCATTGGAGAAATCTGCTGATCCGATCAACGCGGAGCCGGCAGCGGGAATGGGATTGGGTGCATTCAGATTCCGCATATCGGTCAGTCCAAGCGCACCCGGACCGCGCGGAGCGGATCCGTTGTTGGCGTACGCGGGTGTGCCGAACCAGGCGGCGACGCCTGCCCACTGTGATGAATCGTGAACTGTGGACGATCCGGCAGGACGCGCACTTGCGGCAAGCGCGACATTACGAATCTGCAGAGTGTCACTGTTGGCGGCGGCGATGGTATTGACGTCGCGGACGCGCAGGCCCCACGGATACCCGGCGATTCCGGCGTTGTAGATGCTCAGACGCGTGGAACGGCGGAGCAAGGCGCTGTACTGGAATTTGTTGCCCGGGGGCAATTTGCCCACGAGCGAATCCGTTCGTTCGGGCCCGATCAGCGTGACGTTGCTGAATTGTGCCTTTGTCCAGGGGAGGTCCGTGGATGTCGCGGAGGCATCGTTGTCGGATTCGAAGCCGTTGCTCTCACCGGTCGGATCCCACTGATTCAGATCGCGCAAGCCAAACGCATATTGAACGTTCCCCGAGTACCCGAAGTCGGTATCGAACTCATCATCGGTACCGCCAAAGGCGACGAGATACTTCGCATTCACCGTTCCGCCGAACCACTCGTAGGAGTCGTCGTCGGCATAACTCACCTGCACGTGGTGGATTTCCGTACCCGCCCCGACACCTCCCATCGTCAGGCCGTTCACTTCATTGTTCAACTGGAAGCGGTAGCCGCCGAACTCGATGCGGACATAACGGAAGACGCCGCTGTTGTCATTCGGACTATTTCCTCCGTAGGTGCCGCCGATGATGCCTCCCTCGATGAGGGGACTGACTTTGTTGCTCGGTGCATTGCCGAGTATCAATACACCTCCCCAGTCGCCTGAACGCCGCTGCCCGGGAGCCCTGGAGCTCGTGAAAATGATGGGTCGATCCGCCGTCCCTGTGGCAAAGATCTTCGCGCCACGGGCAATGATGAGCGTTCCACCCGTATCGCCCATGATGACCGTACCGGCAGGAATCGTCAATGAATATGTGGAATCAACATAGAAGAGGCCGGTCAGGATATACGTGGAATCGGCCGTGAGTGTCCGGTTTGTCTGCAGATGATAGGGGGTCCGTCCGCTATTAAGTCCCGGACCGAGGATCGCCTTGCCCTTTGCGGTCAGGAGACGATAGTTGGTAGTCTGTGGATCGAAATTGGTCCACCCCGCCGTCCACTGTGATGCCATCGGTTTGCCCGGTTCGAAACCGCCCCGGTAAGCCACGACATCAAGGCCGCTCAACGCCGTTGAGCTGAAGCTTGCTCCGCCGATGAGTTCCGACCCCGTCTGCGGAACGGGGTTGGGATTCCTCAGTGTGTTCATATCGGTCAGTCCGATGGCGCTCGGGTTCCGCGGGGCCGAGCCGGCGTTTGCGTACGCCGGGGTGTTGAACCATGCGGTGATACCTGCCCAGAGCGATGAATCATGAACAGACGATGATCCGTTCGGCCTCAGACTTGCAGCAAGACTAAGGTTCCGAATCTGCAGTGTGTCGCTGGTAGCCGCGGCGATGGTGTTGACGTCGCGGATGCGCAGGCCCCAGGGGTACCCCAGAATCGCGGAATTGTAGATGCTCAGCCGTGTGGATCTGCGGAGGAGGGCGCTGTACTGGAATTTGTTGCCCGGTGGAAGCTTACCAACAAGGGTATCAACGCGCTCGGGCCCGATCAAGGTGACGTTGCTGAACACGGCCTTTGTCCAGGGGAGGTCCGTAGATGTCGCGGAGGCATCATTGTCGGATTCGAAGCCGTTGCTTTCACCGGTCGGATCCCACTGGTTTGGATCGCGTAACCCGAGTGCGAACTGCACCTTTCCGGAATATCCGAAATCCGTATCGAATTCATCATCGGTGCCGCCGAAGGCGACCAGATACTTCGGATTCACGGTTCCACCGAACCATTCGTAGGAGTCGTCGTCGGCATAGCTCACCTGCACGTGGTGGATTTCCGTGCCGGCCCCCACACCGCCCATCGTCAGGCCGTTCACTTCATTGTTCAGCTGGAAGCGGTAGCCGCCGAACTCGACGCGGGCATAGCAGAACACCCCGCTGTTGTCATTCGGATCGTTGCCGCCGTAGCTCCCGCCGATGATGCCTCCCTCGATGAGGGGATTCACTTTGTTGCATGGCGCATTGCCGAGCATCAACAGCCCTCCCCAATCGCCCGACCGCCGCTGCCCGGGCGCTTTGTTGCTCGTGAAGACGATGGGACTGTTCGCGCTTCCCCGGGCTAAGATCTTCGCGCCTCGCGTGATCACCAGAGCCGCACCGGTGTCGCCGAACACCACAGTGCCCGGTTGGATCGTCAGCGAGAACGTGGAATCAACATAGTAGATCCCCGTAAGAATGTATGCAGTATCTGCAGAGAGCGTTCGATTCGATTGCTGATGATATGGTGTGCGCCCCGCATTCAAACCGGGGCCGATGACCCGCTCCGGCAATTGGGCAAACATTGTTGTCATACTCAACGCGAACATCGCAAGCATCAAAGAGGAAAACCGTTTCATAAATCTTCTCCTTATCGCCAATGAGTGGGTACTGGTGCAACTCGTCATCTGTTGTGTCGAATTCTAGAGATTCACGGTAAGCGAGAGGGCGTACGCACTCCCTTGCTGCCATGTCGAAAAGGGGACGCTTTTCTCTCCACTGGTCAGGATCCGCTCCTTGCCAAGCATATTCTTCACACTGAACTTGACTTCGAGGAGGCCGGCAAACTGCTGACTGATGCTGAGATCGACCATATCGCGTGGTTCTTCATAGACGTCATAGTCGCGGACATCGCCGACGGCGTTCAGCCTGCGGCCTTGCTTGTTGAGCATTGCACTCAGGCTCGTCCCGAGACCGGGATGCGTATAGAACAGTCCAATGTTGAATGTCCAGGGAGCCTGTCCCTGCATCATGCGTGTCTTCGTCGTTCGAACGGCGTTGCCCTGCTGGTCGGTCTTTTCTTCCGTGTACTCGACGTCCGACTTTACGGTGGTGTAGTTTGCCGTTACCATCAGATTGTTGAGCATGGATCCCAGATGACCAAGGGAGAGCCGCGCCTCGAACTCCCACCCCGCGTTGGTGGCATTGGGAGAGTTGAACCACGTCTTTACATAACGATCCGGTGCCGCGAGGAGACGCTCCTCAATGGCGTTCGAAATCGTTTTGTGGAAATAGGAAGCCGCAATCACCTCCCCTGCAGCCGGAAAGAACTCTACACGGACATCCCTATTGTGAACGTAGGCCCGTTGAAGACCGGGATTCCCGATGGTGTTCTGGTCGGTCTTGAAATCCAGGTAGAGCACATTGGCGAGTTCTCTGAACTCGGGACGGTTTACCGAGTGAAAATATGCCAGACGGATGTTGAGTGCTTCGAGAGGCGAGTATTTGATGTTCAGTGACGGCAGAATGTCTGTTGCCTGGAGGGTTGTCGTGGTCAATGTCGGGTCGTCGACAGCCAGAGGTGATGTGACATGCTCCTCAAAGTTTTCCAGGCGTGCGCCGCCATTGATCCGGAGTGACGTTCCGGCGACCTCCAGAGGGAGGTCTGCCATCGCATAGTATCCGTTGAGGCGCTGGTCGCCCTTGTACTTTCCGGTGAATGTCGAGGCCGCCAGGAACTCAAATTTGCCCGGGCCATAGTTATTGGCGGCAAAGATTTCTCCCACGGGGAGGAGTACCAGATTGTAGTACCGGGGGTCGCGCCCGGGCAGGGTTGAGAAGGACCCAATGTCAAACGTGCGGTCTTTTGTTTCCACCGTCGCGCCGGCCTTGATTTTCGCGCCAGCGAACGCAAACGCCATATCAGCGCTCGCGCCCCGTGTCTTCTCTTCAAGATGCGACCACGAACGGTAGTTCTCGCCCAGAGCATACTCGCCGCCTGAACCCTCGGTGTATTCAATCTGTTTCCGGTCGGGCTCCCCGGCTCGCGACGAAGAGCCGAACAGTTTCCAATTCAGCTCTACCCCGAAAAGCGAAGGAAGGACGTGGTCTCCCGCGAGTTGAAGGAGATAGAGAGAACGCTGGTTCCATGTAATCGACTGCCGCTGCGAATTGCTCCCGGCAATATTGGTGCCTGCGGAGATCGCCACGTTGTCCTGAGCCGACTGGTTGTAGCTGTTGCGAAGACTGATCTTATGATTGCCGTCCAGTTTGTAGTTCAGGTCGAGCAGGCCGGTCCAGAGTATGTTGCGGGAGTACGAGTTCCCCTCGAACCGGAAGACCGGCTGTCCACCGAAGACGTAGGTAGGCGCTTCGCTGAACTGCTGATTGGAGTACGAGTTCACATAGGAGAACGCTCCCACCACACCAGCTTCATCTTCCCCAATCTGGAAATGGTCACCGATTGCCAGGTTGAATCCACCGTTCAACGGAGCGCGTTGCGAACGTGATGCCCACGTGTTTGGCAACTGTTGCGGAAGTTGTGCTGTTGGAAGAGGCTCCGCCGGAAAAGCCCGCCCGCCATCATCTCTCCCCGTCCAATCATGTGATCCACCGGAAGATGCTTGAAAACCCTGGGTGGTAGTCAGCGAGTTGTATGAGCTCACAATCCCCAGCCGCACGACGCGCCGTTGCGGGAAGTCGAGTGTGTTTACCTGGACCATCCCTCCGGAAAAATCCCCGGGCAGATCAGACGTTGCGGTTTTCACGACCACGGTGTTTTCCAGCAGATTGGCCGGAATCATATCAAACGCAAAGCTCTTTCTGTCGACGTCGGTGTCCGTGCTTGTCACCGGGACCCCATTGAGCATTGTGCCGTTGTAGCGGTCCGTCACACCGCGCACATAAACGAACTTATTATCAACAATGGTAAGACCGGTGACACGTTTCAACACGTCACCGGATGTCGCGTCGGGAGCCTTTTTGATCTGTTCGGCGCTGAGTCCATCGCCAATTGACATGGCTTTTTTCCGATTAGCCAGGATAGCCGCCTCGGTCGAGAGGAGACGTTCTGCCGTCACAACGACCTCATCGGCCTCAAACTGCTCCGGTTTGAGGCTGATCTGCAGAGCAACAGGTTCGGTCGGAGTCACTTGAAGCCCCCGGACTACTCTTGCGGCGTAGCCAACGTACGTGAATCGTACGTCGTAGGTGCCGACAGGAACTCCGTGAATGGAAAACTTCCCGTCGAGATCGGTGGTCCCCCCTCTGGTGGTCCCGACGAGAAGGATATTCGCACCAACCAGCTCTTCACCGGTCTTCTCGTCCCACACTCTGCCGACAAGGGTTCCGGTTTGCTGCGAAAAAGCAACAGCAAATGAACCCGATACGAGGAGGACCAAAATGGCTGCATTAAGGAATTTCATAGCGTTTATCACATTTGCTCACATGTTGTTAAGGTATTGTCCGGTGCGACCTGTGGCTGGCGTCCCTCCGGGAGGGAACCGCATGAAGGTGCACCAAGATAACCTTCCAATGTTAAGCCAGTGTTACCGCTGTGTTATCTAAATCTTAAGAGTTCACCGCGTTCAGAAATCCTCTCGGCTCAGCGGGAGATTCAGCAGCGACGGTTGGCATGAACCGGTACCCCACCCCTTTGACGGTCCGGATCCAACTGCCGTATGTTCGCAGTTTTGTTCGAAGGCGGGAGATGTGTACGTCAAGACTCCTCGATGTAGCATGGGTGTGTTTTTCGCAAATGGCACTGAGGAGTGCAGCACGCCGGATAATCGCCGCGTGCTGCATCATGAGTGTGCACAAGATCCGAAACTCGGTTGCGGTAACCGAGATATCATCCTGGCAGATGCACACTGTTTCATTTTCAATATCTACCCGGAGATCGCCAATCTTGATAATGGTCCCCAGGACCGCACGGGGACCATCATAGACGTGCTGGGCCCGCTCTCTTTCAGCATGCTGGATTGTCTCGATACTCATCCCCTGGAAGCCTCTGGTAGTTGAAGGGTTGAGAAACACGAAGCTAATGTATGAGTTGGATGTTACGGGGATGTTATCGGAGTGTTATGGAATCATTACGGTTCTTGCTCTCCCGGGGCGCTCGCTCCGGGCGGGAATCCCCACGGAGCAGTTGCGCGGCTCAGCTTGAGGGCCGCGATGAGCAGGATGTATGCGGAGGGGGCAGAAAGGCGGTGCTTCTCAATTCCTCCTGAGTTTGTGATAAGCTCTCGCACCGCATTCACCAGTCATCTTGAAATGCCGGCACTGACGCATAACGTGTCCTGCACCCCAGGGAGCTGGATGATCGTCTCGCCATCTTTCACACTGACATCCGGGAACGGTTCATCACCGATCTGCACATTGACTGCAACGACAGGGAGCCGGAGGAAGAGGTGTTCCGGAAACTTGCCCGGGGCTTCCTGCAGTGAGAGGGTGATTTTCACTGCCTTTCCGTGAACGCTTACGTCCAGGTCGAGCATCCCACCCGGGATAGGGGCCCGGGATATGCTGAAGTGGGCGTCCGAGTGATACCACGAAGACGGCGTCCCCCCCAGCAACACCAGGTCGGGCCGGGATCGTCCTGGATACCATCGCTCTTGAATGAACGCGTCCCGCAGAGCCAGCACCATCTCGGCCGCAGCCCAACCATGATGACCGTCCCCCATCACCCCGCCACCGGTATGGGGATGGATTGCCTCGGGGTAGTTCATCGTCGGTGAAGCATGACGGACCACGTCCGACAAAATCTGCCAGAACTTTGTCCGGTCACCTCCATACAGCCAGGCGTGCGCGATCTGTAGCGTCAGGTACGGATTCTTCCCCGAGTGGACGAAGTGCTGGAAAAAGAGTCCATCCAGGAAGTAATGATCTTCCAGTAACTCCAGCGTTGCCTTCATCCTGATGTCCGATTCCGGAAGCTCCTGTAACGGATACCATGCAGCGCAATTCCCGATCATCCCGCAATCCAGCCGGCGTGTCGGTCCTGCAGGAATCCCGTTCATACTTTTCGTGGCACGAACTCGTTCAATTGCTCGTTCGGTCGCCTGCCGGAAATCATCCAGGAGAATGCGGGCATGACCTGCTTCTGCGGCGTTGCCGAGCCAATCGGCAAGACGAACAAACGCCTGTACACCCGCCATTGCCCACCAGTCATCCCAGAAGTAGTGGTCGGCTAGTCCCAGATGTTCGGCACTGAGTCCGGCCGGCAGCAACCCTTCCCAGGCTGTCCCTGCGTCTTTCGGCCCTGTCCGCCGCGCACGGTCGATCCAGGTGATTCCCGAACGAAGCGAAGGCAACAAAGCAGCGGCAACCGTTGGATCGTGAGACAGAACGGCATGCTGCCAGACGGTCCAGAGTGCCTGGCCGTTGGAGTCCCACTCCCCCTGTTGGGATCGGAAATACCCGGTGCGGGTTTGCCGCGCAGGGAAACCCTGGATGACTGGCCGGGTCTGGGCATGAAATCCGAACACATCGAGCGCCCGGAGCATGACAGCGGCATCGCGGAACCAGAATTGGTGATACGTCCAGGGACCCGGAGTAATGGAATCGTCATCGACGAGGAGCAGGAGCGTGCTCAGCGATGCAGTGAGCATGCTGTTCAGGTGTTCGTCCGGCGTATGAATGACGGTGCCCGTAGCAAGGAGCCGTTGCCACTGCTCGATCACCTCACCGGGGTTTTCGATGGTCCCCACGCCGGTTCCAAGGGGAACAGATGCAGCCAGCGTCCGTTCTTCGTTCGCCGGAAGCTGGAGAACATAGGCAGCCAACCCACTGGCAAGACCCGCAGGACAGGAAGCTTCCTGCAGCTTCGGGCGATTCGCGGAGGAAACAAAACACCGCGCGCTATCTCCTTCCTGGTGGTTCGAACAGCAGACGAAGTCGGGGCGGGAAGGGAGCCGCAGTCGTTCACCACCGTTGATGATGAAGGTGGACGATCCGGAATCGAACGTGATCTCGTGAAGAAGGGATACGCCTTCCGGGTTGAACGGCCGGAGCGCGATTCCCAATGTTGCGTCCAGCGGAGCAGGAGTGGTATTCCTCATCGTCGCGCGGATCACCAGTATGTCGCCGCTCACATACGTAATGGACTCAAGCTCCACGCCTCCTTCTTGCCACTTCGTGGAGACAAGCGGGAAATCTTCCACCAGTCCCTGCTCAACGCGGAGCTCCCGGGAAGGGAAGACTGCGCGGTCATTCACCTTCAACCACAGGTCCACGGACCAGCCGTTGCGAAAGGGGGTAACGAGGCCACGCGGATCAATGACAGGCTCGATCGCGCACCCGGGCGTTCCGACCGCTGTCCAGTTGCGAGCGGTGACGTTTATGGAAAGTCCCAGATGCGACCGCGGGATAAAACCCGGGCTTTGCGGATCATACTGATGAACCGCCCAGTACGGCAGGATCCATCCGTTAAGGTTCTGCATAACCGTAAAGTTGAGGAGCCCTCTTGCAAGCTGTACGGTATTGAGAGGGACGAGTTCCGTGGGTATCGTCTTGCGATCCAACCCGCTCAGTTCGTTTGCCATCTTGAACATGCGCACGGCGAGAGGAGGTATATGCAGGAAGGCCGCAACGCGGTTGAGGATCGCCTCGAGCACACTCGAACGGATTGTCGTCTGTTTCATCGGTTTGGATTCCCTGCCCCCAATATCCCTTTTTCGTCGTCCATCCTCAACCGGCCGCCCGTAATTTAACATTTCCATAACACAGGGGTCACATTAGCATAAGATGCATACTGTATATTTATGCCGTCAAGTTTGGAGATGTCCCTATGTATGCTGGAGTGTTCTACATCCTTGGATTCGTTTTTCTGATCGCCCAGTTTCTGGTTCGGGCGGTCCAGCGGGCTCGATAGCCCGCGTCGTCTCTTGTTCTCACAATCAGGAGGGTTCATGCCGGCATCTCCGGTCAGTCGTCGATTCCGCGTAGCGTTCTTTGCAGGCACCATGAGGAAGGAGCACGACGGCGTTACACGGGTACTCTATCGGACGATCGATGCTCTGAAAGAGATCGGCATCGAAAGCATCTTCTTCTCTCCGCTCATTCCACCCCGGGAGGAGCAGCCTGTGCCGATGTTCGAAGTCCCGTCAGTGATGATTCCACTCTACAAAGACTACCGGTTTGCCCTCCCGGGTCAGAAACACTTCGAGGCCAAACTCACGGCATTTGATCCCGACCTCATCCACATCAACAGTCCCTGTCCTCTCGGGTACGCTGCACTCCGGTACGGCCAACGGAAGGGCATCCCCGTTGTCGCGACATATCACACCCACTTTCCAAGCTACGCGAAATACTACGGGGTTAAAGCGCTCGAGATGTTCAGCTGGACGTATTTGCGCAATCTCTACAACGAATGTGCGAGAGTCTATGTGCCGTCGGATCCGGTCAGGAAAGAGCTGCGAAGGCACGGGTTTGTGACGACGGAGCTTCTGCCGCACGGTGTGGACACCGGGGAATTCAATCCCTCACGTCGTTCCGAGGAGTGGCGGAATGCGAACGGACTGTCCGGCAAGACCGTTATGCTGTT
>Ga0209253_10006629_pt1 | contig 10008 bp, 8 predicted proteins | sample FrelakmetBRP12BR_FD_187145 | JGI IMG/M metagenome (GOLD analysis project Ga0209253, IMG submission 187145) | Freshwater lake sediment microbial communities from the University of Notre Dame, USA, for methane emissions studies - BRP12 BR (SPAdes)... | ecosystem: Environmental > Aquatic >...
TGCCGGGCTATTTTTTTGATCATCGGCCCCAGCCCCCCAGAGAATGAATGACGGACGCCTCGCCGCCCGCGCGGATCGCTTCGAGCGGGGTTGGCTGGGATCCTGGCCGCGGCGTTTCAACCTCGACCAGCGGTCTGGACAGGATTTCCCATTGATCAAGAAAATCCGGGTTCGCTCCTCCGACCTGCGTGGCATCAGCCGGCTGGCGATTGAGGCCACTGCAGGCCTGACCGATCTGGTGGAGGCCATGCACCACAACATTGCCCGTGCTCCAGGCATTCTGGGCACGCCGCCCGCCGGTCCCACGCGCGGCATCACCGGGCTGGTCTACCGCAGCATCCGCGGGGTAACCCGTTTGGTGGGGAGCGGGATTGATGTCGTTCTCGGTCAACTCGCTCCCCTGCTGGGCGAGCGGAGTACGTTACCGGGACACGAAGCCGCGCAGGCGGCGCTGAACGGCGTGTTGGGCGACTACCTCGCCACCTCTGGAAACCCGCTGGCGATTCCCATGGGCCTGCGCCGGGACGGACAGCCCTTGAACCTGGACTCACAGGCGCTGGCTGCGGCTTTCCCGCCGCCCACGGGCAAGCTGGTCGTGCTGGTGCACGGCCTGTGCATGAACGATCGGCAATGGCATCGACAGGGGCACAACCACGGCGCGGCGCTCGCCCGCGACCTGGGATACACGCCCGTCTTCCTGCACTACAACAGCGGTCGCCATATCTCCACCAACGGGCGGGCGTTTGCCGATTTGCTCGAGACCGTGGTGAAGCAATGGCCGGTCCCGCTGGCGGAACTGGCGATCATCGGCCACAGCATGGGCGGTCTCGTCTCCCGGAGCGCCTGCCATTACGGGCGTCTGAGCGGCCACGCTTGGCCGCGACATCTGAAGAAGCTCGTCTTCCTCGGCACCCCGCACCACGGCGCCCCGCTGGAGCGCGGCGGCCACTGGGTGGATATCCTCCTGGGTCTCAGCCCCTACACCGCCCCGCTCGCCCGTCTGGGGAAGATTCGCAGCGCCGGCATCACCGATCTGCGCCACGGCAACCTGCTGGACGAGGACTGGGCGGGGCGCGATCGCTTCGAGCGTGGGGGCGATCACCGGCGACCGGTTCCCCTGCCGGAAGGCGTGCGGTGTTATGCGCTGGCCGCGACCCTGGCCAAGGAGGGGGGTGGCCTCGGCGACCGCCTGCTCGGCGACGGCCTCGTCTCCGTGAACAGCGCGCTGGGCCGCCATCCCGACCCGAACCGGACCTTGGGGTTTCCGCCGGCTCGGCAGTGGGTGGGCTACGGCATGAACCACCTGGACGTGCTCGGTCGGCCGGAAGCCTACGAACAGATCAAGCAGTGGCTTGCCGCTTGACCCACCGACGCCCAGGCGTTCAACCTTGGGCATTTCCGCCCTCGTGAGCCTCGCCGCCCTGCCCAGCGAGCGTTTGGACGACCGCGAAGTCGTGGTCGATGGCCACCAGGGGCGCATCTCTATTCACCCCTGCCGCAATCGGTAACATCCTCCCGCCCACAACCGATCATCCTTACCGTTTCCCTTGGATAATAAGGCCCAGCCCCATAGAGGGTCGCCCCTTAACGGTCCAAATCGGCATGGCTTCAGACCGCGGTCATGCGCCGGACGAGCCATTTGCGGGCTTCCTCGACCACCCCCATCCCCACTACGAACGGAATGACGTAGAGCCAGACTTGGCTTGAAAGCGGTGCCGTGCCGAACAGAGCGTTCCCCCAGGGGGTATAGACAATTAACAGGATCAGTGCCACTTCCAGCGCGATACCCCCCCACAGCAGAGGATTGGCCGGCAGGCCAACGCGCAACCCCGACTGGCGCGGATGGCGGCAGAGAAAAAGATTGACCATCTGGGTCAGGACAATGGCCGCGAGGCAGGCGGTGGTCGCCTGCAAGTACAGGGGATCGTGCCGTTCCAGCCACTCGCCGTATCGCCAGCCGGCCTGGTTCAGCACGTGGAAGAAAGCGGTCAGCGCCACGGCGGCCTCCATCACCCCCAGCCACAAATAGGCGCGCACCAGCAGCGGCCCGTGCAGCAAGCGCTCGCCGCGCGCCCGCGGCGGCTCCCGCATCAGGCCGGCGTGGGGCGCTTCGGCGCCGAGGGCCAGCGCCGGCAGCAGGTCGGTGCCGAGATCGACGGCGAGGATCTGGATCACCGTCAGCGGCAGCGGAATCGCGAACAGCACGAAGGCGAGGAAAGGCACCAGCTCGGGGATGTTCGAGGTCAGAATGTAGGTCAGAAACTTGCGGAGATTCTCGAACACCGCTCGCCCTTCCTCGACGGCGCCGACGATGCTGGCGAAATTGTCGTCGAGGAGGATCATGTCGGCTGCTTCCTTGGCCACGTCGGTGCCGGCGATGCCCATGGCAATACCGATGTCGGCGGCTTTAAGGGCCGGCGCATCGTTCACGCCGTCGCCGGTGACGGCGACGATTTCTCCCTTGCGTTGCAGCGCCTGGACGATGAGCAGCTTCTGCTCGGCGGTGACGCGGGCGAAGAGGATCTCAGGGGCGTCCAGCGCCAGTTGCAACTGCGCCTGGGTCATCTTCGGCAGGGCGTCGCCGCGCAGCACCACCGGCTGGTCGCCGCGCACCAGGCCGATCTCGCGGGCGATGGCCACGGCCGTCACCGGATGGTCGCCGGTGACCATGACCACCTTGATGCCGGCAGCGCGGCAGCGCTCGAGCGCCGGCGCGACTTCCGGCCGCGGCGGGTCCTCGAGACCGGCCAGTCCGCACAGCGTCAGCCGTTCCTCCCGCGCGGCCTCGCCAGACGCCAGCGGGCGGTAGGCGAAGGCGAGCACCCGCAGGCCCGCGGTCGCCATGGCGTCCTGAGCCGCCAGCAGGCGGGCGCGGGCCGGGGCGTCCAGGGGTTGCACCTGCCCGTCGTGCTGGATCGCGTCGCAAACCGTCAGCAGCGATTCCAGCGCGCCCTTGCAATAGAGGGTGCGCGCGGTGCCGTCTTCCTGCACGACCGACATCCGCCTGCGATCGCTGTCGAAGGGAATCTCGGCGATGCGCCGGGTTCCCTCCGGGGTCACGCCGCTCCGCTGGGCCTGTTCGACCAGCGCGACCTCCATCGGATCGCCGAGCAGTTCGAGCGTTCCCGCCTTCGCGCCGACCTCGACGTTATGGCAGACCGCGGCGGTGCGCAGCAGCCAGCCGATGCTCTCCGCCGCCGGCGCGGCGCCGCGGGTTTCTTCCGGCGGCTGGAACCGGTCGTTGGCGTAGAGCCGCTTCACCGTCATGTGGTTCTGGGTCAGCGTGCCGGTCTTGTCCGAGCAGATGACCGTGGTCGAGCCCAGCGTCTCGACGGCCGGCAGATGCCGCACCAGCGCGTTGCGCCGGGCCATGCGCTGGGTGGCCATGGCCAGCGACAGCGTCACCGTCGGCAGCAATCCCTCCGGGACATTGGCGACGATGATGCCGATGGCGAACATGAAGTTGGCCCAGAACGGCAGGCCGACGGCTTGGCCGATGAGGAAGAAGGCGACGCCCAGGCCGGCCGCCAACGCGGCGACGAGGTGCGACAGGCGGGCGATTTCCCGCTGCAAGGGCGACGGCGTCTCCTCGGTGGTTTGGGTCAGGTGGGCGATCTTGCCGAACTCGGTGTGCATGCCGGTGGCGAAAACGACGGCGCGCGCCTGGCCCGAAACGACGGTGGTGCCGGCGAGCACCAGGTTTTTGGCGGTGAGCGGCGTATCGTTCTGGTCCGGTTCGGCGTTGCGCGCCGCGGGCAGCGACTCGCCGCTGATCGTCGCCGCGTTCACCCGCACGCCGAAGGCTTCGATCAGCCGGCAGTCGGCCGGCACCTTGTCGCCTTCTTCGAGCAGGATGACGTCGCCGGGTACCAGCAACTCCACCGGCAACGCCTGCCCCCGACCGTCGCGCAACGCCTTGATCTGTTGCGGCAGCAACCGGCGCAGCGCCTCCAGCGCCCGCTCGGCGCGGTATTCCTGCCAGAACGAGAAGACGCCGTTGACCAGGATGACGCCGATGATCGCCACGCCCAGTGCCCGCATACCCTGACCCGGGTCGAGGTGCTCGGCGAAAAAGGCCAGCGCCGCGGCGACCCAGAGAATGAGCGCGAAGAAATGGGTGAATTCGCGGGCAAAACGCAGCCACAACGGGGTGCCTTGCACGGCCTCCACCCGGTTCGGACCGAATTCGTGCTGGCGTCGTGCGGCCTCAATTTCGCTCAGTCCGGCGGTCGAACTGTTGAGGCTGGCGAGGGCCTGGTCGGCGGTCAAGCCGGCAATATGGGCCGTGTGCAGCGACGACAGCCCGAACGCGGCGGGCCGGGCTGGCAGGGGGTGGCGCGGTGCCGGGCGCCTCCGTTTGTGTGGCATCAATCCTGCTCCGGGGAGAATCCTCAAATTCCACGCGGGTGAGATCGTTTCGAGAAGGCATTTCGAGAATGAGTCGTAAAAATTATAACTCCGATGCGATACTTGGTACTGTAAATTTTCCTGTGATATCTGGCTAACAACCACAATATATTGTATTGAATACTATTTAGCATACTGTATGTAGTTGCAGGCGACCCTCTATCACAGGAAAATTTACAGTAGGAAAAGTTTTCAGCAGTTGCCAACCCGTGCGTTGCCGTGCGCTTTTTACAAATTTTATGGCCTGTACGCTACCGCACAGATGCGAGCCGGGAGAGGTCGTAGACTTTAATCCAGAGTGTGGCGGTAGGCAAACGCCGCACCCGGCTGGCCGGAAATGGCGACAGAAGGATATTGCCGCCCTGGTGTAATAAGGAAGCGTAGCTTGCGTTATAGGTGCTGGCGCACAGACAATCCCATTATCTCGTGCATATTATTAAAAACAGTCGTCGGCGGCTTCCCAGAGATCAGGAGTAACCGTGAACGAGACGAAACGAGCAGACCCTCAACCTCTAGCCAAGATAGCCACCGGCATCGAGGGATTTGATGCGCTGAGCGGCGGCGGGTTGCCACGGAACCGCACGACTCTGGTGATGGGCGGCCCGGGATCGGGCAAAACCGTCTTCTCGCTGCAAATCCTGGTCAACGCGGCGCGCCGGCGCGCCGAATCTGGGATTTTCGTCGCCTTTGAGGAGAGAGGCCGTGAGGTCATGGCGAACGCCGCCACCTTCGATTGGGATCTGCCCGCGCTGGCGGAAAACCAGCTCTATATCCTCGACGCCCATCTGTCGCCCACCGTCGTCCAGTCCGGCGAGTTCGACTTGAGCGGCATATTGGCCATCCTCAAGGCCAAGAAAGAAGCGATGAACGCTGGTTGGATCGTATTTGATGGCATCGATGTGTTGCTGACGCTGTTGCGGGATCCGATTGTGGAAATGCGGGAAATCTATCGGATCCGGGACTGGCTGGCGGACAACGAGTTGACCGCCATCGTCACGGCCAAGATGGATAGCCAGACCTCCGAGGTGGTGAACTACGGCTTCATGCAGTTCATGATGGATTGCGTGATCCGCTTCGACCGGCGCCTGGAGTACGGAGTCCCGGCGCACCGGCTCCAGGTCACCAAATATCGCGGCTCGGATTTTGCGTCCGGTGAATTTCCGCTCAGCTTCGGACGCTCCGGCATCGAAGTGGCCGCCCCCGAACCGCCTGAAATCATTCACGAGGCATCGACCGAACGGGTGTCCGCGGGCTTCGAGCGTTTGGACGCCATGCTGGGTGGCGGCCTGTTCCGGGGCAGCAGCACGCTGATCACCGGAGCGCCCGGCACCTCCAAGACCACGTTGGTCGGCAAGTTTGCCGAGGTAGCCTGTCAGCGCGGCGAGCGCACCCTGTTCGTGAGCTTCGATGAAGGCGCCGAGCAAATAGCGCGAAATTTGTCTTCCGTGGGCATCGATCTCAACGCACACCTCAAATCCGGCCGGTTGCGGATGTATTCCGGACGGACGGAAGCGCGCAGCGCGGAAGAGCATTTGATCAAGCTGCGCTCGTTGATCCGCGAACATCGACCGCGTTGCATGGTGATCGATCCCCTTTCCGCGATAGTCAAGGCCGGAGGGATCGACACGGCGCGCGCGGTCGCCAACCGGCTCATCCACATGATGAAAGACAGCAAAATCACCGTGGTGATCAGCGCCCTCATCGAGGGTAACGATCCTCAGGTGGAAGCGACCGATCTGCAGATTTCGACCATTGCCGATACCTGGATTCATCTCTCCTATCTGGTGCGCAGCGGCGAACGCAACCGGGCGCTGACCATCGTCAAGTCGCGTGGAACCTGGCACTCCAACCAGGTGCGCGAACTGGTGCTGAGCGAAACCGGCCCGATGCTGACGGACGTCTATTCCGCCGGGGGTGAGGTGCTGATGGGCACGCTGCGCTGGGAAAAGGAGGCCGAGGAGCGCGCCCGACAGCAACAGCGCCGGGCCGAATTCGAGCACAAGCAACGCGAGCTGGAATTTGCCGAAGCGGACACGCGGGCCCGGATCGCAGCCCTGGAGCTGGATCTTCAGAGGCAGCAGGCCGAATTGGCGTTGTACACCCTGGACGGTGAAGCGCGGGTGCTGTCCTCAAGCGAAAGAGAGCACGAGTTGCGCAGGATGCGTGGCGCGGACCTGGCAACCCGCATGGATCCGGCGGCAATTCCCCCCCCCCCCCCCCGCAGTCCCGTGAAGCATCGTGATGCTTCCGGTTCTGGAACCCGCAAGAAAGCCAGCAAGGGGGGGTGAAATGCACCGTAAGCAGATCGTCAAGCCATCCGATCCCACTGCGGTCGCGGCGGCGGTGGTGATGCGGCTCTACGTGGCGGGCGGCGCGCCTAATTCGGTCGCGGCGAGAGCCAATCTGGAGGCGATTTGTCAGCGGCACTTGAAAGGAAACTACCAGTTGGAAATTGTGGATGTGTTCGAACAACCGCTCCGCGCCCTGGCCGATGGCGTGATCGTCACCCCCAGCCTCATCAAGCTGTCTCCGCTGCCCGCCGCGCGGGTCGTTGGCAACCTCAGCGATCAAAGCAAAGTGCTGCTCGCGCTCGGACTGCAAGGAAAAACCCCATGAAAACCGCGTGCCCCGTGGCGAAAGCCGAGACCGCTCGCCCGGACGCCGAGGCTGCGTTCGCCACTTTCATTCGGCGACTGGTCCAGGATGCCGCGACGCTGCGGGCGATCGACTCGGGCGAAGTGGACGCCATCATCGATCCCGTGAGCGGCCGCGCCATCCTGCTGCCGGAGGCGCGGGAGGCGCTGTGTCGGGGCGCAGCGCCCACCAACCAGATGCTGGCGACCCTGCCCCGCGAGGAATATCAGCGTTTGCTGGCCGGCCTCGAACCCGTCACGCTCGCGTTTGGGGACGTGCTCCACGAACCTGGGGAGATGATTCGGCATATCTACTTCCCCAACGAGGGCCTTCTGGTTTCTTTGCTGACCCTGGTCGAGAACAGCATGGCTTTGGAGATCGGACTGGTCGGTAGTGAAGGCATGGTCGGACTTCCCGTGGCGCAGGGGATCGGCACGTCGTCCGTTCGCGCTGTGGCGCAGGGCACGGGCACGGCCCTGCGGATGGAATCCTCACACTTTCGCGAAGCCCTCGAAACCTGCCCCGCCTTGCAACGCGCGCTCCACCGCTATACCCATGCCCTGATTGCCCAGATCGCGCAAACCGCCGCCTGCAACCACTTTCATCAGGTGGAAGCACGCCTCGCCCGTTGGCTGCTGACGGCGAGCGACCGACTCCAGTCGGACCTCCTCCGCTTCACGCACGAAGGACTGGCGGACCTGCTGGGCGTGCGCCGGGTCGGCATCACCGTGGCGGCCAGCGCCCTGCAGCAACAAAGGCTGATCCAATACAGCCGCGGCAACATCACGATCCTGGATCGAGAAGGCCTCAAGGCATCGGCTTGCGAGTGTTACCAGAAGATCAAGGACATTTTCGACCGCGCCTAGAGTTGGCCGACGTAGACCGTCAGTCGTAGCAGCGCAGCTTCCGGGAAAACGCTTGCAGCGCGAGGATGCCGCTCTCCTCGGCGCGTTGGCGCCAGCCTTCCAACTGTTTGGGTAAGGCCGCGCCAATTCAGATTGCCGAAATGTCCCAAATCAGATCACCGAACTCAGCAAGACCTTCCGGCCGCTGACAGGCCGGTGGGCTGCGTGACGCCGCTCGTGCGGAAGACAAAAGTCCTGGATGGCGAATCAGAGGAGAGGATTCCCGCCAGCAACTGGGTGTCTAAGAAGCGTTTTTGTAAAGCCTCCAAGGACCGGGAAGGCGAGTTGAATCGGGTATGTGTGCTACAGCACAGACGCTCCCAGTGGGGTGATGGTAATTTTTGCTTGCAGTAATACCAGCGAGTCCGTGGGGATTGAGTCATGATAACATCGAGCATTGCAAGGTCCCGCCGCAACCGTTTTGCTGGTGCCTCGCGGGTCGTTTTGATAGGCGCCTTGGCGCTTTCCGGTTGCACCTCGGAACATTCAGTGGAGCCCGGCAAAGGGAGCGCCGCTTCCACCAAACCGAGCCACAAGGAGGTGGGCGAAGCATCCTGGTACGGACCCGGATTTCAAGGTAACGAGACCGCTAGTGGCGAGACCTTTAATCAAAGCAAAATGACCGCTGCCCATCCGAGTTTGCCGATGGGGACCCAGGCTACAGTGACCAACCTGGAGAATGACAAAAAGGTCGAGGTCAGGATCAATGACCGGGGGCCTTATGTGGGGGATCGGGTCATCGATCTCTCCCGCGCGGCCGCTAAAAAGCTGGATATGGAAGAGGATGGCACCACCCAGGTTAAGATTGAAACTAAACCCCACTCGAAGACGGGCTCCGACGACAAGTCGAGCAAGACGGAATAGGAAGCCAAGGAACCACTCATGCCCTCTCGCCGCACGCGCAAGACCCAGTCCATAGTGACCCAAGCGGTTGAACTAGCCTTCGCCGTACCGCAGGTCGTCGCTCATCGAGTCACGCGCATGGCCGTCGCAGGTCCCACGCTTTCGGCGCGTGATCGGAAGGAATTCCAACGCATGGGCGCCGAGAAGACGGCTGCGTTCGGTGAGTCTTGGAACGCCATGACCCTGCAAGCCTTTCGTGCCCATCAAGCGCTGGCGGCTTCCTTTCTTCGCTCGTTCTGGTCGCCTTCGCTGAAGGGCAGGCCATCTGCTAGTGCGGTGGCCGCACAGTGGCAGAGCGCCGCACTGGATGTTCTGGGCAAAGGCATGGCTCCCGTGCATCGGAAAGCAGTCGCAAACGCCAAGCGCCTGGCGCGCACCAAGCTCCGGTAACCTTGCCCAACCCGGCCCCACGACGGCTTGCCGTTGTGGGGCCGCTCATGTCAAATGTTATCGCGCCGAGAAAAGCTCGGCGCTTCTTGCGGGGTGAAAGTCCCCGTCGGGCAAGGGGGCCAGCCACCCACCCGTATCGAATCTTGCGTCTGTGGCGGGGGTTCCATGAGCCATGCTGGCCGATGAACATGCCGTTGGCAAAGGCTGCCGGCAGGGTGGTGCCGGCGGAACACGCCAAGCCCAGCGAGGCGGAGCGCCAAAACCACCACGCCCATCAACGGGGCGCTCGAGCACGGTCGCAGCCGCCCCGAGCGCAGAGAAAGAACGGCCGTCAAATCCGCCCCAGCAACAGCAGCACGATGAGGATGATCACCACCACCCCCAACACGCCACTGGGTGCGTAGCCCCAGCTTCTGCTGTGCGGCCAAGTCGGAATGACACCGATCAGCATCAGGATCAGAATGATTAACAGTATGGTTCCCAAGCTCATGGCCTTCTCCTCGAAGTGGTAAGTGAGTGGATTTATTTCGCTGGCGCTGCGGGCGGCGTCACGATCACCGTGGCGCCGTCGCCGGACTTGCCAGTCTCGCCCTTGCTGCCTGGATTGCCGGTGGCGCCCTTGCTACCTTGATCGCCGGTTGCGCCCGGCGGGCCCGCGGGTCCGGGCACAGCGGCGGGTGCGGCGGGAACATTGACCACGGTGGGTCTGTCGCAAGCGGCCAGACTGAGCGTGGCGAGCAGCGCTGAAATCAGTATCGAACGGTTCATG
>Ga0209253_10006630_pt1 | contig 10006 bp, 7 predicted proteins | sample FrelakmetBRP12BR_FD_187145 | JGI IMG/M metagenome (GOLD analysis project Ga0209253, IMG submission 187145) | Freshwater lake sediment microbial communities from the University of Notre Dame, USA, for methane emissions studies - BRP12 BR (SPAdes)... | ecosystem: Environmental > Aquatic >...
GTCTGGTGAATAAGGGTGTTGATGACGAACCACGTTGCAACCCCGACAAAGAGAATTGGCACCACGGGATACCAGGGAACGCGATAGGCCCTGCTGGCATCCGGCATTTTCCGCCGCATGATGAAGATCCCCGCGGCGCCGAGCGCGTAAAAGATCCACCCGGCAAACACAACGTACGTGAAGAGCTGGTCAAACGTGCCGGTCAACGTCAGCAGAGAAGCCCAGACAGCCTGAACCACAAGTGAGGCGGCGGGGGTTCTGTATTTGGGGTGTGCCTTTCCCATCCGTTCGAAGAAAAGCCGGTCCTTCGCCATCGCAAAGTAGACGCGCGCGGTCGTCATCGACGTCGCGTTCACCGTACCAAACGTGGAAATCATCACAGCAAGCGAGATGACCGCCCCGCCATAGCCGTGGAGGATGTTCTCCATGACGTCGGCGGCAACAAGTTTTGAGGCGGCGATTGCTTCGATCGGCAGGATATAGAGGTAGGCGAGGTTTGTCAGGACATAGATGAAGATGATCCCGAGAGTGCCAAAGACTAACGCGAGTGGAATGTTTCGCTGGGGGTTTTTGACCTCCCCGGCAAGATACGTCAGACTGTTCCATCCGTCGTAGGACCAGAGCGTCGCAATCATGGCGACACCGATTGCACCGAGAAGATCGCCGGAGGCAGGCGTTCCCCAGAGAGGAAAGAAATGGTCGGTGCTCCCCTTCCCTATGGTGAAGGCGAGGAGAATGATTGCCCCGATTGCAGCCACCTTGAGCGAAGTGAAAACATTCTGAACAAGTCCGCCGAATTGCACGCCGAAGTAGTTGACAGCAGCCAGAAGGACGGTCGCCCCTATGGCAACGAGCTTGACGCCGATATCCGCAAGAGGGTAGATGTTGCCGACCAACGGGAGCTTCCAGGCTTCAAGGGCCGGGCTCAGGTGGGGAAGATCCACGAAGTATCCAAGATATCGGGCAAATGCGACGGCCAGCGCTGCGATCGATCCGGTCTGGTAGACGATGAAGGTGCACCAACCGTAGAGGAAAGCCGTCAGATCGCCATACAGGACGCGAAAGAAGACGTATTGCCCGCCCGCGTCAGTAATCTCGCTGGCAATTTCAGCGTTCGTGAGTGCCCCGGCGAGCGTCAGGACGCCTGTCAGAATCCAGACGAAGACCATGATGCCGGGCACCTGGACCGTGGCTGCGATGCTCTGGGGGGTCAGGAAGATCCCGGAGCCGATGACGGACCCGATCACCACCATGATGGCCGACGTCAGGCCCAGCCGCCTTGCAAGCTCGGGTGATCTCTCCGCTCTGATTCCAGTTCCTGCCGACAGATCATTCATCGAATTCCCTCCAGACATGAATCAGAAGATACGGCGGCTCCCACGCAGTGTCAAGAACGGAGTTTCCTGTTGTCTCTTAACGCGAAAGATTGTATCTTTTTTGTTATCTCATGACGCACAACTGCAGACATCTCTCGTTTCAGCGGCCCGGCTCACCGAGGGCCATTCTTGTTGCAGCAATCCTGCTGACGCTCCTTGCGGGGACAGGATCCATCACCGGACGAGATCCGCTCCAGACGGGGGCCCATGAAATCGCGCCTTTCCAGACCGGATCATCGTCCCATCTGCTGGAAAACCGCGGAAAAAACCACGAAGTCACCCCTGGTTTTCCCGCGCTGGCAACCCCGAACCTCGCCGCTCCCCCTCTCCCAGGCCTCCATTCCACGGCCGGAAATTCTGCAGAACTCAGGCATACCCCACTGTCCTCCTGCTTTCTGTACACACAGACAACATCATCAGACCTGTAACTCTCCCCGATGACACTCCGTTCATTTCTTTCACGAACCGTTTGTTCAACTCGAGGAGCGTATCCATGTCTGAGAACAAGCAAAACGAACAGAAAACACAATCCGGGGCACGAGTCGGCCTCGGAATTCTCGCTTTCGTCGTCGGCCTTATCATTGTGCTCTGGGCCATCAAGCTCTTCTTCGGACTATAACTGACCGGAAATCTCCCTTGGAGAATCTCATAGCTCTTCTACTCCCCCAACTCCCCACTCTTGAAGAGATCATTGTCTGGGGGGGCTATCTGGGCCTCTTTGCTATCATCTTTGCCGAGACAGGATTGCTCATCGGGTTCTTCCTCCCGGGGGATTCGCTTCTTGTTACCGCAGGGCTTTTCGCGTCCCGCGGTCAGATGGATATCGTCTTGTTAAACCTCCTCCTCTGTGTCGCGGCGATAACGGGCGATGCGACGGGGTATTACATCGGGCTCCGCACCGGCCACGCGTTGTACAACCGGCCGCAGTCCCGCTTCTTCCGCCGGGACCACCTGATCAAGACGAAGGAATTCTACGACAAGTACGGGGGCATCACCATCGTGATGGCCCGTTTCATGCCGTTTGCACGGACCTTTGCGCCGGTCGTAGCAGGAATTGCGGAGATGACGTATCGCCGCTTCGCGTTGTTCAACATTGCGGGCGGCATCGGGTGGGTAGTCAGCATGACGCTCCTCGGCTATTTTCTCGGACGGACCATCCCCGGCATCGAGCGACACATCGAATACGTCATCGCGATCATCGTTTTCATCTCCATCCTCCCAATGCTGTGGAAGTACGTCCGGCACAGGATGAAGGCAAAAGTGAAGCCAGCAGTTCCCTTGAACCCCGACAAGACAATCACCTGAAAGCAGCCTGTGGATTTCCAGGCTCTTGTATGGTTTGTCGCCGGTCTCGTCCTTCTGGTCGCCGGCGGTGAGGCACCCGTCAAAGGAGCATCAAGACTCGCCGCCACGGCTGTTGCCTGCCTCCGGTGCTCTTGACCGGACAGAGGATATCGCGCTTGGAAGGCGGGCCGTTTCTGATGTATCATTGTACCTGAGAGCGTGCATCTTATCCTTTCTGCGACCCGGCATGATGCTTTGGGGCCATTCAGCACCGTCGTGCTCGGGTTTGCCGTCCCGGTGACGGTGGTAACGCTGCCAGTCTTCTTTGTGCGCAGCGTTCTGCAGCAGAGAGCCGGGACCTGACCGGTCTTGAGACGTCTCTTCACTCACGAGTTAGAGGAATCACATGGGAAATCCACTCTTCGCAAAGAAACCTCTTAGCCTTCTCCTGGAGGAAATGAGGGGCGAGAATCGCTTGAGACGCGTTCTCGGCCCCGTCACGCTGACGAGCCTCGGAGTGGGAGCGATCATCGGGACGGGGATTTTCGTCCTTACCGGCGTTGCTGCGCACGACAAGGCCGGGCCGGGGCTCATCCTCTCCTTCGTCGTAGCGGGGATCGCCTGCATTTTTGCCGCTCTGTGCTATGCCGAATTCGCGTCCATGGCACCCGTCGCGGGGTCCGCCTACACCTACGCCTATGCCACGCTCGGCGAGTTGTTTGCCTGGATCATCGGATGGGACCTTGTCCTCGAGTATGCCGTGGGGTCTTCCACCGTGGCCCACGGCTGGTCTGCCCACTTCCAGGATCTCCTGTCAAGCTTTGGCATCAAGGTACCCTATGCTTTCGGGAACGCGCCATTCGATTTCGACCCCGGCACAGGCCAATTCTACGGGACAGGGGCTTATTTCGACGTTGCGGCGATCCTCATCACCGCGATTATCACGTTCATTCTCGTCAAGGGCATCAGGGAAAGCGCCCGCTTCAATGCCGGCATGGTGATCGTGAAGCTTGCCATCGTTCTCTTTGTCATTGTTGTGGGAGCGTTTTACATTGACACGCAGAACTGGATCCCGTTCGCACCATACGGGTATTCTGGCGTCAGTTTCTTCGGACACACGCTCTTCGGCCAGACTGCCTCAAGTGGCGCTCCGCTCGGCGTTATGGCGGGAGCAGCCATCATCTTTTTCGCCTACATCGGGTTTGATTCGGTCTCAACGCATGCCGAAGAAGCAAAGAAGCCCCACCGTGACGTGCCGATCGGGATCATCGCCTCGTTGATCATCTGCACCTTGCTCTACATTCTCGTTTCCGCCGTCCTGACGGGGATGATCCCCTACGACAAGATCAATATCAACGCACCGGTGGCCGATGCGTTTGCCCAGAAAGGCCTCCCCTGGGCGCAGCGTCTCATCGACGTCGGCGCGATCACCGGAATCACTTCCGTTTTGCTGGTCATGATGCTCAGCCAGCCGCGCGTCTTGCTCGCCATGGCACGCGACGGCCTGGTCCCGCCCAGTTTCTTCGGCGACATTCACGAAAAGTTCAGAACCCCTTGGAAGTCGACTATCCTTACCGGTGTGTTCGTCTCCCTCATGGCAGCCTTTCTTCCACTCCGCATCCTCGCCGAACTGACAAACATCGGCACGCTGTTTGCGTTTGTCGTCGTCTGTGCGGCCGTGCTGATCATGCGGAGAACTCACCCTGACGCCAAACGTCCATTCCGCGCGCCGTTGGTTCCCCTTGTCCCGATCCTTGGAATCCTCAGCTGTCTCCTCCTGATGTTCTCGCTCCCCGTGGAGAACTGGTGGCGGCTCATCATCTGGCTCGGATTGGGATTTCTGATCTACTTTGGGTACGGTCGGAAGCGGAGCGTTCTTGCGAGAATGCGTGAACGCGGCGAGATCATCGAGGAACGGGTCGAGGCGGCAACCGGCCTTTGATCACGGTGAAACAATGACCCACACCGGAACGCCACCGCAACCGCCAGAGGTACAGCGGGAGTTCAAACGGGATCTCCGGCTCCTCGATTCCACCATGATCGTCATTGGGTCGATGATCGGGTCCGGGATATTCATCGTCAGCGCCGACATCGCGCGAACAGTCGGATCCCCGGGTTACCTTCTGCTGGTCTGGCTCATTACCGGAGCTGTGACAGTCGTCGGCGCCCTCAGCTACGGAGAGCTCGCCGGTATGATGCCGCGCGCCGGGGGGCAGTACGTGTACCTGCGAGAGGCGTACAGCCCTCTGGTAGGATTCCTGTATGGCTGGACGCTGTTCCTGGTCATACAGGCCGGCACCATTGCTGCGGTGGGTGTGGCGTTTGCCAAATTCACGGCGGTCCTCTTCCCCAACCTTGGCGAAGGGCACGTTCTGCTCTCGATCGGAGGACTGAAAGTCACTGCAGCACAGCTTGTCGCCATCGCCAGCATCCTGCTCCTGACTGCTGTCAACGCCCGTGGAATCCACGGCGGGAAGATCGTCCAGAACATCTTCACGATCACGAAAACTTCCGCACTGCTTCTTCTTATCGTTCTCGGAATCGTTGTCGGGAGAAACGCCGCTGCGATGACAGCAAATTTCTCCAGTTTCTGGGATGCCTCCTGGACTCATGGAACGGCCGGAAGTGCTCTCGCAGGTGAACCCATCGCAGGACTTGGCCTCCTTGTCGCCCTCGGTGTCGCCATGGTAGGATCGCTGTTTTCGAGCGACGCATGGTATGATATCACCTATATCGCCGGAGAGGTTGTTGAACCGCGCAAAACCATCCCCCTCAGCCTCGCGCTTGGTACGATCACCGTCACCATGCTCTATCTCCTCGCAAATGTCGCCTACATGCTTGTTCTCCCGGTGGCGGGCTCCCCGGAGGCGACCGATGTGGTGGGACGAGGGATCCAGTTCGCTGTCAACGACCGGGTCGGTACGGCGGCGGCTTCAGTGATCTTCGGGGCCCCCGGCGCACTTATCATGGCCGTGCTGATCATGGTTTCCACGTTTGGCTGCAACAACGGCCTGATCCTCTCTGGAGCCCGCGTCTACTACGCCATGGCCCGGGATGGACTCTTCTTCAAGAGCATCGGGCGTCTGAACAGCAGGTCGGTTCCCGGGATTGCGCTCGCCGTCCAGGCGGTGTGGGCCTGCATTCTCTGTCTTTCCGGAACGTACGGAGACCTTCTCGACTATGTCATTTTCGCCGTTCTCATGTTCTATATCCTGACCGTAGCGGGGATTTTTGTTCTCCGGCGGAAGAAGCCCGAGGCCGAAAGGCCGTACAAGGCCCTCGGGTACCCTTTCATTCCCGGGGCATACATTGTGGTTTCGGCGGCAATCTGCCTTGATTTGCTGATCTTCAAGCCCACATACACCTGGCCGGGAGTCATCATTGTCCTGCTCGGCATTCCGGCCTACTCTCTGTGGCGCAGATCACACGGACAGATTACTCCGTGAATTTTCGTTTTTTTTCAGCTATATTCATACCGCTGGGCTGAAGAACAAGGAAGCCACTGACCGCAGTACCAGCGCACCCCGATCCGGGCTGCATTCTCCCGCACCGTTTTTTTGAACACCAACAGAAAGGAGTGATCCAGGCACAATGGAAATGACCCTGATTCTGGGCATTAGCATTTTCGGCCTGTTGTTCGCCGGCTATTTGATCCGGGACGTCATGAGGAGGGACACGGGAACACCCAAGATGCGTGAAATCTCCGACGCGATCAAATCCGGCGCTGAGGCTTTCCTCCGCAGACAGTACCGGACGATTGTCTATCTGGCCGTGGCGCTCGGCTGCCTCATCTACATCCTCTATGCGTTTGTGCGCGCGCACAACGAACACGACCCGGCGCTTCCTGGAGAGCTCGCGCTCTGGACAACCATCTCCTTCGCCTTCGGCGCTCTCTGCTCTGTCGCGGCCGGGTACATGGGCATGTGGGTTGCAATCCGAGCCAATATCCGGACTGCGGCGGGAGCCGTGCGCAACATGAACAGCGCCCTTCAGCCGGCACTCCGCGGCGGCGCTGTCTCCGGCTTTTTTGTCGTCGCCATGAGCCTCCTGGGCGTCGCGGGGCTTTTTGCGATCGTGAATGCCTCGGGCGTGACCCAGGACGTGACGAAGATCCCGCTCTTGATTGTCGGGTACGGGTTCGGCGCAAGCTTCGTTGCACTGTTTGCCCAGCTGGGCGGCGGTATCTATACGAAGGCAGCAGACGTCGGGGCGGACCTTGTCGGAAAAGTCGAAGCGGGAATTCCAGAGGATGACCCGCGCAACCCCGCAGTCATCGCTGACCTGGTCGGCGACAATGTGGGCGACTGCGCCGGCCGTGGAGCCGACCTCTTTGAATCCACGGCCGCCGAGAACATCGGCGCCATGATCCTGGCCGCAGGTCTCTACCGGGCCAACGTGTCCGTGTTTGAAGCCCAGGGGCTCTCGCTCCTCGGCGTCCTGCTCTTCCCTCTCGTCGCCCGCGCCTTCGGTATCATCGCCTCGGCAATCGGCATCCTTGCGGTCAAGACCAATGACAAGGAAGACCCGATGCACGCACTGAACCGTGGCTACGTCGTGACCTCCATCATCGCCATGATTGGATTCTATGCGGCGGCGCGATGGCTGCTCGGGGGCGAGTACTACCTTAACTTTTTCTTCTGCGGCCTTATCGGAGTTCTGACCGCGCTCGCCTTTGTGGCGATCACCATTTACTACACCGACTATCGGTATCGGCCCGTGAAGACGATCGCCGAAGCATCGCTGACGGGTCCGGCAACCAATATCATCAGCGGGGTGGCCGTCGGGATGGAATCAACGGGCTTCCCCGTGCTGGTCATCGCGGCTGCCATCATCGGTTCGTATTTTCTTGGGGCGAGTTCCGGCCTGCAACACGCTGGACTCTTTGGGACTGCCGTGGCAACGATGGGCATGCTTTCCACCGCCGCCTATATCCTGGCCATGGACACGTTCGGCCCGATCACCGACAATGCCGGCGGAATCGTCGAAATGAGCCAGCAACCCAAGGACATCCGGGACCGGACGGACCGTCTCGACTCGGTGGGGAATACGACGAAAGCCCTGACCAAGGGATATGCGGTCGGCTCAGCCGCTCTCGCGGCTTTCCTGCTGTTCAGCGCCTACATGGACGAAGTGAAGGTCTACATGCCGTCCTTCAGCGGCGTCATCAATCTGAACAAGCCGGAAGTGTTCGTCGGGGCGATGTTTGGCGCCGTCCTGGTGTACCTCTTCTCATCGTTGGCTATCAAGGCCGTTGGCAAGGCAGCGTATGCCATTATCAACAACGTTCGTGACCAGTTCAAGAACAATCCGGGGATCATGGCCGGAACGTCGAAACCTGACTACGGCCAGTGCGTGGATATCGCCACGAGATCTGCGCTCAAGGAGATGGTTGCTCCTGGTCTGCTGGCCGTCGGGATGCCGATAGCGGTTGGATTGATTTTCCGCTGGCTGTACTATGCGATGGGACAACCGGAGTATGGTGCAAGCGGGGCGGAGGTCGTAGGTGGTCTGTTGATGGTCGGAACGATCGCGGGAATCCTGATGGCACTCTTCCTGAACAACGGTGGTGGAGCCTGGGACAACGCGAAGAAGTACATCGAAACCGGCGCATACGGCGGTAAGCGCTCGGATCCGCACAAGGCTTCCGTGGTCGGTGATACGGTGGGAGATCCGTTCAAGGATACCGCGGGACCTTCCCTGCACGTGCTTGTCAAGCTGCTCAGCACGATCACGCTCGTCCTGGCACCGCTCTTCATCTAGGGGTAGTGCGAAATACACTCCGTAAACACAAATCCCGCTCCGGTTCTCCGGGGCGGGATTTGTTTGCTTACGGCATTGCAGAAGCGCGAAGTAGACCACCACCTGCGGAGCCGGTGGCATTGCGAAGGCCAAGAACCCAGCGTCCAAGCAACCTTCTACGTCCATCATTTCTTGTACGACATTGGATATCCACCATGTCACCGGGTGAATGCCGAACAAGAACAATGATAAAGGGGAAAGTAACGTGCAGCACCGTATGATCCGCAAACCCGTCTGCGTCTACGACACTTCACAGCAGCAGCGCCTCTCTAAAGTCCCTCTCTCCCGCGGAGAGACCTGCCCGCCCCGCACGAACCATGCGGTCGGGCGGGCGGGGGGATCTAGGGTGAGTCGGCAAGACTTCGGATTTGTGATTCGGCCCAGTGCTTCTCCGGTCTCTCTTTTCCCGACTCCCTATGATCCGCAAAACCCCTCTGCCTGAACGCCTTGTCACAGCAGCAGCGCCTCTCTAAAGTCCCTCTCTCCCGCGAAGAGACCTGCCCGCCCCGCACGAACTATACGGTCGGGCGGGGGGATTTAGGGTGAGTCGGGAGAGCGACGGTTCCATGATTCGACGCAGTGCTCCTCCAGTCTCTCTTTTCCCGACTCATCCCCCACCCCCTTCTCTCGCGGAGAGAAGGGGTGCGCGACAGCACCATATGATCCGCAAACCCCTCTGCGTGAACGCCTTGTCACAGCAGCAGCGCCTCTCTAAAGTCCCTCTCCCCCGGAAAGAGGGGTGTCTAAGGTGAGTTGGAAAGCGGACCAGACATTGTCTCATCTGTTCCCGGTGAGAGACCCCTCTTCTGCCAGATGAACTTGCTCAAGCGACATAGAACGGAGGTGGGGTCATTCTCAACTTCATCGTTCTCGTACCGCACAACCATTATCCCCTGTCGTTCAATGAGTTCTGTTCTCCATCGGTCTTTGTTTTTTCTGAAGTCATGCAGTTTACCGTCGATCTCCACTACGAGTCTCTCCTCGTGGCAGTAGAAATCAGCAACAGCAAATGTTTCCCGGCCCGAGTCATGGATGAATATCGGATGTTGTCGGTGGAATTTCAGACCCATAAACTTTCGATTTCGCACCTTCTGCCAGAAGACCCGTTCGGCGGCAGTCATTGTCTTCCGCAGTTCGCGGCAGGTTTCTTTTGCCACGACTGCGAGCGCACGTCGGTAATTGGCACTCATTCTATGTCCAGCAGAAGGTGTCTAATATGAGCATCCCTATCAGTATTACACGACGGTTGTGTTTCTTGCGGAGGGGGTGCCGAGAGAATTCGTCAAATCGGAACCGTCTGCAGGCCGAGAATGCGGCAGCCTATTGTGCGCCTCTGTTTCTGACATGCATTGTCAGCCAGCCTTGGACTTGCCTGCTTTTGGCCAACGAGAGGGGCGTTTTCCTCCGCCGTATGATCCGCAAAACCCCTCTGCCTGAACGCCTTGTCACAGCAGCAGCGCCTCTCTAAAGTCCCTCTCTCCCGCGGAGAGACCTGCCCGCCCCGCACGAACTATACGGTCGGGCGGGGGGGTTTAGGGTGAGTCGGG
>Ga0209253_10006631_pt1 | contig 10005 bp, 8 predicted proteins | sample FrelakmetBRP12BR_FD_187145 | JGI IMG/M metagenome (GOLD analysis project Ga0209253, IMG submission 187145) | Freshwater lake sediment microbial communities from the University of Notre Dame, USA, for methane emissions studies - BRP12 BR (SPAdes)... | ecosystem: Environmental > Aquatic >...
GCGAAGATTGCGACCGTTGCGGCAACTGCGCCCTGGCTTGCCCACAGGTTGATCCGACTATCAAGCATTACCTGGTACAGACTCACCTTGCAGAAGGCATGGCTCAGCTGTTGACTCGCGCCACCTCTGACGAGATGGTCGTCTTGGATTTGGTGCTCAGTGCCTGAGCGAAAATCTTAAGGACGTCACCCCTGACTGTTTTAGACATGCAGGCTCACCAACTATCTGACACTTAGACTATCTGACTGCTTATTGGAGTACTTTATGATCGAAATCTTCATCTCCGGACAGCGTTATGAAGTCCCCGATGGGTTGACCATCCTGAAAGCCTATGAATATGCCGGTTTTCGCCTTAAGCGCGGCGTGGGTTGCCGGGGGGGCTTTTGTGGCGCTTGCGGTACGGTATATCGCTTCACCGGCGACTACAAACTGCATTACGCCCTCGCCTGCCAGACCGTCGCTGAATCTGGCATGATGTTGGGGTCGATCCCCTTCTTCCCGGCTCAGCGCGCCACATACAACTTGGAAAACCTGGCTCCGAACGGCAAAACAGTCCTGGACCTTTATCCAGAGATCAGCCGCTGCTTCGGTTGTAATACCTGCACCAAATCCTGCCCGCAGGAGCTGGAAGTGCTGGGATACGTGGCTTCTGCTCTGCAAGGCGATATTCCAGCTCTGGCAGACGCTTCATTCGACTGTATTCTCTGTGGTCTGTGTGTTGCCCGCTGCCCGGCGGAGCTTGTCCCGCCTAATGTTGGGTTGCTGGGTCGCCGGTTATACGGAAAATACCTGGCGCCGCCCGCTCCGCATCTAAAGAGGCGACTGGCTGAGATCGAAACCGGCGCCTTCAAAGGTGAGATCGCCGAACTGAAATCGCTACCGCTGGCTGAGCTAAAAGCGCGCTATAACACCCGACAGATCGAACCCTGAACAGGCTGCTTATGGACTTCGAATTTCCTGAGGATACTCTCATGCTCCGCGATATGCTGCGTCGTTTCTTGCAGAAAGAGGCGCGGCCGCTGGAGATGGACTACTTTAATTCCGGGGTGCTTAAGCCGGAACAGCGCCTCAAACTGCGCCGTGCCATCGAGCAACTGGGTCTATGGGGTTACCTGGCGCCGGAGCAGTTCGGCGGTGCTGGTTTGGATACGGTGACAGCCTGCTTGATCGAGGAAGAGTTGGGCGGCACCTTTATCCCGCTCGAGATGGGCGAAGTTCCAGCCATGTTATATGCCTGCCAGGGCGACCAGATAGGCCAGTTCCTGGAGCCGGCACTGGAAGGCAGCCGCCGGGCGATCATTGCCGCCCGGGAGCCGGCGCCTGCCAGTGTTCTGCCTGAAACCTGGTCGACTATTACACAACCCGTTGGCGATGATTACCTGCTTAACGGTCGTAAAATCTTATCTCTGCGACCCGAGGCGGATGACTTCTTTATTGTCCTTGCCAGATCCTCACCGGAAGGTAAAAACTCGGAGCTGACCGCCTTCTTGCTCGAGCCAGACACTCCCGGGCTGAACATCGTTATTAATGAAGGTGTTTACCTGAACCTGCAGGATTGCGCTGCAGGTCGAGCCAGCTTGCTCGGGGAACCTGGCGGCGCTTTGAAACTCGCCACCAGTGAAGCGCCTCGCGCCTGGATCCGGATGGGCGCCCGCTATGTCGGCATGGTCGAGCGGCTGATTGAAATGGCGTGCGAGCATGCCCGGGATTGGGTTTCATTGGGCGCGACCCTGTCGATACGCCCCGCTATCCAGCATATGCTGGCAGATCTGCGCGTACAGAACGAAAGCACCCGCTGGCTGGTATATCATGCCGCCTGGTTGGCGGATACGCAGCCACCGGAGAAGCTGCGCGTCCCGGCTGCCCAGGTACGGCTGGCGAGCGGCGAGTTGCTCAAGCGCGCCGTGGACTCCACCACAATGGTCTTCCTGGGCCCCGGCCCGTCGACACAGGTTGAGCCTCGGCGGTTCGTTCATAGCATGATTCCAATGGACGCCTTAGATCAAGGGCTCGAACAAGCCCGCGCAGTGATAGCCAAACAAATGCTCAATCTACCACAGGTTTGAAAATTTTTGAAACAGATTATTTGAGGTGTGTATGACTTATCCGAGTGATCTGCATGACTCACTGGCAAAAGTAGAAGCCTCGCGCGAACGACGCATGCACGAGACATACCCAGGCCTGTCTCCACAGGATCGCGATCTGGTGTTACACAACTTCCATCCTGACTACCTGGCCGATACGTTCCGCGAGCTGCGAGTAGGTCCCAACAAGGGCGACCGAACACCGCGTGAACTGGCTGAGGCGTTAGAAGCGCCATCGATTATCCAGGAACACGATCCCATCCTGTCCCAGGAACCGGACGCTACTTGCGATGTTTTGGTAATTGGCGGGGGAGGGGCGGGCGCCAGCGCTGCTTTGCTTGCCCAGGCCAACGGGGTGGATGTTTTGATGGCGACAAAATTGCGTTTTGGTGACGCGAATACAATGATGGCCCAAGGCGGTATCCAGGCCGCCGATAAAGAAAACGACTCACCTGCCATCCATTATTTAGATGTGATGGGCGGAGGGGCGTTCACTAACAATCCCGAGCTGGTCGAAGCGCTGGTGATGGACGCACCCGATGTGATCGCCTGGCTTGAATCGCTAGGCGCCATGTTTGATAAAGACCCCGATGGGACGATGCGGACCATCCACGGCGGTGGCACCAGCCGGAAAAGGATGCACGCCGCCCGTGATTATAGCGGAGCGGAAATTATGCGCACCCTGCGGGATGAAGTCCGCTCGCATAGTGGCAATACACCTCCGACTATCCGGGTTTGGGAGTTCCGCCCCGCGATTGAACTGGTGCTAGATGAAGCGGGTCAAGTTTGCGGCGCAGTGCTGAAAGACCTGGATACCGACCGGCTGATGCTTGTCCAGGCGAAGGTGGTCATTATCGCAACCGGTGGGAGCGGACGGCTGCATTACCAGGGTTTCCCGACTACCAACCATTATGGCGCCACTGGCGATGGGCTGGTGTTAGCGTACCGGGTTGGGGCAAAGCTGGCTTTTATCGACACGATGCAATACCACCCGACCGGTGCAGCCTATCCCGAGCAAATCTTAGGTCAGTTGGTCACCGAAAAAGTGCGCGGGCTGGGTGCGCAGGTGTGTAATAAAGCTGGCGAGCAGTTCGTTTACCCCTTGGAGACCCGCGATGTTGAGGCGGCGGCTTTCATCCGCGAATGCTCCGAGCGCGGTATGGGTGTGGTAACGCAAACCGGGCAACCGGCTGTCTGGCTGGATTCGCCGATGATCGATTTGCTCAAGGGTCCAGGTACCATCGCCCGCGAGCTGCCAGCCATGGTGCGCCAGTACAAGCGCTTTGGTATCGATATGACCAAAGAGCCGATCCTGGTCTACCCGACCTTACATTACCAGAATGGCGGGATTGCCATCCAGCCGGATTGCAGCACCGGCATCCCGGGCTTGCTGGTGGCAGGTGAGGCTGCCGGTGGCATCCACGGGCGTAACCGCCTGATGGGTAATAGCTTGCTGGATATTTGCGTATTTGGTCGCAGGGCTGGGCTGACTGCGGCTGCTTGCGCCCGCCAGGCGCAGACAGGTCGTCCTACCCTGGCTCACCTGGCTAAGTGGCAGCAAGACCGCCAGGCAGCCGACCTGGATGGTGGCCAGACTTCACCGGTAATATTACCGGATTACACGCTGCACAAGTACTAATCAGTTGGTTCACTTGCACTGGTGGTGGTCCTAACCATCTATTATCCCATATATGGTGCGGCTGACTGGATTGAATGATTGGTTTTTTACCCGATTGGTGAGGCAGATATTGATTATTGCCAGTATTTATCCTTGACCAATCTTGTTATTTTTTGTACAATTCAATCAAGAAAATTGAATAAGTGTTCGCTGTATCACGAAGCGGACACTCCACCGCTAGTCGCTCGTGATTATGTCTTGGCAAGCGGAAGGAGGTGGTCAAGCTGCATCATACAGGCAGGGTTAGCACGCCCTGAAAAAATCGTTCAAGCGCGGAATCCAACCCATTCCGCACCTTTATTTCATCTGGAGGATGAACAGTATGAGAAAGCGCGTGTTCTACCTTATTTCACTGGTTATGGTATTCAGCATATTAGTCGCAGCTTGTGGCGGCGGAACTACTGGCGGTGGCACAATCAAAGTTGCTACCCAGAGCCCTCTTTCCGGCGGCCAATCCGCGATCGGCGTCGACATCAAGAATGGCGCTGAGCTGGCGATGGAACAGCTCAAGAAGCCGCTGGAAGATATGGGCTTTAAAATAGAGCTGGCCCCCTTCGATGACCAAGCCAACCCGGACAATGGCGTCGCCAACTCAAAGAATATCGTTGCCGATCCGTCCATCTTGTGCGTTGTAGGCCACTACAACTCGGGTGTTCAGATCCCCTCTTCTGAGAACTATCATACAGCTAACCTGGCGAATGTCTCGCCGGCCAATACCAACCCGAAAGTCACCGATCGTGGCTATCTGGAAGTCAGCCGAATCGTCGGTCGTGACGACGTGCAGGGTGTCGTGGCGGCTCAGTTTGCCGCCTCCAAGGGCGCCAAGACCGCTTATGTGGTCCATGACAAGACTGCTTATGGTCAGGGCATCGCTGAGTTCTTCCAGCGTGAGTTTGCGAAAAGCGGTCAGGTAGCGGGCTTCGAGGGTACCGAGGAGAAAGCCAACTTCGATGCGATCCTGGCTCCACTAATCGCTGCCAACCCGGATGTGGTCTTCTTTGGCGGCATCTACGATCAGGCGGCAGTCCTGTTCAAGCAGGCTCGCGAAAAAGGCTCCCAGGCCATATTCCTGAGCGATGATGGCTTTGACTCGCCTGAGGCAGTCAACATCGGTGGTCCGACATTGCTCGAAGGCGGTGGGCTGTTCTACACCACTGTTGCCGGTCCTGCCAAGCTTTATCCGGGGACTGCGAAATTCCAGACCGACTTCAAGGCCAAATATGGCGCTGACCCCAAGCCGTTCGCTGCCCAGGGTTACGACGCGATGGCTATCTGCCTGAAGGCGATCGAGAATTCAACCAAGGCAGCCGGCAATAAGATGCCAGCCCGTCTGGCTGTAACTGAGGCCGTGCGCGCTCTTAAGGACTTCGCCGGCATCACCGGGACGATCAATTTCAATGCAAAGGGCGATCTGGTGACCGCTAAGTACTTCGTGATCCAGGTCACCTCCGCCGATCCGGCCAAGTGGAACGATAATACTATCGACCAGACTCTCGAGATCGCTCCACCACAATAGAGATTTTTGGCAATCTACCCGGCTCTCTCTCGCGTTGCGCAGCAACGCCCGAGAGGGCCGGGGGTAATTTGAGGCTCCCTCATGCGACGACTCCTCAAATCCCCGCTCCTGATCGAAATCCTGCGCCCACTTGGGCAAATTGTCATTTTTGTTACAGCCAGCGGCGCGATACTTTCGGTAATAACCCTATTGATTGCTTTTTTGCTGCGCGACTCGGCTGCCGGATTGGCGTGTATCGAAAACTACGGCGTGGACCTGGTCACCTACACCGTGGTCAACCTGCCGCAAGTGTTGATCGATGGTGTAACGATTGGCTTTGTCTATGCAACCATCGCCCTCGGCTACACCATGGTCTATGGTGTATTGGAATTTATCAATTTTGCTCACAGCGAAATCTTCGCCATTGGTGCATTTATTGGCGTTGAAACGCTGATCGCTCTGGACAACGCGGGGGTACTGACCGGCATTCCTACCTGGGAGGCTTATGCCTGGTTAGGGATCGCGATCCTGTTCAGTATGATCGTAGCCGGGGCAACTGCGGTTGCGATGGAAAGGATCGCTTACCGTCCCTTGCGAGGCGCGCCGCGTTTGGTACCGTTGATCTCTGCCATCGGTGTGTCATTCTTTCTTCAAGACCTTATCCGTCTGGTTGAGAGTCTGACCACCGGTCAGTTCTACCGGGTCTTCCCTACCTTCGGAAATTTCGATGAACGGATTTCAATCGCAACCATCCCGTTCAGAGGCACGGTTATCGAATTGAGCATCCAGGTTAAGTCGGTGATCGTGATCGTGGCGGCAATTGTGATGGTGGTCGGATTGAACTTCCTGGTCAATACTACCAAGTTGGGTAAAGGTATCCGATCCACTGCGCAGGATCGCACGACTGCCAGCCTGATGGGCATCAATGTAAACCTGATTATCTCGATGACTTTCTTAATCGGAGGCCTCCTGGGTGGAGCAGCTGGGGTTTTGTTTGCGATGAAATTCACACGCATCGATCCCTTCGTGGGCTTCTTCCCGGGTATTAAAGCCTTTACTGCGGCTGTATTGGGAGGTATTGGTAACATCACAGGAGCGCTCCTGGGCGGTATTGTGTTAGGTATGTTGGAAACCTTCGCAGGCTCCTACCTCAATGTATTTACGAATGGAGCGTTTGGCGCAGAATACAAAGACATTGTGGCCTTCGCCATCTTGATCCTGGTGCTGATCTTCCGTCCTTCGGGCCTGCTTGGCGAGCAGGTTGGGCAGAAGGCATAGGAGCTGACGATGAACAAGGGCATGCAACTCCATCTATCAGATCGCTTGCAAGCACTGTATACCAGGCTCAACCAGGGTAAAGCGCCGTACATTTTTAGCGCCATCTATCTGGCGATCGGGACAATCCTGGTTTATATCAGCCCGCGCTCGTTGCTGGCATTCCTGGTTTTCATCTCGTCAGCCATTTTCATTTACTCTTTCCGCATGGATGCCCGCTACAAGATTATCCTGGCGGCGATCGCCTTGCTGATCCTGGTGCCTATCGTAGGAGTGCGCAATATTTTCTACCTGGAAGTAATCTTCCAGATCAGTGTCTTCGCTGCTCTGGCGCTGGGCCTGAATATTGTGGTTGGGTTTGCCGGTCTGTTGGACCTGGGGTATGTGGCATTCTACGCGGTTGGCGCCTACACCTGGGCTTTCTTCGGCTCTCAACAACCTTTTCTATTGCACGAGATCCCAGGTACAGCGCCCCCAGGCACGCCGTTTTTCTTGCCTCCAAATACCTTTTACCTGTTTATTTTCATTGGCGTTGCTGCGGCGGCTTTGACCGGTATTCTGTTAGGTACGCCTGTGCTTCGCTTGCGCGGCGACTACCTGGCTATCGTCACCCTGGGTTTTGGCGAGGTGATCCGCGTCCTGGCGAACAACCTGGATAAACCCCTTAACCTGACCAACGGACCCCAGGGTATCACTCCCATCCAGCGGCCTACATTGCCAGAACCGCTGCTCGACGCGATCCGGGTTGTGTTGAACCCACTGGTTGGGCACAATGTCTCCGAAGGCGATTTCTATAACCTGTTCTTCTATCTGGCTGCCCTGGTGGTCATCCTGGTGGTGATCCTTGTCGCTCGCCGCTTAGACGATTCCAAAATCGGCCGCGCCTGGACCGCTATCCGAGAAGACGAAACCGCAGCTATTGCAATGGGCATCCCTTTGGTCAAGATGAAATTGGCAGCCTTCGCTTGCGGCGCTTCTTTCGCAGGTGTGATGGGTGTCTTATTTGCAGCCAGCCGCACCTTTGTCAGTCCGGAAAGCTTCTCCTTCATGCAGTCGATCGGTGTGCTCTCGATGGTCATCCTGGGTGGCATTGGCAGTATCCCGGGTGTGATCGTCGGCGCCGCCGTGGTAATAATCCTGAATCTGCAAATATTGCAGGGTTTTTCGCTGTACCTCAGCCAGCTGCGCCAGAGTGATGCGGTCATCCCGATCATCAATTTTGCCTGGAAAGACCTGTCTACGCAGCTCGATCCAGCCAAGTACCAGCGTATGTTGTTCGGGATCATCCTGATCCTGATGATGATCTACCGTCCTGCCGGTCTGATACCGGCTGCCCGGCGTAAGCGTGAGCTGGTGAAAGAGGAGGTTGGGGTCATTGGACCTGATGACCAGATAAACGGCGCTTCAGAGAGCGGAAATCCCGGCTCTGACCCGGGATCCGAGGAGGTCCGCCATGGCGCTCGTTGAGACCCGCAATGTGACCAAGCGTTTCGGTGGACTGCAAGCAGTTGGTCACATGGATTTTGTACTGGAGCAAGGACGAATTGTCAGCATCATTGGACCTAATGGCGCTGGTAAGACAACCTTTTTCAACACCCTGACTGGCATTTACCGCCCGGAAGAGGGTGAGATCATCTTCGACGGTCACTCCCTGGTTGGTAAACGCTCCGACCAGATCACCTCACTTGGGATGGCGCGGACTTTCCAGAATATCCGCTTGTTCGGCGCTATGACGGTTATCGAGAATATCATCGTTGGGATGCACCCGCGCCTGAACCAGGGCATGGTGGACGCTTTATTAAGGACCAAGAAGTTTTTTAAGGAAGAGGAACATGCCCATGAGCGTGCCTTCGAGCTGATGTCCTTCGTTGGCTTGAAGGAGGTCGGTAATGAGCTGGCACGCAACCTGCCTTATGGGTTGCAGAGACGGGTAGAGATCGCCCGCGCCCTGGCTTCCGACCCCAAGTTACTCTTGCTGGATGAGCCGACCGCCGGCATGAATCCAAAGGAAACCGATGCAGCTGTTGGCCTTTTCCGCCGCTTGCGCGACGAGCTGGGCGTGACCATCTTGTTGATCGAACACTCCATGCGGGTGGTGATGGACATATCTGAGCGGATTACAGTCATGGATTATGGTGAAAAGATCGCCGAGGGTCTCCCGGTCGAGATCAGCAACAATCCCAGGGTAGTCGAAGCTTACCTTGGGCGCGGCGCGGCCGAGTCATTGGAGCAACAGGAGAGTCGCAATGAGCTTGCTGGAACTGGATAACGTTCATTCATATTACGGACACATCCATGCGCTGCACGGCATCTCTCTGCGAGTCGAAGAAGGTGAGATCGTTACGCTGATCGGTGCGAACGGTGCTGGAAAAAGCACTACCCTGCGTACTATCTCCGGGCTGATCAAGCCGCGCCAGGGTTCGGTGCGCTTACGCGATCAAAATATCACTTCCCTGCCCCCTTATCAGATTGTAGAAAAAGGTGTTGGGCATGTTCCAGAAGGGCGTGGTATCTTCCCGCGCCTGACGGTGCGCGAGAACCTCGAGATGGGCGCTTATACGCTCAAAGACCGCGCAGAATTGGCGCGCCGGATGGAAAATGTCTTTGTGCTTTTTCCACGCTTGAAGGAGCGCATCGACCAGAAAGGCGGCACGCTTTCCGGCGGCGAACAGCAGATGTTAGCCACCGCGCGTGGCTTGATGCTCAAACCTCAAATCTTGTTGATGGATGAGCCATCTATGGGGCTGGCGCCGGTGCTGGTTGAGGCGATTTTCGGTGTTATCCGTGAACTGAACCAGAAAGAGGGCACTACTATCCTATTGGTTGAGCAGAACGCCTTGATGGCGCTCTCCGTAGCCCACCGGGGCTATGTGTTACAGACCGGGCAAATTATGGTCAGCGACACGAGCGAGAACCTGAAAAAGAACGAGATGGTGCGCGCCGCTTACCTGGGTGTGAAATAGCGTCTAACTACCGATAAACTTGTGTATCGAACCCGGCCGCTTCGCATCGCCAGCGATGGAAGCGGCTTTTTTCTATCGCTAGCGATGTATTCGTCAAGACCGACGCCGGGAAGAAGAAGCTCCCCGGGCTCGAACTGCAAGATGAGATCGTCCGCCGGTTGGAAAGGGGGGTTCGAGGCTGAGAGGGTTTCCAGCGCGACTGGCGGCTAATTCTTCATGATGGCCGGCAAGGACAGGCGCGTGCCCCACAGGTAGCCGAAAATGTCAAAAGGATAACCGGTCAGGTAGTAGTCTTCCGCCGCAATCAAGAAATCACCGTTTGGCCCGTTCGATACGGCCGGATTCCCGGGGAAATTCCCGGAAAGCTGGGTGATCTGGCCTCCAATGCCCGCCGTGGAGATCGTGCGGGCGTGGATTTCGGAGTTGTGGATCCAGGCAGCCAGGTATTCTTGAGTGAGTTGGTTGCCTGCTACAGAAGGTGCGGTGCCGGTGGCGGAGCTGACGTAGATA
>Ga0209253_10006632_pt1 | contig 10005 bp, 10 predicted proteins | sample FrelakmetBRP12BR_FD_187145 | JGI IMG/M metagenome (GOLD analysis project Ga0209253, IMG submission 187145) | Freshwater lake sediment microbial communities from the University of Notre Dame, USA, for methane emissions studies - BRP12 BR (SPAdes)... | ecosystem: Environmental > Aquatic >...
ATCTTTATCTTGGACATGTGGTCTTCTCTTCGATTAATGCAATATCTCCCGGACAATTTCGCATTTTAAAATTTTACCTGTTTAATCTTAAAATTGTATAAAAATCTCACTGTCAATAGAGCAGATGGAGTATTATATATTCATTTAACAGGTATATTACAGGGTAAACATGCAGTATTACGATAATCTGATCAATGAGCTATCCGGTATGTGCGGGATAGAACCTGAGTACTGGGATATCTTCGGTAAAAAACATACAGCATCCATTGATACCAGGAAAGCTGTTCTCAGGGCAATGAGATTGAATATTGAGACAGCAGAGGATATCGCGAATGAGATCAGTAAAAAACGATGGAAATCATGGAAAGGCTTTCTTGAACCAGTACATGTAATATCTGTAAATGCCCCGGCAGTTTTGATTCCTGTATATATCCCTGTAAATGAGGGTGAGGAAAGCAGACTCGCAATTTCATGTTCTCTTGAAGATGAGAGTGTTCACACAGTACTCCAAAAACATAAAATTATCGGCAAAGACATAGCTATTTCTGAACAGCAATGGATAGATGGTAAAAGATATATAAAAGTATTCCTGCATATTGAGCATAGAGACATTGGTTATTATGTCCTCAGAGTAGAGTGTAAACATCCGGACAAAATCTTCCCTGAAAAAAGCAACAAGCTTCAAAAAACGTCAAGGATTATAATAACTCCAGATGTCTGTTATCTCCCGGAAAATTTGCGTAATGGCAAAGCATGGGGGTTATCCATTAATCTTTACGCAATACGTTCGGAACAGAACTGGGGGATTGGAGACTTTACTGACTTAAAGAGGATTGTCAGATGGGTTGCCGGTTTTAAAGGCAGCCTCGTTGGGATTAATCCGCTGCATGTTATACCGAATACCAGCCCATTTGGTGCGAGCCCGTATTCTCCCATAAGCAGGCTTTATAAAAATTTCATTTACCTTGATATTGAAGGAATACCTGAGGTTAAAGAATCAGAAGATGCCGGGAAGTTCATGTCGTCAAAAAAATATTCCCAAAAATTGGATGAACTGAGAAAAGCAGACCTAATCGATTATGAAGCAGTTGCATCATTGAAAGAAAAAATCCTGAAGTATGCTTTCAGTGTTTTCTACAAAAAACATTATCTGCGGGATACAGGCAGGGGCAGAGAATTTAAGAAATATATTTCAGAAGAAGGTCTTGCACTTGAATCTTTTGCCATCTTCATGGCCTTGAGTGAACATATGAAGAAAACAAAAAATGCTCATTCATGGCAGGAATGGCCCAGGAAATATCATAATCTGTCTGGTAAGGCAGTTGATGCATTCAGAAAGGAACATAAAAAGGAAATCTATTTTTATCAATATGTACAGTGGCTTATCGACAAACAGATCAGGGAAATTTCTGAAGAGGCTGAAAAGGCCGGACTTTATTATGACCTCGCTATCGGTTCTCTGTCAGGCGGAAGCGATGCATGGGCCTATCAGGATGTTATAGCAGACAGAGCAGATGTCGGTGCGCCTCCGGACGATTTCAGTCCGGACGGACAGAAGTGGGGATTCCCTCCGCTCATACCCGAGAAATTAAAAGATAACGCATATGAATTGTTCATCCAGACAATGAGAAGAAGCATGAAGCATGGCAGAGCCATCAGGATAGACCATGCCCTCGGCTTATTCAGGCTTTTCTGGATACCGGATGGCATGACCCCGGAGGACGGCGCTTATGTTGCCTGCTATTCTGATGACCTTCTCAGGATTATTGCTTTGGAAAGTACCCTCAACCGGACTATGGTGATAGCAGAAGACCTCGGTACCATGGGTGAGCATGTGAGAGAAACGTTAAAAAGATTTCAGATGCTCTCATACAGGCTTTTTTATTTTGAAAGAAATTACCCGGATCCTTCATTTCTCCCACCGGAAAAATACCCTGATATGGCGCTCTGTGCAGTAACAACACATGACCTGCCGACACTAAATGGTTACTGGAAAGGCCGTGATATTGAGACAAGAAGGGGTGTCGGCAAATACCTTAACGAAAAACAATGGGAACAACAGATTCAGGACAGGGAGAGGGACAAGAGGCTTATTCTTGCTGCGCTGAAATCCCAGGGCATAATCACTGATGATTTTCCTTCAGATCCTGATATGATCCCGGAAATGACTGCTGAACTCTGTCTCGCCATTTATAAGTATCTAGCGCTTTGTCCGTGCAAACTCCTGCTTGTCAGCCTCGATGATATAATCGGCACCCTGGATCAGCAGAATATGCCGGGGACAGTCGATTCATATCCGAACTGGATGCAAAAATCACCTGTCACTCTTGAGGAGATAATGACGCTGGAGAGATTTGCTGCCGTAACTGAGATGTTGAAAAATTATTTTTAATGTAAAATGAAAGATGAATCAATAATATCAGGAGGAATAATGGCACATCCAAAGGCCCTTGCATTTATCCTTGCCGGCGGAAAGGGTGAACGACTTTTTCCGTTAACAGCATTCCGTTCCAAACCTTCTGTTCCATTTGGCGGCAGGTACAGGATCGTGGATTTTGTCCTGAGCAATTTCGTGAACTCCCATATTTACTCCATCTATCTGCTCGTCCAGTACAGATCACAGTCACTCATAGAGCATGTGAGGATGCACTGGGGTTTATCTTCTGTAATGAAGGATCACTTTGTGACTGTTGTGCCCCCACAGATGCGGATGGGGCCTGAATGGTTCCAGGGAACTGCTGATGCAATTTTCCAGAATGTTGGCCTCATACAGCAACATGATCCAAGTCTTGTCATAATCTTCGGTGCAGACCATATCTACAGGATGGATATCCGCCAGATGATGGATTTCCATCTCTCAAACAACGCCTTTGTGACTGTTGCAGCCAGACCCGTGCCGATTGAGCAGGCGTCTTCGTTCGGAGTTATCGTGACTGATGATGAAAAAAGGATTGTCGGCTTTCAGGAAAAACCAAAGAAACCTACGCCGATGTCTGATGATCCCAAACGGGCTTATGCATCAATGGGGAATTATATTTTTAATAAAGATGTTCTCATGGAAGCGCTGGCGAAAGCTCAGAAGAAAAAACAGCATGATTTTGGTGCGCATGTTATCCCGGATCTGGTTGAAACAGGCAGGGTATTTGCCTATGATTTCGCTACAAATGTCATTGACGGAACAATGCCTTATGAAGAAAAAGGTTACTGGCGGGATGTCGGGACAATAGCTGCAATTTTTGAAGCTCACATGGACATGCTGGGGAATGAGCCTCTCTTTGAACTTGACAACAGTTCATGGCCTATTCATCCTTCAGGTTACGAGGGCCCGGCTACCAGGATTCTCAGGGGTGATATAAGGAATAGCCTGATTGCCGAGGGATGCAGAATTCATAAGGCAAAGATCCGAAACTCAGTAATTCGGAGTGGTGTTACAATCGAGGACGACGTCAGTATTGAAGACTGCCTCATCATGGATCATGTAATACTTAAGAAAGGCTGCAGGCTGAAAAAGGTGATTGTGGATAAGTTGAATATTATTGGAGAAGGAGTAGAAATCGGGTTTGCTCCTGATAAAGACCGTTTTCGCTGCCATATAGATTCCTCAGGGATTGCTATTGTTCCGAAAAGCGGCAAGCTGATTAAAGCTTCAAGATAGAGAATGCCGGATTCTGACAGAATTTGAGAGAATATTTTTAAGGAGGAAAAAAATGGACTTCCGGGAGAAGATAAAAAGTGATATTCAGAAAGGGATCAAAGAAGGTTTTGGAATAGTCAGGGAAGGTGTGACTGTTGCAAGGGCAAAAGCAGAGGAACTTACTGAAGAAGGCAAAAGAAGGCTAAAGATTTTCGAGCTGAAGACTAAAGTCCAGAGGGAGATATCAGAACTTGGCGGCAGGGTATATGCCGTCAGCGAGAAGCTAAAAAATCCCATGTTGGATAAGAAGGCAAAAGCAATTATCGCCCGAATTAAGAAAATCGAGATACAGATAGCCAAACTGGAAGGCAAAAAGAAGGCAGCATTCAGGAAAGCAACACCAAAGCGAGTCATTAAACCAAAGGGCAAATAATATATAAAGGAAATGAACATGGCAACCATCATCATTTTATTGATTGTATTGTTTCTGGTAGCTGTATTTTCTGTTCAGAATGCTGTGCCTGTAGCTATAACCTTCTTTTTCTGGAGATTTGAAGCATCTCTTGCAATAGTCATGTTTCTCTCAGTACTATGCGGTATAATTGCAGGGGCAATTATCATATCACTGATAAGGGGTAAATCATCGGCAAAGAAGGAAGAAAAAACCTCTGCAATATAGTTTTTATAAAATATGGACCAGGCAAAGAACCCGAATAATGCAATTAACCACAGAGTACACGGAGAAACATTTTGATAATAAAAGAGAAACTATCAGTTTTTATAATTTTCTCTGTGCACTTTTTTATGCAGTATTGAGTCTTAATTGTTTTCAAAAAATATAACACGAGGGCACAGAGAATTGCTTGAGATTAAAAGTCTTTTTAAAGTTTAAAATACCTCTGTGAACTCTGTGGTTTTATCCAAATGCAATAGCTCATCTGAATCAATATACAAGCAACTCTTTTTTTACAGCGCCTTCTCTAAGAATTTTTGTCTCCTCAGTTGTTACATCCACAATGGTTGACGGAAGGCCGCCGGGGGAAGGGCCACAATCGATGATTAATTCTATTTTATCTCCAAAATAGCGTATGACCGTTTCTGCGTCCTCTGCCGGGGGCATACCTGAGGGGTTAGCACTTGTTGCAGTAAAGGGGAAGGGGGTGTATTTTGCGAGGTGAAGTGCAAATGATTCTCCGGGGATTCTGAGAGCTACCTTATTAGTACCTCCTGTTATAAACTCAGACAGATGTTTCTTTGCAGGAAAAAGCAGTGTGAGCGGGCCTGGCCAGAATCTCTCCATGAGTTTTATAGCTGAACTGTTTATATCCGCTGCAATCGAGGATAACTGCTCTTTATGTCCTATAATTAAGGGCATTGCCTTCTCACGTGGCCTCTGTTTTATCTCATAGAGTCTTTTCAGGGAATCTTCCCTGTCGATTCTTGTGCCCAGGCCGTAAAATGTCTCGGTAGGGTATGCAATAATGCCTCCGCTTTTTAGGACATCGACCGCACTGTGCAGAACCTGATCCTGGTTTTTATGGTTCATTTTTATCAAGAGCATCGCAAAATACTACCATAGAGACAGGGATTTTTTACAGAATACTGGTGTTTCATGCAATATATTTAGGTAAAAAATATTATTAAATCAATTCTTTTGTTGACATAAATGATTTTTTACTTTAATATTTAAAAAATGATTTTAATGAGAAAGGAGGTGCAAAATGAAAAAAGTAGTACTTTTAGTCCTTTCTTTATCTCTATTATTTTCTCTTGGCTGTGCCACTAAGGATTACGTTAAGCAGCAGATCGATCCTCTGATCGACAGGATCAGCAGGCTTGAGGCGAGGGTTTCAGCTGTTGAGTCCAAGGTTAACTCCCTCGAAGGAAAAGTGGCTGAAATTGACGCCATTAAAAGAGATGTGCAACAGGCTAAATCACTGGCTGACGATGCTATGAAAACAGCAAAAGAGTGCTGTAACAAGGCGGATGCTGCCATGAAGAAAGCTGAGGAAGCTGCAAAGAAAGCCGAAGCTGCAGCTGCAAAGGCTGAAGCCGCAGCAGAGAGAGCAGAAAACGCTGCCAAGAAGTGTGAAAAGTCATTTGAATTACAGCAGAAGAAATAAGTTTTAAGAATATTTGTTTGCAGGGGCTGAGGAATTTTCATTGATTCTTCAGCCCCTATTTTTTGTTCATTTCGTTATATCGACAGGAATTCCTTTTTTCTCTCTAAGGGCAGAGAGCATTTTTTCTTTGTCAATACTATCATGGAGATTCTTCTTTCTCAATAATTGCACAGCCTCATTGAAATAATTCGTTTGCTGTGTTTCATCCTTATGTATTTCGATGAAAACCCTGCTGTTTGAAACGCCTACTTTTACCGGCTGGCGAATAATGGTGACCTTTGATTGATTGGATACTGCCAGGAAAAGTTTTGGAATATCCTCAGGGTACATTCTTATACATCCGTGACTGGCTCTTCTCCCAACAGCGAATGGCCTGTTTGTCCCATGGATGAGAACGCTTTTAGCCGAGAGCCTGAGTGCATGAGAGCCAAGGGGGTTATCAGGCCCCGGGGGAACAACCCGGGGCAATTCAGGTTTTTCTTTCCTGATAGATTCAGGCACATGCCAGCTTGGCTTTACTACTTTTTCTGTTATTTTGAAAACCCCAACGGGCGTCTCGTTGCCTTCGCTGCCGATTCCTATGGGATAAGTTCTTACTATGGGGCTACTGTGTTTTGAAAAATAATAAAGCCTCATCTCTGAGAGATTTATAATAATTCCATCATATGATGCCATGTCCGGTAATATCCATGAAGTGGGAATGGTAATTGAAATGCCACTGCCGGGGATAAAAGGATCAACTCCCGGATTTGCATCAACAATTGAGTTATAACCAATTCCGAACCTTCGCGCCACTTCGATCAAAGACTCGTTACCTTTAATTATATGGGTTTTTATTGAACCGATTACTGTATTCTTATCAGCATATGAATAAATCTGGAAGGCGTCTGATGGTGAAGAAAATCCAAAAAATGCTATAAATATGAGTATAAAATATATCCTGCGCATATACATGATAGTACTCAACGAGAGGTGTGAAATTCAAGTGATATTCATGAAAAGCTATTTAATTAAAGAACTGTGAAATATATCTTGCTGCGACGAAGATGATAATCATTCCAACAAAAAGTTTGAATGCCCTCGGATCAGGCAGGGCATGAAGTTGAAACAATCGTGCATTATGCAAAGGAACGGAATGGACCTTTTTTTCAGTCGATATGCAGAACCACAGCAAAGCTGTTAAATATTGCCCATACCCTATCATCCTCTTTAAAGCCCATCAGGCGGGCGTTTTCTGTAGAAACTATTGAGCACAGTTCTGTACCATCTGAAATGCGCACGACATATTCTGTGGTTGTCTCCCCTTTATTAATGCGGACTATATTTCCAGCAAACCGGTTTTCCGCTGTAGATTCTGGTTCCCCATCGCTTTTTTGTAAAATCACCCAGGGAGCTTTCACCTCTGCTGTAATCAAAGATCCTGCTTTGAGTCCGAGCCGTGACAGGCTGTCCATAGTAATTATTGTTGTTACGGTATCCCCGCTCAGCGTAATCATCTCCACTTTTGCCTGAATGTCTCCCTTTTTGATGGAACTGATTTTACCGAAAAAGCTGTTCCGGGCGCTTGTTTTACGACGTGATTCCTTTTCAATAAAGTGTTTTGCCACTTGCCGCATGTCGGCATCAGAAAAGTTAACATAGGAAGCCGTCAGATTGGGTGTTGAATGGCCTAACATCCTTTGCACAACCGGCAAAGGCATATTGCTCTGCATGAGTTCTATTGCCCGGGATCTCCGTATGCTTTCCGGAGCGCCCATGGCAGGGGGAATGCCTGAGTCTATTGCCCGTTCGTAAAATTTGCGGCGAACATGACCGGGGTCCACTTTAAATAGGCTGCCCAGATATTCTTTGAAGGAAGGATTATCCAGTGCTGACTTCAGCTCTTCGGAAAGCGCTTCTGGTATCTGTACTTTACGCGGCGGCCGGGCATTTTTCTTTTCTGTTCTCCCCAGAAATACCAGTCTACGCCTGAAATCAATATCCCGGAAGGGATTGATTGCCAGCACTTCATTCAGCTTGGCGCCGGTATAACGTATTAAAAGAAATATCAGAAAGATGCGCTTGCGGGATAAACGGATATCAGGCCGTGGCGCTCCGCCTGCCCAGCTTCGAAATGACTGTTCCATACGATTCATCTGAACCGTATCAAGACAATGGGATTCATGTGGCATTGAGACAATGCGTGCATGGCTTGTTCGCTCAGTCATCGGGGACTTTGGTCCTTGTTTTTTATCCCGAAACATCACTCATTATTATAACAGTGACGACCACAGATTGTTTCTCTGAGTCACTAACTAAATCCATATCCTAAAGCATCAAAGTTGTCTTCACGATGCTATTGACATCAGATATTTTATATGATAGTGTTAAAACACGATAACTATATTATTCGTGTTAATAGTTTAATATATTCAAGAAGGAGGTTCTTATGTATTTCGAGACTGCCGGAATCGAAGTTGCTCCCTGGATTCCTCCACTTGTTGCGCTGGTAGTATCTTTCTTTACATCTATGGGCGGAGTTTCAGGCGCCTTTCTTTTACTGCCGTTCCAGATGAGTGTTTTAAATTTTACGAGCCCTTCTGTCAGTGCTACCAATTTTGTCTTCAATATCGTTGCGATTCCGAGCGGCGTATACCGCTACCTTAAGGAAGGCAGAATGGCATGGCCATTGACGTGGGTTGTTATTATAGGCACCCTCCCCGGCGTCTTCATAGGATACTATCTGAGGGTTCTGTATCTTCCCGATCCGAGGACTTTCAAGCTCTTCGTGGGATTCGTCCTACTTTATATAGGCGTGCGTCTTATCTATGAACTTACAGGGAAAGCCTCAGCGGGGAAGGCAAAGATGAAAGCCCTTGAAGACAAATTCAGGGAAAGAACAAAACAGATTAAAGACCAACAAAAGAGCAGAGTGGCATCAGGTCTTCCTCCAGAGGCTGTCGTCAAAACAATTTCGGTGAGTTTTAAGAGGATAGAGTACGAGTTTTGGGGAGAGAGGTTCTCATACAGCACAATAGCTATGTTCTTCCTCGCTTTTGCAGTCGGGATAATCGGCGGCACGTACGGGATCGGCGGAGGCGCCATCATCGCGCCATTCTGCGTTGCGGTATTCCATCTTCCCGTTTATACAATTGCAGGCGCTGCCCTAATGGGGACATTAATAACTTCAGTGGCAGGGGTATTTTTCTACAGCATCATTCCCGCTAAGGCCGGGATGGTGACTTCACCTGACTGGCTTCTTGGTTTTCTTTTCGGGGCAGGAGGTTTTGTCGGTATATACCTCGGCGCCCGGTTTCAGAAATTCGTACCCCAAAAGGCTATTAAACTTATGCTGGGTACGATTATTGTTTTACTTGCCATAAGATATATTTCACAGTATTTTATAAAATAGACTGCATTACCTGAACGGAGGAGTGGTAAGCCGGGAGGTACATTTTGGAAATCAGATATAAACCGATAGGCATAATTCATTCCCCTTTTAAAGACGTCAAAGGGATGCCGATACAACCATCGGGGGCCAAGGGTGTTGCGGGCACAATAGAAATAAGGCCGGATTTTATAGAAGGGCTGAAAGACCTCGATGGATTTTCACATATTATGCTTATCTATCATTTTCACCTGTCTAAAGGATATACATTATCGGTTAAACCTTTTATAGATGATAAACTCCACGGAGTTTTCGCCACCCGCGCCCCAAGGCGTCCAAACCCTATAGGGATATCCGTAGTCAAACTTATAAGGGTAGAAGGAAATCTTCTTCATATAGAAAATGTAGATATCATAGACGGCACACCTTTATTGGACATAAAACCTTATATCTCCGAAGTTGACGTACACGAAGCAGAAAAGACAGGCTGGCTTTCCGGCAAAGCAGAGAAAATGCATAACGTAAAAGCCGATGAGAGATTCAGATAGGTTTAAATCGACAAAGCTTGTGAAAATTGATTGTTATTTATCCCGGGGTTGTGCGTCGGAAGAAGCTTTGAAGACAAATATTCATCTCGCCCTCGAAAAAGAAGGCGTACAGGCCGAAGTCAATTTCTATAGAATCAACGATGCAGAAGCATTATCACGCGGACTTTCTGGATCACCCTCGGTGTTTATCAATGGAAAAGAATTACAGCCAACCGGTACGGTCGGGTTTTCATGAAGGATGTTCATGGATGAGTCCGGGAAGCTCATGAATGTCCCCTCAGTAGAGACACTCCAATTGGCGATCAGAGAAAATATGGAAAATTAAGCTGTTCC
>Ga0209253_10006633_pt1 | contig 10004 bp, 7 predicted proteins | sample FrelakmetBRP12BR_FD_187145 | JGI IMG/M metagenome (GOLD analysis project Ga0209253, IMG submission 187145) | Freshwater lake sediment microbial communities from the University of Notre Dame, USA, for methane emissions studies - BRP12 BR (SPAdes)... | ecosystem: Environmental > Aquatic >...
ACTCCCCTCAACGAAGTGAACACCATGTTCGCGAGCCGTGTCTTCAAAGACAAGGCCGCCGCCGACCACTATCTGGACCTCCTGGCTCTTTATCCAAACCTGATCAGTCAAATCCGGAGCCACCTGGAAGCGCAATGGGCAAAAGGGATCGTCATTCCCCGGGAGGAGCTCGACCTCATCATTCCCTTTCTCCACGCGCTGGCCGGAGACATCGAGACAAACCCTCTGGCGGTCAAGCCCGAGCGCCTCTCCTTGCTCTCCAAGCCTGAGGCATCAGCGTTCAGCAAGAAGCTGGCCAAAATCATTAATGAGACAACCAATCCGGCGCTCGAGAGCCTGATCTCCTATGTCGAGGGCGAGTATCGCCGGAAAGCGCCCGAAGCGGTCGGCCTGGGGCAGTATCCCGGCGGAAAAGAGTATTATGCCTGGCTCATTAAATATCACACGGGTTTGGACATGACGCCGGAGGAAGTCCAGGCCGTGGGAATCAGAGAAGTGGAAAAAATCAACCGCGAAATGGACAGAATCCAAGGTACGCTCGGCTTCAAGGGCACGAGGTCCGAATTCAGAAACTCCCTCAAAAGGGACCGCCGCTTTTTTCCGCAGACACCTGAAGAAGTCGGCGAGCGCCTGATGGCCCATATCCGGCGCATCGAGCCAAAAATCGACCTCTATTTCCTTCGCAAGCCCAAGGCCCCATACGGGGTCAAACGGCTTGAACCCGAGCGTGAGGGGACCCAGACCTTCGGCTATTACGAGGCCCCGACAGCGACGAGCCCGGCAGGATACTATCGCTACAACGCCTCCAATCTTCCCGAGCGCTCGCTCCTCAACTCGGCCGAGCTCATCTACCATGAGCTTATCCCGGGACACCACTTTGAAATCGGCCTGAGCCTGGAGAATCCCGCTATCCCGGCTTTCCGGCGCGAGACATCCGACACCGCCTACGCCGAAGGGTGGGCGGAGTACGCCGCCAACCTGGCCGGGGAGATGGGGATGTACGCCGACCCCTACGATCTCTACGGACGACTGGCAGGCGAAATGTTTCTGGCGGTGCGTCTGGTGGTCGACCCGGGCATGAACGCTCTCGACTGGTCCCGCTCCAAGGCCGTGGCCTTCATGCGCGAAAACCTCATGGAGACCGACGATCAAATTCACACCGAATCTCTCCGCTACTCCTGCGATTTGCCGGCCCAGGCGCTGGGCTACAGGCTCGGATACCTCAAGTTCCTGGAGCTCAGGGAAAAAGCCAAAAAGGCCCTCGGGGAAAAATTCGACATCCGGCGTTTCCATGATGCGCTCCTGTCGAGCGGCTCTCTTCCGCTCGCCACCCTGGAGAGGCATGTCGATTGGTTTATCAAGACCGAAAAACAAGGGAAGGGAGAAGACGATGCGTCTCGCCAATAAGGTGGCGCTCATCACCGGGGGAAATTCGGGAATCGGGAGGGCCGCGGCGCTGCTCTTTGCCCGGGAAGGCGCCAAGGTTGCCTTCACCGGCCGGGATGAAGAACGGGGAAAAAGAGTTGCGGAGGAGATCAGGGAAGCGTCCGGGAGGGCCGTCTTTATCCGTTCCGATGTCCGGATCGCCGAAGAATGCCGGCAGGCCGTGGACGAAACCCTCCGTCACTTCGGACGCCTGGATATCCTCTTCAACAACGCGGGAGTCTTCTATCCCCACAGCGTCGTGGACTGTTCGGAAGAGGAGTGGGACCTGACGATCGATATCAACCTCAAAGGGACCTACCTCATGTCCAAATGCGTCCTCCCCGTCATGATCGCCCAGGGGAGCGGCGTCATCATCAACAATGGCTCCGGGTGGGGGATCACGGGAGGCAACGGGGCGGCGTCCTACTGCGCCTCCAAGGGTGGCGTTGTTCTCCTGACCAAGGCCATGGCTATCGACCACGGCCGGCAGGGAATCCGGGTGAATTGCCTCTGCCCCGGTGATGTGGATACACCGATGCTGCCCGCCGACGCGAGAATCCGGGGGATCGAATGGACGGAATACCTGGCCGAGGCCTCAGACCGTCCGCTCGGCCGGATCGGCACTCCGGAAGAAATCGCCAGGGCGGCGCTATTCCTGGCTTCGGACGATTCTTCTTTCATGACCGGTGCCGTCATGGCCGTCGACGGCGGCGGCACGGCCGACTGAAGTTCGGCCAAGATTTTTTTCTATCACCCGTCCATTTGGCCGACCCCCTTTTCAGTTGAAGGGAGAGACGCTATAATTTGAGCTCGGAGAAACACCATGATTGGAGTGATGTCGGATTCGCACGACAACCTAACGCAGATCCAAAAGGCAGTGGCGTTATTCAAGAAGTCCAAATGTGAACTGGTTTTTCATGCCGGCGACGTAGTTGCGCCCTTTGCCGCCCGGGAACTGGGAGCATTGGGCTGCCCGGTCAGGGCCGTTTTTGGGAACTGCGACGGCGAGAAACAGGGATTGGAGATGGCCCTGGAGAAATTCGGAGCCATCCAAGACGCGCCGCTTTTCCTCCCTCAGGGCAGCTGCCGGATTCTCCTTGTCCATTATCATTTCTCGGTCGCGACCTACGCGTCGTCCGGGAAATACGACGTCATTGTCTATGGCCATACCCATAGGCCGGATATCCGGAGGGAGGGTAAAACGCTCATTCTCAACCCGGGCGAAGCCGGCGGCTGGATTACAGGCAAAAGCACGGTGGCGCTGCTCAATCCCGAAAAGCTGGAAGCGGAGATCATTGACCTTTAGGGTGAGATAGCCTGGACGAGGCTAAAAAGAGGCGAAGATGCCGCATCAAGTTGACCGGCGCCAGAAGCCGGTCTGGAAGCAGGTCCGGCGGCCGCTCCCTCCCCCGGGCAAACCCCACTCCACAAAAAAGGGAGGGAAAGGCTACGACCGGAAGGACCAGGCCTGGAAGAAGGAGGTCGCCGGCCAGTAGCCCGAGCCCTCATTTTTTATTTGCATGGCGCCGGGAATTTGGCTATTATTACCCGTTCTTCCATGATTTCTTTCACTCTCTTCTCTGGAGGTCGCCGTGAATATTTGGGCCACCAAGACACCCGCGCAGATCAATGAAGCATCCGAGCACACTCTGCTCAAAAAAAACCTCAGGGCCGTCGACCTGGCCGCCTTGGGGATCGGGTCGGTCGTAGGCACCGGGATCTTCGTGGCCACCGGCCAGGGATCCCAGCTGGCCGGGCCCGGCATCCTCATGTCTTTCATTATTGCCGCCGTCACCTGCGCCTTTTGCGCCCTCACCTACTCCGAGCTGGCCTGCATGTTCCCGGTCGCCGGGAGCACTTATTCCTATTCTTATGTGGCCTTCGGCGAGGTCATCGCCTGGATCATTGGCTGGGACCTGATGCTCGAGTACCTGGTCGCGGCCAGCGCCGTGGCCTCCGGATGGTCGACCACGTTCATCCCGCTGCTCCAGCAGATGGGCCTGAACCTTCCTAAGGCTTTGATCACCCCGCCCGTGACGACCGTAGCCGGCAAAGTCGTTTTTTCCGGCGGGATCGTTGACCTCCCCGCCATCCTCATCACCATGGGCATCAGCTGGATCCTCTACATCGGGATCCGCGAAAGCGCCAAGATCAATAACATCATCGTCGCCATCAAGATCGCCGTGATCCTGCTCTTCGTCTTCCTGGGCGTCTCCCATGTCGATTTCACCAACTTCAACCCCTTCGCTCCTTTCGGCTGGAAAGGGATCATGGCTGGAGCCGCCATCATCTTCTTCGCCTACATCGGTTTCGACGCCGTATCCACGGCCGCCGAGGAAACCAGGAATCCCAAGCGCGACGTCCCCCTGGGCCTCATGATCTGCCTCGCCGTCATCATCATCCTCTACGTATCGGTCGCCTTCGTCCTGACCGGCATGGTGCCGTTCAAGGAGATCGATGTCGGCAACGCCCTCCCCGCCGCCCTCGCCCGGATCGGCATCCGCTGGGGCGGCGCCCTGGTGGCCACGGGCGCCATCATCGGGATGATTTCGACCCTGCTGGTCACCCTTTACGGCCAGGTCCGGATCTTCATGGTCATGGCCCGGGACGGGCTCCTGCCCGCCTCCTTCGCCCGCGTCCACCCCGTCCACAAGACACCTCACATCTGCACCTGGATCACCGGGGTCGCGACCGCGTTGATCGCCGGCCTTTTCCCGCTGACGATGATCATCGACCTCTGCAACATCGGCACCCTGTTCGCCTTCGTCCTTGTCTCCATCGGGGTTATCGTCTTGAGAAAGACCCGGCCCGAGGTGGAGAGGAAATTCAAAACGCCGGGAGTGCCCTTCACCCCGCTGATCACGGTCGGCTTCTGCTTTTATCTCATGTACAGCCTGCCGAAGGTGACCTGGTTCCGCTTCGGGGCCTGGCTGCTGGCCGGCCTTTTGATCTACTTCCTTTACAGCGCCAGGCACAGCAAGCTCCAGCACGGCCTGAGCGTCGACAAGGGCTGAGCGCTCAAACCAGGTCTTGGCGTTGATTTAGGTCGAGCCCCGTATTATACTAATCGTTCATTTTATTGACGGGGCGGTCTGTCCCAAAGCGGGCCCCGCCTGGTCTGATAAGGAATCATCATCATGAAGAAAGTGATTATCATGGGCGCCGCGGGAAGGGACTTCCACAACTTCAATGTCTATTTTCGCAGCAACCCGGCTTACCGGGTCGTCGCCTTCACCGCCACTCAAATTCCGGACATCGAGGGCCGCAAGTACCCGGCCGAGCTCGCGGGAAAGCTCTACCCGAAGGGCATCCCGATCCTCTCCGAGACGGAGCTCAACTCCCTCATCGCCGAGCACAAAGTGGATGACGTCCATTTCGCCTACAGCGACGTCGCCCACGAGTATGTGATGAACAAGGCTTCCCAGGTCATGGCCGCCGGCGCCAATTTCGTCCTGCTCGGCCCGGATGACACCATGATCAAGGGCCGGAAGCCCGTGGTGTCGGTGTGCGCCGTGCGCACGGGGTCCGGCAAGAGCCAGACCAGTCGCAAGGTCGCCGTCATCCTCAAAGCCAAGGGCCGGAGGGTCGCCGTCATCCGCCATCCGATGCCCTACGGCGACCTGGTCAAGCAGAAGGTCCAGCGCTTCGCGGCCTACTCCGACCTGGACAAGCATGAATGCACGATCGAAGAGCGCGAGGAGTACGAACCCCATATCGATAACGGGATCATCGTCTACGCCGGGGTCGACTACGGCGCTATCCTGAGGCAGGCCGAGAAAGAGGCCGACGTCATCCTCTGGGACGGCGGAAACAACGATTTTTCTTTCTACAAGTCCGACCTGGAGATCGTGGTCGCCGACCCCCACCGGGCGGGCCACGAGCTCCGCTACCACCCCGGCGAGACCAATTTCAGGCGGGCCAAAGTCATCGTTATCAATAAGATGGACACGGCCAAGAAGGACCAAGTCGAGATCGTCCTGGCGAATATCAAAAATCTCAACCCCAAGGCCGTGATCATCCGGGCCAACTCTAAGATCACCGTCGAGGACGGCGGGGCCATCGCGGGCAAGCGCGTCCTGGTCATCGAGGACGGCCCGACCCTGACTCACGGCGGCATGAAGTTCGGCGCCGGGATCGTCGCCGCCCAGAAATACGGCGCCGCCGAGATCATCGACCCGCGGCCTTTTGCCGTCGGGAGCATCAAGAAGACGTTCGAAAAGTACAGCCACCTCGACAGGGTCCTGCCCGCCATGGGCTACGGCGAAAAACAGACCAAGGAGCTGGATGAGACCATCGACCGGATCGACTGCGACCTCGTCGTCAGCGCCACCCCGATCGACCTTAAAAGAGTCATCACTCCGAACAAGAAGATGCTCCGCGTGGGCTATGAGCTCGAAGAGATCGGCTCGCCCACCCTCAAGGACGTGCTCAAAGGATTCTGATGAAGCAGAGGATTGCCCTCATCGCCTTCGGCGGCAACGCGCTGCTCCCCGAGAACCGGGGAGGGCTGCAGGAAGAGCAGATGCGAAATGCCCAGCACGCCGCCCGGCTGATGGTGCACATCGTCCGCAAGGGCTATGAGCTCATCATCGTCCACGGCAACGGGCCCCAAGTCGGAAACCTGCTCATCCAGATGGAAGAGGCGGTCACCAAGATCCCTCCGTTCAGCCTCGACGTCTGCGACGCCATGACCGAGGGCAGCATGGGGTTCATGCTGGAGAAGGCGGTCATCAACGAGCTCCGGACTCACTCCATCGACAAGGAAGTGGCCACCCTGGTCACCCAGGTCGTCGTGGACAAGGACGACCCGGCCTTCGCCAACCCGACCAAGCCGGTTGGCCCATTCTACACCAAGTACCGGGCCCAGGCGCTCGCCAAGGGGAAAAAATGGACCATGGTCGAGGACGCCGGCCGGGGCTACCGGAAGGTCGTGCCCTCCCCCAAGCCCATAGATGTCGTGCCCAAGTGGGTCATCCGCGACCTCGTCTGCGCCGGCCGGATCGTCATCGCCGCCGGCGGAGGAGGGATTCCGATCATCATCAACGGCCGCGGCCTTTTCAGGGGAGTCGAGGCGGTCATCGACAAAGACTACGCCGCTAGCCTGATCGCCCGGGAGGTCAAAGTCGACCTCTTTATTATCCTGACCGGGATCGAACGCGTCTTCCTGGACTTCGGCACGCCCCAGCAAAGGCCGATCGATACCATGACCGTCGAGCAGGCGCGAGAATACCTGGCCCAGGGACAATTTCCACGCGGTTCTATGGGTCCCAAGATCGAGGCCGCGATCGAGTACATCCAGGCGGGCGGGAAAGAGGTCCTGATCACTTCAGCCAGCCATCTCAAAGCCGCCCTGCTCAACCGGTCGGGGACTCGGATTGTGACCGCCTAGGAGGAACCGAATGAACAAAGACTTCATCTCCATCCACGACCTCAGCCTCTACGAGTTCCATGAGATCCTGGACATGGCGGTCAAGATGAAGGCCAGCCCGCATCACTATCACAAGGCGCTCACGAGAAAGGTGCTGGCCATGATCTTCCAGAAGCCTTCTCTCCGCACCCGGATGACGTTCGAGGTGGGGATGCTCGAGCTCGGCGGGCACGCCATCTACCTGAGCCCCTCGGACGGCCAGGTCGGCGCCAGGGAGAGCTTCTACGACGTCGGCAAAAACCTGGAGCGATGGGTCCATGGAATCATGATCCGGACCTTCGCCCATCAGAATATCCTCGACTTGGCGGCCGCCGTGAAGATCCCGGTCATCAACGCCCTTTCCGACCTGCTCCATCCCTGCCAGGCTATGGCGGATTTCCTCACGCTGAAGGAGAAAGTGGGCGACCTTTCAAAGCTCAAGCTGGCCTATGTGGGCGACGGGAACAACGTCTGCCACAGCCTGATGTTCGCCGCGGCCAAGGCCGGCTCGTCGCTGGCCGTGGCGACACCCGCCGGCTACGAGCCGAATCCCCAGATTGTCAGCCTGGCCAGGAAAGACGGCAAGGACACAGGCTTCAGCCTGACCCTGACCGGCGACCCCCGCCAGGTCGTGGCCGGGGCCGACGCCGTCTACACCGATACCTGGACATCCATGGGCCAGGAGGCCGAAAAGGAGGCCCGACTCCGGATTTTCTCGCCCTTCCAAGTGAACCGTGCGCTGATGGCCCGGGCCAACAAAGACGCCTTCTTCATGCACTGCCTCCCGGCCCACCGGGGGGATGAAGTCACTGACGAGGTCATCGATTCCCCCACCTCCCTAGTTTTCGACCAGGCCGAAAACCGGCTTCATGTCCAGAAGGTAATTATGGTATTATGGATGGGAAAAACCGAGAAACATGGATAAAGAGAACACACTCACCCAGGTCAGCGCGGACAACCTCGCCTTCGTCGAGCAGGAATTCGAGCAGACGCCACGTCCCCTTTCTCTCAAGGAGGTCAGTGAGAAACTGGCCTTCCACAAGACCGCCAGCCAAAGGGTCGCCGACGTCCTCAAGTATGACCCCAACTGCAAATACCAGGTCGCCGACCTCATCTTCAAGGATTACGACGAGACCCTGACCGTCAGCAGCAAGACGGTGGAACACTTCAAGGGGGCGGTGGTCCTCAAGGTCATAAACAAAGTGTTCTACAAGAGCTTCGAGTGCGAGATGCTCGAGGTGGATTACTCGGGGGGCGGCCTCTTCCGGAAATACGTCGATTACATGAAAAAGACCAAGACCCAGGTCCTCCTTCCCTCCGACTGCGAGGGAAAAGGCCTGGCGCCCGAGACAATGGTCAAGGCCGACGACCCCCGCCTCAACGAGCTCCCGATGATTGACCGGGACATGAAAACCCTGGAGAAGAACCTGCGTGGAGCCCTCTCCAAATCGGAAAAGTTCTTCAGCTGGAACGACCATTGGCATCTGGCCAAGAATCAGGTCGCCGTTCCGGAAGAAAAGGTCAGGGAAGCAGAAAAACACATCCAGGAGACGCGCAGCTCGGCCGCGACCGAGGATCTCATCAACAAGTTCTTCGGCCTGGAGCCCTCGCACAACCTTTTCGACATCACCTGCCTGTCGTTCAATGCGGCGCTGGACAAGAAGTATAAAAAGGAGTTTGTCTTCGTCTCGCCCCTGGGCTGGGGACGCTGGCACCTCAAGGCCATCCTCAACTCTTTGCTGGAGGAGCTTCCCTTGGCCGCTGCGCCGGCCAAGCTTGCGGAGGCCGAAGCGACGGAGAAGCCCCATCTCAGCACTTTTCACGAATTCCCTCTCAAGATCTATCTCACCTGGCGGGAAGTCCTGTCAGGAGGAGTTCGGGTCCCCAGAAGCCTGAACAAGGAACTCTCCCATGGCCGGGAATACACCTTCCTGGACGCCGAAGAAAAAAAAAGCTACGTAGTCTATTACTACCCCACCGGCTGCTTTTTCCTGGGGTTGAAGGAGTTCTTCCTGGCCAACAACATCCCCCAGGGGACAAGCCTGACCCTGGAGAAAAAGGGCCCCGGTCAGTTCAACTTCTGGCTGAAGAAATCCAAGAAGAAAATCTCCGTGCCCCAGTTGAACTATAAGCCGGCAGAGGACCTTTTCGTCAGCCCGGGGGCCGAGGCCTTCACCTTCGCCCTGCCGAACAAGATCATCTTCCTGGAGAAGGAGACTCTGGCCCATCTTCTTTCTCTGAATGAGCAGAGGGAAGGCAAGGACCTCCACGACCTCCTGGCCCTTATCTTCCAGAATTTCGGGCTGGAATCCGACGGCCACTCCCTCCATTTCCTCAGGGCCTACCATCTGGTGGATGTCCTCAAGCAGACCACCCAGGAGGATGTCGAAACCACCCTCCTCAATTCCCCGGAATTCAGCACCTCGGAAAAGAAAAAGGGCATCTTCTACTATCAGGAGCCGCGCAAAGCCGTCGAAGAGGTCAAGCCGGAGATCCCGGTGGAGGCCGAGCAAGCGCCGGCCTTAGAGGCGCTTGAGGAGGCGGCGCCGGAAGGGGTCATTCCTGAGGAAGAGATCGGAAGAGAAGAAATCCCTCCTGCTGCTCCGGTCCGGGTCGTCCCGCCCGTCCAAAGGGTCAAGGTCGAAGAGCCCCCGGCCAAGGAAAAACCCGTCAGGAAGAAGAAGCCGAAGGCCGAGGGAGAGAGAGGCCCGCGGCCACGCAAGAGCGAGCGCCGGGTGATCGAGGAGCGGATCGAGCTGGCCGAAGGCGAGCAGGAGGCCCTCGCCGCCGTCAAGGAAAAAGAGGAAGCGGAAGTGGAAATTTCGGCCAGGGAAAAGAAGGAAGAGCCCAAGCCCGCGGCGGCGAAGGAAATCACTTTTGGCAGCCTGTTCGCCGAGAAGCTCAAGACCGCTCTGGATAAGAAGAAAAAAGAAAAGCCAGAAGACCAGGCCAAATAGGCCCTGGCGCATCCTGTTAGTAGCGGTGGACCTTGCCCCCGACGATCTGCGGCGAATTATATTGACCTCGCCAAGCTTGAGCAAGCCTTTCCTTGCCAGCCGATATTAGGCTCTGTGACGAAAAGTGGGGGAGAAGGAAGAGGACAAGGAAGATGACAGGCCGCAATCCGCCTCGCTCCCGATCGCGTTTTTAACGCCGTTGCCTCAATGCTCTT
>Ga0209253_10006634_pt1 | contig 10003 bp, 8 predicted proteins | sample FrelakmetBRP12BR_FD_187145 | JGI IMG/M metagenome (GOLD analysis project Ga0209253, IMG submission 187145) | Freshwater lake sediment microbial communities from the University of Notre Dame, USA, for methane emissions studies - BRP12 BR (SPAdes)... | ecosystem: Environmental > Aquatic >...
TGTTTGAGCGAGGCTTAGCGCAAGCCGAGCGAGTTGTTTTGGCGCCGAGTCCGGCGCACGGACCGGCGTGAAGGACTTTCCCGGCCGGGGAGGCTGTCCCCGAGCCGCTCCGCGGCCGAATGCGGGGAGATCAGTGGTTGTTGGTGAAGCTCTTGAGCTTGCGGCTGCGGCTGGGGTGCTTGAGCTTGCGCAGGGCCTTGGCCTCGATCTGGCGGATGCGCTCGCGGGTGACCTTGAACTGCTGGCCGACCTCCTCGAGGGTGTGCTCGTTGCCGTCGCCCAGGCCGAAGCGCATCTTGAGGACCCGGCCCTCGCGGTCCGTCAGCGATTTCAGGGCCTCCTCGATCTGCTCCTTGAGGTTGATGTGGATGACCGTATCGGGCGGCGAGGGGATGAGCTTGTCCTCGATGAAGTCCCCGAGGTGGCTGTCCTCCTCCTCGCCGATCGGCGTCTCGAGGGAGATGGGCTCCTGGGCGATCTTGATGATCTTGCGGACCTTGCTGACCGGCATGTCCATCTTCTTGGCGATCTCTTCGCTCGTCGGCTCGCGGCCGACCTCCTGGACGAGGGCCCGGGAGACGCGGATGAGCTTGTTGATCGTCTCGATCATGTGGACCGGGATGCGGATCGTCCGGGCCTGGTCGGCGATGGCCCGGGTGATGGCCTGGCGGATCCACCAGGTCGCGTAGGTCGAGAACTTGTAGCCTCTGCGGTACTCGAACTTCTCGACGGCCTTCATCAGCCCCATATTGCCTTCCTGGATGAGGTCGAGGAACTGGAGGCCGCGGTTGCTGTACTTCTTGGCGATGGACACGACGAGCCGGAGGTTGGCCGCGACGAGCTCCTTCTTGGCCTGGTCGCTGACCTTCTTGCCGGCCGTGATGGCCCGGACGGCCCGGCGCAGGGACTCCGGGTCGAGGCCGACCTCCGTCGTCTCGTGGCGCAGGCGCCGGTTGGCCTCGCGGATCTTCTGCTTCAGCGCGGGGTCGTCCTTCTTCTTCTTGGCCAGGGCCGACGTCCAGTCGTCCCGGGTGTCCTCGAGGTCATTGATGGCCTTCAGCCGCGTCCGCAGCTCGTCGATGATCTTCTCCCGGTGGGCCGAGCGGAGGTTGAGATCGCGGATGTTCCGGCTGATCTTGACGATGATCCGGCCGCGGCTGACGAGCGTCTTCTTCTTCTCCGGGATGCGATCGAGCTTCCGGCTGAACTCCCGGATCTTCTTGATCCGGGCCAGGATCTGCTTCTTCTTCTCTTCGAGCTTGCCCTCGGCGATGTCCTCCTCGGAGACGTCGAACATTTCCTGGATGACGAAGGGGTTCTCCTTGATCCGCTCCTCCAGGGACAAGACCTGGTTGAGGACGAGGCGGGTCCGGCTGAGGGCCTTGATGATGCTCTTCTCGCCGCGCTCGATCTCGCGGGCGATGGCGATCTCGCCCTCCCGGGTCAGGAGCGAGATGTTGCCCATCTCCCGGAGATAGAGCTTGACCGGGTCGGTCGTCCGCTCCAGGCCGTGGGTCGAGACGAGATCGGTCTTGCGGCGCTGGGGGATCATCTCCTTCTGGCGGGAATCCAGGATCTTGATCCCGTAGTCGCCCATCGACGACAGGAAATCGTCGAAATCCTCCTCGGAATCCAGGTCCTCGGTGAAGGTCTTGTCGATCTCTTCGAAGAGGAGGTAGCCCTGCTTGCGGCCCTTCGAGATGAGCTGGGAGATCTCGTCCTTGTGGAACTTGTTATCGGGAGACACGGCGCGCACCCCTCTTTCCCTTCTGTGTGATAAGACTGATGGTCATGCGTTTCTCTACCCCGGTCGCGCGATCGAGAGGAGCTGCTTGGTGATGTCCTGTCTCTGGAATAGAAGCTCGACGAGCTCCTCGTTATTCCCTTGCTTCTCGACCTTGGCGATCCTCTGTTGGATGTCTTTCCACCGGTTCCTGAGGCGGAGCTCCTGCAGAGATCGCAGGCAACGCAAGGCTTCGTCGACCGAAGCAGCTTGCGGTCTTTCCGAAAGCGATCCGGTCAGCTGTGACAGGGCGTCTGGCGGGACCTTGTCCCTGAGCTCGTGAACGCTCCAGTCTCGGTTATTCTTGAAGCATTCCAGGATATGAGCGAAGATGGCCTCGCCTCGGAGTCCTTGAAAGACGTCTTCGCCGCACTCGGCGAAAACGTGGGGGGCGACCGAGTGGTCTTCCATCAGGATTTGGAGCAGGCGCTTTTCGCCCGGGCAGAAAGCTCCCTGGATTTCCGGCCCCAGCTGGGCCGGTTTCTGTTCGATGATATTGCGGAGAAGGCCTTCCTCGACCTTAAGTTCGTTGCTAGCCATGCGCAAGTATTCACTTCGAGCCGTGGCGTCGGGGACCTTCTCGATTTCTCTGATGACAGCCCGCACGATCCGGCCCTTTTCCTCGGGGACCGTCATTCGAACTCCGTGGGCCAGCTTATCGATGAGGAACTTCAGTCCGGGGACCGTCCTCTTCAGCAGGGCCAGATACCTGTCCCGGCCGTGCTTCTCGAGGAACGCGTCAGGATCAAGGCCGTCGGGAAGGACCAGGACCTCCATGTTGAGGCCTTTCTCGAAGCCAAGCGGGACGGCCCGGGCCGCCGCTGTCAGGCCGGCGCTGTCGCCGTCGTAGTTGACGATGACCCGCGAAGCGAAGCGCATAACCTGCCCGACCTGCCAGGCCGTTAGGGCCGTGCCCAGGGAGGCGACGACGTTGCGGACCCCGGCCTGATAGAGGGCCGAGAAATCCGTGTAACCCTCGACGAGGATGGCCGCGCCGGCCTCCCGGATCGCGTCCTTGGTGAAGTTCAGGCCATAGAGGAGCTTGCCTTTGGAGTACACGGGCGTCTCGGGCGAGTTGAGATACTTCGGCTCGGCCTCGACGACCGTCCGGCCGCCGAACGCGACGACCCGTCCGGTCAGGCTGAAGATCGGAAAGATGACCCGGCCGCGAAAACGGTCGCGATATTCGCCGGCCCGCGAGCCGGCCAGGACGAGGCCGCTCTTCTCGAGCAGCGGGACCGGCACGTCCTGCGACTTGAAGAAGTCGAGGAGGGCGGTCCAGGAGTTCAAGGCGTAGCCGATCTTGAGGGTCTGGACCGTCTCGTCCGCGAGGCCTCTCTTCTTCAGGTATTCGAGCGCTTTCTTCCCCTCCTGGGTGTTGAACAGGTTCTTCTTGAAGAACCCGAGGGCCAGCTCATTGATCTTGAACAGCTTCTCCTCGAGCTTGAGGACCTCGGGCCGGACGCGCTGATGGGCCGGCAGGGGGACCCGGTACCTCTCGGCCAGGCTCTTGAGCGCCTCGGGGAAGGTCAGGTTCTCCCTCTCCATGACCAGGGAGAAGACGTCCCCGCCGACGCCGCAGCCGAAACAGTGGTAGAGCTGTTTCTCCTCGTCCAGGGTAAAGGAGGGGGTCTTTTCGGTGTGGAACGGGCAGAGCCCGACCCATTTCCGGCCCCTCCGCTTCAGGGTCGTGTACTGGGAGGCGATCTCGATTATGGACGAGGCTTGCCTGACCTGGTCAATGATCTCCATGAATGCTTTTCGGCCCGCGCGTTCTCATAGAATATAGGGACGCCGGGACGCCTTGTCAAGGTGTTCTATTTATTATTCTTTCGGACGATCCCCGCCCGGTTCTATGCGCTAGAGATGGTTGATCAGGCTGGCCAGGAAAGCGGCTCCAAAGCCGTTGTCGATGTTGACGACGGCCACCCCGCCCGGGCAGGAGTTGAGCATGGCCAGGAGGGCCGCCAGGCCTTTGAAGCTGGCCCCGTAGCCGATGCTTGTCGGCACGGCGATGACCGGGACCTTGACGAGGCCGGCGACGACGCTCGGCAAAGCTCCCTCCATGCCCGCGACCGTGATGATGACCCGGGCCTGCCGGATGCGGTCGATCTGGCCGAAGAGGCGGTGGATGCCGGCGACGCCGACGTCGTAGATCCGCTCGGTGGCGTTGCCCAGGGCTTCCGCGGTCACGGCCGCTTCCTCGGCCACGGGGATGTCCGACGTGCCCGCGGTCAGGACGACGATCACGCCGCGGCCGGGAGGGGGAGCCGTCTTCGTCAGGCATACGGTCCGGGCCGCTTCGCTGTACGCGGCGCCGGGGAGCTTCGCCCGGATCACGGCCCAAATGGCCGGCTCGACCCGGGTGACGAGGAGGTTCGAGCCCTTCTTGAGGATCTCGCGGGAGATGCGGACGATCTGGTCGGGCGTCTTGCCCAGGCCGAAGATGATCTCGGGAGCCCCTTTGGCCACCTCGCGGTGGTGGTCGACCTTGGCGAAATCGAGATCGCAGTAGGGGTAGTCCTTGAGGAGCTCCAGGGCCCTGGCCGGAGTAAGTTTCCCGGTATGGACTTTCTCCAGGATCTCTTCCAGCCGCTTTTTCACCCCCCCATTTTACCACACTCGCCAAGCGACCGTCCTGCTCTAGGGATCCCCCTCCGGCCGCGGAGACCTCGGGGATCGTCTCCGTTCGCTGCGGTCACTCTTCACGCCGTCCCGGTCCGGAGCCGAATCAAAAAACGCTCTACGAAGATATTTACCAGAATTGGAGCTCCAGGTCCTCCGCTCCAATTCTGCCGGTCGCTCCGAAGACTCCGCTCCCCGCCGCTCCTCTCCGGGATGCCCCTCAGCCCCTCATCCGCGGCCTCGTCAGTCTGTCGGTCTCCCGAGGGAGGCCGCCCCAAGCGGCGAGGAGGTCAGCCGAACGCGGTGTAGGGAAAGTTTAGCCGGGACGCGTGCCGGACGAGGGGAGTTTCCCTGGAAACCGCCAAAACGTGTTTGAGCGAGGCTTAGCGTAAGCCGAGCGAGTTGTTTTGGCGCCGAGACCGGCGCACGGACCGGCGTGAAGAACTTTCCCGGCCGGGGAGGCTGACCTCCGAGCCGCTCCGCGGCAGCCTCAGGCGGTCTTGTCAATTAGGGGCAAGTCGTGTAGAATAAGCGCACTTCATCCGGCATCGAGAGGAACAACCGTGCGCGAACAACGATCGAAGAAGGACGAGTATCAGAAGGCCCTGGCCGCCTACGGCCTGGCCGTCAAGGAATTCCACAAGGGCGAATTCGAGAAGGCCGCCGAGTCGTTCAAGGGCTTCATCGAGAAGTTCCCGGTCGACCGCGAGATCGTCGACCGGGCCAAGGTCTATCTGGCCATCTCCGTGAAACGGCCCAAGAAAGAGTCCGTGACGCTGAAGGGCTTCGAGGACCACTCTCGCTCCGCCGTCGCCAAGATCAACCAGCGCGATTATGCCGGCGCGGTCAAGATCCTGGAGAAGACCCTGGATTTCAAGGAGAACGAGGGGCTCGTCCACTTCCTCCTGGCGGACGTCCACTGTCTGATGGGTGAAACCGACGCCGCCCTCGAATTCCTTAAGAAGGCCATCCAAAAGGACAAGAATTTCTCCGTCCTGGCCCAGAACGAGCCCGATTTCGAGCCGCTCTGGGAAGACAAGAAGTTCAAGCTCATCACCAAGCTGGTATGAAAAGAAAAGCCGTCGTTCTCTTTTTGGGGGGGGAAGAGCGGACGGACTTTTCGCCGGTCCTGGGCCGGCCGCTCGGCGCCTACGCCCTCGAGGCCGCCTGCAACGTCGGACCCGACGCCGTCCTGACCCTGCCCGGCGAAGTCCCGGGCGCGCGGGACGGCTGGGAGGGCATCATCAAGCGCGTCGAAACAAGGACGCCCGTCTTTCTGCTCGAGCCCGCGCGGCCGCAGGTCTCCCGCCGGCCAGGGATCTTCGACGCCCTGTCGACGGCCCGGAAGGTCCTCGATCGTTATCCGGACCGCGACCTCCTCATCGTTCCGTCGTGTCTCCCGCTCGTCCGCGAGCGGACGCTGAAGTCCCTGCTCCGCGCCCACGCGGCCAAGGGGTCCTCGCTGACGTTCCTGAGCAGCGCCGACGAGGGCGGCCTCACGGGGCTTCTCGTCGTCCGATCCGCGGACGTCTTTCCCCTGCTCCGGGGCCTCGCCCGGACGATAGGCCCGGCCGGGTTCGAATCCCTGGCCCTGCGCCTGACCCGGGCGGGGAAGCGCGTCGGCTTCCTGTCGTGCTCCGACGCCGAAGAGGTCCTCCCGGCCAGGGGCGGCCCGAGCCTCTCCCGGGTGGCCCGGATCCTCCATGACCGGAAGAACGACAGCCTGGGCCGGCGCGGCGTCGTCTTCCTCGACCCGGCTTCGGCCTGGATCGATTGGGAGGCGGCGATCGGCCCGCGGACCGTCGTCTATCCGTCCGTCGTCGTCGAAGGGCCGTCGAGGATCGGCGCCGACGGCCGCATCGGCCCTCACGTCCATATCATCGCCTCGACGATCGGCGACCGGGTCAAGGTCCTGAGCTCGACGGTCATGGAGGACACGGTCCTCGAGGACGACGTCCAGGTCGGGCCATTCTCCCGGTTCCGGCCCAAGACCCGCGTCTGCGCGGGGTCCAAGGTCGGCAATTTCGTCGAGATGAAGAACACCCTCTTCGGGCCGCGCTCCAAGGCCCAGCACTTGAGCTACGTCGGCGACAGCCGCGTCGAGGAGGACGTCAACATCGGCGCCGGGACGATCACCTGCAACTACGACGGCTTCTCGAAGAGCCCCACTCACATCGGGGCGGGGGCGTTCATCGGCTCGGGCACCGAGCTCGTCGCCCCGGTCACGGTCGGGCGGGGGGCCTACGTCGCGGCCGGCTCGACGATCACCAAGGACGTCGCCGACGGGGCCCTGGCCATCGCCCGGGCCCGTCAGGTCGAGAAGCCGCGATGGGTCCTGGAGAAGATCCGGGAGCGAAAAAAGGGCGGGGGGGGACACAAGCCATGAAGCGCAGCGACATCCGAACGTATTTCCGGAACGGGCGGGCCATCGTATCGGACGAGACCTACGCCATCGTCAAGACGAAGCGGGCCTTGGCCGGCTCGCTGGCGGTCATCAAGGACGACCGGGAGACGACCTGCATCATCTCCGAATCGAAGCTCGGCTCTCAGAAATTCCTGGGCTTCGAGGGCGATTGGCGGATGATCACCTTCGATATGGTCCTGCCGCTCAGCCTGGTCGGGTTCTTCGCCGCGGTTTCGACCGCCCTGGCCGACGCCGAAGTCAACCTCTTCGCCGTCTCGGCGTACACGACGGACCACATCTTCGTCAAGGGCCAGAAGCTCGCGACGGCCGTCAAGGCGCTCGAGAAGCTGGGCCTCTCGGTCCGGCAGTCCTGAGCCGCCATGCCGGCCGTCGTCCCCCTGCCCGAGATCCGGAAGGCCCTCGACGCGATCGACCCGCTGCCGCTCATCGAGGCGGGCTTCGCCGCCTATTCCCGGGGCGAGGTCGTCGTGCCGCCGGTCGGGGAGCTCGTCTTCGACGATCCGCCGGGCGACGTCCATATCAAGTACGGCTACATCAAGGGCGACGACGTCTACGTGATCAAGATCGCCTCGGGCTTCGTCGAAAATCCCCAGCGGGGCCTGCCGTCGGGCGACGGTCTCATGCTCGTCTTCAGCCAGAAGACCGGCGTCCTCGAAGCCGTGCTCCTCGACGAGGGCTATCTGACCAACCTGAGGACGGCCGTAGCCGGGGCGGTCGTCGCGAAGTATCTGGCCCCGCGGAACGTGGCGGCCGTAGGCATCGTCGGAGCCGGCGTCCAGGGCCGGATGCAGCTCGAATGGCTGCGGCGGGTCAGGACGTTCGACACAGCGGTCGTCTGGGGCATCGACGAAGCCGAGCTCGCCGCCTTCCGCCGGGACATCGAGCGGCCGGGCCTGAAGGTCCGGACGACGCTCCGGGCCGAAGACGTCGCCGCGGCGGCCAACCTCATCGTCACGTGCACGCCCTCGACCAAGCCGCTCCTCGAGGCCGCCTGGATCCGTCCGGGCACGCACATCACGGCCGTCGGCTCGGATACGGCCGCGAAGCAGGAGCTCGATCCGGGAATCCTGGCCCGGGCCGACCGGATCGTCGTCGATAGTCTCAGCCAATCCGAGCTCCGCGGCGAGGTCTTTCGGGCCGTGAGCGCCGGGGCCATCGGCCGGGACCGCCTGGTCGAGCTGGGCCGGGTCATCGAGGATGAAACGCTCCGGCGCTCCTCCGAGGGCGAGACGACGGTCGCCGATCTCACCGGCGTCGCCGTCCAGGACATCCAGATCAGCAAAGCCGTCTGGATGACCCTGACCCGACGCTGATCATCTCCGCGTCACTTCCGTTTCTTCATGAACTCTTCGATGTCCCGGACGCTCCGCGGAATGCCCGCCGTCAGGTTCTCGCATCCCGTCTCGGTGACGAGGACGGTGTCCTCAATCCGGACGCCGAGATTCTCGCCGGGATAGAGGGCCAACGGCTCGTTGGCGAAGACCATCCCCGGCTTCAGGACCGCCGGGCCGCCGCCGACGTCGTGGACGGCCAGGCCGACACAGTGGCCGAAGCCGCCGGAGAGCTGACGGAAGACGTCCTTCTTCAGGTCATAGCCCTTTTTCTGGAGGATCTCCGTGACCCCGCTCCGGACGGCCTCCACGGTCAGGCCGGGTCTGTACAGGCTCAGGTTGGCCTCGTGGACGGCCAGGCAGGCCTCGGTGATCTCCCTCTGCCGGGGCGTGAACTTGCCGTTGACCGGGAAGGAGACGGTGATGTCGATGTCGTAGCCGTGAAGGTCCGGGCCGGCGTCCATGACGACGAAGTCGCCGTCCTGAAGGACGCGGTCGTGCTTGTAGTAGTGGACGTAAGGATGGTTCTCGGCCGAGCAGAGGATGATGTAGTAGGCGAGGTCGCGCGCCCCCTCCTTCTTGCAGTGGTATTCGAACAGGGCGGCCAGCTCGTATTCCGGCATGCCCGGGCGGACGGCCCGGAGGACCTCCCGGTAGGCCCGGACGGCGATCGACGCGGCCTTCCGCAAGACCTCGATCTCGGCGGCGGACTTGACGGTCCGCAGCTCCCAGATCATCGCGGAGCAGTCCTTGACCTCGGCGGTCGGGAAGCGCTCGCGGAGGAGCTTCACGCACTGGCCCTCGCGCGTCAGCCGGCCGTCCCAGGGATCGGCGACCATCCCGGCCTGAAGCGTCCGCAACTTCTCCGAGGAGCACTCCCGGGCCAGCTCCTCGGGCATGAAGGGGGTGTAGAGCGTATAGCCGCGTCCGGCCAAGCCGGCGAGCATGGGCGTCAGCCGGTCGGCAGGCAGCACGGCCTCGATCCCCGTGGCCCGGCCCGCATCGCGCACGAGGTCGAGCGGGATGCCGTCGTTCCGGGCGGCCCGTTCAGTCAGGGTCATGAACAAGGTGCTCACGCGGCGCTTGCCGTCCACGACCAGGACGGCGTCCGGGGCCTCGACCCCGCAGAGATAGACGAAATCGTTGGATTGGACGAAGGGGTGGTAGCCGGCCGGGGGCTCGGCCCCGAAGATGACGGCCGCGCCGTCGGGGATCCTGTCCATGAGCCGGGTCCGGCGGGCGGCGTACTCCGCCTTCTCGAAGAGGAGGGGCCCGCCGAACGCGGAGATCGTGAAGGCCAACAGAAGGGCCGCCGCGAAGATGACTTTCCTGCCTGCGCTCACGGCTTGAGTGTTCATGGAGGTCCTTCCTTTCAAACGCTCATTCCGGGATGGGACGGACGCGGGTCCGCTGGGAAATCTTTCGGCCCCCCGTTTCGAGGACGACGACATAGTCGCCGGGCGGGACGAGCGCCGCGAACCGCTGGCGCGGCTGGCCCGTGTCCTGCCCCTGGACGCCGGCGGCGGCCCGGGCCGGGGCCCGCCGCATGTCCCAGACGACCGAATTGAGGCCGGCGGCTCCCGTTCCGTCGAGGGCCGCGATCTCCTCGCCATAAGGATCGGTCACGCGGACGACGACCTTCTCCTTAACCTCGGTCTTCAGGAAATAGCGGATGACCAGACCGGGCGGCTCGTTCGGGGCGCTGAACGTCCGGTCGCCGTCGGAATCCTCGAGCTTCCGCCGGCGGACGGGCCAGGGGATCTTGGGCTCGACGGCGAAGAGATGGACGTCGCTCGTTCCGAACGATCCTGTCATCTCCTGGAGAGGCGCGATGTCGAC
>Ga0209253_10006635_pt1 | contig 10002 bp, 8 predicted proteins | sample FrelakmetBRP12BR_FD_187145 | JGI IMG/M metagenome (GOLD analysis project Ga0209253, IMG submission 187145) | Freshwater lake sediment microbial communities from the University of Notre Dame, USA, for methane emissions studies - BRP12 BR (SPAdes)... | ecosystem: Environmental > Aquatic >...
TGTGTGCCCGGAGGTGGAGGCAGGACTGGGCACTCCTCGCGAGGCGATGCGGCTGGTCGGCAGCCCTCAGAATCCCCGGCTCATAACGATCGAGAGCAGGATAGATCACACGCGCGTGCTGGAGACGATGACCACGAATAGGATCGAGGAACTGAAGAATTTTGATTTATCCGGGTACGTGTTTAAAAAGAACTCACCGAGCTGCGGTATCGAGCGAGTTCGGATCTACAATGAGCATGGGGTGCCCAGCCGGAAAGGAGTCGGACTGTTTGCGCGAGCCTTCATCGAGCAGTTTCCGCTGATTCCGGTCGAGGAAGAAGGACGGCTCTGCGATCTAACGCTCAGGGACAACTTCATCGAACGGGTCTTCAGTTACCGTCGCTGGCAGGCTTTCGTTCAGAGCGGAGTCACGAAACAAGCCCTGGCGCAGTTCCACATGATCCATAAGTATCTGTTGATGGCCCATCACCCGCAGCAATGCAAGGTGCTCGATCGGCTGATCGGTCAGGCTCATCAGCACCGTCCCAAGGAACTCGCCCACCGGTACGGGGAACTGTTCATGAAAACGTTGGCTGTGAAGGCGACGGTGCGCAAGCACCTGACGGTGCTCCAGTACATTTTTGGGCAGTTCAAGGAGCGGCTCGGCGCTCGCGAGAAAGCTGCACTGTTGGGTGTGATCGGCGATTATCATCGCGGGCTCACGCCCTTGATTGCCCCTCTCACACTGATCAAGCACTACGTCCAGCTGTTTGACATAACCCCCATTCGGGATCAGGTCTATCTCAATCCGCACCCGAACGAGATCATGTTGCGTTTTCACGTGTAAATCTTCATGTCCGAGGAAAGGACACGGAGACGGGCCCCTATCGATCAGCACTTTCTGAATCTTGTCGCCAACACGCTGGCGAAGCAGGTGAAGCAATTTTCTCAACCAGGATCGCGGGATGGATTTGTGCGGCAACGGAAAGGAATTAATTTACGGCGGGAGGATTCTTTTTTGGCTCTGACCGAGTATACAATGAGCGGCCGCGTTACCGGAACATACCCGAGTATAAGATGTTGCCGCTAAAAGTTGAGTTAGCGAAGGCCTTTCATGAGACCCACTCGTTCAAGTGGGACCCCCTCACAGGGTTCACGCTCGCTTCTGGCTTAAAGAGCCCCTTCTACGTCGATTGCCGGTCTTTGATGGCCCATCCAGGATCGCGCCGTCTTGTGGCCCGCCTCGCGTACGAATCGTTGCGGCCGGTCGAACTCGACTGTCTTGGCGGGTTGGAAATCGGAGCGATTTCCATTGCCACCAGCATCTCGGACTTTGCTTTCGTAGCCCAGCCACCGCGAACGTGGCGGACCTTCGTGGTGCGGAAGCAGGCGAAGGATCATGGGCTCGGGAAACTCATCGAAGGATCGTTTCAACCAGGGGATCGAGCCGTGATCGTAGATGATGTCCTCACCAGCGGAGGCTCGCTTCTTAAGGCTGTTGCGGCTGCTAGAGGGGCAGGCCTGGCTGTGACCCATGCCTTGGTAATTGTAGATCGGAAGGAACAGGATGGGCGGCGCAAGGTGGAAACTGAAGGGCTGACCCTCCTGAGTCTGCTGACCATCGACGACCTGACCAGTGCGCAACCAACTCGCTCGTAGCAGAACCTCCCTCACTTACACTGAAACTGAATGCCCCATCGGCGCTCCTGCACGACTTCCTGTGCACCTTCTACCGGGCTCACTATGCGGGTTCGCCCTTTCGTTTCCCCCTCGCGCACGATGGTATAGGGTCCGCCGCATTTCTCCTTCATCAGGGCAAGGGCGTCTGTGCGAAACGATGAGAGCATTGGTCCCCGCTCCCCCGTGAAGGGATAGGCGACAACCCCTCCGTCTTCCCTTTCCTGAAGCAGTTTGGCCCCCTCGGCGCAGCCAGCCAAGGCAATAACGAGGATGACGGGGAGACTTGACCAGATCTTCATGCGGTCCCTATCATACTCATGAGAGTGATCCCGGTGGGAGGATTCACTCCCTTGTTTGTTGAAAGGAGGTCAACCATGGCCATGCGCATTGTTATCACCGTTGTCGGTCTGATTCTGCTGTCTGCGATCTCGATCACTGGCGTGTCCGCCCATCACTCCTATTTGCTATCGGTCCAGCAGTTGCGTGCAGGATTGACCAAGGCGCCTTCGATGACACAGAAAGGTTTCATCTTGATCGATGTCAGATCTGCAGAAGAACATGCGACAGGATTCATTCCCGGAACCGATCTAAACATCGAGTACAGGGACATTCAGGCTCGGCATCGGGAGATCGGAGCCCAACTGGAAGACCATCTGGTGGTCTATTGCCAGTCCGGCCATCGGAGCAACATCGCCGCAGAAACGCTGGCCGATTTGGGCTATCGTCATGTCTACAACGTCACCGGCAGCATGAATGCCTGGCTTGCAGCCGGCTTTCCGGTTGAATCAGGACACCGCTAGTTCGCATATCTCGACACACTCATTTCCCCAAGGCCTTGGCACCGGCTTGTTCCCGGCGCGGGCTGACCCCGATCACGGCTGGTAGTCCCACGTGGGTGGTGATGCTGTCTTCTAACAGGGGTATCCAGCTGTGCAAACCAGCCATCTTAGACGTGGCTTGTCGGAGCAATGGGCTGACGGCGACGTCGGACGAGGATCCTCCATCCATGGCCATGACCTGACGTAGGGAGGGAAAGGCATCCCGCAGACATTCCGCCAGGGCATAAAGCGACACCACTTCCGTGGTCTTAAGGATGAGGAGATGCCCATTGTCTCGCTCTGCGACAAGGGTCTGATGTGCGTGTTTCCCGGTTTGGCGCACACGGACTTTTCCGGTCCTGTCGAGGAGCATGAGTGATTGCGCAACTTCTCGATAGGGAACGTGCTGTTCGTCGAAGGTGTCAAAGGTCAAGTCCAAAACCCGCGCGCGGCGCGAACGATCCGCCTCCGGCTCTGCGACAAACAGTCCCAGCCAAGTGGTGTGCCGTTTGCTCCCCAGCGAACGGCCATTTCCGTAGAGCAGCCCGAGATACGCATAATTCTCACGGAAGAGCCCGGCATTGAAGACCAGATCGTGGCCGGTTCGTTCTTGCCATTGACGAATATCGAGCGGTTCCGAGAAACCGTCTTGCTGGTAGTAATGCACAGTAAAGCGATAGAGATCGGGATCGATTTCGACGGCAACCAACGGCGCAACGCCGAGGCACTGTGTGGGAGGATCCCAGACTGAAATGGATAAGCCGTTTCCGAGTCGATCCCCCGTGAGAGTCTGAGCCGTCGTCGCCGAGGGCCCGCTGAACATAAGCAAGGCGATACCCAGGAGAAACAGGGCGAGAGGGGGAAAAGGGAGAGACCGGTAGAAGCTGTAGTCCTGTACCATAGTGTCTCAGGATCGAGTATAGAGAGAGCCGACAGGGAGCGTCAAATCCACCGAGAAAGTCGGGCGTCCGCTTCGATGCGAGTCTCGCATGGTCAGCGCGGGGTTTTTTGGGATGTCGATAGGTCGGTGCCGGCCCTGTCCGATGACGCGTTGGCATCGAGCAGATTGCGAACTGCCCGGGCGAGCATCTCAGGCGTGAAAGGCTTTTGCAAGAAACTGCTCGTACCCTCTTCTTGTCCGGCCATGATGCCGATGTCATCCATATACCCCGACATAAACAGGGTTCGTAAATCCGGGATGATAACAGAGAGATGCTGTGCCAGTTCCCGTCCGGCCATGCCGGGCATGACGATGTCGGTCAGGAGAAGCTGAAACGAGCCTGCTTGTTGCGTCGCCAGTAAACAGGCTTCGATCCCGTTCTTGGCTTCTAGGACCCGGTAGCCAAGCTTCCGCAGTTCGTCTCGCACGAGCGTCCGTACGCTTGGTTCGTCTTCCACCAAGAGAATCGTTTCCGTGCCTCTCTGAAGCTGCCCCGATGGCTGAGTCGGCGCCGTGGTGAGGATGTCGGCCTCGACGATCGGGAAATACAGGTCGAAGCGTGTGCCGTGGCCCACTCGGCTGGTGACGTCGATGGCGCCGCCGCATTGGGTGACAATCCCATACACCGTAGAGAGGCCCAGACCGCTGCCCTTCCCCTCCCCCTTCGTCGTGAAGAATGGTTCAAAGATATGGGATCGTGTCTTGCGGTCCATGCCACAGCCGGTATCGCTGACGGCCAACCGGACATAAGAGCCTGGCAATACCGGCGTAAGGTGGTAGACCGGACTGCGGGTCAACTCAACCTGGGCTGTCTCGATCGTGAGCGTTCCGCCCTTCGGCATAGCATCCCGCGCGTTGACGACGAGATTGACCAGGACCTGTTCAAGCTGGGCTTGGTCGGCGCGCAGCCGCCCGATCGTCGGATCAAGTGTGCAGACGAGCTTGATGCTCTCGCCGATAAGACGGCGCAGCAGACTTTCCAGACTCGTGACCACGGTATTGAGCGACAGAATTTTCGGGTCCATCGATTGTTTGGTGCTGAATGTGAGGAGTTGTCGGATCAGCGTCGCGGCCCGTTCGCCGGCCTTCAGCATTTCTTCGGTCTTTCCGCGAAGGGGGTGTTGAGGGCCGAGTTCCGTCAAGAGGACTTGGCTGTAGCCCATGATGACGGTCAGGAGATTATTGAAGTCATGCGCAATCCCTCCGGCCAACCGGCCAACCGCTTCCATCTTCTGGGACTGCCGAAACTGTTTCTCGCTCTGCCGAAGGGCCTCCTCTGCCCGTTTCCGTTCGGCGCGGTCATCGAACTCACGTAATGCGCGTTGCACCGAAGGCACCAGCCGTCCGAGTCGTTGTTTGAGGACATAGTCCGTCGCGCCTTGATGCATGGCGTCGATGGCCAGTTCCTCTCCGATGGTGGCCGAGACGAATAGGAAGGGCACGTCAGGACAGTGCTGACGTGCCAAGGTGAGCGCCGTCATGCCGTCGAATCCCGGGATCGAATAGTCCGCCAGGATGAGATCCATCCGGCCTTCTTTGAGGGCCGCCACAAATGCCTGGCGCGTGTCGACACGTTGCGACTGGCAAGGGATGTTGCCCTCGATCAGGGTGGTCGTAATGAGTTCCGCGTCGACCGGATCGTCCTCGAGGTGGAGTATGCGGAGCGTAGTTTTCACGGGTCCTTTGTGGAGAGACTACTCAGTCGGGCCAGAGCCTTCGGGTGGCGGTTCGTTGATCACGCCCCAAAAGACACCGAGCTCTTTCACAGCCGTGATGAACTGGTGAAACTCAACCGGCTTCACCACATAGGCGTTGGCACCCAGCGCATAGCTCTGGGCCAAATCGCACTCCTCGCGCGAGGACGTGAGCATGACGACGGGAATCGGTTTCAGCTTCACATCGTTTTTAATGGTTTTCAACACTTCCAGCCCGTCGACTTTGGGCATCTTGAGATCCAGGAACACGACGACGGGATTCCCCTGCTCCCTGTCGGCAAAGGCTCCGCGACAATAGAGGTAGTCGAGGACTTCCGCTCCATCGTGGCAGACCACCACTTTGTCGGCGATGTGATGTTCTTCCATGGCGGCGAGCGCGAGCTCGGCGTCGCGCGGGTTATCTTCCGCGAGGAGAATGGGCTTGATAGTAGTCATCTGAGAGACCTCGCTGGCGGGAGCGAAAAGTAGAAGGTGGCCCCTTGGTCCAATGCCCCTTCGGCCCAGGTCCGTCCGCCGTGCCGACGGATAATTCGTCGTACGTTGGCGAGGCCGATGCCGGTGCCTTCAAACTCGTCGTTCCGATGGAGGCGTTGAAACACACCGAATAGCTTGTCCACGTACTGCATGTCGAATCCTACTCCATTATCACGCACGAAGATCTCAACTTCACTAGGGCTTCGTTTGGCGACGCCGATTTCGATTTTGGCTTCCGGCCTGGTTGCTGTGAACTTGAGCGCGTTGGAGACCAGATTCATGAGGACTTGGCGCAACATCGCCGGATCGCCAGAAACGTTAGGCAGTGGGTGTATTGTCCAGGATATCGTCCGCCCTTGCAAGTCAAGACGTAAATCCTGAAGGACGGTCTTGACGAGTTGGTCCAAGTTGACTGTTGTGCGGAGCATGTCCTGCCGACCCATGCGGGAAAAGACGAGGAGATCGTCGATCAGTTGTCCCATCTGCTTTGCGGAGCTTGAAATCGTCTGCAGATAGCGGCTCGCTTTGTCATTGAGCGAGTCACCGGCCGCCTTGGACAAGAGAGCCGCATACCCGTCGATATGACGGAGCGGGGCGCGCAGGTCGTGCGACACGGAATAGCTGAACGCTTCCAATTCTTTATTGGCGGCCTCGAGCAGTTCGCCCCGGCTCTGCAACTCCGCAGCCACCCGGCGTCGCTCGGTGACATCGTGATGGATCAAATAGTATACGGATCCCAAGAGAACCAATTGCAGGAGTGCGCCGAGTCCGAGCAACATGATCGTATTTATCGTGCTTCCAGCGGATTGAGTTACGCGGGCATGAAGCGCTCGTTGTTCGGCCGAGTCGAGCTCCGTCATCAGGGCTTGGATTCCCTCGAGCTCGTTCTTTGCCGCTCCGGAAAGTGCGAGGTGGCGGACCGCTTCATAGCCAAGTCTCTCACGCTGAGCGATGGCTTCCGCCTCCGCTCTCAATTGCCTGGCAATGAGGCGTTCGAGTGTCTCCACGCGGCCCTGTTGCTCGGCTCCCTCGTTCGTCAAACCTCTCAGATACCGAAGATATTCGGGCATTCGTTCGACAACGGTTCGGTAGGATGTGAGGTACGACTCGTCGCCGGTGACGAGATAGCGCCGATGGCCGCTTTCAGCGGCGTCGAGGGCTTCCCCAACTGAGCCGAGGAGTTGTACCAATTCGTGGCTTTTGGTATCGAGGCGGCTATTCTCGATCAAAACGGCGGTATTACGGTAGGAGATGGCACTGATGACTACAATGCCGGCAAAGACGAGCCCAAACCCTGCCAGGACGCGTCGCTCGATCGACCAATGGGTGAACCACTCCATGACCCGGCCGATCCTGGGAGTCGGTGGTTGACTACTGTCGGGAGCCGGCTCCGATCGAACGGGTTCGGATGTAGCTGGACGTTCCTGCGTGACGGATTCCATGGTTCAGACATGCGCGGGCGTGGGGATGTAAACCAATCTCGTGGAAACTGTACCCTCCTCCGGAAGACCCTGCAAGAAATATTTCAGAGAATGCTTGTAGGGCGCTGGGGAACCGTTCCTGATAGATTTAGCCGCCAAAGGGGATGACGGCAGGGGGAACGGGAAGGGATGCGGTCGGATCAGCCACGTTTGAAAATATCAAGAACGCCGAGACAACCCAGTCGGTGACGGGTTGTGGATAGATGCCGATCGCGAGAGTGCCGGCGAGACAGATGTAGACCACCACTTTGATCGGGCCCGATACTTTAAGCGGTGACCGGTCGTGGGGTTCACTGACGTACATCTTCTTCACGACGATGAGATAGTAGTACATGGAAATGACGACGTTAATGAGCCCGACCGTGATGAGCACGTAGAGCCCTTCCTTGATGGCCGCAACAAAGATATACAATTTTCCGATGAAACCGGCCAGCGGGGGCACCCCGGCCAACGACAAGAGAAAAATCAGCATCGAAAAAGCGAGAAAAGGCGACCGTCGGCCCAGGCCGCTGTAGTCGTCAATTTCCTCGCTGCCGATGGCTTCACTGACGGCGATGACAATGGCGAAGGCGCCGAGATTGGCGAACAGATAGGTCAGGAGGTAGAACAGCATCGCATCGCTGCCCATCTTCGTACCGGTCGCGAGACCAATCAGCACGTTGCCAATCTGGGCGATACCGGAATAGGCCAAGAGCCGTTTCATGTTCTTTTGGGCGATGGCCACAATGTTGCCGTAAGTCATGGACAAGATAGACACTGCGACAAGCAACAGGGTCCAGATCGGCTTAAAGGTCGCCAAGGCGACGAGGAACATTCTCAGGAGGATGGCAAAGGCCGCTCCCTTTGGCGCGATCGAGAGGAACGCCGTCACTGGCGTCGGCGATCCATGATAGGTGTCCGGAATCCACGAGTGAAAGGGCACGGCGCCGATTTTGAATCCTAATGCGGCGAAAATCAGCAGGAAGCCAATAGCCAATCCTGGCGTGGCCTGTATCTCTTTCATATCCGAAAAAACCAGTTTGCCTGTCTCTCCGTACACCAAGCTGATGCCATAGGCGAGGAGGGCGGCGGCGAAGATGCCCAGGATGAAAAACTTGATGCCCGCTTCATTCGAGGCTATGTCCTCGCGGAGATAGGCCACGAGGACATAGAAACCGAGGGTGGAAAACTCCAGCGCGACGAAGACCGACAGCAGGTCGTTCGCGGAAGCCATAAACATCATTCCAAGGGCCGACATCACGACCAAGAAATAATATTCTCCGCGGAAGAACTTGAATCGATGGATGTAATCGATGGAGGCCAGAATGACAAGGATCGTCGATCCAACGATGAACATTTTGAAGAACAGGGCCATCCGGTCGAGGGCGAACATGTTCGCGAAGAGGGTCCCGTTGATGCCGGCGATATCGAACCAGGCCAGGCAGCCGAGGGTGGCGACGAGCCCGGCGATACTGAAATAGGCTAATTGTTCGTTGGGCAGCCGAGGGAACGAGAAATCCACGATCAGGATGAGGCAGAGCCAGGACGTGAGCAGGATCTCCGGTAACAGCAGCAAGAGATCGGAGACAGACATCGTGAGTGAGAAGGTCATTGATCACTCCGTGAGGCGTATGGCGTGAGGGATGAAACCTCACCAGGGAGCGCTGCCAGGTTCTGCGGGGATGAATCGGCCCTCGCTTCAGGTTTCACGCCTAACGTTTCACGTTCTTGCAAGGCTACCGGCACGACGCGGGTAATCTTCGCAATCAAAGGATCGACGCCCGACCGCACCACATTGTAGAGGTGCATGGGGAAGAAAAAGAACCCCACACTGACGGTGATCATGATCAGGAGCGGAAGACGATCTGCCACGGAGACTGCGTCGTGCGCGTGACTGTACTTCTGGTCCATGGGTCCGTAGAAGAGCCCGCGCATCATCTTGAACAAGTAGGCCAGGGTCAATACGATGCCGACCACGGCCACGATGACTTGGAACGGATACTTGTTCCAACTGCCGACGATGATCATCACTTCAGCGATGAAATTCACGGTGCCGGGCACGCCAATCGAGGCCATGCACGCCACCACGAAACAGCCGGAGATGAACGGCATGCGATTCGAGAGCCCGCCGAGCGAAGGAATGTCACGGGAATGCGTCTGATCGTAGACCCACCCGGCCATGGCGAAGAGCATACCCGTGGCCATGGCATGGGCGAACATATACATTACCGCACCGGTCAAGCTGATGTAATCCAAGGCGGCCATGCCTAAGAACACATAGCCCATGTGGCTGGAGCTGGAATACCCGATGACGTACTTGGTGTCTTTAGCGTAGTACGCCACGAACCCGCCATACACGATGCTGAACATACAGAGCACGGCCGCGATGGGCATGAGTTCTCTGGTAGTCTCCGGCAAAATCTCAAAGGCCACCCGGATGATGGAAAAATGGCCGAGCTTCATCAGCACGCCCGCGTGCAGCATGCTCGTGGCGGCCGGGGCGGCTGCATGGCCCACAGGAGACCAGGAGTGCAGCGGCCACAGCGGTGCAATCGAGGCAAAGCCGAAGAAGATCAGAATCCAAATGATCTTGTCGAGCGTGGTGCCCAAGACCGGGATGTTCATCAGCTTGGCCTGTTCACGCAGAACCAGAATGTCGAAGGTGTTGAGCCCCGAGTACTTGTAGATCAGCAAGATGCCCATCAACGCCGCGACGGCAAAGGCCGAGAGAAAAAGCACCAACTTCATCGCGGCGTATTCTTTGCTGTTGGACCCGAAGTTGAGGATGAACCCGACCGAATCGCGCAGTTTGAGGCCTTCCGGATCCGTCATCTCGTTGTACGTTTTCGTGTGGCTTCCCCACATGCCCAACAAGAGATACATGGGGATCACGGACATTTCGTAGAAGAAGAAGAGAAAGAAGAGGTCCAACGACA
>Ga0209253_10006636_pt1 | contig 10002 bp, 9 predicted proteins | sample FrelakmetBRP12BR_FD_187145 | JGI IMG/M metagenome (GOLD analysis project Ga0209253, IMG submission 187145) | Freshwater lake sediment microbial communities from the University of Notre Dame, USA, for methane emissions studies - BRP12 BR (SPAdes)... | ecosystem: Environmental > Aquatic >...
AGGTATCGATAGTTCCGGGCAAAGGTCCAAGTCAGTCTCGGACGTCAGGGAGATCCCCTTCGATTACGTGGTGACGCTCTGTGACAACGCCCACCAGTCCTGCCCGGCTTTTCCCGGGAGAATCAAGGTGGCTCATGTGGGCTTTGAAGATCCGCCACTCTTGGCGAGCACCGCCCGCAGTGAAGACGAGGCCATGAATCACTACCGTCGTGTCCGCGACGAAATCAAGGGGTTCGTGGAGCGGTTGCCGGATGTCCTTATGGAGAAAGGGGCGACGGATAGCTCCCTTGATCGTAGTCGATTTGAAACTGGGATCAGGGGCGTCCTAGGCCGACTGTCGGAAGACCTTCGAGCTAAGAAGAGGCAGTAGAAGGGAGACGGGGCGAGGGGGGATTTTCGACGACATGACCTTGTGCGAAATGTGTACTCCCTTCTGCTCGCCGGGGTCGCTGAGCCGACCTCACGGATTGTCCTCGTACTTTCCCCGCAACCGTACAATAGTTTCCTGTTCCCATCTGGCCGTGTGGCGCAAGAACGAGGACATCCCGCCCGGCCAGGGGTAGTTCGCCCAGAGGGAGGCCCCGAGGAAATCGAAGTAGGCCACGTGAGTCACCTTGGTCTCAGCTTCGCCGAAGGGCTCGAGCTGGATGAAGCCGTAGTGGAACCTTTGGTCGCACTCCTTAGGATTATCCAGGACGAACTCGAGGCGGTGCCGGGTGGGGTAGATAGTCGTTCTCCACCGAAGCACCTTACCGGGTGCGCTTGTGTAGATATCCTCAGTGATGACGACGTTCCCCTGTTGACCGATGAACCGATGCTCTTTGATGAACTTATGGCCCAGGAGAAAGTCGTTGTTGAAGTCGGTCTTGAACCTCCAGAAGACTTTGAGCGGAGCCGGGACGAGGTAGACGAGCTTGTATGCCTCGCCGCCCCTCGCGTCGGGCTCTATTCGGTAGAGTGCCTGTCTCTCCCGGGTGAGCTCCTCCGGGCTCGGTTCCACGGTGGCGGGCCGGACCGCGAGAGCCCCATGGGCATGCACCAGGAGGAAAGCCAATGCCACAACGACGCTGATCCGTGCTAGCGCCTGTGCAGGTAGACGTGCCATCGCGTCCTCATCCTCCAACGCAACCCGAAGCGCCAGGGAAAGGGCATTCTGCTGGGGGGAATGGACGAGGAGTGAGCAAAATGAACCGCCTCTACCCTAGGCCGTACTTCCCCATCTTGTAGCGGAGCACCCGCTCGCTGATCCCGAGGAAGGTGGCCGCTCGGGTCTGGACCCCGCCAGCCTTCTCCAGAGCTTGGAGGATCACCTCCCGTTCGATGCGGCCGACCATCTCCGGCAAGGGCTCGGAGCCGTCGAGGGCCACCATCCCAGCCTGCTTGCCGGAGCCGGTCACCGCCGGAGGCAGATCCTCCAGCGTGATCATGGTCCCGCGGGAGAGGATGATGGCTCTTTCAATGACATTCTCCAACTCCCGAACATTACCTGGCCACTCGTAGCGGAGAAGGGCCTCCTGGGCCTCGCGGCTGAGGGTCCGTGGTCCGCTGCCGTGCCTCTGAGCGATGGTGCGCAGGAAGTGGGTCACCAGGTGGGGAATATCCTCCCGCCGTTCCCGAAGGGGCGGAAGACAAACCTCCACGAGATTCAGGCGATAGTAGAGATCCTGTAGGAAGTTCCCCTGGCGGATGAGTTCTTCCAGGTCGCGGTTGGTGGCGGCGATGATTCGTACATCCACCTTGAGGGTGCGGGTGCCGCCAAGACGTTCGAAGGTCTGTTGCTGGACGACCCGGAGGAGCTTGACCTGGAGGCCTGGCGACATATAGCCGATCTCGTCGAGGAAGAGGGAGCCGGTGTGCGCCAGCTCAAAACGGCCTGGTTTGGCTTGCACCGCGCCGGTGAAGGCGCCCTTCTCGTGGCCGAAGAGCTCGCTCTCGAGGAGGGTGTCGGGGATAGCGGGGCAGTTCACGCTGAGGAGCGGTTTTTCTGCCCGAGGGCTCTGCAAATGGACAATTCGGGCGATGACCTCTTTGCCGGTGCCGCTCTCGCCCCGGATTAGAACCGGCGCATTCGAGCCGGCGGCCCGCCTGACCACGCTCAGAATCTGTTCCATCTTGGGGGATACGGCGACTATCCCCTCAAAACGATGTCGCTCCCGGAGCATTTCCTTGAGGGCCCGGTTCTCCCGCACCAGGGTGATGCCCTGGGCGGCTCGCTGGAGGATGATGAGAAGCTCCTCGAGATTCACCGGCTTGGTCAGGTAATCGAGGGCTCCTTCCTTCATGGCTGCGACCGCCGATTCCACTGTGGCGAAGGCGGTAATGAGCACGACCCGGGCCTCGGGGTTCACGCCGCGGACCTCCCGAAGCAAGCCTAGGCCGTCCATCCCCGGCATCTTGTAGTCGGCGAGGACGAAGTCGAAGAGACCCTGCTGGAATTTTGCAAGTCCTTCCTTGCCGTTGGCGGCGGTTTGGACCTGGTATCCCTGAGCCGTGAGAAAATCGGCAAGGATCCGCCGCTGGGCCTCCTCATCTTCCACGACGAGGATGCTCCACGGCATCTGCACCTTTGACTCTTGCGCGGCCATGGCTGCCTCCCTGGGCTGACTCTGCCTGAGGTCTTATAGCGTGCCTCACCCGGTGAGGCAAGTCGGAAAGGGAGAGAAGAGGGGGTCACGGGCGATGGAGCTGGATTCTCCTGCGGGCTCTCGGCTACAATGGAGACCCGCTACCACGTTTGACTCGACGGAGCTGATTCACCATGAAAGGCAGAGTGGTTCGCCCCATCTATTTTTATGCCCTCGCAGGCGTCGTTGCCGCGCTGGTGCTGGCAAGCGGGGCGCTCCAGATCACACGAACCAAGCGTGAGCTGGTGAGTATCTACGAAGGCAGCGCCCGGAGCCTGGCTGATGGAGCGGAGCAGTTGGTCGGGCAGGCGTTGAGCATGCTTGACGTGTCAGGCCATGGCCCCGCTGATGCTGCCAAGACCTTCGCCCTTGACGACGTGCTTCTGGACTACCTCTTCGGACTCGCGGCTGATCTGGATCGAACCCTGCCGTCCGAAACGTGGGGCGAGGTGAAGATGAGGGACCCTGAGGTTTTTCTCCGTGTTGTAAATCATGATGCGGCTGAGGCTCTCGGCAATGAATTTCTCATGCATGTGATTCGTTCCCTCGAGAGCGGCGCGGAGACGGTAGCGATCCGTCGTCTTCCACCGGCACCAGATCGGCCCGGGCGGCTACTGGTTGTGTTTCGGCGCCACCTGGGACCAGGGTTTCTCGTCTTCACCGTAGAGGACAAGGCCCGTCCTGCCTTGCTCGAGCGCTTGCTCATGCAGGATGTGGTAAGAGTCTTTCGAGAACGGCAGGATCTGCTGGATCTTATCTTGGTAGACGACGACGGCCGTGTCCTGGCGAGGGCTCAGGAGGAGAGCATTTCCAAGGTTCCACCTCCCCAGACGGGCTCTCTTAAGGGAAAAGATCATCAGGGGGAGGTGCTCCTGACCCGGCACGGAGAGACACCGGCTCTCGACTTCACGAGGGATCTCCATTTTCGGGGAAAGGGAGTGGGGGCGGTCCGGGTGAGCGTCTCGGTTCTGGCCATGGAGAAGCTTCTCGCCTCGAGCCGCAGGTGGACGGTCCTGCTGAGTGCGCTCCTCTTTGTTGTGGGATTCGGCCTTGTCCGCCTCATATTGTGGCGCCAGGAACGGACACTCATTCGCGTGCGAGAGATGGAGGAAGAGATCCGCCGCCGGGAGGAACTTTCCGTCCTTGGGGAAATGGCCGCCGGGGTCGCTCACGAGATCAGGAACCCCCTGAACGCGATCAGCATGGGACTCCAGAGCCTGGCTCTCGAGGGAGGGGAGGGGAAGGCTCAAGGATCCCCAGGACTGCTTGAAACCATGCGGCGAGAGGTGGCAAGGATCAATCGGATCGTTGGTGAATTTCTCTCGGTAAGCCGGCCGGTGAGCCTTCACATCGAAGTGGTGAACCTGAGCGAACTGGCGGAGCATATCGCCGGTCTGCTCCGTCAGGCAGGTGGACGGGATGGTCTCACCGTGCGAACGGACCTTCCGGCAGTTCCGGTCCATCTCTCCGGGGACCGGGACAAGTTGACCCAGGCGCTCCTCAATCTCGGGATCAATGCCCTGGAGGCGTGCGCGGGCAGAGGTGAGGTGACCGTGCGCATCGTCCCGCAGAAAAAGCGGGTTCGCATCGAGGTGAGCGATACCGGCCCGGGGGTGCCGCTGGAGCACCACCCAGATCTCTTTCGACCGCACTTCACCACCAAGGAGAAAGGGCTCGGTCTAGGTCTCTTCATCGCCCAGCGGATCGTCCAGGCCCACGGGGGGACCGTTGCCCTCGGCGAGACTTCCCACCGGGGAACGACCATGGTCTTGACCCTGCCGATGGCGGATGGTTGAGGGATAGAGAAGCGGCAGACGTGGCTACCGAGTGCCAGGTTCGGGCTCGCCCGAACGAGGTTGGCATAGATCCTGCTTTTCAAAGAGCTTCAGTGGCAGAGGTCCGATAGGTCATAGAGAGGAACGCGACATGGACGAGCTTTACCAGGAAACGGCAATGGATTACCTGTCGAGGCTTAGGAGCCTGGGTCGACAAGAATTTCTGGGGCTTCACCCTCACCCGGTCTTGCTGGAAAGCCAGCGAGTACGAACGACCAGGAAAAGGCTCTTCATGCTGAAGACGATCACGGATGAGATTCGCGGCATCGCCGTTCAAGATGATCTGGAGACCAGATTGAACGATGAAGTGCTGCAAGCTCGGGTAATCCCCGTCGACAAGCGCGAGGCCAATTCTCCGGGACACATGATCTTTCTGGGGCGGTCGCCGGGGAATGATGTGGTCATCCCGGACACCATGGTTTCCAAACTTCATGCCTACTTCTGTCAACTTCCGGGCGAAATCAGGTATCAGCTTGTGGACATGAACTCGACAAACGGCACCTTCGTGAACGGGGAGAAACTGCTGCCCTCAGTGAAGAAGAGCCTCCGCGACGCCGACGAGGTGGCATTCGGCCCGGAGGCAAGGCTGATCTTCTTCAGCGCACCAGGTTTCTGTGAGTTGCTCAAGGAACTGGATCGAGGCGAAGGGGAGTAGCTCAGGCCGAACAGCGGGGCGAGACAATCCCGGTTGGGTGGAGAGCGACGCCCCTTGGTATGTGGGGATACGAAGAATTCACAGGAGTAGCTAGAAAACCCTTGACCCAGAAGCGTGCGTCGTAGTACAATCCTGCGCCAAGGGAGATGCCAGTCTCCCTTGGTGCCCCTTGCCCCTATCGGCCATCGTGCGCCTGGCCGATAGGGGATCTTTTTTTGGGGGGGGGGGTGTTTCGGTCCCGCCCTCGCCTTTGGGGTCCTAGTAAAAGATCGTCCTCGTGCGATGGTACGGTTTCTGCCGATAGATGTCTGCCTGCCCCAGAGTCCAGAGCCAATTGTCAAGTTGTGCTGATATCACGGGGTGGCCACGGTCGACCAGCGCCTGACGGAGCCATTCGACGCCCCAGATGGTTGCCGCTCGGATCTCCACCTCCTCAGGGCTGCCTGCCGGAACCGGGGTCAAAGAGTCTATGCGTTCTGCAAGGTCCGGGGCATAGGAGAGGATTCCGAGGTGACGGAGCACCTGGGGGAGCTTGTAGTCGGCAAAGGCGGTCAGAGCCGAGAGGTCGGCAAATCGTCCCCATGAGGCTCCGCCGAAGGTGCACCACAGGTCCATGACGAGCAGTTGGGCACGCTTGTAGAAGTGGACCGTTTCCCCTTGGTGGAGGGCGATATCGCGGAAACTGGGGAAGGTTCTTGCTAGGAGGAGAACAAGCTCGACCGCGGAGTACCCCGACTCCTCCAGGACATGAAGGAAGCTTCCCTGGAAGCGTTCAAGAAGAATCGTCCCGGCCTCGCGCAGGTTCTCGAGACGTTCCCGAAAGAGGGGAATGGTGCCCCTTCCCCGGAAAATGGAGGCGAGGGTTTCTTCATCGAGGGAGGCGAGCGTCTCGGCCCGGTGAACCGCCAGCCCCTCTTCCATAGCGCGCTTGAGACTGGCTGCCAGAGCCCAGTAGCCGGAGAGGATCTCCTCCCGGTAGCTGACCTCCCAGCGAGGAGCACCGATATCGGGCCAGAAGCAGTGATTGATCGTGTCCACCAGGAAGAGCCATTCCGCCGTGGCGCCGGTGCCGTCGAAGTAGTGACAGGGAGCAGGGCCGAGATGCAGGGGTGGGATGGCAAGAGGGGGTCGGCTGTCGAGAAAACGGCTCACCGAGAGGGGGTCAACGTGGACGAAGCGGCTTCGCTCGGCGACTGAGCGGCAGGAGAGGAGAACGGGAAGAACAGGCATATCTCACGCGAGGGCGAGGGAGGCGGCCAGCTGGGTGATACGTCGGGTGCGGTGCACCAGAGTGCGGATGAGCATGCGGAAGTCGGCGGAAACGGACTCGTACTCCCGCCGCAGCCGGTCCCGATCCAGCACCCCGAGCTTCACATCGCCCACGGCGATCACCGTGGCGGAGCGGGGTTCCTTTCCCATGTCGAGGAACTCGAGCTCCCCGATGAAATCCCCCTCCCTGAGGGTTGCGACTGCCACCTCGCCCTTGGGCGTCTTCTTGACCACCTTCAACTGCCCTTCGATGACTACGTAGACCCAGTCGCCAAAGGTTCCCTCTTGGAAGATCAGCTCCCCGTCCGAGTAGGTCTCCTCATCGCGGATGTAGAGAAGGTCTTCCACCTTTGACATGACTGTATTCCTCTCGTGGCTGATCGTCTCCCGTTCCTCGCAGGAGTGCGGTTACATTACCTTTGTCTTCTAGCGGGTGTCAAGTGACGAAACGCGTTTGACCGCTCCCCGTCGGCTCTCACGCTGGGGTTGAGGGCGAATGACATCCCGGCCAGGGCTGATTGCCCTTGACAGTGTGCCGGACGCGACATACAACGTCTCTGGGTCGTTCACGATTTCCCAATCTGGAGGTGACTATGTCAGCTCACTCTGAACCAGAACCGGCGGGCCGTGGAGCCCATCCCCAGTCACTTATCGATGAGCCTCTCAGGCGACTGCTCTGCCAGATCGACGGTGCCGAATTTCAGGAGATCGCCAAAGCGGCTCTCTCGGCATACCAGAGAGAGCTGGGCGAGGCCGCTCGACAAGCCGTCGACAGGATGGTGGCGGAGAAACCAAAGTTCGGCTACTGGACGGTCAACGAATCCGAGTACCACAGAGAGTACACCCTAGCCCTCGAGCTCGGTCGGCTTCAGGTGTTCAAGGGGAGTGCCGCCGGCGACCGGGAACATTACGACCTCGCCCGCCGCCTCAGTCGGAGCCATCCCAACCTCGTTGCTCTGAACCGTTTTGATTATGGGCGACAGTTCAGGGTTTTCCTCTCCCCTAGGGCCTCGGCCATGCGACGTTTCGCCTTGTTGGAGATGGCCGGGCGGGGGGCCGGAGCCCGGTCCGCCTCCCCCGGGAAGGAGAATCCCGATGCGGCCTGAGGAATTTCCCGACGACATTCGCCCCTACCTCGTCCCTCGTCCTTCGGGGGACCTGTTCTACCGCTGTCTCCGGTGTGAGGGCGAGTTCGCCATTGCTTCCTTGCTCTACACCTGTCCCGGCTGTGGGCATGTACTCCTCATCGAGGACCGGCAATGGGACCGCCTCAAGGAGCGTCCGGGGAGCTTCTGGCGGCGTCTCTTCGACTACCGCCGTATGCTGAACATCCCGGCACTGAAGGGGATCTTCCTGTTTCACGAGCTCGTCGCGCCGGTGCTCCCCCTTGAGGATATCGTCTACCTGGGGGAGGGCCATACCCCCGTGGTTCGCGCCAACGAGAGCCTGCGCCGGTGGCTCGGCATGGAGTTCTCCTTTAAGAACGACGGCCAGAATCCAAGCGCCTCCTTTAAGGATCGAGGGATGGCCTGCGCCCTGAGCTTCGTGAGCTACCTCATTCGGACCCAGGGTCTCGGGGAGGTGCTCTCCATCTGCGCCTCCACGGGTGACACCTCTGCCGCCGCCGCCCTTTACTCGGCATACCTGAGTAAGACCGTCAAGTCCGCCGTGCTCCTACCCCACGGAAAGGTCACGCCGCAACAGCTCTCCCAGCCCTTGGGGAGCGGCGCCCGGGTCTTTGAGATTCCCGGGGTCTTTGATGACTGCATGAAGGTGGTTGAGTATCTTGCGGAACGCTACCAGGTGGCTCTCCTCAACTCCAAGAATGCCTGGCGCATCCTTGGGCAAGAGTCCTACTCCTTCGAGGTTGCCCTAAACTTCGATTATGAGATGAAAGGCAAAGTGGTGCTGGTACCCATTGGCAACGCCGGGAACATCACCGCTGTTCTCGGAGGATTCTTGAAGCTCCGGGAGCTCGGAATCATCCACCACCTCCCCAAGATCATCGGCGTCCAGTCGGAGCATGCCGACCCGGTGTACCGCTACTACCAGGAAGGGGACCCGGCGAAACGAGTGTTCCGGCCGATCACCGTGCGGCCCAGCGTGGCCCAGGCAGCCATGATCGGCAACCCGGTGTCCATGCCGCGGGTCGTCCGCCTCGTGGAGACCTACGAACAGATGAGCGGCGCGCCGGCGGTGTTCGTCGTCCAGGTGACGGAACAGGAGATCATGGACTGCCAGCTCATCGCCAATCGGAATGGCCACATCGCCTGCACCCAGGGTGGTGAGTGCCTTGCGGGACTCCGCCAGGCCCTGGCCGCCGGGATTGTGAGGCAAGATGAAGTGGCGGTGCTGGACGCTACCGCCCATGCGCTCAAGTTTGTCGGGTTTCAGGAACACTACTTTGCCGGCGATCTTGATGCTGCCTATCAAGTCGTTCCAAAGGCGGAACTCAAGAACAGCCCCACCCTCATCCGGGCTCCTGGGTTGAAGCGTTTCCCCGCCTCAGGCCAACCCCTGCCAGCCGCTGAGTTTCAGGCCTTCGTGGAGGCAACGGCGAAGGAGATCGCAAGGGAGCTTGGCCTTCAGGAGCGAAAGGGGAGAGACTCGTAGGTAGTGAGGAATCGCTCCAGGTGGGAACCGATGAGCCTATCCGCATCTCTCACCTCGCCCTCCGCCGCGAATTCCGACCCGAGACTGCGGAAGATGGCATCGTAGGGTGAGCCTCTGAGGCCGAGGCTTTCGTAATCAATATAGGCTTCCTGGTAGGATTCGCCCGAGAACCGATACTTTCCGAAGCGATCCGGATCCGCGGTGCGAAAGGGCCAGTTTACCTTGAGGGCAAAGAATTGGTGCACCACCTCCTTAAGCACGGGATGCCCGACGAGGTGGGCGGCAAAGGCGTGGCCAAGCCGGTCATTTAGGTGCCGGCAGTACGTCTTGACGAGATCGATATCGGTGATGACCAGCCCATAGAGGTACCAGTCGTCGACGCCCCTGATGACCGTCTCCTGCTCCTGGCAGGTGAGATACGAGTAGCTCAGGCAGAAGTGGTCGGCGCAGAGGGTGGCGCCGTGAAAACTGAGACGACGCCAGTCATCTTCCTGGCCCTTGTGCTGGGATGGGTGGAGGAGGCAGCCTACCGTTCTCTCGCTGCGGTCGAGGAAGCCCGCGAACTCACAATTATAGACGGTCGGGAATAGCTTGGCCCGGCCATTCTCCCGGGGCCGGAACTTGCGGGCGTAACTCCGGAGGGCGGCGGCATCAAGGGGCCGCGGGGGGCGGAGACAGGAGGCGTGCCGGCGGAGTAGCCGCTCCAGCCCGGCACGGCTGCTGTCGCGGTAGTTGTAAAGGCCGCAGCAGGCGGCGCAGGACTTCTTGGTGTCGGGTTGGCACAAGTGGTAGGGAAAGACCATGGGTCGAGGCCCTGCCCGGAAATGAGACTCACGGACGATGGCTAAGCAGGGGTTGTGATGAGCGGGCTTCCGGGGAATCCCTCCACGGCTGCTAATGGTTCATATACGGGGAGTGTGGATTATGGTTGGAGCGGGACGGTGACTCCGACAAAGGCGGGTTACACGTTTAGTCCGTCCTCAACTCCGTACAGCAACGTGACCTC
>Ga0209253_10006637_pt1 | contig 10002 bp, 11 predicted proteins | sample FrelakmetBRP12BR_FD_187145 | JGI IMG/M metagenome (GOLD analysis project Ga0209253, IMG submission 187145) | Freshwater lake sediment microbial communities from the University of Notre Dame, USA, for methane emissions studies - BRP12 BR (SPAdes)... | ecosystem: Environmental > Aquatic >...
AAAAGCTTAAATCTTCCTAAGAGAGTGATTCCCGACACCGTATGCACAACCTATAAGAATGGCGTCCTTGAAATACGGTTGAAAAAAGCGCTTGAACAGGAAGCTGTGAATAAAATAGCAGGTTAGGAAAATGCCGCATGACCTTAGGAAGACAAGGAAAAAACGGGGTTCAAGAACCGTAGGCTGGGGTAGAGTAGGTCAACACAGACGAACCGGTGGAAAAGGCCATCGAAACCCTGGGCGCCACAAAGCCCTGTGGTCCTACGTTATCAAATATGAGCCAGACTACTACGGCAAGACAGGTTTCACTTCGCCGAAGAGTCTCAAACAGAAAATGAACGTCATAAACGTTGGGACGCTTGATGGATTAGCAGAAAAGCTGTGGGTGGAACGGGAGAACGGCAAGTTCTTTGTAGATCTAGAGAGCCATGGATACACCAAGCTATTAGGCTCTGGCAGAATAACTAAACCTCTTATTGTTAAGGTGCCTGCATTCTCAAAGTCGGCGGCCGAAAAAGTCAAAGAAGCAGGCGGGGAAATCCTGGAAGAGAAACAGGAAGCTGGAGAGTAACGGTTAGCCTATGGCCGGCAGATTTCTTTCGCTATTCAAACCTGTTGCAAGGATCCTACCAGAAATAAAGGTTCCAGAACGCAGAGTCCGCTTCAACGAAAAACTGTTTTGGACAGCTCTCGTTTTGATTATTTTCCTGGTCATGTCAGAGGTTCCGCTTTTCGGGATCCAAAAAAGCGCGCTTGGAGAACTTGCTGCATTGAGGATTATCTTTGCTTCCAGCCGTGGTAGCCTCATGGAACTTGGAATAGGCCCCATAGTAACAGCAGGATTAATACTGCAGTTGCTTGTCGGGTCACAAATCATTCAAGCGAACATGAGTGACTCTGAGGACAGGGGGTTGTTCACTTCTGCTAGCAAAGTGTTCTCCATAGTCCTCACGGGCGTGCAGGCGTCTGCTTACATAATTGGTGGCATGTACGGATCGCTTGGCGGCACCACAGCGGTGATTGTGTTTCTCCAGTTAATAGCCACAGGCATTGTAGTATTGCTGCTTGATGAGCTGGTTCAAAAGGGATGGGGATTTGGCAGCGGCATCAGCCTATTCATCATGGCAGGCGTTGCACAACACATATTCTGGCAAGCATTCACACCGCTGCCAGGCGTGGGAGATGTGACCCAGACACATGGTTTGAGCTACGGTTTCTTCTTCGCGTTGGGCGAAGTTGTGAGCAGAGGGCAACCCTTCGCAGACATTTGGCTGAGAGGTCAAAACCCATCATTGATGGGGCTGATAGCCACGGTCCTAGCGTTCCTTGTCATAATCTACATGGAAGGCGTCAGGGTTGAGTTGCCGACGTCTTACGCGGGTTACAAAGGTTACCGAAGCAGATACCCAATAAAGCTGCTTTACGTTTCCAATCTGCCTGTGATTTTTGCATCAGCTTTGTTCGCCAATGTGTATTTCTTTTCTCAACTCTTCTGGAGCTCTTTCAACCGTAACAACACAAACTTCTGGTTCAACCTCTTAGGAACGTTCCAATCGGTGACACCTGAGGGGGGACAGCCCACAATTGAGATCACGGGAGGTCTTGTGAAATACGTGACGGCGCCTCGCACTTTCACGGACGTGATGGGTGACCCCGCTAGAGCCATTGGTTATCTCGGAATACTTGTTGTCTTCTGTGTGGTCTTCTCGTTGACATGGCTCGAGGTTGGTGGCTTGGGGCCGTCAAAGGTAGCTGACCAACTGGTTGATGCTGGAATGCAGATTCCGGGATATAGACGGTCGGGAAAAGCTGTTGAATCAATTCTGAAACGTTATATCCCAGCCGTGACTGTTCTTGGCGGTATTGTAGTTGGGCTGATAGCTGGCGTTACAGACTTCTTCGGTGTCTTCGGTTCGGGAATGGGCATCCTTCTTTCCGTGGGCATAATCTACCAGTACTATGAAGTGCTCATGCAGGAAAGAGCGGCTGAAATGTATCCTGCATTTAGACGTCTGTTCGGGGAATAGCCCTATGGACAAGATCGTAATTGTTACAGGAATACCTGGAACTGGAAAGACCACTGTTTGCGGTTTTGCCGAAAGACTAGCCAAGGACGCTGGAGTCCAGGTGAATGTGATCAATTATGGCACAGTCATGATGGGCATCCTGGAGAAATCTGGAAGATCCTTGAAAAGGGACGAGATGCGGAAGGATAGCATTGATACTCAGCGCATCCTGCAGAGACAGGTAGCTGAGGCGGTTGCTGAAAGAGCGAAGCGGTTGAAAGGTTTGACCATCATCGATACTCACATGTCGATCAAAACTCCCGAAGGGTATCTTCCCGGCTTGTCGACGAACAACCTGGGAATATTGAAACCTGATGTGCTCGTTCTTGTCGAGGCTCAGTCTGCTGAAATCTCTTCAAGAAGAATGAAAGATGTGAGTAGAAAAAGGGACGCTGCTTTGGAGGCGTCGGTTAAAGAAGAGCTTGCCTTTTCAAGGGCCATTGCAGGCGCATGCGCAGTGTTTGCATGTGTTCCTGTGAAAGTGGTTGTGAATGCTGAGGGAAAACCTGAAGAGGCGGCGAAAGAGATACTAAGAGCCTTGGATGTGATGAAGTCATGATGCCTATTGTATTGGACGTACTTCCGCCGATACTGCAGCAGATTCCCTACGCGACCTTTTTCATACTTGGCTTGGCTGCATTGATTTCCTTGCTGACAAGCTTGGTGAACCGTCTTTTAACAAATCCGGAGAAGTCAAAGGCTGCAAGGACAGAAGTCAACGATTGGAACAAGGAGTTGCGAGAGGCGCGGCGTAAGAACGACAAAAAAGCCATAGAGAAACTCATGAAGCGGCAGCAGTACGTAATGCAGCTTCAGACGAAGATGATGTGGAGCTCGATGAAGGTTTCGCTTCTGTTCTTGATTCCCTTGCTTCTGATGTGGCAGCTGTTAGGAGGATTTTACAGCGGGCGTGCAATAGCCATTTTTCCGGGAGTCGGCGCAGACCTTCCTATACCGCTTTTCAACAGTTCTCTCGTTTGGTGGTATTTGTTGTCTTCGCTGCTTTTCGGCACGGTGTTTTCACATGTTTTCAGACTGACCGAGGTAAGTGAATGATATGCCAAGACCAAGTGAACGTACTCGTAGCAGAATGCGCGTAACGAAACCTCTGCCAGGCGGGGACACGGGAACACAATTCAAAGGTGAGTCCAGTGCGCCCTCAAAGTGTAGTCGTTGCGGTCAACTGCTGGCAGGAGTTTCGAACAGTTCTCCTTTGGAATCGCGAAAGTCTAATCGGACCAGAAAGAAGATCTGGCGTCTCTACGGCGGCCAGCTCTGTCACAATTGTCTCAAGAACGCGCTGAGAGATTCTGCAAGGCACCTTTGAACCCGACTTTCAGGGATGCTATGAATTTTCCTTCAAAAACCAAAGAAAAGAAGAGTAAGCCATTGTCAATATGCGTCTGCGGGATGGCGGGAAGTGGGAAAAGCACTGTGGCAAAGAAGATAGCCCAGAAATACGGCTTGAATTATTTCTCGGGCGGAGACGCTTTGATGACGTTGGCACTGGAAGAAGGTTACCGTCCCCTCGAACGCGGTTGGTGGGAAAGCAAAGAAGGAATGCATTTCCTCGAAAAACGTGGAAAAGACCCGCGCTTCGATCGAACTGTTGACAAGAAACTCTTGGAAATGGCTCAAAGAGGCGGTGCTGTGTTGGACAGTTGGACCATGCCTTGGCTTCTCAAGAGAGGGTACAAAATATGGTTGGAGGCATCGGTGGAAGATAGGGCTAAGAGAATCGCGGGAAGAGACAAGATAACTTTTGAAGAAGCTTTGGAAGCCCTGAAACAGAAAGAAAAACAGACGAAAAATATATACAAAAAAATGTATGGGTTCAGTCTAGGCGAGGATTTCGCCCCCTTCAACTTCATATTGGACACTGAAACGCTTTCCGCAGAAGAAGTATTTCAAATTCTGTGCCTGGTTATGGAGAACGTCGTCCTTTAGATCACGCTCTGGACCATTTCCATCACTGAATGTTCTCTGATCTGGCCTTCGACGCTGTGTCGCATGTATTGAGTCTCAATGAGAGCTCTTGGCGCGCGCGCGTCTTGCTGTAGCTCAAAGAGTGTCTTTCTTCTGAGACATGCTTGGTTGTTATCTGCGTTTCTTAAGCTGGCGTTGCTGCGAACCCTTTTCTCGCGCATTAAGACTTAAGTCGCCCCGCAAAATATTTAAACAAACCGAAACCTAGAACACTAATGAGCGATTGCATGGCAGACCGCGACGTGTTCCAGCTTGAAGACACTGACGTCAAACAAACCTCGAAAGACTTGGTCCTCGTCTGGAGACAGCTTGATCGCTTGGTTGACATAGAAGCAGTTTCTGAAAAGAGCTAGACGCTCATTTCCCCGTCGCCCTGCGCATCCAAGCCAGCTGCGCTGGGGGTTTCTTCTTCAGAATAAGCTTTGCGTTGCGCCATTGTTCCTGAACCATCTGAAGGTTGGCGAGAACGCTTCCATGAAGAGAATAGAAAATGTAACACATGTAGGTGCATTGCGTACATTTGCTGTAATTCTTTCGGAGGTTTCTCATTTCTGGAGTGTTCCACTTTCGTGGCAAGTCAAAAATGGTCGTCGTCGGATCATGCAGATGGCATCCAGCCACCCTGCCGGCGTGATCAATCATAAAGAAGTTTTGGAAAGCACGACATTCCCACGGTCTTTCACCCGTGAGGTAATATTCCTTTATCGCCTTCAACAATTTCGTCGTCATCAAAATGTTGCTGTTCTTCTTCTTGATCGCAGCCAGAGAGTCGCATATATCGACCATCTTATCCTTGTCAAGTATCGCGAATTCATCCACTCTTTTGCCAATTTTGAAAAGGTGGTCTCCGCTGCCCCCTGAATCGTAAGAGTAGAGACAGTACCAGATCGGAACGTCCTTACTAAGGAAGTATCTTGTGAAATCCAGAATCTCGTGAATGTTCAACTGGGATATCGTGGGGGATACTCCGACCGAGATGCCTTCTTTGTGAAGTTCTTCAACGGCTTTCATCGCGTCCTTCCAGGCACCTTTGACGCCTCTGATGTAGTCGTTCTTCTGAGGGTCAAGGCTGTCGATCGAAATGGCAACGAGATCAGCATACTGCAGTGCCTGCTTCTTCTTCAGGGCCATGCTGCCATTGTCATATACTGTGACTATGAAGTATCGTGAGGCGTATTGTACTATTTCTCCTATGTCCTCTCTCAGTAGGGGGTTGCCTCCCGAAAGGACAAGGTCTACGACTCCGAGGTCTCGAAGAATGTCCAGTCCTCTTTTCACTTCTTGGGTCGACAATTCTTTGTCGTCTTGTTCGCGCCAGACATTGCATCCCCTGCAGCGGAAGTTGCACTTTCTTGTCAGCATCCACTGTGCGTGGTAGGGTCTGTTAGGAGTGAGAGATCGAATAGCAATGCTGCGAGCTTTGCTGAGAGACATTACCAAATGATTCCAGCGCCTCTTGGTTGAACCCTACCTCTACAAATTGCGTCTTTTTCCGACAAATTCGAAATATGAGGAAATCCTATATAAAGGTAGACTCTTCAGAAAATAGGAACTGCAGTGGAATTGAATCTTCGGAAAAGCAGTAAATCCTTGGTCTAATTTCGACTTTGCGGCGAGGAACGATTGAAGGCACGAAGTATGAGTCCTATAGATGTGGTGATGCTTACAAAGAATAGTGAGCGCCTTTTGAGAACATGTCTGGCTTCTGTTTACAGAAATGTGCCGGTGAACAATCTGATTGTTATCGACGGCTATTCAACTGACGCTACTTTGGAAATTGTCAGTGAGTTCCATAGAAAATACGGCAACGTGACGGTTATTCAAGAGGGCGGAACAAGGGGATCTGCGAGGCAGATTGCCATACAAAAAGTGAAGACTGACTGGTTCATGTTTGTGGACAGCGATGTCATCCTTTGTCAAGACTGGTTTGCCAAGGCGGAGAAGATCATAAAAGACGATGTCGGCGCGGTTTGGGGAATCGAGATTTGGTCTGTGCTAAGGAACATGCGGCTTCTGAAATTGTTTGAACGAATAACGATGAAGATTTTTGAGAAGAGAGGTGGAACACATGACCTGCTGGTGCGAAGCGCAGCCGTCAAAGACATACGCATACCATTCTATCTGAACACCTACGAGGATTCTTATATCAAGTCATGGATTAGCGGCAAAGGCTACGTCGTGATTGCTGCTTATGACCCCTATTGTATTCATTATAGACCGGCGAGTGCTTGGACCATTAAGCAGAGCATTGGGTTCGTAGCAAGTGACCTGAGGCTTGCCTTCAATCATCCGTCGCTGATACTCTCTTACATGTTCTATACCGCAATTGTTGTAGGTCAGAACCTGATGCGTACGTTCAAAAGCAGACGAATCGAATGACGTTTCAACCCGATATCTTGCGTTTTTTCAAAGCATGCCAAAGTTGATCTGTCACTGGCCTGGGCAAGTCCTCAGTTTTCCCGTCTAGTCTTCTTATCACACGTTCCTTTTGCGAAGGAACGAATTCGCCTATAGTCTCCGCGTCAATCTGTTCTTCTCTCAGGCTGTTTACTATTTTTTCAGCACAACGTGGGTCGGCTGCAATCAGCAAGCTTCCTGAGGCTATGAGTTGCAGTGGATCTATTCCGTAGATTTTGCATATCTTGAGTGTTTCGGGTTGAATTCGAATTTTCTCTTCTTGGATTCTAACGCCCACCTTTGAAGCATCAGCCATTTCATGTATGGCTCCAGCTACGCCTCCTTCAGTCGAATCATGCATGGCGTGAACCCCGCCTGCCCTGAAAGCGGATGTTGCATCTTTCACGATGCTTATTTGCTTATAGAACTTTTTCGCGTTCTTCAAGACACGTGCGCTCAATGCCTTTTTCAACTGGGCTTCTCTGTCCGATGCAAGGATCGCTGTGCCTTCGATTCCAACGCTTTTAGTGAGTATGAGAAAGTCTCCAGGCTTGGCTCCGGCTGCTGTCACGTATTTTCCCTTCTCAGTCATACCGATCATGCATCCGATGACTATGGGGTTGGTCAAACCGGGCGTCGTCTCGCAATGTCCTCCTACAATGGCTACATTCAGGGCTTTTGCCGCCTCATTCATCTGTGCACTGATAACCTGGACGATTTTTTCTTCCGCCTTTTCAGGTAAGAGTATGCATGACACAAGGAAGGAGGGTTCGCAACCGAACGTCGCTATGTCGTTTGCGTTTACGTTGACGGCCAGCCAGCCGATCGTCTCCAGTGCGCCAGTGATGGGGTCCATGGAGACGATGATGGATTTGTCTCCGACTTCTAGGACTGAACAATCGATTCCAGCCGACGGACCTATAACAACTTCTTTTCTCTTGGCGCCCAGGTTCTTGAAGACAACTTCTTTCAGAATTTCAACGGGGATTTTTCCTGGCGGCAACGTCATATGGCATCCTTCTGAGAGTATTCTTGTTCTCTCCTTTAAAGCTGTGACGAGAACTTGGGCTGATTCAACATTCATTGTTGAATTTCGAACGTCGCTTTTTTATACATAATCAGCACAACATAGAGTGCAATGCAAAGAAGACACACGCAGCCAGAAGTTCTTCTCGTTCAGATATCACTGATAGCCGTAATGGCAGCGGTGACTGCAGCTGCAACATTCATCGTCAGGATCCCCAACCCAATGGGTGGTTACTTCAATCTCGGCGACGTGGCAGTTTTTGCCGTCGCTCTGACGTTTAACCCGCTCGTGGGAAGTCTTGCAGGAGGCATAGGCTCAGCGATCGCTGACCTCATTGGTTTTCCTGTTTTCGCAATCCCGACCTTGATCATCAAAGGGCTTGAGGGTCTCCTCGCGAGCGTGATAAGCAATAAGAAGAGTCCTATCAGGGATTTGTTTGCGGTTGTGGTTGCAGGTTCAGAAATGGTGGTCGGCTACTTCGTGGTGGAGTATTTTGTTCTCCAATGGGGGATGGGAGGAGCCTTGGCAGAGATTCCGGGGAATGTGGTTCAGATCGTGGTCGGTGGGTTGATTGGGGTTCCACTAAGCTATATCATCCGGCGAAGGTTGCCAGAGATACTTAAGTAAGTTCATTCTTGGACAGCCTTTTGTTGTTGGCTTGATGGGAAAACCTAAATGTGAGTCCTGTAATGATAGGTAGCAACTTCGAGGTGAGACTTATGAGTCACGCTGTGAAGGATGATCCCGTTAAGATGCACAAGGAAGCTAACACTCTCTTTGAGGCCGGAAAATACAAGGAAGCTGAAGAATTGTTCGCGAAGACCGCGGACCTTTACTACAAGGTGCAGAACTACTTTGATTCAACGTCAATGCGGTACAAAGCGGGGGAATGCGCCTTTGCACTTAGAAACCACGAAAAAGCTGTTGAGTTTTTTGAGAAGTCAGCCGAGCTTTCTTTTCAGAAAGGGTTCGACCGGTTTGGAGTTAGCGCATTGGAATACGCGAGAGACACTTACAAGGCACTTGGCAAACGTGCAAAAGTGAAGGAACTTGACAAGAAAATCCTGGAAGTCAAGAAGAAATTAGAGGAAACATTCTAACCTCACGTCTTGTGAATCTTTCCTATTGTTTTTCTTGCGAACGCGTCGAGACAACGTTTATCTTCTAAACCGAACAATTTCGTTCTGAACATGTTCTGAGGTATCAGTGGTTATGCCGACTCCCTTCAAGGCTCTTGCGGCGCTTGGAGAAAGACTGGAATTCACGACCAAGCGTCTCATGAAGATAGATCTGGCTGCAGAATTTTTGAAAACTCTAGAACTTGAAGAAGTAGAACCTGCGGTTTCTATGATTCTCGGCAGATCGTTTCCAAGGTGGGATCGACGAACGCTCGAGGTCAGCTGGGCGACGTTGAGCGAAATCATAAAAGAGACAGCGGCTGTTGAGTGGAAGGCTTTCGGGGATGCTTTCAGCAAGACTGGCGATGTTGGTGAGGCGGTGAAGATTGTTTTTGGAAACAGCAAGGTTAGAAGACAGACTGCCTTGTTTGAAGAGCCCCTCACGATAATGGGGGTTAGGCGCAGTTTTGAAAGGGTGGTTGAAACATCTGGAACAGGTTCTAGAGAGAGAAAAGAGCGTTTGGTTGTAACATTGTTGAGTCAGGCTTCTCCGCTTGAGGCAAAGTATATTGTGAAGATTTTTATCGGCGAAATGCGGACAGGCTTCCATGAAGGTTTGATGGAGCAAGCCGTTTCCAAAGCCTTTGAAATCCCTCTTGAAGCCGTTCAGAGAGCCAGCATGATTTCAGGCGACATCGGTGTTGTGGCCTGTATTGCCAAGGCTGAAGGCAAAGAAGGATTGGCGAGAATTGGTTTCAAGGTTTTCAGTCCTGTAAATCTAATGTTGGCACAGATGGTCGACGACGTTGGTCAGGCTCTGAAGGAACACCAAGGCAAAACGGCTTTCGAGTACAAGTATGACGGTGCGAGAGTTCAAATTCACAAGTTCGATGATGAAGTCAAGATATTCAGTCGGAGGCTCACAGATGTCACAGACAGCCTGCCTGAAATCGTTGATACGGCGAGGAAAAACGTGGAGGCGAGGGAGGCAATTTTGGAAGGTGAAGTTGTCGCTGTCGATAAACAGGGCTATCCGATTCCTTTTCAGCATTTGATGCGGAGGTTCAGAAGAGTCCATGGAATCGCAGATGCGGCGGAAAGAATTCCGTTGAGACTGTATCTCTTTGACATTCTGTATCTTGATGGGCGAAACGTGATCTCGCTGCCTTACGTCGAGAGGAGAAAAGTATTGTCGGCAAATAACGGCGAAATACCGTTGACCTCTCAGTTAGTAACAGGCGATGTTGAAGAGGCTGAGCGGTTCCTGAAGCAGGCAATGGATGCTGGACACGAGGGTTTGATGGCTAAGAAGCTTGACGGTCAGTACACACCTGGTATCAGGGGAAAGCGTTGGTTCAAGATTAAGCCTGTGCTTCAGCCTTTGGACCTGGTTATCGTTGCGGCTGAG
>Ga0209253_10006638_pt1 | contig 10000 bp, 7 predicted proteins | sample FrelakmetBRP12BR_FD_187145 | JGI IMG/M metagenome (GOLD analysis project Ga0209253, IMG submission 187145) | Freshwater lake sediment microbial communities from the University of Notre Dame, USA, for methane emissions studies - BRP12 BR (SPAdes)... | ecosystem: Environmental > Aquatic >...
GTGTCTGAACAAGAAGGATCCCGCCGAGCAACCCTCCCAGCAGACTCACCGGAGTGAAGACCTTCAGCCAGCGGGAAACGCCCCGTATCTTCTTCCGGTAGCCCGCCGTGCTTCCCGCAGTCCCGGGAAGGAGGGCAACCGTGCTCGTGGCATTCGCTATGATGGGAGACAGGCCGGTAAAGACCAGGGCTGGAAAGGTGACCAGGGTTCCTCCTCCTGCGATGGAGTTCATGAGGCCGGCAGTACAGCCGGCGAGAAGGAGGATGCAAACGCGAACGAAATCCATCACGGCTCAACCCCTGAGGCAACATGCATCGCGGTGAAGGAAAAGCTGGCCTTAGCGGTCCCGGTGCGGTCTTCCCCCTCCGGAGGATCCACGCCTTCGCTCGGGTCTGCCACCCTGCCGGCCGCGACGATTGCCGGTCCCTTGTCGCTGATGTCCGTGGGACAGCGCCTGCGGTGCGGTTGGCGCCGGCACGGGTCTCAGCCACGCATCATCAGGGTAGACCGAGGTCAGCTTCCGTCCGATGTACTCCTCAATGACGGGAATCTGAGGGGCATCGTCTTCGCAAGCGAAACTTACGGACGTCCCGGTTGCACCGGCCCGCCCCGTTCTGCCGATCCGATGGACGTAGTCCTCCGCGCTGAAAGGGAGATTGTAATTCACGACATGGCTGATGCCTTCGACATGAAGGCCGCGTGCAGCAACATCCGTCGCCACAAGAACCCTGAACTTGCCAGTTCTGAAATCTTCAAGTGTCCTTATCCGTTTTGTCTGGTCGACGTCTCCAGACAGGAGACCGCAGGTGATTCCGTGACTGCGCAGTTTCTCCATCAGCCGCTGGCTGACATCGCGGCGGTTTGCGAACACGAGCACCCGCTCCAGGTTCTGCTGGACAATGAAGTTGTAGAGGAGCGCGAATTTTTCTGCCGTTGTTGTAATGTACACTCGTTGCTCGATCGTGTCCACCGCCACCTGCTCCGGCATGATTTCCACAATCGCAGCCTCACGGGTCCACTGCGCGGCGAGACGACGGACGTCGCTGGTAAGCGTCGCGCTGAAGAGCATCGTCTGGCGACGCGCCTTGGGAGGCGTGCTTTCAACGATGCGACGCACATCGGGAATGAAACCCATGTCAAGCATCCGGTCGGCCTCATCAATCACCAGAATCTCGACGGCTCCCAGGTTGATATACCGCCGTCGCTGAAAATCCAGCAGCCGTCCCGGGGTCGCTACGACCACATCGACGTTTCGCTCAGCAAGCATCCTCTTCTGCTTCTCAAACTCCATCCCCCCAAACACCGCTATGACATCACAGGCAAAATACCGCGACAGGCTGTGGGCGTCTTTTTCGATCTGCAGGACCAGTTCGCGCGTGGGGGCAAGAATCAGGGCGCGTGGCGAAACCGGTTTTCGCTTCGCCGGACCGGGATCACGCAGGAAGCGGGTGAAGATCGTCAGAAGAAAGGCGGCCGTCTTCCCTGTCCCCGTTTGCGCCTGACCGGCAATGTCCTTACCGGCAAGGGTATGCGGCAAGACGGAGGCCTGGACGGGGGTACAATACTTAAACTCCAGATCCGCAATGGCGTGCATGACCTCCGGCACGAGGCCAAGGTCGTGAAACCGGGTCTTTCCCTCCCCCGCGGGGACCCTGTATTGTGAGACATCCCAGGGGGCCACGGCTGGGGTTGGGGGCTCCGTCTGCCGGGTCCGGGGTTTCTGCTCGGGCCGGGCACGGGTTTTCTGTCCGGCACGACCACGTGGCTTCTGCACGGGCCGGTCTCGCGGCTCGCGAACCTGTTGCTCAACGGCCTCGGGTGCCGTGGGGGACGGCTTCTCCGAACCCCGGAAATACTCGAAAACTCGCTTGAAAAACGCTAGTGCCAATGGTCGAATGACTCCTTTCGAAACAGCAATCCCGGGCAATATGCTCGGAAGTTTTCAGCCACCCCTTGGTTCGTCCGGAAGAATCTTCTCTGCACCCCGCGCTTCCCGGCCGGATCTTCCTTCGGACGATTTCCCGCGCCGGAGGAAACCTCCCTGGACAGTAATGCCTGCCAGCAGAAGAATTCCGAAGACGATTGCCCCCGGAAGCACTCCCGTAGTGAGGACCTTGCAGATGACGAGGGCCCCGATCGCCGAAGAAACCACGATCATCACCCACTTGAAGAGGATGCGTGCCAGAAGGATCCCGATGACACCGCCTATCAGAAAGGCCACCAGAGCTGTTGATCCTTCCCCCTGCGTCATCATCCGCAGGAGCATGGTCGCAAGGAGTCCGCCGCCGAGGAATCCCCCTACCCACACCGCTGTCTTCTGTGCCATCATGCCGATCCCCGCACCGAGTGCGCCAATGCCCAGGGACGCCAGGAGGAGTGTCGTCTGCGAGATATCAGGAAACAGTCGCTGCAATGCGCTCATACCGGCAAGAAAGCAGAGAACGCCAAGGAAGAGCCAGAAAACTCTTCTGCCGGCCATGATGAGGAGGGCTCCGGCGATAACGTATGCCATCGTCGTGGTCATCGGCAGTATCCTATCGGTGAAGAGTAACCCTCGCTGAAAGCTTCCCGGTCACACGGGACGGGCAGGCGTCGGGCTTACCTTCCCGCCATGACACTTCGCGGGGCCGGGGCCGACTGGTCATCGGTCGCCGATCGGGAAAGCCTGTCAAGGTTCTCAAGGACCCAGGAAGCAAGTGCTTCGAGCGAGAAGCCGGTCACATTGACACCGTGGTGTGGCTCAACGTGGACATCGCCGGCGAAGTCAATCTTCTGGTCCAGACTCATTTGGACCGCAGCCAGTTTTCCCGTCAGGGCAAAGAGCGCCGCCTGGTGTGTGGAGCACGAAACGGGAGGGTTCGATTCGCCGTGGACGACATACCCTTCGGGAAGCGCAAAGCGTTCGATGCCGCCGTGCCAGTGAGCGAGCGCGACACCGCTATGCTGAAGTGTCTGTGCAAAGCGCGACCCGGGAGTCAGACGTGCACTCACCGAAGCAGCGAGCACGTTACCTACCGCATGGGCCAGAATGGTCAGCGTGTCATACGACGGTTTGAAATCAACACGTGCATCGACGCCCTTTGGCGTCTTGAAAACCACACGACCCCGCGAGAGACCCATCAGCAGGATATCCCGGTGCGCATCAATATGGGATTTGTCGCAACCTGACCGCGTCGTGAACATCCAGACATCAGGAACATGGATGGAGTAGGTCTTGCCACCAAGCTCCACCTCGATCCGGCTTTCATCGTTGCCCGGACGCTTCGAACCGTCGGTCACAATCGTTGCAGGAGACACCGGGACAGCCAGCTGGCGTGCCAGGAATCCGTAGCTCATTCCGGACCGATGATCCAGATACGCAGCCGCGATCCGTTTGTAGAAGGGGTTTCTGAATTCCAGTTCGTCCATCGACGTATGGAAAAGCAGAAGCCCGGTCCGCGCCCACAGAACACCACTTCTCGTGAAATCATCGACATACGGGCGGAAGCGCTCCTCGGAGAGATCGAGCACACCCTCCTGCGTTTCGAAGTCCGCTGCATGCGGGGGTACCACTGGCGCCGCAAGTTTTGGCACAAGGATGGAGAGGACATCCCCGGCGATGGATCCTCGCAGCGTGCATGGAATGATCGCACCGTTCATTGTGCAGACGGTCCAGGATGCAGTATCCACGTAGATGGAGACCTGAACGATGCTCCAGGTAAGGGTCCGGACGATGCTGTTCAGCTTCTCCTGGTCACCTGTCTCCGCGTCGGCGGGACACGGCCCGTCGACGATACCCACAATGGTGGTCTTGCGCAGGTTCGGCACGTGGTCTACCGGCAGGTCACCGGCGCGCAAATCGCCGGTTGCGATGACCACGATTCCTTCCTTTATCTTCCCCGGGCGTCGTTCGTCGACGGCATCGGCATAGTCGATGACCCTTACGCCGCAATCGGTCAGCGCCTGCTGGAGCCGCGTTGAAAACGCGAGCACATGCTCTGTTGCGGCATGGACCGGGAAAAACGTTACCCGGAGACCTGCTGCCATGGTCCGGGGCGAAAGCGGAACGGGACTTTCAATTCCGAGAATCCGCCGCGCAGCGTCTTCAGAAATGCACCGAAATCGGTTCGTCTGAACTTCCATCACGCGTCACGCCTTCCACAATGAAGAGATAATTTACGCAGATTCTACCTTTCCTTCCAGCCTGAAAAGCCTGATGAGGAAATCCGCCAGCCCTGGCGAGATCAGATGAGCCAGAAGGAGCGATTTGGGGCCCCAAAAGGGGACTATGACTTCGGTTTTGCGGTGTTCCACGGCGCTGACAATTGCCTTCGCAACCCGGTCGGGCGATATTTTGGAAGAAACCAGCGGGACCTTGAGGCTCGCAATCATCGGCGTGTCGACCCTTCCGGGCAAAATCGTCGATGCATGGACACCCGTCCCGTGCAGTTCCTGCCGTAAGACATCCATAAAGCCGGTGAGGGCCGACTTTGCGGCGACGTACGGGCCATCCAGGGGAAGGCCCTTCCTCCCATCCACCGATGTGACGGCAACGATATGTCCCGTGCGGCGCTGCAGCATCTGTGGAAGCACCTCGTGAATCAGGAGGAGGGCACCCGTGAAGTTGACCGCCATGCTCTCCGCAAACTGGTCAAGAGTGAGACCGGCAACAGGGCCACGGATATACGCCCCGGCACAGCAGACACACACATCGATCCTGCCGAACCGCGCAAGCGTTTTCTTGACGAGTCCTGAGACGGCCGCCCGGTCCGTTACGTCGGCCGGGACGGCCACAATCCCCCCACCCTCCGCACCTCCCTCAGCAACCAGAGCTTCAAGAGCCTGTGCATTTCGCGCCGAAGCCACCACCTGAACACCCCGGCACGCCAGAGCGAGCGCCGTCGCCCTCCCGATACCGCTGGATGCTCCGGTAACAATTGCCACGGCCCCGCTCTGCAGGTCCAGTCTCATCCGGTCTTGGACAGATGGTTAACAATCTTTCCGATGAACTGCTCGAACACGGTACCGTACCGTTCTTGATCGAAGAATTCCGTAATCAGCGTCCGATCCCGCATCGTGTACTCGTGACAGGCAAACGGATTCTCGTGGATCCCCAGATCGAACTCCTCTACACATACCCCGGTGTCACGGCGGATTCCCTGCAGAGCGTTCAGCATCGCTCCTGGTGGCATCACCTGATCGTTCAGGTTCGTAATCCCAAGGAGCCGGGGGGCCAGCTCCCGCAGACGCAGATCCAGCAAAGTGCGCTTCGGGCTCAGACCGCAAAAACAGTTGAACCACCGACCTTCCGCATGATGATCAAGCCAGTGCTTCAACCGCCCGGTCGAAAGTCTGTCACGGTACTTCACAAAGAGTTTCATCAGGGAGACTTCTGCCATGTGATCGACAATCAGGCGGGACGATAGATTCGTATCCCTCACCGACGCGCACGATGCGAAAAGGACACCACGGCCATCACGGAAGATTCCTTCCTCATCTGCCAGCAGGAGTGCGAGCGCAACGTACCCTCCCGCGGAAAAGCCGAACAAATCCACGCGCGCTTCAGGCTCAATAAGGGGATGGTGTCCGGTCCGGATTGAGCGAAGGAGATCAACGATGTCCCAGTACGACTGGAGCGCCCCCCAGAAGAACCGTTCGGGGTGATCGCCCAGACGCTCACTGATAACAGCATTGAACAGGTGAGCATTCTCGTTCCCCCCGATCTCTTTCCGACGAAGAAAGCTCTCCCGTTGCGTGCGTCCCCAGTCCGGAAAAACGCGGTTGATGTGGAACGTCAGGGGAAAGAGCAGAACAGCCGACCCGGTCTGCCTTCCGATCTGGTAAGCCCAGGGGATGTATTTTGTGAACGATCGCTCATTCAATCCGTGGAGAAGAAGGAGGACCCGTTCCTGTCGGCGAACATGCGCAGAAGGACGGCGGATGCAGACCAGCGGATACCGGAAGTGAATGTTGTTTTCGATCACGGCATCGGTGGGCCATTGTGTCGTGGCTTCCCCTTCAAACCTGAGGCCGTGCTCCGGACAGTCGTACGCATCCTGACCGAGCAGGTAATGAGCGTGGGCTGAATGGTACGACAGGTTGTACAGGTCGAAGCCTTCCTCGGGGAACGACAGGGGTTCCTCATCATGCCAGAGACTGGTGTGGCGGAAGCGCTTGCCGATTTCGCGGTAATCAGGATGCTGCATCAAACCCGGTACCTCCGGCCGGTGAAGCCTCGCAGGCCTCCAGAAGGATCTCGGCGATATCTTTCACCTGAACGCGTTCACTCTTCTCCTTCTCCTTCACGCCGTCGGTCAGCATCGTCATACAGAACGGGCAACCGGTGCCAATGACCCCGGCCTCCGTCGCCAGGGCTTCCTCCGTTCGTTCAATGTTGACCCTCTTCCCTTCCCGTTCCTCCATCCACATCCGGCCGCCCCCAGCACCGCAGCAGTAGCTCCGGTCGCGGGAGCGCTCCATCTCAACCAGCTCCACCGCGCCGATCATCCCGAGCAGGTCACGGGGAGCATTGTACTCGTCATTGTACCGGCCAAGGTAGCAGGGATCGTGGAAGGTGACGGTTGCCCTCGCCCCAGGGGTCAGGGGGAGCTTCCCCTCGCCGATCAGCCGCTTGAGAAACGTCGAGTGGTGCACAACCGTGAATTCCCCGCCGAATTGCCGGTACTCTTTGCCGAGTGACTGGAGACAGTGGGGGCAGGTAACGACGATTGTCTGCACCTGATACCTGTTCAGTGTCGCGATGTTTTCCGTCATCAGCGACTGGGCAAGGTACTCGTTCCCCATCCGGCGGGCAGGGTCGCCGTTGCACTTCTCCTCGGTCCCGAGGATCGCGAAGTTCACTCCGGCCATCGTCAGAAGGCGTGCGAAAGCGACGGAGACCTTTTTGTACCGCGCATCGTATGACCCGGCGCACCCGACCCAGAACAACACATCGGCTTTGCCGACATCAGCCATGCGAGGGATGTTCAGGCCCTCAGCCCAGTCTGCGCGTGCGGAGTGCCCGAATCCCCACGGCGTGAAGTTCCGCTCGAGATTGGAAAACGTTGCTTTCAGCTCATCCGGGAATCGCGATTCGTTCAGCACGAGCCCGCGGCGCAAATCGACGATCGTGTCTACATGTTCAATCATGACGGGACATTCCTGCACACACGCCATGCATGTTGTGCAGGCCCAGAGCTCTTGCTCGGTGATGAAATTGTCGAGCAGTTGGTGCGCAAGCAGTTCCTCGCGCCGGTTGCCTCCGGACGCCGTCCGCTGCGGATTGGCCAGCAGAGGGGCCTTTTCGAGTGTCCGGGCGCGGAGATCGACGATGATTTTTTTAGGGTTAAGCAGCTTTCCCGTGGTGTTCGCCGGACATACTGAGGAGCACCTGCCGCATTCCGTGCACGTGTACCCGTTCAGGAGCTGCTTCCAGGTGAAATCTTCAACATCCGTGGCACCGAACCTGGTCAGCGTCTCGTCGGCCAGATTGATCGGCTTGAGAGCACCTTTGGGACCGAGGTCCGACAGATACACATTTGGAATTGACGTGAGAACGTGGAGATGCTTGGAATACGGCAGGTAGTTCAGAAACCCGAGGACGGCGAGCATGTGTCCCCAGAAAAAGATGTGAAACCACGCCGATATCAGAGCCGGTGAGCCGCCGCTCAAGAGCCCGGCGAGTGCCGCAGAAACAAATCGCGCCCCGTCCGCCCGGTCTTGGCCCATAAGCAACCGCGCGGCGTTCTGACCGAACATGGTCACCATAACGGTCAGGATCAAACCCAGGATAAGAACGGCATCCCACTTTGCGTGGCCCCCAACCCGGAGGCGCTTTGGCGGCGCAAAGAGCCGGCGGACAATGGAGAGAACGACAGCAAGAACGACAAGAACGCCAACCACATCCTCGAGAAAGGCCAGAATTCGATAGAGCGGTCCAAGGAAGGAAAAGGAGAATCCGGGGATCAGACCTTCTCCAATCGACTCCACCACCGCCGCGAGCAGAATGACAAACCCCCAGAAGATGAGGAAGTGCAAGAGACCAGCAAAGGGTTCGCGCAGGAGCTTGCTCTGGCCGAAGGCAATCGTGAGAACCCTGCGGACCCTCTCCCCCGGCCTGTCAAAGCGCTGATCCTCCTTCCCGAACCGCAGGTAGGTTATGAGCTGACGGGCCCTCCGCGCAAAGAGCAGAAGAGCACCGATGAAGACGATGGCAAAGAGGAGGGACTCGGGAGACATTGCTCGTTCGGTGATGGGAGAGAATCTGTTCTGGGCAACGTGCAATCGTAACAACGGTTCTCCGCGTGCGCGGGGCCGGATCAATCGATCAGCATCTCTCCTTCGAGGACAGTCACGGCGCTGCCGCCGATCTGGACAGAGAGGACGCGACTTCCCTGGACCTTGAGCTGGATAAGCACCCGCCCCTTTCGTCCAATGGCATCTCCCTGCTCACCCGTCAGAGTAACGGTGTCACCCACCGGCTCCACCTCACCCCTGTCAAAAAGATAGACACCGAGGGGGCCATTCGCCGAACCGGTAACCGGGTCTTCGTTGATCCCGACAGTAGGTGCAAAGAACCTTGAATGGACCGCGGACTCACGATCGACGGTTTCGGTGGTGAAAACGCAGAGGCCGGTCAGGTTCCTGTTCGAGAGGAACTGAGACATCGCAAAGAAGTTCGGCTTCATCGAAAAGAGTGTGTGCAGACGACGAATGGGGACATACAGATAATGCTCCATCACGATCGGCATTCTGTTCTCGAACTCCTCAAGGGAGATATTCAGGATGCGCATGATGTCGAGCTTGAACTGTCCCGCCCGGACGAATTCGGGGACAAGCAGGCCGAAAAGGACAGTGATCCCCTCGCGGTTCTTCTCCACCGTGATCGGGAGGATGCCGGATTTGGTCTCAAGATTGAAGGAGTACGTCCCGAGGTCCTTCATGCCGTACATCCCGTCTTCTGCAAGGGCATGGAAGCTAGCGATCGTCGCATGGCCGCACAGAGGAACCTCCACCGTCGGTGTAAACCAGCGGATCCGGAGATCCGCAGAGGGGGTGGACGCAGGGAGAATGAAGGCCGTTTCCGGAACCGCCATCTCGCGCGCGATCACCTGCATCTGCTGCGGCGTCAGTCCGTCGGCTTTCATCACAACACCGGCTGGATTGCCGGTCAGAGGCACAAGCGTGAAAGCGTCAACCTGTTTGAGAGTGATCTTCATGCCCAATCTTTCTGTCCCACCCTGTCTCGGAACACACCACCGGAGAGGAAAAGAGCAGAGAGCGTTGTCCGCTCCCTGACATAGTAGAGCACGCCGTCCTGCACAAAGAAGTGCGGAGAAGCAACGGACGTTCGCTCCTGAAGGATATCAGAATACATCAGGCGACCGTCCCCCATGTCGACGATCTTCAACACAGTCCGCATGTTCGGATGCCCTTCCTGCTGGCCCATGCGCGGCTCCGATGACTGCAATAGCACCAGGCCGGAGAAATCCAGCAGGAAAACCTGTGCCGTCTGGAGCCCCCCGGTTACATATCGGTTGAGACAACGGACAATCGCGGGTTCTCTTCCCGCCTCATCCCGAACTGGGGCAGGGAGAAGCACACCGTCGCCTGTTGAGTCCTCCCCCGTGGAGAGACGGCAAGGCTCCACCACGTCAGGGCCAAACTTCTTCAGGATCTCTCCTGTCAGGACAGCAACCTGTACAACTTGCCTTTTCCCGTGGGATTCAACGCGAGCAGTGATCGAGCCCTCCTTCAGTGCGAGAAATCTCAAATCCGGGTTTGACCAGAGAATCGCACCGCTCTCCAGATCAGCAACTGTGACGGATCTGTGCCCGGGCATGTCTGGCGAGGCAAAGCCATGGAAAACAACAACGTCATCCGTGACAGCTTCGACACCGATCCACCACCGATCCCCGGGATTGACGTTCCGCCAAAATATCTGGCCCGTCCGGCGTTCAATACAGAAGAATGAGGTCTCCTTCCTCCCGATCTCACGATCTTCGCCGACAAGAAACCGCCC
>Ga0209253_10006639_pt1 | contig 10000 bp, 7 predicted proteins | sample FrelakmetBRP12BR_FD_187145 | JGI IMG/M metagenome (GOLD analysis project Ga0209253, IMG submission 187145) | Freshwater lake sediment microbial communities from the University of Notre Dame, USA, for methane emissions studies - BRP12 BR (SPAdes)... | ecosystem: Environmental > Aquatic >...
GCTTGAATCTTACCTGCAGGAAGAGGGTGTTCCCGAAGAGATCGCCCGGAAAGCCCCTCTCCGCAAGGACAAATCATCGTACGCCGCGTATTCAGAAAAAAAGTACACGGTTAAGCTGACCGGCGAGGTCATGTACCGGATCGTCGAGCTCGCTTCGAGAAGGGTCGTGGAGGAGCAAACGGTCAGCGCCACAGCGTCCGGTCAATTCAGACGAGGCTTATTCGACGGGGACTACACCACCCTCGATCTGTCCCGGGACGAGCGGGCGCTGTTCGACAAAGAAGGGTGGCTTCGGGCCGAGGAAGAGCTGCAAGCGTCACTCGACAATAAGCTCGCTGAAAAGATCGCCGCGAGCATTTTTGAGAGGGTTCTGCGGTTCGTCAGGTGACGCTCTCCTGACACCAGCGCCTATTTCAAAAAGATCTCCAGCACCGGTATCTCGACCGGCGGCTTCCGGACGGGGAGCGAGAGCGACAGGTCCCCGGACCCCTCCCCCGCCGGACTGAACCGGATCTCGGAGGCGTCGTGCAGGAACTGCACGTATTTCACCTTGCCGGCCAGGCCGGCGAGGTTGATCCTGTCGAGTGGATAAGCGAGGAGATGGACATAGAGCCGGTTCGTGGCCGGGTTCCAGGTCAGCAGCGTGTTCGGGGGCGCGGTGAATCCCGCCGGGGCTTCGGTGCATCCGTAGACCGACCGGCCGTTGACCTTCATCCATTCCCCCATGGCGGCCAGGCTGGCCTGGGCCCTGTAGTCGAAGGTCCCCCTCGCCGTGGGCCCGACGTTGAGCAGGAGGTTGCCGCCCTTGCTCACGGATTCGACGAGCAGTTCGATGAGCTGGGCCGGGCTTTTCCAGGTGTATTCATCGCGGTAATAACCCCACGACCCCGAAAAGGTCTGACAGGTCTCCCAGGGGATCCTCTTGCCGTCGCGCTCGGGCCATTTGGCCACTTTTTCCTGTTCCGGCGTCGTGAAATCCCAGCCTCCCGCCACATCCTCCAGGTCGAGCCTGTCGTCGACAATGATGCCGGGCTGTAACGACCTCGCGAGCTTAAGCAGGTTCTCGGAATCCCAATCGGCCCGTCCCTTTCCGTTCTTTCCGGGGAACGAGAAATCGAACCAGATGATGCTGATCTCCCCGTAATTCGTGAGCAGTTCCCGGACCTGGTTTTTCAAATACTCGCGGTACTTGGCCATGTCCTTTCCCGCGTTCAGCCTGGCGTAGTCCGCGTCGTTCTGCTGGCGCTGCGGATGCACCGAGTCGATCGTGTAATCGGGGTGATGCCAGTCGATGAGCGAATAATAGAAGCCGACCTTCAGGCCTTCGGCCCGGAACGCTTCGACGTACTCTTTGATCAGGTCCTTGCCGAAGGGCGTGTTCGTCGCCTTGTAGTCGGTGTATTTCGAATCCCACAGGCAGAACCCTTCGTGGTGCTTGGCGGTCAGCACGACATACTTCATGCCGGCGGCCTTGGCCATCCTGGCCCATTCCTTGGGATTATAAAGGTCGGGATCGAACAGTTCGAAGTACTTCTGGTACTGCTCGTTGGTCATCCTTTCCCGGTTCTTGACCCATTCGTGCCTCGCGGGCAGGGCATAAAGACCCCAGTGGATGAACATCCCAAACCTGGCGTCGGTCCACCATTTCAGCCGCAGGGCCTTCTGGGCGTCGGTCTCCTTGGGAAGCTGGGCCATCGAGATCTGGGAAACCGTCAGCAGGACGATCGCCGCGATCAGGAGTTTCAGGGCTTTTGTTCTCATGGGATCCATCCTTTAGTTCGAAGTCGCCATTATTCAACGGGTTGAGGATAGCCCGGCCATGGGCGGGTGTCAAGAAGTCGGATATTCTTGGAATATCCGGTGCTTTTTTAGTAATATCGTTAAGTGAGAAAACAAAGAAACAAAGGACTTGAGTTCGATCATCATGAACAAAAAACAATGGTATGAATTACTTTTTGAGAACTACGGGCATAAATATGATAACGAAAGTTTTGCGCAGGGGACCATCGGCGAATGCGATTTTATCGAGAAAGAACTCAAGTTTGATAATTCGCTAAAGATATTGGATGTCGGATGCGGAACAGGGCGGCATTCCATCGAATTGTCCAAAAGGGGATATTCCGTTATCGGCATCGATCTGTCGGAATCGCTTCTCGCCCGGGCGAGAGAAAAAGCCGCAAGACATGGCCTGACGATTGTTTTCCTGAAACATGACGCGAGGGATCTGCCTTTTCATGATGAATTCGATGTCGCCATTATGCTATGCGAGGGCGGTTTTCCTTTGATGGAAACCGACGAAATGAATTTCGAGATACTCCGGAATGTCACGAGATCGCTGACAAGCCCGGGGAAGCTCATCTTTACCACATTGAACGGACTGTTTCCGCTCTATCATTCCGTTGAAGAATTCTGCGCTTCGACGACCGATAAGGGGAACGCGACCTACAGGAGCAACACGTTCGATCTGATGACTTTCCGCGACTTCAACATAACAGAAGTCGAAGATGATTCGGGCAGGAAACAGGCGCTCGAGTGCAATGAAAGATTTTATGTGCCGAGTGAAATATCCTGGTTGTTAAAATCCCTCGGATACAGGACGATGGACATTTACGGGGCGAAACTCGGCGCGTTCTCGAGAAATGACAGGCTGACAACGGAAGATTTCGAAATGCTGGTCATCGCGGATAAATAATGATTTTCGGGATCTGCTATCCATGAAATCGCTGGAAGACTGTGTGGTTACAGCGATGGATGGCTCCGATAGGGGGCTGTTTCCATACTTTCCATATATCCTTCAGGACCTCTGGGAAATTGGCGCAGACCCGGACGTCATCATCAGCTTGATAACCAAACATGCCAAGGCTTTCCCTAATCTTCATGTGTTGGATCTGGGCTGTGGAAAGGGAGCCGTGTCAATCCGGATTGCCCAAAAGCTGAACTGCAGGTGCTACGGTATCGATGCGATACCCGAATTCATTGATGAGGCTTATAAAAAGGCCGTTGAATATCGGGTTGACCATCTGTGCAAATTTGAGATCAATGACATCAGAGAAAGGATAAAGACACTGCCTTGTTTTGACATCATTATACTTGGTTCGATCGGCCCTGTTTTTGGCGATTACCAGGCAACGCTGACGGCGCTCTCGAATTGTCTTGCCATGAATGGATTGTTCATCATCGATGATGGCTACATTGAAAACAATAGTGATTTTACCCATACATTGATCCAAAAACAGGAAACCGTTCATCGACAAATAAGAGCTTCGGGAATGCAGCTCGTGGATGAATGGGTTATGGACAAGAACGAAATCAAAGATTCCGATGATTACATTTTTAACCATTTGAATAAAAGATGTTCTGAACTCATTGACAGGTATCCGGACAAGCGCCGGCTTTTCGAAAACTACATAAAAAAGCAGGAAGAAGAAAATGGCGTTCTTGAAAACAAAGTGATCTGTTCTGCCATGGTTATTAAGAGGATCGCCTGATCCGATTGATCAAGATTACCGGCAGGCCTAGAGCGCTTCCTTATCGGATGTTCAGCTTTTGAACGGACCTGGCCTCGAACGGACCTCATCAGAGGGCAGGTTCAGTGGTTCATTCGGTCCAGGATGCTCTAGGCGGCAAAATGAATATTAGGGCTAGGCCTTGATCTCCTTGATGACCGCTCCCGGCTCGGTCCGGTATCGCGTCTGGATCCTTTTCACTTCGGCGAATTGCGCCGGCCAGGTTTTCCAGAATTCTTTGTCGCAGGCGGCCAGGTTCGCGCATTGGATACACGATTCGACGCCGTTGGCCATGGCGCACTTACGGACTTCGCACGTGTCCATGCCGACTTTTTTGGGCTTGTCCTCCGGCTTGCAGGTGTAGCAGAAGACCTTGTCCGGATCGAAATCGATCCCGAACTTCTTCTTCCACCCCCACTTTTCATAAACGCGCTTCTTCATGGCGATGTCGTTTTCCAGGGTCGCCTTGTATAGCTCACACGCCTGCGCGCACGGAATGCCGCAATAGGACAGCCGCGTCAGATCAATGGGCTTCTTTTCCTGGCTCTTCTCTTCCTGGGGGCCGTCCGCGGCCGTCAGATGCCGGTCCCAGGCCAGCAGGGCGCAGCAGGCCCCTCCGAACTTCGCGCAATCCTCGAGAAAACGCCGCCGACTCTGTTGTGATTCCATGAAAATCTCCTTTACTTATTGCTTTTCTTGAGGGTCTGTTCGATCTTCCAGCCTTCGAAAAGGGCGTTCAGCCCTTGCTGGAGGGAGTCGGCCGGAACATGCCCGGCATTCCCGATGGCGAGGAATCGGCAGGTCAGATCGGAAGGCGCGAAAGCATCGAACGCTTCCTTCAGCGCCCCGTTGTGGCTCAAAACCGTGGGCAGGTCGTTCTCGCCCATGACCACGACCAGCCGGCGCTTACCACCCTTGAAGCCGCGGATCCACTCGTCCCTTTTGGCCATGAACGAGGGCACGGCCAAGGTGGCGCTGGCGGCGATGTACGCGTGGGCTAGGTCGGGGTTTCGAAACAGCGCATAGACGGCGGTGAATCCGGTGTTGGAGGTGCCGTAAAGGACCCGGAAATCCTCGGTCCGGCAGGTTTTGTCGATGTAAGGAATGAGCTCGTCGCTGATGAAATCGATATAGCGGTCGGCCCGGCCCCCGTCCTTGCTGCCGTCGGGATAGTTGATCTCCTCGGGGAAGATGTCCTTCGAGCGATCGGTGTTCTTGATGCCCACGATGATGAACTCAGGCATTTCACCCAGGAGGGCGGCATGCCTGACCGCGCCGATGACGCCCGAGCTGAAATTGAAGTCCCCGTCCATCATGTAGAGGACGGGGTATTTCTCGCTGGACTCGGAATAGCGGTCGGGCAGAGAGATCCAGAATTCCCGGGTCTCGCCGACTTTGGCCGAAGCGATCTTCTCGACGCGGATGGGCTGGATCGGGGGGGCCGATCCTTGGGCCGGGGCAATAGGGGCGGCTGGCCCGCCGAAGCTAGTCATCCCCAGGAGCACCAAGAGCAAAAGACGGGTTTGCCTTAAAACCGCTTTTGTTGGGAAGGCCATGATCACCTCGTTTTCCGGTTCGTTCCCGGTCATTCGATCAATGACGCCACGTGATAATACGCACGGGAACCGAAACTGGCAATCAGGAAACCGCATGATTTCCTCAAATCATCTCTATTCCCGATGCCAACGGGGCGACCTTGCCCCCCGGAAAGCTTTGAAATATAATCTTTTCCTCGCGAGAAAAGGAGATTTCCGTCTGAAGCATTACAGCGTCCTATCCACGATCCTCGTTCTGCTTGTCGGGGTCTGGGCCATTTTCGCTTTTTATCAGAAATCGCGGCGCTTTCCTGATACCCGCCTGCGCGATCTGCTGCGTTATCTGATCTTTTTCAACATCATAGAACTCGAATTCTTTTTGCTGATCTACTTCGACAGCAATTTGACGCCCCTGCAATCGGAGAGCTTCTTTTCCTGGTACAAGGACGTCGATTGGCCCCTCCGCACGCTGCTGATCCTGGGCTTATTTGTCTCTCTGTACAAAGTGATCGCCTGGCTGAGAGGGAAAGAGCTTCCGAAATGGATCCTGCCAACCCTGGTTCTTTTTGCGGCGATCTTGATGGGCCTCTTTTTCTTGGCCATGCGATTCCCGGAACACATGCCCAAAGATCCGCGGATCAACTTTTGGAATCTGTATGGCTGGCCTTTGATCCTCCTCGGGATGGTCTGGCTCATCAAGCTTTTGGCGGAGAACAGGCAGGGATCCGATCCCGACCGAGAGCGGGTCAACCGGGCCTTTGCCTGGCTGTTCCTCCTTCGCATCCCGGTTCAACTCGCTGTGCTTTTGTTGAACCTGGGGCCGTTCGATTTCTGGATCATCACGCTGTCCAAGCTGCTGGCTATCTATACGAATATCATCCCTATATTCTGGCTGAGGGCCTATTTCATCCCCTGGGCCCGCAGCCTGGGCAAGATCATCGGCAGCCGCGTCGACATGCCGTTCCTGCAGAAGAAGCACGGCCTCTCCGCCCGCGAAATGGAGATCCTAAACCTGATGATCGACGGCAAGAGCTATAAGCAGATGGAGCAAACGCTTCACATCTCCATCCATACCGTCAAAAGCCACGCCTACAATTTGTATCGAAAACTAAAAGTGAAAAACCGCCATCAACTGATCCACATGATCAGCACTTCCCAGCTGGAAAATCCCTGATCCGTCGGCCCGCCGCCGAGCCCTATGAGGAGCTGAGCGTCGATAGGATACGTCTCAGATGGGCCAGACGATGCGGCGAGGATCCTTGCGGATCGCGGCGGCCGTCTTCCGGAGCTCAACTTTGTCCATCCTGTAGGCCGATTATATAAGAAATCCCCCCGAAAATAAAAAAGGGCAGACTCCCCTTTCGGGGACATCCGCTCTTGGTTGCGAATAAAGTCGGTCGATCAAATCGGGGACTCACGCCACCCGATTCTTGGGGACACGTACCAATTTCAAGAGAAATTGATTACATCCCCCCGAATCGGGGCATGTCCCCAATCGCGACCAGTACCGGCTTCGACGCGCCCGGACTCAGAAAATGAGCCCGACCGTGAAGATAAAGCCCCTGTTCTTCATGCTGAAGTCAATGGGGGCCATAATCGCGATAGGTGAGCCCTTGAACGCGTCGGTCAAGCCCATATAATAGCGCAGATCGACGAGCCCCTTCATCTTGCCCATCCCGATCTCGGCTCCCAGGCCGAAGTCCGCTCCGAAATCCGTGGACTTGAAGAACGGCTTGACGTCATCGCCCGAATCCTTGGCGCTCAGGAGGAAGCCGACCGCCGGTCCGGCGAACACGACCGGAACGAACTTTCCCTCTTTCATGAGCCGGGCCCTGAGCAGGATGGGAATATGGAGATAGTTGAACGTCTCGATGGCGGTCCCGTCCGTGATATCCCACTGCTCGCCCATCGTCAGGTAATTGATCTCGGGCTGGATGGCCAGGGTCGGGCTGAGCTCGATGAGGGCGAAAACGCCGAACGTCGGCCTCAAAATAGACTTTTCCGTCCCATCGTCGTCGCTCCATAAGTTGTTGGCCATGGATACGCCCGCCTTGACGCCGAAGTTGAACTTCACCTGCGCCGAGACGACCGCCGTCAGGAACAGGACAGCCAAGCACGCGATGACAATCTTTTTCATGAGTTTTTCCCCTGGATCTTGGATTTTCAGCTCCTTTTCAATAGAAGCTGTCGGGGAGAATAACCGGCCTTCGAGCCGTTGTCAAGTGCCTGTTGGGGGCTGCCCGTGCGGTACCAAAGGCATGGGCGCGCGGATCACGCCTTCTTATCAGACGCTCAGCTTTTGAATGGACCCGGCCTCGAACCCCGTCGCCAATCATCCCCCTCCCGATATAGAAGGGCGGACGCCCCTTTCGGGGGGATCAGCCCTTTGCGAAGAAAGCTAGCCGATCAAATCGGGGACACGCTAATCTGGGGACACGTACCAAAGGTACATGTCCCCTAGCGATCAGTACCGGCCGCCGCCTAAGCCGCCTCTTCGGCCGCCGCCGCCCGTGCGGGGGGCCGGCGGAGCGTGGCCGGGCTTCGCTAACCGTCAGGGGACGGATTTTCGAGATGTTGAGTTCCGTCTCGGATTCATGTTATAGGTCATCATCGATTTTGCAAGGAGGAGCCATGGATCTTTCCCCCCGCATCTCCTCAGGATCCCGTTCCGTGTTTCAGGGTTTGATCCTAATCGCGCTTTTTTGCGCGGCGTACGCCGCCGTCGCCGAGGGGCCGCCCTCGTTTCTCCGGCGGCCGGACATTCATGGAGACCGGATCGTCTTCACCTCCGAAGGCGATCTCTGGATGGCTTCGGTCTCCACGGGCTCGGCCCGAAGGATCACGACCCACGCGGGCACGGAGACCAACGCCCGGTTCTCGCCGGACGGGACAACGCTCGCCTTCAACGCCCAATATGACGGCGGCACCGACGTTTACGTGATGTCCGCGGACGGCGGGACGCCGAGACGGCTCACCTGGGATCCGCGCGGCGCCAGGGTCGTCGGATGGAGCCCCGACGGGGCGAACGTCCTTTTCCTCTCGCGGCGGGCGAATCCGGAGAACGTTTCCCGGCTTTGGCAAGTCCCCGTTCGGGGCGGGTTGCCGGCCCTTCTTCCCCTCCCGCGCGCCGCCCTGGCGGCCATGGCTCCGGACGGAAAGCGGGTGGCCTATGTTCCCGTCTCGGCGGAAAGGCAGAACTGGAAGCAGTACCGGGGCGGGCAGGCCGACGAGATCTGGATCACCGACATCTCTCAACGCCGGTTCCGGCGCTTGACCTCCGATCCGGGCATCGACACCACTCCGGCGTGGGCAGGAAACGCTCTTTTCTTCGTTTCCGAACGACGGGGATTGGCCAATCTTTACCGGATGAACCCCGAAGACGGATCCACGGCGCCGGTGACGAGCTACAGCGACGCGGAAGCCCGCTATCCTTCATCGGATGGAAAATCGGTCGTCTTCCAGCACGGCGACGGGCTCGCCCTCTATGACATCTCCTCCGCCCAGGTCAAGGAGCTGTCCCTCCATCTGGACACCGACCGCATTCATGCCCGGCCCAAACGCGTAGCCGCGTCCGCGTTCCTGAATTCCATCGTTCTCGGCCCGACGGGCAGACGGGTCCTGGTCGAAGCCCGGGGGCAGCTCGTCAGCGCGCCCGTGGAGGAAGGCGCGGTCCGCGTCCTCGCGCCGCTCTCCGGGTCGCGGTCCCAATTCCCGGCCTGGTCCCGGGACGGCAAGACGGCCTCCTTCATCTCGGACCGTTCGGGCGAGGACCAGGTTTGGACGGTCTCCGCGGACGGCTCGGGTGAGCCCCGGCAATTGACCAAAGATCATCAAGGCCCCCTGGGCGAGATCAAATGGTCGCCGGACGGGAAATTCGTGGTCACCTTCGACCGCGAGATGCGCATCCTTCTCGTCGATGCGAACACGGGCGCGGTGACACTCGTCGATCAGAGCGATCGCGGCAGTTCCTACGACAGCGTCAATTATTCAGCGGCCTTCAGCCCGGATGGAAAATGGCTGGCCTTTCATCGGACCGAGCCGAACCTGAACCGGGCCGTCTATCTTTACGACATCGCCGGGCGGACAGCGACCGCGGTCACGTCGCCCGGACTCAACGCCTACGCCCCGTTCTGGGACCCCGAGGGAAAACTCCTCTATTTCCTCGCCGACCGGCAGTTCGATCCCATGGGCACCAACCTGACCCGGTCCTTCACCTTCGACAAGACCGCGAAGATCACCTTCGTGGTCCTCTCCGCCGACGGCAGGTCGCCCTTCCTCCCGTCCGCCGACGAGGAAGGCGAGGCCGAACAGAAGACCGCCCCAAAACCCGAAACCAGGGACTCGAAGCCCGAATTGCCGAGCGTCCAGATCGACCTGAACGGACTGGCCGACCGGGTCGGTGAAATCCCCGTTCCGGCCGACCGCTTTCTGCGCGTCGAGGCGGTCGAGGGCCGGCTGCTGATGCTCGTTCCGGGAACATCCGGCCCGGGCGGACCGGAAGGAGCGGGCGCCGGCAACGAGCTGCGCGCTTTCAACCTCAAAACCCCGCGGAAAACGGACGTGGCCACGATTGCCAAGGGAGCGGCCGAATTCCAGGTCTCCGCGGACCTGAAAAAGCTCCTGATCCGGACCGGACGCCAATATACGGTCATCGACGCGGCCGCCTCCGCCGTCCCGGCCGACGCCCCGAAGATCGACCTCGACGGCCTGACTCTGGCCGTGGATCCCCCGGCCGAATGGAAACAGATCTTTCGGGAATCGTGGCGCATCGCCCGCGACTTTTTCTACGCCCCCAACATGCACGGCGTGGATTGGGCGGCCATCCGTCCGATCTACGAGGCCCGGCTGGCCCGGATCGGCGACCGGGGCGAGCTCAACGAGATCCTGGGAGACATGATCGCAGAGCTCAACACGAGCCACGCCTATGTGGGCGGCGGCGATCTGCCCGAAGGGGCGGGC
>Ga0209253_10006640_pt1 | contig 9998 bp, 12 predicted proteins | sample FrelakmetBRP12BR_FD_187145 | JGI IMG/M metagenome (GOLD analysis project Ga0209253, IMG submission 187145) | Freshwater lake sediment microbial communities from the University of Notre Dame, USA, for methane emissions studies - BRP12 BR (SPAdes)... | ecosystem: Environmental > Aquatic >...
TGACGCCTCCTTTAGGATTCCTTCGGTAAAGTAATTTTAATTTTAGTGCCCTGGCCCGGTGCGCTATTAACTGTAAAACTTCCGCCTAATGCTTCGCTGCGTTCCTGCATCGAGTGCAAGCCCAACCCGTCATGCTTTGCGCCCGTGTCAAAGCCGCGGCCATCATCTTTAACGATCAAAGTAACGATATTTGTCCCATATTCCAGGAATACGTCCACATGACTGGCAGAACTGTGACGGGCAACGTTTGCCAGGGCCTCCTGGGCGATCCGAAAAAGGGTTTCCCTGATCGCCAGCGTTAATTTATCGTATCCTTCAATGTTAATATTCAACGCAATCCCACTGCGATGGGACCATTCCAGCGCATGCTCTTTCAGGATCTCGGAAAAATCCTGCCCATCCAGGGACTGCGGCCGCAGTTCGTCGACCAGGTTGGTGAGCTCCTTGCGGACCGAATCAACCAGCGCATCGGCCTCCACCAGGTGTTTTTTTGCATCTCCTGGATCGCGATCAAATAAAGTAAGGGCAGTCCCCAACTCAAAGGAAGCTGCCAGGGCCTGCTGCTTGGCACTGTCGTGCAGGTCACGCGCCAATCGATTACGCTCTTCAGAGACTGCCATATCCTGCCGTCTGCGCAGCAGGCTCTGTAATTGTCTGGCCATATTGTTCAAGCGCTGGGCAAACTGGCTGATCTCGTCTCCAGTCTTGTCATCAATATAGCTTGAGAAATCACCTTCACTCCAAAGATCAGTGGCGGTGGATAAACGGTTGAACCGTGATGCCAGACCATGGGCAAAATAGGAACCAAAGATCGCTCCCACGAGCCCTGTACCCAGGAGAAAGATGATCAGGCTCCGGACGGCGAGGTTCAGGGTATACGCGGGGATGTCCTGCTCGGTTGGGATTGCATCGAAAATGATCACAACGATCCCCACAACCTGCTGCTCATATCCGCTTGCGCGGTTGAAAAGCGGAGCGGCAAATACAATCTTCTCATTTGGCACAAGTTCCGTGTACAAATTCCTTGGTTCTGTATCGCCAGCCTGCGCGGCGCGGAAGGGAGCCTCCAAGCCTGGCACCTGCTTGAGGTCGAACAAGCGCCCATTCGCAGGACCAAAAAGAGGGTCATTCGGGACGGAGGTCGCCAGCAGGATCCCATCCAGGCTGAAAATCGTCAATCGAATCGAAGCTTTGGTTGTCACCCAGAAATCGAGAGTGCCGATTCGAAATAAAGAGACTGAATTTATGTTTGATTGAGGGTCTTTCAGGTAAACATTGAGCAATTCCATATCCACGGGGGATTGGGAGAGGAGTTGGCATAAGGTGAAATAATTGCTCGACATGCGGCCAGTCATCCACGCATCGATCATTTGCTCGGGATCCATGGACTGAACAGGTATAAATATCTGGGTGAAAGCTATTCCTCCCAGGATCAAAGTGATGACCAGCAATGCGCCCACTGTCACCAGGGTGTAACTGAATGTCATTTTCCAGCGAAGTTGACGAAAGATTTTCATGTTTACCTGCCCGCGTTATCTTTTAAGATTACATTGCTTCAACGTTGATATACACTCTATCCAACTTAATGTCATACACAGAGTGCTTTAGCATCCAGCGACTCTTAAACGATAATCCTAGCATATCACAATCCGATACCCAGGAAACCTGTCTTGGGTAAGGTTTTATTACATTACTTGGGAAGGGTACCCATCAGGGGTAATCACGCGCCTGCTTCTCGGAGGTGGAATAACGCACGCCTGCACCGGGGATCATGCCCATAGCGCTCATCACCGGCTTTAGATAATGCTTGATGGTTGTCCTCACAATAAATTCTCATTCCCCCCTCTTTAATGTGGGATCCCCCTTTTGGCACAATAAAATCCGCTGTAGCAGCGGATTTTATTCTTATCAAACGGTAAAACCTTTCATAGCGACGGAAATGGTGACAGCGGTTATTCACCCAGATAGTCGTGTAGTTTGCTGCGGATGGACGGATGCCGCAGGCGGTTCAAGGCTTGGGCTTCGATCTGGCGGACGCGCTCGCGTGTCACGCCCACCTTGCGTCCAACTTCCTCCAGTGTGTAAGCCTGCCCATCCAACAAGCCATAACGCAGTTGTAGGATACGCACTTCACGCGGCGGCAAATCTTTTAGGACTTCGCGTAAATGCTCACGCAGCAGATTATATGTGGCAGCTTCATCGGGCGGAGTAATTTCGTCATCTTCAATGAAGTCGCCGAGCACCGAGTCTTCTTCATCACTGGTTGGCAATTCCAACGAAAGCGGCCGGCGCGCAATCCGGATGATGTTCTCGATTTTTTGGGGTGGCACTACCAGCGCTTCGGCCATCTCCTCGACGGTTGGTTCACGGCCCAGGCGCTGAGTCAACTGGTGCTGGGTGCGGAAGAGCTTGTTGATATGATCAGTCATATGAACCGGGACACGGATGGTACGTCCCTGGTCAGCAATCGCGCGTGTCACGGCCTGCCGGATCCACCAGGTGGCATAGGTGCTGAATTTATTACCACGCTGGTAGTCGAACTTCTTGGTGGAACGTATCAGGCCGATATTGCCTTCCTGGATCAGGTCAAGGAAGGGTACACCGCGTCCCATATATTTTTTGGCGACACTAATCACCAGGCGCGAGTTGGCTGTAATAAGGTGCTCACGCGCAGCCCAACCGTCTTCGATGGATTTACGCAATTCGAGCCGGCGGCGGGGGCCGACTTTGCCGCGCGCCATTTCTTCACGCGCCGTCCGCCCGTGCTCAATGCGCTGGGCGAGTTCGACTTCTTCTGTCGCTGTCAACAGAGCTACTTGGCTGACTTCTTTTAGATATAGTCCGATGCTGTCGGTGGGTTCAATGGCTGCGAGATAATCGTCCGGCGCAAGTTCAGGCTCGGGCTTGGCCTCATTTTCTTCCACAGTTACTATTTCATTGTCAAGAGGTACACTGGCAGGCGCGTCTTCAACGAAGGCAACTCCCGCGCTCAAGAGCGCCGAAAAAGCCTCTTCCAATTGCTCGATATCCTTTTCAGCTTCAGGGAAGAAGTGCAGGATATCGTCAATCGTGACGTATTTCTTCTGCCGCCCCAACCCGATCAATTGGGTGAAGGGTGAATATTCTTCGTTCACCTCAACCAGTAAACGGTTCTCCATTTTGTTTCCTGTTCAAATCAATTTTCATAAGAATACTCTTTCCGGTCATCTGAATGATCAGTTTGTCACAGTGCTTGAACCCCGGATTTGGCACGCCCAAGTCGGGAATCCCCTGTGGGGGTAATCACGATATCTCCCGAAATGCTTACGGTTGCTCCGTACCCTGAATTTGCATCTCGTTATTTTACCCCAATATTTTTCCCATTTCAGAGATTTCCAAAGAACACCCTTGCAAGGTATTAATCTTATCATATGATTCGATGATAAAAATTAGATTAAACAAGATATTCATAATTCAAATAGAAAGTTGATCCTTACCAAGTGCGAATTCATTTCGTGCAAGATCCGCTCCGCTTGTATAGCACAAAAAATCCACTGCGACAGCGGATTTTTTCTTACGCCACGATTCAGATTGGCTCAAATCTCTATCTTCTCACGCAACTTCCCGATAAAGCCCTGCGAGAGTACCCCGGCGTGGCTGGCTTTGTGCAGCAACTCGAACAACTGCTCTTCCGAAAGGACCAGCGGACCGGCCTGGCTTTCGCCCTTACGCTCGGCCATTATTCGAATGTCTGCCTGCCCATCCGGCCGGGTGTCCAGCTTTTCGATCCTGGCCGCGTGTCCATCCTTGTCAATGGAAACGGCAGCGACAATTTTCCTCGGGACGTTGTTCTTCATGGCGGCCTACCTTACCTGGGTGGAAGGTACCAAGTATATCACCGTCGGTCGCCGGTCATTCCACGTAAACCGAGTCAACGATCCCCACAATGACGGAGATCACGCATGCATCCGGATTGTTGAGCACCTGGCGCGCCCCGTTGCCTTCCCGGTTGACCAGCACGGTGTCCCCGATGCCGGCGTGGGTGTTATCCAGGGCGATGAAGTCCTGGTCAGGGCTTTCGTCCTCCAAGCCCAAGGGCTGCACCACCAGCAGCCTGCGGTTTTTATAATCCCGGTGGCTGATGGTGGTCACTACGGTTCCAATGACTTTTCCCAGGATCATCTCAGGCTCTCATGTGAAAGCATTCCAGCCGCGCTTCATGGTGAAGTCAAACTCGCCGTCCGGGTGTACATCCAGCTCGTCTACCACTCCCACCAACGCCAAATCGATCGGCACGAACTTGACCTCCGGCATGGCCAGGGCAGCCTCGCGCGAGCGCACCATCACGCACAGGTCGCCCGGGCCGGCATCCACCACGTCCGCCGCCACCTGTAGCCCGCCAACCGGCTCGAGCTTCTTGTTCAGCGGCTGGACAACCATGAGCTTCAGCCCCTGCGTCCCGGGATACTTGAGCGTGCAGACCGCAGTTCCCTTGACCCTGCCAAACAGCATTACCTAGCTCCTGTGCTCTTGAGCACCCGCTGGATGATGACATCCAGCAAAGCCGGGTCGACCTGGCTGCCGAGTTGTGCCAGCACCGCCGCACGGATGCGCGCCGTCAGGTCTGCTTCCGCCGGCGCATGCACGGCCGGCGCCGCTTCGGGTTGGCGTACCTCGGAAAGGTAGGGTCGCACCGGGGCAGCCGGCGGCTCGAGCGGGCGATCCTTGATTAACTGCATCCCCAAGCGATTGGCCTTCTCATAGGCCAGCTCGGTCAGGACGACATTGTCAGTCACCTGCAGGGACATGATGCCGCGCTTGAACATGTCCTCGATATCGCGTTCCGTGTAGAACTCTTTCGGCATCCTATACTCCTTTCCGGCGGATTTTTTAGTCGTAGATATAGAGCAGTCATTCACCGCAGAGAGCGCTAAGTTCGCAGAGACTTTTATTTCTTCTTCGCGGTCTTTGCGTGCTCTGCGGTAGAAAAGGAACTCCCACTCAAGCGCCCGGCCGGCCTTGCAAATTTTCCAGGGCCTGGACTGCCGCGTTCCTGGCCGTCAGGATTTCCGCTTCCGAACCAGATAACCACATGCGCCCGAAACGCCCGACCGAGGAGACGTGGATCAACTTGATACTGGCGGTCTTCTCGGCCTCGTTGCAGGCGATGTTTATGTAGGCAGCCGGGGCGCACTCCAGCACCAGCATGGTCTCACCCGCCACCAGCATCGAGCCGCGCCGGAAACGGTTGAGCAGCTGGGCCTGGTACGGGTCAACGCGGGTGATGACCTGGATGGAGACCACCTGCGGCTTGATCCGGTCGGCCACGCTCAATCCCAGGCGTTTCAGGACCACGTTCCCGGCTTCGATGACGGCGGCCTGGTTGGGGGAATGGACCTCGAACATGCCGAACTCGCGTTCGACGATCTGCGCACCCGGGCGGGCTTCGGTGGCCTTTACGGCAATGTCGACCACCCGGAACACTTCGTTGCCAGGCGCCATCTCGACGTAAAGAGCCGCCATGCCTTCTATCGGCAGGTCACCCTGGGTGACTGTCCCGACGAAGGATGCAAACTGGGGCTGCATGCGATCCAGGTAGCAATAGCAGCGCAGGGAAAATGTATCATCCATGTGTATATCTCCTTCCTCCCGGGCCAGGATTTTCAAACACAAAGGGCACTAAGAATCACAAAGGATTACAGAGCTATTTGACTCTTGTTTGAGTCCCTTTATGCTTAAATTCTCTTTAACCCTGGCTTGGCCGGGTTATGGGGTCTGGCGGTGGCGTGGATTCGCATCACCACTCAAGCCCAGCGGGGCTATTTGGATTTCGTTTCGGCAGTGTGCCCGCCGATGCTGCCCTTGCTCGACTTGGGCAGGATCATTTCCACGTCCGTGTGGGGGCGAGGAATGACATGCACCGAGACCAGCTCGCCAACGCGCTTGGCCGCGGCAGCACCTGCATCGGTGGCCGCCTTGACGGCGCCCACATCACCGCGCACCATCACAGTCACATACCCGCCGCCGACGTACTCGGAGCCGAGCAGGACCACATTGGCGGCCTTGACCATCGCATCGGCGGCTTCCACTGCGCCGACCAGGCCTTTTGTCTCGACCATGCCGAGAGCAATTAAAGAAGTATCCAGAGCCATTTTGTTCCTTCCTTTCTGAGTTTGTTTTTAAACACAAAGGACACGAGGTACACGATGGAAGAATCGATCCTTTTTTTCCACTTTGTGCCCGTAGTGTCCGTTGTGGTTAATTGATTTTTCAGTACTCATCATTTGCTTCCCAAAATTTCATTAACAACCTGGCGGACCAGACGCTCGATCTCTGCAGGCGCAGGGCCGGCCTGGCTTTCGCCGCGCGAAAAGGCCTCCACCGGCGGTGGAACGGTCTCGTAGGCCAGGCGCTTGATGTTGATCAGGTGATAGGCTGTTACGTTATCGCCGGTAATGGCGCCGCCCAGCCCGCCCGGGCCGAGCGTCAGAGAGGGCATCACACCGGCAGTCAAGCCGATCGCGCCTAGCGTGCCCATCGTGTTGACCAGGATACGGAAGACCGGTTTCTCCAGTCCGAAGGCCATGATGACCTTCTCATCGTTGGCGTAAATGATCTGCGTATGGCCCATTCCGCCGGCCTGGATGACTGCAATGGACGTCTCGCAGCCCTGCTCCCAGCCATCTGCCACGTACCAGCCCAGCACGGTGGTCATCTTCTCATGGGAGAGCGGCTCCTCCCGTCCAACCTTGGTGAGCGGGGTCACCAGGATGCGCGTCCCGGCCGGGAGGCTGAAACCGGCCATGGCGGCCACATATTCGGCTGACTTTCCGACCACGGCCGTGTTGGGACTGCCATTCGGATTAAAGACCGTTCTGCGTAATGCTTCGGTCTGCTGCGGGTTGGTGAAGTAGGCACCTTCCGCCTGCATGAGCTCGGCCAGCCGGTTCGCGATCGGTTGGTCCGTGATGACAGCCTGCTCGGTGGCGCAAATGGTGGAGTAATCGAAAGCCTTTGAAGCAACGATATAGCGGGCGGCCTTCTCCAGGTCGGCGGACCGGTCAACATAAACCGGCACATTACCTGGGCCAACGCCGTAAGCCGGCTTGCCGGTCGAGTGCGCCGCCCGCACCATGGGTGTACCGCCGGTCGCAAGGATGATGGCAGTCTGGGCATGCGTCATCAGTTCCTGCGTGCCAGGCAGCGAGACCTGTTGGAGGCAGCTGATCAGACCTGGCGGGGCGCCGGCATTTTCAGCCGCCTGTGCCATGGTATGTGCGGCCTCGTAGATACAGCGTGTTGCGGCAGGATGCGGCGAAAAGACGATGGCATTGCGGGCCTTGATCGATATAAGAGCCTTGAAGAAGGTTGTCGAGGTTGGGTTGGTGGATGGAACCAGCGCGGCCACCACGCCCATCGGCCAGGCGATCTCGTACAGACGACGGGCGGCATCCTGCCGGATCACGCCGACCGTTTTAAGGTCCCGGATGGATTCCCAGACCGTGCGGGCGCCGAACTCGTTTTTGAGTTTCTTATGAAGGGCAACACCGTAACCGGTCTCTTCCTGTGCCATACGCCCCAAGCGCTCGGAAGCCTGGAAGCCGGACTCGGCCATGGCCGCACAGACACGGTCCACTTGCTCCTGCGAAGCCCGGCTCCAAGTCTGCCAGGCCGCATGCGCCGCAGCCACCCGGTCACGTGCCTCTTGTATGGATGCGAGGTCCTTGTCCATCGTATCAATCCTTTGCAAAATGCTCATGACTTGCGGAATACGACTTTACCTTCCACTTCCAGCGAATCGATGACGGCCATGATGACAGCGTCCACCGGCGTATCCTTCGTGATGGTCGTTTGCCGGGCGGATGAGCCGGCGGCGGTCAATACCAGGTCCCCGATGCCGGCGTCAACCGTATCCACGGCCACATAGGGCTTGCCGGCTGGGCTGCCAGTCTCATCAGTCTGGCGCAGGATGAGCAGCTTGCGTCCAGTTAATTTTTCATCCTTGACCGTCGAGACGGTCGTTCCGATCACTCTGGCGATCAGCATGGTCTTTCTCCTGACCAAAAAAGAATTTAACACGAAGGCCACAAAGGGAAACAACGGAAAAGATCTGTAACTTCGTGATCCTTGGTGTCCTTTGTGTTTAGTAGTTTTTTCCTGCCGGGACAGGGGCAGCAGCCGGGGCGGTTGCCTGGCTGGGACCCTGGATGATCTTCACCCCGGCACTGGCGCCAATGCGGGTGGCTCCGGCTTTGAGCATATTTTCGGCATCTTCATACGTGCGAACGCCGCCGGCGGCTTTTACGCCCATCTCCGGACCGACCGCCTTGCGCATCAGCGCCACGTCGTGCACCGTTGCGCCGCCGCTGGCAAAGCCGGTGGATGTTTTCACGAAGTCTGCCCCAGCTTCTTTTGAAAGCAGGCAGGCGATGGTTTTTTCTTCATCTGTCAGGAGAGCTGCCTCAATGATGACCTTGACAATGGCGCCTGCGGCATGCGCGGTGGTCACCACGCCGCGGATGTCTTTTGCCACCAGTTCTAGGTCACGTGCTTTCAGGGCGCCGATGTTGATGACCATGTCGATCTCGCTTGCGCCCTGCTGGATGGCAGTCTGTGTCTCGAAGGCTTTTACTTCCGGGGCGGTCGCCCCGAGCGGGAAGCCGATCACCGTGCAGACCTTCACCGGCGACCCCTTGAGCAACTGGGCGCACAGTTCCACCCAGGTGGGGTTGACACATACCGATGCAAATCCGTACTTGCGCGCTTCGTAGCACAATTGGGCGATCTGGTCCTGGGTGGCATCCGGTTTGAGCAGGGTGTGGTCAATCGTCTTAGCCAGGTCAATATTCCCGGGGATCACGCCCAGCGTGGAGGAAATCCGCTCAGCGCCGGCGCTTACAACGTTGCCGGTCCGGTCGAAGCAGGTGCGCACGCACAGCTTATCGGTGCAGTTGAATTTGCACTGCCCACCCTGCAGGATGACATCCTTTTCCTTCTGCTCCAACATGGCGACCAGCACCTCATGGGTGATGATCTCCACCAGGCTTTCAACCATTTTTGGATCTGTTTTCAAGTCTGTCAGCATAGCATGCCTCTATTTCAGGTATTGCTTTTCTACTGCCGTGATCTTTTCAATGCGCGCAATGTGACGTCCGCCGCCGAATTCTGTCGTCAGCCAGACCTTGACAATCTGTTTAGCGAGATTGACCCCGATCAATCCCGCCCCGAGTGTCAGTACATTAGTGTCGTTATGCTCGCGGCTGTTCATGGCGGACGAATAATCATAGGCCATGCCTGCCCGCACACCTGGAACCTTGTTGGCGACAATGCAACTGCCAATGCCGGCGCCGTCGATCATGATGCCCCGCCACGCCTTACCGATACTGACCAGGCGGGCCACTTCATGTGCAAAATCGGGATAGTCCACTGAACCCTTGTTGTAAGCTCCCACGTCCCTGACATCGAAACCCAGCTCGTTCAAGCTGGACTTGAGGATTTCCTTCAACTCAAAGCCGCCGTGATCGGATCCGATCGCGACCACCATTTTCCCCTGTGCTTGCGGTGACTCATTCGGCGTTGTCTCAATTGGGATGGGAGGAACAACCGGCACGGCATGAGCTGGTGTCTGCCCGGTGACCTGCTTCAGCACGCGCTGTACCATTTGATGGATTTCCGTGTCATTGATTTTATTCATGCCGGATCTCATCAGCCGCAAATAACTGGTAGTGACCACATTACCACTATGCTATCATAATAGCACGGGAATATACAAAAGTCAAGTAGCTATTTCCCCTATCTAAAATATCGGTGGTTAATGCATTTGGGATACTGGTAGGATGAGCGGCTTTATTCAAAGAATTTAAAAGGGAGACTGCCAAGATGCGACAGTCTCCCTATAAGTTTTAGATCGGTATATCAGCGCCTGATCATTGGCAGGAATATGTAGAAATTTTTGTTGATGGTATACGTTTCCCCGCCGGTATATGGCAGGCCAGCCAGTAAATTCCCGACCAAGTCAC
>Ga0209253_10006641_pt1 | contig 9998 bp, 7 predicted proteins | sample FrelakmetBRP12BR_FD_187145 | JGI IMG/M metagenome (GOLD analysis project Ga0209253, IMG submission 187145) | Freshwater lake sediment microbial communities from the University of Notre Dame, USA, for methane emissions studies - BRP12 BR (SPAdes)... | ecosystem: Environmental > Aquatic >...
CCGTGCGCGGGCCGTCGTATCTGTCGGTGCACCTGCGCTTCGGCACGGTTTCGATCCGCGAACTGGCGCGCTTCGCTCACGAACGCGCTGCCCAGTCCGCCGGCGCGGCGACCTGGCTCGCGGAACTCATCTGGCGCGATTTCTATCAGCAGGTCCTGCATCACCACCCGCAGGTGGTCACAGAGAGTTTCAAGCCCGAGTACGACCGCATCCGCTGGGACGACGCGCCGGAACTGTTCGCCGCCTGGTGCGAGGGCCGCACCGGGTATCCGCTGGTCGATGCGGCCATGGCGCAGATCAATCGCACCGGCTACATGCACAACCGGTTGCGCATGGTCACGGCGAGTTTCCTCACCAAGGACCTCGGCATCGACTGGCGAGCCGGCGAACGGTACTTCGCGCGCCGGCTGATCGATTTCGACCTGGCTGCCAACAACGGCGGCTGGCAGTGGGCGGCATCGAGCGGCTGCGACGCGCAACCGTACTTCCGCATCTTCAACCCGGTGGCGCAGAGCGAGAAGTTCGACCCCGACGGAAAGTTCATCCGGCGCTACCTGCCGCAGCTGGCGGATCTTTCGGCCAGAGAGATCCACGCGCCCTGGCTGCTGTCGCCGCAGCGACAGCAGCAGGCGGGCTGCGTGATCGGCACCGACTACCCGCCGCCGATCGTCGAGCACGCGGCGGCGCGGGCGAAGACGCTGGCTCGCTACGCCGTGGTCAGGCCGCGCTGAACACAGGCGCTCACCGCCCAGGCGGCGCCGCGCTGGCGGCGGCGCGCGTGGCAAAGGCGAAGGCCAGGGCGCCCACCGCGGCAACTGCTATGAGCACCACCGTCGCACTCTCGTAGCCGCCAAGCGCCGACCACAGCAGGGCGGCGAAGATGGGGCCGACCGAGCGTGCCACCAGCCCCGGCGTGGCCAGCGCGCCGGCGATCGCGCCGTAGTTGTCACGGCCGTACATCTCCACCGGCAACGCGCCGCGGACGATGGTCATCACGCCATTGCCGGCACCGAACAGCAGGGCAAAGAGGATCAATCCGAGCATGCTCGCATCCGCCCACAGCAGCACGATCAGCGAAACCGGCAGCGCGGCGGTGGCAATGCGACCCACCTGCCCCACGTGCAACCAGCGGCTGGCGCCGAATTCGACGATGCGGCCCGCGACCTGCATCGGTCCGATCAGCGCGCCGATGCCTGCAGCCGCCGTCGGCGTCAGTCCGCGCGCAAGCAGCATGGCGATCATGTGCGCGGCAATGGCCGAAACCACCACGTAGTGGGCGAGGAAGGCCAGCGTCAGCGCCCGGAACCGGCGGTCGGTCCAGAGTCGAACGGTCGTGCCGCCCGCTGTTGCCTGCGCCGCGGGTGATGTGGGACCGCCTGAACGCGGCAACACGCGCATGTGCAGCGGCACGCAGACAAGCAGGTTGATCGCCGCCAGCCCGAGCGCCGCCCCGCGCCAGCCGTAGTGCTCGACGAGCAGCGTGGTCAGCGGCCAGAACACCGTGCTGGCGAAACCGCCGAACAGCGTCAGCACCGTCAGCGCGCGCCGGTAGCTGGCGCGAAAGACCTGTGCGATCACCACGAACGCCGGCTCGTACAGCGTGGCCGCCATCGCCACGCCGAGGCCGGCCCAGATCGCATAAAGCGCCGCCACCGACTGCACCTGTGACAGCAGCCCCAGCAGCAGCACCGCGCCGACGGAGCCCAGCGTCATGACTCGGCGCCCGCCCATCCGATCGATGGTCCTGCCGATCGATGTCGCACAAACACCGGAGACGAGGAGCGCCACTGAGAATGCGCCCGCGATCTCGCTCTTGCCGGCGCCGAGGTCGCGCTGCAGCGGCTCGAGCAGGACGGCAAAGGCGTAGTAGATGGAACCCCAGGAAACGATCTGCGTGATGCCCAGGGCAACGAGCAGCTGCCAGCCCCGTTCGTCACTCGACGGCGATTCGGCGGCAGGCATGATCGACGCGGGCGTTCAGGACCTGCGGTGGGTCAGACAGCGAAGGCGACGCGATGCGCGCGAGCCAGGCTTGAGCGCGCCGGCCTCTTCGCCCACACATCGTTGCACGCAGCAGAACAGCGCCCCAATCGCACCGTCAGCCAGAGGCATGCGGGCGGAAGCGCAACCGGGGCCAAGCCGAAGCTGTCGCACGAGAGGCAGTTTCCGGCGGGAGAGCGGGTGTGGGACGGATCTGTGCTTGGCGCCCTCCGTCGCGGCGATGGATTCTAGGCGCTCCTCGTTCGGGTGCCCGCCGACGGCTTGCGAGCATGAACGCATGGCGCGGCACATGGCCGGGACAGGAAGGTTTGCCGGCCAGGCTGATCCGGAGCAGATGCCGGCCAGCCGGTCAGGCGGCGCCGATCGCGCCGGTATCCGGGGACTTGTATCCGACCACGAGCATCGGCCCAGTGGCCGGTGCCGCCATCCTGAAACGCGGGCCGAGCGCGACCGCGATCAGCCGCTGGCGCAGTGCCTTGCTCTTGATGCCCCCAGTCTGCCGCCGCCGCGGGACAAGCCCGCGGCGGTCTAAACGACTGTGCCTGGTTCTACTCGCCGATGTTCTTGGCACCCGACCATCTGTACAGGTATGGGTTGCCCTTCTCGTCGAGCGGGCGCCTATCGGCTTCGCTGACCACCGACATCTCGAAGTCGAGGACGGCATCGCCAATGAAGCGGATCGCCTCGGTGCGTCCCTTGAAGCCCTTCGAACTGAGCACCAGCTTGCCGTCCTTGCCGTAGCCCTTGTATGAGGTAAACCACGTCTGCAGGATGGAGGTGACCCCGGGGAACTGAGCGTCGAGGTCGGCGATGCTGCGCACCTTCGCGAAAGGCGTGTCCTCCAACACGACGAGCGCCTTGGTGTCGGTCTCGCCACCGTCGACGAGATCGAGCAGGCCGATGACCCGGCCACGGACCACCGAACCGCGCGGCACGGCCGGACCGAGCGCGAGGACGTCGACGCTGTCGCCGTCGCCGCCCTTGGACTTGAGCAGTATCGAGCGCGGAATCGCACCGTAGTTGACCGGGTAGCCGAGGTACTGAACGAAGCGTGGCATGCCGTTCTTCTGCTCGAGCTCGAGCATGCCGTTGCGCTTGTTGGTCTCGTACTTCGCCGTGGTGCCGGCGGGAATCTCGATCACCACGTTGACGGTGCCGTCGGCGTTGATCGGGTCGTACCCCGACCAGTAGCTCTTCTCACCCTTGAGAATGGAGACATAGGGCGCGGCCAGATCCTGCGCCAGCGAGACCGAGGGTGGCGCCCCGCCGATCAGGAGCACGGCGCAGGTGAGCACGGAAGCGACGAATGTGCGTTTCATGTTGTGTTCCTCTTCGATGTCGTGGGTCGCGTCAGGACGGATCGTCGTTCTGCGCCGCCTTGGCCTTCTTCGTCTTGGCGGTCGTGGTCTCCGCCGGCTTGGCGGCCGCCTCGACCGGCTTCGCGGCGGGCGCGGCCTCTACCCTCATGGTGGGCTCGGCCTTCGGCGCCGCGGCGGTCACCGGCGCGGCCTTGGACGGTTTCTCGGCGGCGACCTGCGACGGGCCGCCGCCCATGACCTCGATGTACGGGCGGGCCTTGGTCTTCGGGTCGTCGTAGCCGATCCGCGGGTCCTTCAGCAGCGCCTCGCGCTTGTCCTGCGGCGCGTACTCGAGCAGGTAGAACACCGGCCCCCAGCTCGTGGCGCCGGAATCGACCACCTCGCGGATCAGCTTCGCGGCCTCGACGAGTTGCTCCGGCGTGCGGTCGCTGTTGTGCTTCGTGTAGCGGCCCGACTTGTTGTTGATCACGAAGGCCTTGATGTCCTTGTCGTACAGGATCTCGCCGCTGATGCGGCCGGGCGCGCCGGCCAGGGCCGAGACGTGGCCGTAGTTCTCGCGCGTGCCGGGCTTGCGCTGCGACTGGTCCTCGGGGCGGAAAAAGCCCTTCTCGTAGGTGCGGCCGAGCGGGTGCGCCGCCTCCTGGATGATGGCCACGCGGCCTTCGGCGTCGATCACCCAGTTATAGGGCGCACCCTTGACATCGATCACCGCGGGGAACTCCTGGGTGGCGACCTGCAGGTAGGGGTTGATCAGGACCTTGCCGTTCCTGTCGGCTTCGTAGTGCTTGATGTAGGCCGGCTGCGAAGCCACGCCGTACTTGGCATCGAGCGGGCCGACCGGGGGCGCGCCAAACGCCGGCAATGCCGAGGCCAGCAACAAGGCCGCAATCAGACGGTGGACGGGGAATTTCATAGTCAGATACCTCCATGAATCGGCAACGCCAGCGGGCATCCACCCCAAGAATCCAGGCAGGGCTCGGTACCCATGGCGCGCCACGTTTGAGCGGATAGCGGACCGCTGAGACTCCGTAGTACGAATTCGTGTGCGCGCGGCTTTCAGAGCGGACGGTTCATCAGGAACCGCACCTTCGAACCGCCCCACTTCTCGCCGCCGGCCGGCTGCAGGCGATAGAGGTGGTCGCCGAAGACGGCGTCCATGAAGCGCTCGCCCACCGCGTGCGCCTCACCGACCGCGTAGAAGTCGACGTCACCGTAAGCAAACGAAAAGTCGTACAGATACGGCGCGCCGCCCTTGCTCTTGGACCAGGCTTCCATCGAGACGCCGCAGGGACCGACCTCCGGCAGGACCACCGCGCCCGGCTTGACCCGGTAGGAATACGCCGTGGAGCCGACCAGCTTGGTGCCGGCCGGCAGTCCGAGAGCGAGCAGTTCGGGCACGAACTTGCCGAAATCGCCCACCGTGCGCGAACCCAGCGCCGTGGCGGGAACGTTGAAGGACGAGCCCTTCTCGACGTACTGGCCGAGCTTGCCGCCGGGCATGAAGCCGACACCGTCTTCCGCCTCGGTCTTGAACTTCTCCACGCCGACCACCTTGAGCGGACGGGCAAGCACGGCTGCCGTGTCGCGGTTGATGCTCTTGATCGTCACGCTGACGTTGGACTCAGGCTGCTCGCCGCTGTAGCGGGTGCTGATGCGCACCAGGTAGCCGGCCTTCCACAGGGCCTGATCGGGCGTGTCGAAATACTCCTTGGTGGAAAACTCGATCCTGAACTGGTCCTTTTCCTTCTGCGTCACCTTGAAGCCACGCAACTCGGCCGCGCGAAGCACCTGCTGCCAGATGTCGGCAAAGGCCTCGTCGAGCTTGGGCCGCGTTTGTGCCGGATCGATGAGGAACTTGTACTCGCGCCCCTCGACCTGCTCGAGCGCCGGCGCGGGATAGGCCTTGACCATGGCCTGGTACAGCGGAACCGGCTCGGCGGCGACGACCGGCCCGGTGGCCGCTACGGCCGCCAGCAGCGCGGCGACAAGAGATCTTCCAACCTTGTTTCGGAACATGACTGCACTCCTTTCTTCGTTCAAGTCGCTTCCCTTTCTCGGCGCCGTCCGCAGGTGCCGGCGCGCCGCTATTCCTGCAACATGGCCAGCTTTGCCTCAGTGCGCCGCAGCCGCGAGGCGACGACGCGGGCCATCGCCATCGCCAGGTTGAAGGCAAGCTTCTTGTGCACCTTGGCGATCTCGTCGAAGCGTTCGCGGCTGAGCACGTAGACCTCGGTGTCGGTCACCGCGACCGCGGCGTTGGGGCGGGGCTTGCCGTCGAGGAAGCCGAGGCCGCCGAAGAAGTCACCGCGGCCGAAGGTGGCCATCGGCCGTTCAAGGTCCTGGTCGCGAACCGCAATCAGGCGCACCGTGCCGCGCCGCACCCAGAACAATTCGTCGCCGGGGGTGCCCCGCGCGTAGATCACGGCGCCGGCGGCGTAGCGGCGGACTTCCATCGCCGCCTCGAGGTCGCGCAGGGTGTCGTCCTTGTAGCCGGCGAACAGTTCCATCTCGTGCAGCGCCATCGGCGTCTCGTCGCCGATGGCGTTCTCGGCCTCGCCAAGCAGGCGGTCCTCGACCCAGGCGATGGCGGTGTCGAGGTCGGGAAACACGCGCACGGTCTTGCTTTGCGGACGCATCAGTCCGCTGTTGCTCAGGAGCTCGCGGATGTTGCCGCCCTGCTGGTCGTCGCGCACGCCACAGAGCACGAGCTTGGCGCCGCGCTCCTTGATGGTGTCGCGGATCTGCTTGAACAGGTGCGCGGCGGTGACGTCGATCGAGCGCACCCGGCGCAGATCGATGATCACGTAGTCGCGTGTACCGATCTCATGCTCGAGATCGGTGTAGAGCTGGTACGTATTGCCGAAGAAGAGGCTGCCCTGCAGGCCGAACACCACCGCCTGGTCGCCCTTCTCGTTGAGCAGGTCGAGTTCCCACGGCGGCCGGTGCCAGCTCGACGAGGTCTGCCCAAGCGCGAGCTTGTGCCGCACAACGACGCCGCCGCTCTGCTCGCGCACGAACAGAACCATCGCCAGGCCGACACCCACCGCCGAGGCAGCGATCAGGCCCACCGTAAGCGCCACCACGACCACCGCGGCGACGACGCCGAAGTCGAGCAGGGTCTCGCGCGCGCGCAGAAACTGCAGTGGCTCGCGGTCGATCATGCGCACCCCGATCACCACCAGGATGCCGGCAAGCGTGGCCACCGGCACCCAGGCAACGAAGGCGGTGGCGAGCAAGGCTGCAACGAGCGAGAACAAGCCGGCAAACACGCCCGCCGCGCGCGAGCTCGAGCCGCTGTTCAGCCCGACCAGCGTGGCGCCCATCTGCCCGGCCCCGGAGATGCCGCCGAGCGCATTGGCCGACATGTTGGCCACGCCCTGGGCAATGAGTTCGCGGTTGGAGTCGTGCCGGCTGCGGGTGAGCTGGTCCAGCACGACGCAGGTCTTGAGCGTGTCGATCGACAGCAGCACGCCCAAGGTAAGGGCCGCCACCAGCACGTTGACTAACCGGGTCACGCCGACGTCGGCCAGCTCCAGCCAGCGCCGTCCCAGCGCACCGAGGTAACCGTCGCCGGAGACGGCGAGCGCGCCGATGACCAGCGGGTTGCCGTCGAGGTGACGCAGGCGGGGATCTTCGAGCGCGAGCAGCCAGTAGGCCAGTACTCCCGCGACGATGCCCAGGATGATGCCGGGAACCCGGGCCACGAAGCGCGGCGCCGTGATGGTGACCGCCACCGTGGCCGCGCCGATCAGCAGCGAGCGGACATCCCACGACTGCGGCGCAAGCAGCGCCTGCCACCACTGCGCACCTGCCGGCGTGCCCAGCAGGTTCACGACCTGGCTGCCGATGATGATCAGGCCCACGCCGGTGAGGTAGCCACTGACCACCGGAAACGGGATGTACTTGATGAGCCCGCCGACGCCGACCATGCCCAGCGCCAACTGGATTGCGCCGGCGAGCAGGCCAACCAGGATGATGAGCATGAAGGCCAGCTCGGGGGCGCCACCGGCCCGGACGGTTTCGAGCGCAAAGGCCGAGAGCACCGCGGCAGCCGGCGCGCAGGGCGCGCTGATCAGGCGGTCGGTGCCTCCCAGCAAGGCAGCAACAAGTCCAATGACGACGACGCCGACGATGCCGGCCAGTGCGCCGAAAGGCACGTAGGCCGGGCCTATGCCCGCGTACACGGTGACGCCGAAGGCGATCGCCGCCGGAAAGGCCACCAGCATTGCCGCCAGCCCGCCCCACAGGTCGCCGCTCGAGGCGCCGAACTGGTTCAGCCACTTCGTGCCAGCTTCGAACGACGCCGGGCTGGTCGCGGTAGGGCAGGTATTGCGGGGTGGCGAGGACATTGCGGGTGTTGCCAGTAGCGGCGGCGGCCGGGAGGTCCGTCTCCGACGCGTCGCCGCATTGCGCGAAGCGCTCAGCTCATGCCGACGACCTTCTTGGCGGCGCGCAGGTAGTTGGTGTTGGGCATCTGGGCCAGGCCCAGGCCTTCGGTCACCTGACGCATGCCTTCATAGTTCTCGCTCTCGACGCAGGCCGACTCGACCATCGCGCCGTTGAACCAGACCTGGGCGTACTCGCAGATGACTCCGTCGATGGTGAAGCCGTAGCGCATCTTCTCCACGGTCACCGGGCACAGATCGGGGTGGCGGCGCGCGATCTCGATGAACTCGTCGATCGTGTAGGTCTCGGCCTGCAGCGCGATCTCGACCAACAGGTGCGACAGGATCGTCGCCAGGTCCTCGCGCTTGACCGGGAACTGGAACTTGCCGCGTGGCTGGAAGATCTCGAAGCCCTCGGCGGTCTCGCCCACCTTGGTCTTGATGTCGAGCAGGCCGTCGCGCACCTTGACGTTGGCTTCGTTGGTCCGGCTCGACAGGAAATAGGTCTCCAGGGGCATCTTGCGCGCCTGGAAGAGCACGGTCTTGCCGTTCCACATGCGCGCCTTGACGCCTTCGATCAGATTCTGTCCAAAGACGCGGAATTCCGCGCGCGGCACGATCCTCGCGGCCTCCTCGGCGGAAGTGGCCACGTTCCTGGCAAACACGTCGTTCATTGCAGAGACTCCTTGCGGGGATGCCTGGCGGCGGATTGCTGGATCCGCGACGCTCTAGGGATTGGGTTTGGCAACCAGGTCGCGAAAACCAACGAGGTAGGCAAGCGCCAGCCCCAGGCCGACGATCAGCCAGCTCAGCGCGCGATGATCGGCAACCACCTCGAGCGACATCGAGGCGCGGTCACCCTGCTTGACATCACCGAGTTGCAGGACCGCGCCCTGGCGGCCGTCGGTGCCATTGAGCGCGACGCGCGGTTCGATTTCGGTGCGCCTGGTCCTGGGCGACTGTTCCCGCACCACATGCACGCGGATCCCTTCGGGCAGCGTCACCTTGAGCCGATAACTGCCGATCGCGATCGGCTGGGTATTGACGAAGGAATGGTCGAGCAGCCGGCTGTCTGCCGGCAGGGTCTTCTTGCCGCGGGCCCGCTCCCTGGGCGCCGCGATGACCTCCTTGACCGGGAAGCTGACGGCCACGGGAACCGCCTTCTCGACGCCTTCGGGCAGGACCAGTTCGAGGTGCGGGCTCTCGCCGACGGTGACCGTCCTGACCTGTGTTCCCAGCGGAGCGCTTTCGACCTTGACCGCGCCCGCCGGCTTGAGGCTCGCCGCGAGCGGAATCAGCACCGCGCCGGCGCTGGCGTCGTCGAGTTGCAGTTGCAGGCGAGCCTGGCTCTGCCCTGCCGCGGCCACGTCAATGTGGACGACGTAGGACGGTATCCCGGTCGCCAGGGCGCTGCCGATTGCGCCCATCAGGACCGTGGAGGCCAGCAGGCGCTTCATTGCGCAACGGCCCAGAACGCGGGGGTCAGGCCGATCCAGTGGAACCAGGTCGCGGCGGAAACCACCAGCAGGATGACGCCGAGGGTGCAGGTCACCAGCCCGTACTTCAGGTTGTCGATCACCGAATACTGGTTGGTCGAGAAGAGGATGACGTTCGGCTTGCCGCTGATCGGCAGGCCCACCACCCAGTCGATGCACAGTGCCGCCGGCAGCGCGAAGGCGAGCGGATTCCAGCCGAGCGCCTTGGCCAGGGTGATGATGATCGGCATCAGGATCAGCGTGCGCACCGTCTTCGAGGTTGTCAGCAGGTGGCTGTACATCATCACGGCGATCACCACCGTGTATGAGATCCCGAAGGGAACGCCGCGCAGGTCGATGCCTTCGAACAGGTGCCGCACGGCCCATTCGGCCGCGCCGGTGTCATCGAGTGCCAGGCCCCCTGCGTACGCGCCGGCGCTGAAGATCAGCAGATGCCAGGGGATCTCGGCTTCCGACCATTGCAGGACGCCATAGCGGGGAAACAGGACGAGCACGGCACCGATCAGGGCGGCAAACGCCGCGCCGACCTCCACGCCGAACCAGTTCATGTGGAAGATGTCGGTCATCCACAGGAACAGAACCAGGCCGAAGATGGCCAGCGCCTTCTTTTCCTCGGCGCGCAGCGGCCCGAGTTCGGCGTGCTGCTTGCGCACGACGTCGAGCCCGCCCTCGAGTTGGGGTAACTGTTCATCCTTGGCAATGGGCAGCAGCCATTTCCGACCGATCACCCACATCATCAGCATCGTGATGACGGCGATCGGCGTGCCCAGGCGAGCCCAGTCCACGTAATAGACGCG
>Ga0209253_10006642_pt1 | contig 9997 bp, 14 predicted proteins | sample FrelakmetBRP12BR_FD_187145 | JGI IMG/M metagenome (GOLD analysis project Ga0209253, IMG submission 187145) | Freshwater lake sediment microbial communities from the University of Notre Dame, USA, for methane emissions studies - BRP12 BR (SPAdes)... | ecosystem: Environmental > Aquatic >...
GGGGATGTTGCACCGCATCGCCGCCATGAGCATCCCGGGGACGATCTTGTCGCAGTTGGGGATGCAGATCATCCCGTCGAAGCAGTGGGCCTTGAGCATGGTCTCCACGGAGTCGGCGATGATCTCCCGCGAAGGCAGGGAGTAGAGCATCCCGCCGTGCCCCATGGCGATCCCGTCGTCCACCCCGATCGTGTTGAACTCGAAGGGGACGCCGCCCGCCTCGCGGACGCACTTCCTCACGTACTCCCCCACCCGGTTCAGGTGGACGTGGCCGGGGATGATCTGGACGAAGGAGTTGCAGACGGCGATGAACGGCTTCCCCATGTCGGCGTCGGTCACGCCGGTGGCTTTCAGCAGGCTTCGGTGGGGGGCCCGCTCGAATCCCTTCTTGATCGTGTCGGATCGCATCGGAAGACCTCCGGAGCTCGGCAATTTTGATATTCCAATGATCAGGATACCGCAGATTCGAGGGCGGAAAGCTCCGCGAGCGCCGCCCCTACCCGGCGTGCTTGTGGGTGTACCGCATCACCCGGACTTTCTCGACGGTGATCATCCCGCCGGTCATGACTTCATCGAGTCCCGGCATCACCCGGTCGACGTTCTCCTGCGTGTCCACCACCTCCACGATCATCGGGAGATCGCGCGACAGCCGGAGGATCTTGTCCGTGTGGTAGACGCTGTGGGCCCCGAACCCCGCTACGCCGCGCAGCACCGTCGCTCCGTGGAACCGTTCCTTCTTCAACAGTTCTACCAGCACCTCGTGCAGGGGGCGCCCGCCGAACTTGTCCTCCTCTCCGATGAAGATCCGCATCAGGACGTTCTCTCCGACGAGCTTCGGCATCTTCCCCCTCCTTTACAGGTGGCGCGCGGCGACGATCCCGAGGAACGTGAAGGCCAGACAGGCGGTGACGCTCAAAAGAACGTTCGCAAGGGCCTGCGGCAGCTGGGCGCTCTCCAGCAGGCGGTAGGTCTCGTAGCTGAAGGACGAGAACGTGGTGAACCCCCCCAGAAAACCGTATGTCAGGCCGATGCGAAGTTCGGGGGATACCTGCGTGGTGCGGAGACTGAACTCCATGACGAGGCCGATGAGAAAAGCCCCGATCACGTTCACCGCCAGGGTCCCGTACGGCATCGAGGTGCCGAGGAGGGTGTAGACCCACCCGGAGAGGAGGTAGCGCGCGAGGCAACCGATGGCGCCGAAGAGGGTGATGTACAGGATGACCGTCATCGGTGCGACCCTCCGGAACAGTGAATGCCGAGGGGGGAAAAAAAACTCCTGCCCCACGGGTGTCGGGTAGGAGTCATCAGCCTCGCAAGGTCGAAGCGGTTCACGGCGAACTCCATCGCCGGGGTACCCTCGTTTCATATCACAGCCAGGCGTCGGAGGGAACTCCGTGGGAATCGGCCGGTGGTCCGCCGGTCCGTCAGGGGCCGCACATCCCGTGGCGGCCCGCCATATCCTCGATGAACTGCTTCGCCGTCCGGCCGCTGCGGGAGCCGCTGCCGAGAGCCCACCGCAGCGCCTCCTCCCGAAGCGTCGCCGGATCGACCGGGAGGCGCAGCCGTTGCGCATACGACTCCACGACGGCAAGATACGTGTCCTGGTCGAACCGGTAGAAGCCGAGCTGCAGGCCGAACCGGTCGGAGAGGGAGAGCTTCTCCGAGACCGCCTCCTCCGGGTGGATCTCTTCCTCCGCGCCAAGCTCCACACGCCGCTCCGGCATCAGGTGCCTGCGGTTCGAGGTGGCGTAGATCAGGACGTTTTCCGGGCGCTCCTCCACGCCGCCGTCCAGAAGCGTCTTGAGCCCCCGGAAGTCGGCCTCCCCCTCGTCGAACGACAGGTCGTCGCAGAAGAGGAGGAACCGGAACGGCAGATTCCGGAGATGCCGGACGATCTTCGGGAAGGCGAACAGGTCCCACCGGGCGAGCTCGACGATCCGGAGGCCCCGCGGACCGAAGACGGGGAGCAGCCCCTTCACGCACGACGACTTCCCGGTTCCGCGCTCCCCCCAGAGCAGGACGTGGTTCGCCCCCAGGCCGGAAACGAACTGCTCCGTGTTCCGGATCAGCTCCTCCTTCGCTCCGTCGATGCCGACGAGCCCGGAGAGGTCCACCCGGTGCGGGTGCGGAATCGGCACGATCCGGCCCCCCTCGCCCGTCCGCTCCCACCGGAAGGCCCGGTGGGTTTCAAAGAGCGCCGGGTCGGGAGGCGCCGGCTCCCGTTTCTCGAGGAGCGCCTCGACGCGCACCAGGACCGCGTCGAGGCGTCGCAGCGCACCCTCCCAGGGAGGATCCGACGTCATGGCATCTGGATCCCGCCGGAGACCGGCAGGTACGTCCCCGTGATGAATCGCGCCTCCTCGGAGGCGAGGAAGAGGATCGCCCCGGCCACGTCTTCCGGCAGGCCGTTTCGCCGCAGCGGCGTCATCTGCGCCGTCCCGTCCTTGTCCTTCTGCGAAAGCCACGACGTCGCGTCGGTCAAGGTCAGCCCGGGGGCGACCACGTTCACCCGCACCCCGTGCGGACCCAACTCGAGGGCGAGGGACTTCACGAAGGCGTCCAGCCCCGACTTCGCCGTGCTGTGGGCGCAGAACCCCTCCCCCGGCTGGCGGGACAGGCCGCTGCTGATCGCGATGACCGAGCCTTTGCGGCGCTCCACCATCGCCGGCACGAACGCCTTGCAGCAGAAGAAGGCGGCCTTGAGCTCCCCGGTGAGCTTCGCTTCGAACTCCGGCCACGGGAATTGGAGGAAGGGCATCACGGGGAAGTTGATCGAGGCGTTCAGCACGAGCACGTCCGCCGGCCCGAGCTTTCCCTTCACCTCCCCCGCCATCGCCTCGCACTGCAGCGCGTCGCGGACGTCCGCACGGACGGCGATCGCCGTCCCTCCGATCTCGCGGATCGCGGCGACCACCTCTCCCGCGGCCGTCTCGCTCTGGAAGTAGTTCACCGCCACCGCGGCGCCGTGCCGCGCGAGCCGCTTCGCCGTCGCCGCCCCGATCCCGCGGCTCCCCCCCGTCACCACCGCCACCTTCCCCTTCAATTCGAGCATGGTCCCCCCTTTCCGCCCGTCGTCTCCAAGGCGCACCCGATGAGAATATCTTACCCCCTCCCGGGCGCACCAACGAAAAAGGGCAAGGTCGACGGCCCCTTGCCCTTCCTGCGACGCTCTCCCCGTCCTTCGGGGAACGCCCGGAACCGCCTACGCGGGATCGAGGAGGATCAGATCCCTCGCCTTCTTGCGCAGCGCGTCGGTGAAATCGACCCCGTGGGCCCGCTTGAGATGGCCCCCGATCACCACCGTGATCTCCTCCTCCGACTCGTCGTGGACCTCGAACGCGCAATTCATCCCCAACGCCCTGCAGCTGAGATGCTTTTTCATGGCGCGCCTCCTTTCAACGGTTCTCCTCCGCGACGGATACCTTGAAGCACTCTTCCCGCCAGAGGCATTCCTCCTGGTCGCACTCCTCCTCGGTCGCCGTCCCGTAGCAGTCGAAATTCCCTTCCGCCCGCTGGATGGCCCGGATGAGCTCGGCCTTCTCCATGCGCGCGGAACGGACTCCCACCGCCCGGGCAATCTCCCGGATCTCCTTCATGTTTGGCATGACGTGCCTCCTCCACCCCGCGGGCGATCTCCCGCGCCCTACCTTGATTGTCGACAGTATACAGGATCGCCCGGGGATTGTCGAATCCCGTTCATTTTCATGCGCCCGGTATTGCGACGGGCCCAAAAAAACCACGGCACCCCCTGGTCGTCCAGGGGGTGCCGCGACGGGAGATCGCCTTCTGTTCCGCTCCCCTTATTTGGCCTGCTCCCTGATTTCCACTCTCCGGTTCTTGAACTGGCCTTCCTTGGTCTTGTTATCCCCGACGGGATCGGCTTTCCCGCGTCCCTCCGCCGTGATCATATCGGCCTTCACGTGACCGTTGTCCACAAGGTATTTCGCCACCGCCTGCGCTCTCCGCTCGGAAAGCTTCAGGTTGTATTGGTCGGCCCCGCGGCTGTCGGTGTACCCCACCACGGAAACCTTGGTGTTCGGGTACATCTTCACGAAATCGATCGCCTTCTGAAGCTCCGGGAGGTCCGCCTTCCGGATGTCGGCCTTGTTCGAGTCGAAGTTGATGTAGAGGGTCGATCTCTTGTACACCGGGACGGTCGTGGACGCCGACCTGGAACCGCCCGCGTTTCTCGCGGTGATCGTGTACTGCGTGTTGTCCTGGGGACAAACCTCCTTGGTTCCGCTGGGGTCCACATCTCCCACCCCCGGCTCGATCGTCACCCCGGTGGCGTTCTGCGTTGACCAGCTGAGGGTGGTGCACTGCCCCGAGTAGACGTAGACCGGGTTCGCCGAAATCGTTACGCCGGGCGCCGGCGGAGGCGGCGGGGGCGGAGGAGGAGGAGGCGGGGGCGGCTCAGGCGAAGGTGGCGGCTCAGGAGGCGGCGGGGGCGGCTCAGGAGGCGGCGGGGGTGCCGCTTTGGCTTGCTTCGCCTCCCAGCACGGTATCGTCTTGGCGAGGAGGTCATCGGCGGCCTTATCCGCTGTCGTTATGTACCGCTGGGCCGTCTCCCAGGACTCGGACGCCTCGTGACGGGCCGCATCGAGTTCCGCCTTCGCGGTCGCCAGCTCCTTGGGAGCGCACTCCTTCGCGTCCATCCCTTCCGCTTTTGCGATCTTTCCCGAGATGGCGTTGTACTGATCGGTTTCCCCTTGGGTCAGTTGACGGGTACCACCACAGCCGGTTGCCAGGAACGCCGCAAGGAGAACCGCCAGGAAATGAACGAGATGTCGGCTCCTCATTTCGCGCCTCCCCCGGCCATCCCGAGCGCCGCGGCGGAATAGTCCGCCGATTGCTTTATGAAGATGTCGGCTTGCTTGCAGTCCCCTTTTTCAACCTGGATCTCCGCCTTCCTGAGGTACGCTTGCGCGGCGGAATACTCGAACGGAGCCTTGGTCTCCGCCCCCGCGGCCTTCGCCTTGTCCAGCGAACCCCGGGCGCTCTGGATCGCGTTGGACGTCGCGCACCCGGCCGCCAGCCCGCCGGAAAGAAGAACGGCTGATAAGAGAACCCACGGTCGTTTCATCCAATCCCTCCTTTGTAATATGTAATAAGGATTTCCCTGCATGAAAAATCATGGTGACCACTGCAACGACGCGTTCCCTACCTGCGATTCGATGGAACACTCCCCCATTTTCGAAGAATCGCCTGCGTGCATTGGATTGACTCTACTCAGGATCATACACCAACCGCCGATGAAATTATTCCCGAAGGAACCCCGTCACGACCGGGGCCCCTCCCTGCGGAACACGCCGCTCCTGCCGCCTTCCTTGTAAAGAAGGAAAACGTCTCCGATCGCGATCCCCCGGTCTGCCCCTTTGCACATGTCGTAGATCGTGAGGGCCGCGATCGAGGCCGAAACCATCGCCTCCATTTCGACCCCGGTCCGGTCGAACGCCTTCACGGTGCTCTTCACGAGGATCGTTCCCGCCTCTTCATCCACCTCGAAATCGACGGCCACGGAATGAAGCGCGACCGGGTGGGAGAGCGGGATCAGGTCGCTCGTCTTCTTGGCGGCGGAGATCCCGGCGATCCGGGCGATCCCCAGCACGTCCCCCTTTTTCACCCCGCCTTCCTTGACTGCCGCGATCGTCTCTTTTTTCATGAAGACCTTGGCGCACGCCACGGCCGTCCGGCGGGTCGGTTCCTTGCCCCCCACATCGACCATCACGGCCCGTCCGCGTTCATCGAAGTGATTGAAGGACATGCCTCCCTCCTTCCAGGAAGATCGGATCGCTGTTGAGGCGGCCCGCGTGATCCGGGTCGTGCGTCGTCATGACGACGGTGGTCCCCTGCGCCGGAAGCGACGCGATCACCGTTTCGAGCAGACAGGCCGTCTCCCGGTCGATATTCGCGAGCGGTTCGTCGAGCAGGAGGACCTCGGTCTTCAAGGCCAGGGCCCTGGCCATCGCGACCCGCTGCGCTTCGCCGCCGGACAGTTCCCGCGCCTTCCGGTCACGGAACCGCTGAAGGCCCACGCCGTCCAGCGCCCGGTCGACGATCCGTCGCTGCTCCTCCCCCCGGATCCCCCTGACCTTCAGGCCAAAGGCCACGTTGTCGTGGACCGATCCCCCGAAGAGATAGGGAGACTGGTGCAGCAGCGTAACCTTCCTGCGATATTCCTCCACGGAACCGCGATTCCAGTCGACCCGCTTCCCGCCGTAGAAGATCACCCCGGAAGTCGGGGGTGTCAGAAAGGCCAGAATGCTCAAGAGGGTGCTCTTCCCCGCGCCGTTCGCGCCGGCCAGCGTGTAGAGGCGGCCTTCGGCGATCGTCAGCTCCTCGATGTCGAGGGCGACGGTCGATCCGTAGCACTTCCGTATCGATTGTAATCGGTACATGGCTTCGCCGGCTACCTCTGCTGCAGGAGGTTGAGGAAGAGGTTGACGAGGAGCGCCACCATCATGAGGACGATCCCGAGGGCCATGCCGAACGCGAATTCCCCCTTGCTCGTCTCCAGGGCGATCGCCGTCGTCATCGTCCGCGTGTACCCCCGGATATTACCGCCGAGCATCATCGCGACGCCGACCTCGGAGACGACCCGCCCGAAGCCGGCGATCACCGCCGCGAGGATGCCGTACCGGATCTCGCCGATCAGCGTCGCGACGGCCCGGAGGCGACCGGCGCCCAGCGTGAGGGCGGTCGGCACGATCCGCGGGTCGGCGCCCCGCACGGACGCAAGGGAGTAATTCGCGACGATCGGTGCGGCGAGCAGGGTCCCGCCGATCACGATGGCCGTCGGCGTAAAGAGGAGGCCCAGGACCCCCAGCGGCCCCTGACGGCTCAGGAAGCCGTACACCAGGAGCCCCACGACGACGGTCGGGACGGCCATGAGGGTGTTGAGGGCCGTGACGACGAGCCGCTTCAGCGGAAAATCGGAGAGTCCGACGAGAAGCCCCAGCGGGATGCCGAGGAGGGCGGCGAAGACGGTCGCCCCCGCCGAGACGGAGAGGGAGGTGCGGACGGCGTCGAAGACGTCGGGGGAGAGGGACCCGATCAGCCGGAGAGCCGAGGCGAACGAGGAGAAGAGGAAGTCCAACCGGAGGTCCCGGGTCCTCTCTCAGGCGTCGACGCCGAGGATCACGCTGGACGCCTTGACGAGGGCGCAGACATGGTCGCCCTTGGCCAGGAGGAGGCGCTTCGCGCTCTCCTCGGTGATGATCGCCGTCAGGACGCTCCCTCCCGGCAGGAGGACCGCGACCTCGGCGTTCACCGGCCCGTGCACGATCCGGTTCGCCGTACCGCACAACAGGTTCCGCGCGCTGACCTTCGCATCGTGGAGGTCCTTGCCGAGAATCACCGCGCTCGCCTTGAAGAAGGCGTACGCCTCCATACCCGCCTTCAGTCCCATGACCTTGGCGCTCTCGTTCGTTATGACGGAGCAGAGGGTCTCACCCCCCTTGAGGGAAAGGGTCACCTCCGTGCTGACGGTTCCTTTCCGGATCGCCGCCACCTTTCCCGGGAACACGTTCCGTGCGCTGACTCTCATCGCCACCCTCCGCACCAGCGAGTAGAAGCGGCCGACGTCCCCCAGCCGCCCCTCGATGCGTTCAAGAAACCGTTGATGCTCGTCCTGCAGGACGAGGTACAGCCGTACCGTTTCCTTTCCCTCGGCGGTCAGCACGGTACCGCCGCCGCCGTGGCCGCCGGCCTCCCGGTGCACGAGCGGTCGTTCCGCGGCGTTATTCATGGCGTCGACGGCGTCCCAAGCGGTCTTGTAGCAGACCCCGACCTCCCGCGCCGCTTTGGTGATCGAACCGAAGCGGTCGATCGCCTCCAACAGGCCGATCCCGTCCTCCCCGAGAAACGCCTTGTCTGCGCGCCGCAGAGACAAGGTCGCCGCGACCGAAACGCCGCCCCCTGCGCGACGGCTCTTCGGCGGCTTTCCTCCAGGGGGAGATTTTCTCCCGTTCTTAATGTTCGACCCCTTTCCCGTGGACGAAAAAGAGCGGCTCGCCGTCGACCTTGAAGCCCGTGATGAGGGCCTGACCTTCCGCCCCCATGACGAAATCGATGAGCTTCATCGCGAGGTCATATTTTACATGAGCGTGCTTTTTCGGGTTGACCGCGATGATCCCGTACGGGTTCCACAGGTTTTTATCCCCCTGTCGGAGCAGTGCCAGGTCGGTCTTCTTCCGGAAGGCGATGTACGTGCCACGGTCGGAGAGTGTGTATCCGCGCTTCTGGGTGGCCATCATGATGACCTCCCCCATTCCCTGGCCGGCCTCGACGTACCAGGCGCCCCGGGGGACGATCCCGGCGGACACCCAGATCTCCTTCTCCTTCTGGTGGGTCCCCGATTCGTCGCCCCTGGAGATGAAGGGGGATCCCTTCGCGGCGATCGCCCGGAAGGCGTCCGGAGCGCTCGTCGTCTTCCCGGTTCCGGCCGGGTCGTCCGGAGGGCCGAGGAGGATGAAGTCGTTGTACATCACGTCCCGGCGGTTGACCCCGAAACCGCTCGCCACGAACTTGTCCTCGAGGCTCCGCGCGTGGACGAACACGACGTCCACGTCGCCCGCCTCTCCCAGTTTCAGCGCTTTCCCGGTTCCGACGGCGACTACGTCGACCTTGCAGCCGTGCTTCTTTTCGAAGGGGGGGAGGAGCACCGAGAGGAGGCCGGAGTTCTCCGTGGAGGTCGTGGTGGACATCCGGAGCCGCTCCTCCGCGCGGGCCGGCAGGGCGGTAAGGGCAAAGAGAACGATGACGAGCAACATTTCGAAAATCCGCGAGAACCTTCTCATGGATTGTTCCCCTTTCTCCAGGACGGTCAGAACGCCAGCTGGGCTTGTACCCGCACCTGCCCGTCGTCCGTCGCCTGCTTTCCGGCGAGCTGCGTGTGGATGTTCGTGTAGTCGCCCTGAAGCTTCAGATTATGCCCCTGGAAGTAGTACGAGACCGCACCCGTGACCTCGATCTGGAGGTCCTGGGGCTTGTCCCGGTTCGGATCCACGCTCGAATACCGGACCGCTACTTCGAGCTTCTTCGGCAGAAGGAAGTACCCCGCCTGCCCGTAATACCCGATCGAGTCCACCGTCCTGCCCTGGGTCTGTCCTTCGGCTTTCCCTGCGAAATATTCGCCCTGCACCGAGAACCCCCGCCACTTGAACGCCGCGTCGAACCCGTACGTCCCGACGTCTACCCGTTCCGTGTTGTCGAAGATCGCCGTGTTCGCGGCGTCCTTCCCGAGCCACCCGGCGGTCCCTGCGTACGGCGGGGTCGAGGTGGTGGTGTCGAGGAAGGTGGAGTTCCCGTTCCGCTTCAGCGTGTTCGCGAAGTAGCCGGCACCGACGGAAAGGAGAGGACTGGGGGTGTTCTCCAGGTCCGGCTCGCTGTACCGCATCTCCCCGAAGGGGTTGAAAACGATCCTTGCGGCCCAGGCCCCGCTGTTGGTCGTGCGCGTCCCGCTCTGACCCGTGCCGTTGAAAACTCCCGCGGAATAGACGAGCTTACCCCCGGCCGTATTCCCCTGCACCATCGCGCCGATGTCGTAGCTGGGCTTGAAGGCGTCGACGGCGTTCGCACGGTCGACGAACTGCAGCGCCCCGTCGGAGGTGAGCTCCCCGCGGGAGAAGGGTATCTTGAACTGGCCCGCCTGGAGCTGCGCCTCGTCGACGAAGCGATAGTTGATCCATGCGTCGTCCAGCATCTGCGCAGTCCCGGATTTCGCCAGATCCACCTGGACCCGGTATGTAAGGTCCTTGGTATACGCATACCCTCCCATGTACACCTTGAATCGCCGGATTCGCCACAGGCTGACCTCATTCGCCGCGCCGTTGACGTCGTCCCGGTCCAGGTACTGGTAAAAAAACTGTCCTCTTCCCCCCAGCGAGAGCTGGAACTTCCCGTCCTGGGATGTGAACGTAAATCCCTTGCCGGGCTGGTACGCCACGGATCTTGCCGCCGTTACCTCCTTGAAGTCGGCCTCGGTGATCACCCCTTT
>Ga0209253_10006643_pt1 | contig 9996 bp, 8 predicted proteins | sample FrelakmetBRP12BR_FD_187145 | JGI IMG/M metagenome (GOLD analysis project Ga0209253, IMG submission 187145) | Freshwater lake sediment microbial communities from the University of Notre Dame, USA, for methane emissions studies - BRP12 BR (SPAdes)... | ecosystem: Environmental > Aquatic >...
GCCGATCATAGACTTCGACCGGTTTGCCGACCTGCTCGACTTTGCCCTGGTTCATCAGCACGACCTGGTCGGCCACTTCCAGCGCCTCCTCCTGGTCGTGAGTGACAAACACCGAGGTGACATGCAGTTCGTCGTGCAGTCGGCGCAACCAGCGGCGCAGTTCCTTGCGCACCTTGGCGTCCAGCGCGCCAAACGGCTCGTCCAGCAGCAGCACGCGAGGCTCGACCGCCAGCGCGCGCGCCAACGCGACGCGTTGCCGCTGACCGCCGGAGAGCTGTGAGGGAAAGCGGTTCGCCAACCAGCCGAGCTGCACCAGTTCCAGCAGCTCATCGACCCGGCGGCGGATCTCGGCCTCGGTCGGACGCTGTTTGCGCGGCTTCACCCGCAGGCCGAAAGCGATGTTCTCGAACACCGTCATGTGCCGGAACAGGGCGTAATGCTGGAATACGAATCCGACCTGACGCTCGCGCACGTGGGTGTCGGAGGCGTCCCCGCCATCCATCAGCACGCGACCGACATCGGCTGATTCCAGCCCCGCGATGATTCGCAGCAAGGTGGTCTTGCCGCAACCGGAGGGGCCCAGCAAGGCGACCAGCTCGCACGTCGCGAAATCCAGCGTCACGTCGTCCAACGCGACGAAGTTTCCAAAGGTCTTGCGGATGTTCTGAACTTGTATGCTCATGGATTGGTTTCCCGAAGTGCGTCGCGCTCGGCCCGCCATTCGACCCAACTCTTGACGACGAGCGTCACCATCGCGAGCAGCGCGAGCAGCGACGCCACCGCGAAGGCGGCCGCGAACTGATACTCGTTGTAAAGGATTTCCACATGCAGCGGCATGGTGTTGGTCTCGCCGCGAATGTGGCCGGACACCACCGATACCGCGCCGAACTCGCCCATCGCGCGAGCGTTGCAAAGGATCACGCCGTAGATCAGACCCCACTTCATATTGGGCAGCGTGACTTTCCAGAATATCTGCCAACCCGAGGCGCCCAGCACGACCGCCGCTTCCTCCTCCTCGCGCCCTTGCGCCTGCATGAGCGGAATCAGTTCCCGGGCGACAAACGGGAAGGTCACGAACACCGTGGCCAGCACGATGCCCGGCACGGCGAAAATGATCTTGACGCCGTGCTCCGCCAGCCACGGTCCGAGCCAGCCCTGCGCGCCGAACATCAGCACGTAAATCAGTCCCGCGATCACCGGCGACACGGAGAAAGGCAGGTCGATCAGCGTGATCAGGAAGTGCTTGCCGCGGAAATCGAACTTGGCGATGGCCCAGGCGGCCGCGACGCCGAACAAGAGGTTGAGCGGCACGGCGATTGCCGCGGTGAGCAGGGTCAGTCGGATCGCCGACAGCGCGTCCGGATCGCTCAGCGCCATCCAGTACGATTGCAGCCCCTTGCGCAACGCCTCGTAGAACACGGCGACGAGGGGCAGCAGCAGGAACACGGCGAAAAACATCAGCGATAAACCGAGCACGGTCCACCTGATCCATGCCGGTTCCCGGGTCGCGGCATCGGTTTCGTAGCGGCTGGCGTTGCCGCCAATCCAGTGCAGCGCGGTAACGAGGCCAGCCATCAGTGCTCCCTCCCGGTTCGTTTCGCGGTCCAGGCCTGCAGCCCGTTGATCGCCAACAGCAGTACGAAGGAGAACGTCAACATGACCACCGCGATCGCCGTGGCGCCGGGATAATCGTACTGTTCGAGCTTCGTGATGATCATGAGCGGTGTGATTTCCGACACCATCGGGACATTGCCCGCGATGAATATCACCGATCCATACTCGCCCACCGCTCGCGCGAAGGCCAGCGCGAAGCCGGTGAGCAGCGCCGGAAAGACGATCGGCAGCACCACCATCCGGAAGGTCTGCCAGCGCTGGGCGCCGAGGCTGGCAGCCGCTTCCTCCAGCTCGGTGTCGAGGTCCTCGAGAATCGGCTGGACGGTCCGAACGACGAACGGCAATCCAATGAAGGTGAGCGCCACCAGCACGCCGAGCGGCTGGAACGCCACCTGGACGCCGAGCGGATCGAGGTACTGGCCGAGCAATCCGTTCTTCGCGTAGAGCGCGGTGAGCGCGATGCCCGCCACGGCGGTGGGCAGCGCGAACGGCAGGTCGATCAGCGCATCGACCATCTGCTTGCCGGGAAAGGTGTAGCGCACCAACGCCCAAGCAAGCATCAGGCCGAAAACGGCGTTGATCGCCGCGGCGAGCAGCGACGCGCCGAAACTGAGCCGATAGGAGGCCAGCACGCGCGGCGCGGTGGCGATGTCCCAGAACTGGCTGAAACTGAGCGAGGTGGTCTTGAGAAAAACGGCCGCCAACGGGATGAGCACGATGACCGACAGGTAGACCAGCGTGACGCCGAGCGTCAGACCAAAGCCGGGCAGGACGCTGGATTGCTTCGGCTTCATGGTCAGCGGCTCACCGAGATCTGATCGTATATCGCGCCTTCGGCGAAATGCGTGGCATGTGCCTTCTGCCAGCCGCCGAACACCTCATCGACGGTGAACAGCTTCACCGTCGCGAACTGTTTCGCGTATCTGGCGGCGACCTTCGCATCGCGCGGGCGATAGTAATGCTTGCCCGAGATGTCCTGACCCTCGGGTGAATAAAGATACTCGAGGTATGCCGTGGCCACGCTGCGCGTTCCGCGCTTGTCCGCCACCTTGTCCACGACGCTCACCGGCGGTTCGGCCAGGATGGAAAGCGAGGGCGTGATGATTTCGAACTTGTCCGGACCCAGTTCCTTGGTCGCCAGGTAGGCCTCGTTTTCCCACGAAATCAGAACGTCGCCCATGCCGCGCTCGGTGAAAGTCGTGAGCGACCCGCGAGCGCCGGAATCGAGCACCTTGACGTTCGCAAACAACTTCCTGACGAACTCGCGCGCCGAGGCGTCGTTTCCGCCGGGTTGCCGCAGGGCGTAGCCCCACGCGGCGAGGTAGTTCCAGCGCGCGCCGCCGGAAGTCTTCGGGTTGGGGGTAACGACTTCCACGCCCGGACGGACCAGATCGTTCCAGTCGCGGATTGCCTTGGGATTGCCTTTGCGCACCAGAAGAACGATCGTGGAGGTGTAGGGCGCGGAATTGTGCGGCAGGCGCTTCTGCCAATCGGCCGGAATCAGCTTCCCCTTCTCGTGCAGCGCATCGATATCGTAGGCAAGCGCCAGGGTCACGACATCGGCTTCCAGTCCATCGATGACCGCACGGGCCTGCTTGCCCGAACCGCCATGCGACTGCTTGATGGTGACGGCCTGGCCGGTCTTGGCTGTCCAGTATTTGGCGAAGGCCGCGTTGAAGTCCTGGTAGAGCTCACGGGTAGGATCGTAAGACACGTTCAACAGGCTCTGTTGCGCGTGAGCCCCGGGCGCCACGGCAAGCGCGCCGGCGAATAAACACAGAACGAGGTGCTGGCGAATGTCTTTCATGGTTCGGACTCCAACTCAAGAAGGTCGGACGTCATGTTGCCTAGTCGCTTTAAGAAACAGAACCAAAAATTACCGCATTGCTTGTGAAATTTAATGCGTTGCTTGTGCACGGCGAGCATCTTGGCCGGTCTCCACAACGCCAGGACTCCTTCGAACCTGATCAACCACGATCCTCGGACGAACTGATATTCGCGCTCGGAAACAGCGGCTTGCGCCGCGAATATCCGCCGTTTCGCGCCTGAAGGCGCTCCCGCGGCGTCCCGGCACAGGTTCATGGCGAATCAGAGCTTGTGAATTTTTCGTTGTGGGAGCGGCCTTGGCCGCGATAACTACATGAGTGCTTTGGAATATCGCGGGCCAGCCCGCTCCCACAGGGGGATTTTTTCACAGGCTCTCAGGTCTTCCGGACACGAGCTGCGGCAATATTCCTCGGTCTCCACCAAAAGTCGGCCGAAGCGGCTTGCGCCAGGGCCTTTGTTTGTGTATTTTCGCTTTTAGTCTACTTCTCCGCCTAAAGCAAACTTCTCGTAGTCTTATTCAACCATGAGCACGGCACTCGGAAACGGACGTAACGTCCCACTCGAAGTTCTGAACGACAGGCGCCGGCGCGCGGTCAAGCTGAGGCTCGCCGGGATGAAAGTCGCAGAGGTGGCGACGCAGGTCGATCTGAGCGTTCCGACGGTCATCGCCGCCCATAACGCCTATCGGACCGGGGGATGGGGGGCGGTAGCGGTGAAGCCGCGCGGCCGCGAACCCGGCTCGAGCAGGACATTGGCCGCGGACAATGAACGCGACCTGTTCAGCACGGTCTGCGGACACCTGCCTGACGAGCTGGGAATAGGACCGGCGCTGTGGGACGAGGAAGCCGTCGCACGCTTGCTCAAGAAGCGTTTCCGTCACAGCCTGCATCCGCGAACGCTCACTCGCTATCTGTCGCGTTGGGGCTTCAAGGTTCCGTTGTCCCGCGCGAGGGTACCCGAATCGACCACCGCATCGCCGCAACTCGGGAACGAACTCGCGCGGATCGTCGCGCGCGCGCGCACCTCCGGCGCTGAAATGTATTGGTGCGAAGCTGTGCCGCTGCGGCCCGAATTCGCGCGGACCCCAGGTAAGGACTCGTCGGTTTCCGAGCACCTGCTGGTCGCGATGACCGGTCGCGGCAAGGCCCGCTGGATGGTCTCGCCCCGCCTGCCGGATGCGGCAAAGCTCGTGGATTTCCTCGACCGGCTCGGTCGCGCGGCCGGCCGCAAGATACTTGTGTTGCTGCGGGGATTCGCGCTCGAGCGCACGCCCGAGGTCGGCAACTGGCTGCTCGCGCAGGCCGGCCGGATCGAAGCCATGACTCTTCCCCCCGAGTCCCCCGGCAACCGCTCGCTCGGCCGTCCACTTCAATCCGAACCAGCCCGCGGCGCTGTGCCGAGTCCTTCAGCTCGGCAAGTTTCGGTCGTTAACGGGCATGACGCGAAGCCACCCCGCGAGATGAAGCATCAGCGCGCCATACCCGTACCCCTCTCCCCCGCTGCCTCGACCGCGAGGGGTGAAAGGAGATCGGTGAGTCGCCGGCGCGTATCCGACGTTGACGACATTGACGATGCACGACGAGCCCCGCCAGAGGCTGCGGATTCCCGACTTCAATCCAACCAACCACCCCTGATCGTGAAAAGAGAACCCGAAATTCCATTCGTGAAGCAGGTCGACCTCCGACCGACGACCCTGACCCATCTGCAGCGCCTCGAGGCCGAGGCCATCCACATCATGCGCGAGGTGGTCGCGGAGACCGACAACCCGGTGATGCTGTATTCGATCGGCAAGGACAGCTCGGTGATGCTGCGTCTGGCGATGAAGGCTTTCCACCCGGCCAAGCCGCCTTTTCCGCTCCTGCATATCGATACGACCTGGAAATTCCGCGAGATGTACGAGTTTCGCGACCGCACCGCCCATGATCTCGGCGTTGATCTCATCGTGCATGTCAATCCGGAGGGCCTGGAGATGGGCATCAACCCCTTCGTCCATGGTTCCGCCATCCACACCGACATCATGAAGACGCAGGGGCTCAAGCAGGCGCTGGACAAATACGGCTTCGACGCGGCGTTTGGCGGCGCCCGCCGCGACGAGGAGAAATCGCGGGCCAAGGAACGGATTTTTTCGTTCCGCTCGGCGCAGCACCGCTGGGATCCGAAGAACCAGCGTCCCGAACTCTGGAAGCTCTATAACGCCCGCAAGCACAAGGGCGAGAGTATCCGCGTCTTCCCCCTTTCAAACTGGACCGAGCTGGACATCTGGCAGTACATCTACATGGAAAACATTCCCATCGTCCCGCTCTACTACGCCAAGAAGCGCCCGGTGGTCGAACGCGACGGCCAGTTCATCATGGTCGATGACGACCGCATGCCGCTGCGGGAAGGCGAGATCCCGATGATGCGCAAAGTCCGTTTCCGCACTCTGGGATGCTATCCGCTTACCGCGGCGATCGACAGCGACGCCGACACGCTTGCCCACATCATCGGCGAGATGCTGGTGGCGAGGACGTCCGAGCGGCAAGGCCGGGTGATCGATCACGACTCGGCGGGCTCGATGGAGAAGAAGAAGCAGGAGGGTTACTTCTGATGGCGCGCGTAATCGAACCGGCGGTGGCCGACATCGCCCAGTATCTCAAGAGCCAGGAGCACAAGGGACTGCTGCGCTTCATCACCTGTGGCAGCGTCGACGACGGCAAGAGCACGCTGATCGGGCGCCTGCTTTATGAATCGAAGATGATATTCGAGGACCAGCTCGCGGCGCTCGAGGGTGACTCGAAGAAGTTCGGCACGCAGGGCGACAATCTCGATCTCGCGCTGCTCGTCGACGGCCTCGCCGCCGAACGCGAGCAGGGGATTACCATTGATGTAGCCTATCGCTTCTTCGCCACCGATCGACGCAAGTTCATCGTCGCCGACACGCCGGGCCATGAGCAGTACACGCGCAACATGGTGACCGGAGCGTCCACCGCGGACGCGGCGATCATCCTCATCGATGCCCGCCACGGCGTGCTCACGCAGACGCGCCGTCACAGCTACCTCGTCTCGCTGATCGGCATCCGGCACGTGGCGATCGCCATCAACAAGATGGATCTGGTCGAGTATTCGGAGAAGCGCTTCCGCGCGATCGAGGAAGAGTATCGGACCTTCGCGCAGCGCATCGGCATTAAGGATATCGTCAGCATTCCGGTCAGCGCGCTCAAGGGCGACAACATCCTCACGGCGAGCGCGAGGACGCCGTGGTACCACGGCCCGACCCTGATGGGCTACCTGGAGACGGTGGAGATCGACGAGGATCGCCTGCAGCGCGCGCCCTTCCGCCTGCCAGTCCAGTGGGTCAATCGCCCGAACCTGAACTTCCGCGGCTTTGCCGGCACCGTCGCCGGCGGCGGCGTCCAGCCGGGTGACCGGGTGCGCGTCCAGCCGTCGGGGCGGGAAAGCCGGGTGGCCCGCATCGTGACCCATGATGGCGATCTGGAGCGCGCGGTGGCCGGCCAGTCGATCACCCTGACGCTCGCGGACGAAATCGACATTTCCCGCGGTGATGTGATATCGGCCGCTGACTCACCCGCGCAGGTCGCCGCCCAGTTCCAGGCGACCGTGGTCTGGATGAGCGACGCGGCAATGCTGCGCGGACGCACATACGTCATGAAGATCGGCAACAAGACGGTGCCCGCCACGATCGCACCGCTCAAATACAAGGTCAATGTAAATACGCTGGAGCATGTCGCGGCCGAGAAACTCGAACTGAACGAGATCGGCGTCTGCGAACTGGTGCTCAACCAGCCTATCGCGTTCGACCCCTATGGCGAGAACCGCGACACCGGCGGGTTCATCCTGATCGACCGTTTGACCCACAACACGGTGGGCGCCGGGATGCTGCAATTCGCACTGAGGCGCGCCCATAACATCCACATTCATGCCCTGGAGGTCAGCAAGGCGGTGCGCTCGGCCCAGAAGGGTCAGAAATCCTGCGCCTTATGGCTCACGGGGCTCTCGGGTTCGGGCAAGTCGACGATCGCCAACCTGGTCGACACGAAGCTGCTCGCGATGGGGCGACACACTTACGTCCTGGACGGCGACAACGTGCGCCACGGCTTGAACAAGGACCTGGGTTTCACCGCCGAAGACCGGGTCGAGAACATCCGCCGCATCGCCGAAGTGGCGAAACTGATGGTGGACGCCGGATTGATCGTATTGACCGCATTCATCTCGCCGTTCCGGTCCGAGCGAAGCATGGCCCGCGCGCTGCATGAGGACGGCGAGTTCATCGAGGTTTTCGTCGATGCGCCCCTGTCGCTCGCCGAGCAGCGCGACCCGAAAGGCCTCTACAAGAAGGCGCGCCGCGGCGAAATCAAGAACTTCACCGGACTCGACTCGCCCTATGAGGAACCGGAGGCCGCCGAGATCCGCATCGATACGGCGTCCCTTTCCGCCGAGGACGCGGCCAACCGGATCATCGGCTACCTCCAGCGAACCGGAATGCTCGACAACGGTTGATCATCCCGTGCAACCCCGCAACCGCTGACTGCTCGCCGCGCGGGCCGGATGCTTCATTAGAGTCCCGGCGGCGTGACAAGCCGATTACGCGGCCGAACAGGCGCTGCGTTCTCAATTGTTACCCCCGTTCTCACGGTTCCTGGTGTATCGTAGCGGTCAATCTGCCCGAAAACCCATAAAATCAGTAGGCTATTAAAAAAACTAGAAATTTTCGGATGGAGTGGCTATAATTTGTGCGGTGCAGCATAGGTTATTTTCGTGCATTGCGCTACACCGTCCAAACCGACGTTCAACCTGATCCGAGAGGAGGAAGTCATGACAACCCGTCCAGAGCAGCAACTGAGTGAAATCCAGAAGCGCAACATCGATGCCGTCATGCGGCTCGCCCAACTATCGATTGAAAATTCACAACGTATCATGGCCCTGCAGGTGGATACGGCCAAGTCGTTGTTCGAACAGAGCGTGGAGAACGCCCGCGCCTTGACGGAAGCGAAGGATCCGAAATCCGCGCTCGATCTACGCACCGATTACGCCCGCGCCGCGACGGAAAAGATGGTCGACTGCGCACGCCAGATCGCGCAGATCGCCAGCGAGACCCAAGCCGAGTTCGCACAGATGGTGAGCCAGCAGTTCTCCGGCGGAACCAAGGACGTGATGGAGGCGGTGAAGCAGGTGTTTTCCTTCAATCCGGCCGCTGCTCAAGCCGCCCAGACCGCAATGGGATCGTTGCAGCAAGCGATGGACATGGCCCGCGGCGCTTATGACCAGTTGTCCAAGGTCTCCACCGAAACCATGACCAACCTCGGCGCCACGGTCGCCAAAGCCGCATCCGGGGCGACCAAGCAAAAGTAAGGCGGCGCGTAGCGGGTCGGAACGCGGATTTCCCGCATTCCGATTCAGGAGCCTCCTTTCGGATCAGCCGGTGGGGCGGGTCGCCCGCTACGCCGGCTTGTCCTTTCCCCATCGGGCGGCGGCGGAGTCGTCCGCGGGGTGCGCCTGCACCCACCGAGCGCCTTCGGCCGTTTCCTCCTTCTTCCAGAACGGGGCGCGGGTCTTCAGGTAATCCATGATGAATTCACATGCGGCGAACGCGTCGCCGCGGTGCGCGCCAGCGACGACGACGAGCACGATCTGATCGCCGGGCGCGAGCATGCCGTAGCGATGAATCACCAGCGCATCGAAGATGTTCCAGCGGGAACGCGCCTCCCGTAGGATTTCCTCCAGCGACTTTTCGGTCATCCCGGGATAGTGCTCCAACGTCATCGAGGCGATCCCGGCGCCATCGCTGGTATCGCGCACCAGGCCGACGAAACTGACCACGGCGCCGATCTTGTGATTGCCGCGAACAAGCGCGGCCACTTCCCGGCCGAGGTCGAAATCATCCCGCTGGACTCGCACTGGCACGTCAGCCTCCCGTGACCGGCGGAAAGAACGCGACCTCGTCGCCGGTCGCGACGGGCGTCTCCGGCTTCGCGATCTGCTGGTTCACGGCGGCACGCACCGCGCGTTCCGGAGCAAGGGCGCTCGCCCACGGGCCGCCGCGCGCGGCGAGATGGACGCGCAGCGATGCGACGGTCTTCACGCCCTCGGGGAGCGCGAGCGACTCGCTCTCGCAGCCGAGATCCTCGCGAAGCTTAGCGAAGTACAGCACCTTGGTCATGACGGCGTCCGTAGAATGGGCCCTCGACCCGCGTGCCGCGTGCCGGCGATCACGAGAGCAGCTCCGCGAACGGCAGGAAGCTCACCAGGTCACCGCGGCGGATCGGCTGTCCGGCAGCATTGTCGACGAGGCCGTCGCCCCAGACCGTCGAGGTGAGCACGCCGGCGCTCTGGTTGGGGAAGAGCTCGAGGCCGCCGTACTCGTTCACGCGTGCGCGCAGGAACTCGCGGCGCGAGTCGGGCCGGGTCCAGTCGAAGTCCGCGCGCATGCGGAAGACCTGCGGCGTCCAGTCGCGCGCGCCCTGGGACTTCAGGATGAACGGGCGTACGAAGAGCACGAAGGTCACGAAGCTCGACACCGGGTTGCCCGGCAGGCCGATGAAGCGCGCGTTGGACCCG
>Ga0209253_10006644_pt1 | contig 9996 bp, 12 predicted proteins | sample FrelakmetBRP12BR_FD_187145 | JGI IMG/M metagenome (GOLD analysis project Ga0209253, IMG submission 187145) | Freshwater lake sediment microbial communities from the University of Notre Dame, USA, for methane emissions studies - BRP12 BR (SPAdes)... | ecosystem: Environmental > Aquatic >...
CCATAGATATAATATTGAGATGATCATCATTCTCTTCGTCTAGAGTATCTATATAGAATCCTACACGACGATCATCATCAACATTATCAGAATACTTTAGATATTGATCTTCATTATCATCTATGTATTCAAATCCAATTTCTACTTCTTTCCAAATAGGAAGCTCATACTTCTCACATAGATCTTTTAGCTTATCAGAGTGTTCTTGATTATACACTTCAACAGCAGCTTTAAATATTAAATGTTCTTGTTTCATTGTTATTAAGGAATTGCGGCTGAAGAGCCAATTATTATTCTTCTTCTTTAAAGAAAGATAATAAATACATAAGAACATCTTTCTTACCTCTTAAGTATTCATATTCTAATTCATATGAAGTGTCTTCTTCAAATGTCATAACTAATGTATCTAATAAGTCATACTTATATAGAACATCTTCTAGTTCTCTTTCTATTATTTCTTTCATAATGCTATATATATTTAGTTATGTTCCAATGTTGTATGTTGGTCAATTAGACCTGTTTTAAGTGCCTATGTGTACACTACCACTTCATCACACTCAAGAAAAAGTTTTTTTCTCCCTCGTAAAAAGTTTTATTCTATATATAGGTGCAAAGTTAATCGCCCAACCCTATTTCTTTATCCCACCCGATATATAATAGGTAATAAAAAGCCTGCTCAATGAAGAACAGGCTTTGTTTGGTGTTAGATGGCAAGTTCCAACAATGAGTTGACGTTAGCCTCTGTTAACCCTGCTGAAGAAGCAGTAGATTTCACTGCTTGTTTCTTAAGGATTTCCAATGAGAAATCGTCAGCATAATCATCAGCCAATGCTTGTGCACTTGTGAACACGTCTATTACGTCCTCTCTTGTGAATGTACTGTTTGTACCGTCAGCATTCAATAATGGATTACCATTATCATCAAGGTTGTTGTACGTGAACTCGTTCACATTAATGTAAAGAGGAAATGTTATGTCCTCAATCTTTTTCCAACCATTGTCTTCCACAACGCTTTTAGGACAGAAGTAAGCCTTTCTTCCTTTATCCATTAACATTAGATTACCTGCTTTCGAGAAAGCACCACGAATTACTTTTAAACTTTTCATTTTGTTCTGTGTTTAATTAATAAATTTATTTATGAGAATATTCTCCGATTGTTGAAAGGGTTTTAGAATGGAACCCTGTAGTCCATTGGTTTTGAAAGTCTGATTCTGATTCCACACGAATGTAGTCTTTGTATCAACTGTGGGGGGTACCCACAACCTCTCAAATTGTATGGGGGGTCTTGATATGGAGTGGTCTCTATCGCCACACATACAAGAGGTTTTATGATTATGAAAAAAATTTTGAAAAAAAAATTTGGTGCATGTTGAAAATATGTTATACCTTTGGCTGGGTGGGTGGGTATGTCTATATAGATAGATTCTATTCCATAATATAGCATAGGAATAAAATATTTCTTCTTAATGTGTTGATTATAAATATTTATTATATATCTTTGTCCATAGAATGTCAAAACTAAATTATGGAACCAACTAAGATTGTAGTACAAAGACTGAAGAAGAATATAGATAGCGAGATGGAATTAGCTACTAAGTATTATTCTATTCTATCTGCTATAAATTCTCTTAATCTAACTGAAAGAGAGATTCAACTTATTTCCTTTACAGCTATAAAAGGTAACATTACATATGCTAATGCTAGAGAAGAATTCTGTAAGACTTACAATAGTACATCTCCAACAATCAATAACATCATTTCTAAGTTGAAGAAGGTGGGAGTGTTTGTTAAGGAGAATGGAAAGGTGAAAGTGAATCCTGTTATAGTGTTTGATTTCAAGAAAGATTTAATGTTAGATATAAAACTTGTACATGGAGAAACCAATATCAATGTCAGTGAAAGAGTGGATCATCAAGAAGATGTCCATCAACATGGTGATATCAGAGAAGACAATTGATGCTGTTGTAACACATCAGTTTGATTCAGCTAATGATGCTTTGAATGTAAACAAGAGTGTAGAGATTTCTGGTTTTGGTAAGTTCTATTTTAATAGCAAGAAAGCTGTTACACAATATAACAAGCTATTGAACATCAAACGTACGTATGAGAATGCATTAGCTGACGAGAACATTACAGATACAAAAAGAAATGCTCTTGAGCTTAAGATGCAGATCGTTGAATCCAGTATTAAAACTTTAAAACCAAAAATAGATGAGCCTGGGACAAATTTATGAGGGATGGAAGAACCATATTCTTCCTGAGGAGAAAAAGAAAGCCTTTATAGAACATGTTAGTCAAGAGAGATTGGCTATATGTGAAGCTTGCGAAGAACACTCTTCTAATAAGAAAGATTATAAGAGCTTAAGACTAGATGCACATTGCACTAATTGTGGATGTACACTGTCTGCTAAGACAAAATGTTTAACCTGTGATTGTCCATTGAAGAAATGGCTGTCACAACCAATGCCAGAAGACGATGGGTCCACTACGTAAAATTCCTTTGGATATGCTTATTAATATTCTTGAAGATCTATATAATGGAGGAGCTGATTATGTTGATATATCAGGAGACACTGATGCAGATGGTTCTCCTAGAGACACTATCAAGATTACAGTGAAGCCTGAATATCTGTCTGATGCTAATCAGGAGGATGAGTTGAGCATAGAACAGGAATTGGACTTGACAGATAGATCAAGTCTTTCTGATGAGGATATAAATGATTTGATATAATGGCAAAACAACCAAACTATTACCGCCAGATTATAAGAACGCTAGAGCGTTTGCAGAAGTCTCATCCCACATACAACATGGGAAGACACCTATCAACAGCATTATACGAGTATAATGATTTGTGGGGAGTGTCAGATAGAGAGCTTCTACATGCTTTAGAGAAGTATGAAGTGGAATTGGATATAGATTACCCACATACAGACGAAGAAGATCTCAAGAAGATTATAAAAGGTGGCATGAATTTGGAGAGGATGTTTGATGAGGACGAAGATTAACTAACAACAAAAGACTAACTACATAATGGCAGTAACAAAAACTACATACGTTAATACAGAGCTCGATTGGGCAGAACAACAACTTTCTTCTTGGAAAGAATATGTCGATGCAAACCCATTACACCTATTAAAGGATAGGATAGAGTGGAAACCTACAGCCAAAGGAGGAATGCTTCCTATGGTGATTGCTAGTATTGAAGCTCAGGGTAAGTTTGTACAAGAAACAATGAAAAACTACCTAGCTTTGTTAGAGCAAGTGGACAAATTACGTGAGAAAGAGGAAGCTAAAAAGATTGAAACACGTGGTGGTGCAGAACTTGGGTCTATGGCAGAAGAATTTTTAAAAGGTAGAGGATAATGAACTTACATAATATAGAATATAAGGATTGGTTCATCAATCAAGGCAGAATTCCAGATGAGAGTTCATCGGAATACAAAGCATTCTTCAATTTTCACAAAGAGCTTTGTATGAATGGCTGTATGATGGATGGACAATACATAAATCCATTTCTATATTGGCACTTAAACATATGGCATACAGAGGTGGACACCATAGATGAATATGGTAGGATTAATCAGAAGTATGCAAACCCATTGTTACGTGATAACGAATGGTTGGTTACAAACGAAATAGATAGAGCTCATAAAGAGAAGAAAGGCCTAGTTATACTAGGTATTCGTCGTTTTGCTAAGTCTGTTATTGAGGCATCATACATAGGTCAAGGAGCTACGTTTGATGAGAACTCACAGAACATCATTGCAGGACTGAATGCTCCCGATATAAAGCTTATTACAGATAAGATTGACAAAGGACTTAACTTCCTACCTAAAGCCTGGAGATGGCAGAGGGTAGAGGATAACTGGAAGAACCAAGTTACCCTAGGAATTAAGACCAAGGCAGGAGAGAGAATACCGTTCTCTCAGATTCTTATTAGAAACTTAGATGGTGGTAACAATGAAGAAGCTATTGCAGGTACTAAACCTCGTAGACTTATCATTGATGAGATTGGAAAAGGTTCTTTTCTACGTGGTCTTCAAGCTGCTATTCCTGGTTTCACTACACCATTTGGTTGGGGGTGTTCTCCAATTCTTACAGGTACAGGTGGAGATATGAAGATGTTCATGGATGCAAAGAGCTTAATGTTCGATGTTGAGAACTTCAACTTCTTAGAATACAACAACGCAAAGGATGACAAACGTGTACATGGATTGTTCATTTCACATAAGTATAGAATGGAAGCCAAGGAAGAAAGTTCTCTTGGTGCATTCTTAGATAAACCTGCAAGTTCTTCTTTACATGAAGTGAAGATGATGGTGTCTAATGAAGACAAAGCTACAGAGATTACCAACACCAATCTAGAAAAGCTTAAAAAAGCTGGTGATAGAATGGCCTATCTAAAAGAGAAGATGTACTATCCACAAGAAGTGGATGACATATTCTTGAATGAAGATACAAACATATTTGACATTGAAGCAGCTAAACGTCAGAAGACCAGACTGTTAGCTCAAGAAAGAACAGGAACACCTGTATTTTTATATGATGATGGAAATGGTGTGAAGCATGAGTTTACAGATAAACTACCTATTACAAACTTTCCATTAAAGAATTCAGATCAGAAGGATGCTCCTGTAGTGATATATGAGTTTCCTATAGCAGATCCTCCATATGGATTATATGTTGCTGGGGTCGATCCCTACAGACAAGGTAAGTCTGCATACTCAAGTTCATTAGGATCTGTATACATATATAAACGTATGCATGCTATTGCAGGAGAGAAGTATCAAGACATGTTTGTGGCCAGCTATTGTGCTAGACCAGACAAGAAAGAAACATGGGAAGAACAAGCTCGCTACCTCATCAAGTATTACAATGCTAGAACGCTTTGTGAGAATGATGAGATTTCATTCATTGACTACATGATAGCCAAAGGTGATAGCCATTATTTAGAGAGACAACCAGACTGGTTAAAAGAAATAGTTCCTAACACTACAGTGAGAAGGGACTTTGGAATACATAGATCTTCTGAGAAAATACGAGACTTCTTACATGGAGCTTTAAAGAAGTATACAGAAGAAGCTGTACATGTAGAGAAAGATGAAGATGGTAACATCATATCAGAAATAAAAGGTATGTCAAAGATATTTGATCCTGTCCTATTAGAGGAAATGATTCAGTATAACGAACAAGGTAACTTTGACCGTATCATTGCTGCAGAGCTTGCAATAGCTCTTGCCATGAAGTTAGATCCCATTATGGGAAAAATAGGTGGAGAGGAAGATGTAAGAATCAAATCAATGTTCACAAAGAATAAAAAGAACGTGCTGTTCACAGAGAGCAGAACGATGTTTAATACACCAAAAAATAAATTGTTTAGATAATGGCAATAATTAGATATACAAAAGATGCAACGATCAGATATGCATACTTAAACATCTTCCCTGATCAGTTTAAAACAGAGAAGGAAAAGCAAGATGAGAGTTGGATCAAGAACACAATGGACTATTTCTCTAACAAAGCATACGCTGAGTATGTAAAGAATAGAGATACATTCGTTAAGAATTACGATCTTATGAAAGGAATCTTACGTATGGAAGATTTCTATCAAGAACCAGAGGTGAGAAGTTTTACAGATGTGCTTACAGCAGATCTAGAACTTCCTGCTTATGTAAAGATGTATTCTATTATTACCACTCCTGTTAATGAATTAGTAGGAGAGATTTCTAAACGTCCTGATACTTACAGAGTTAAGGCGTTTGATGATGACAGTAAAGCAGAAGAGTTACAGTTTAAATCAGACACATTACAGCAATATGTAATTAGTCAAGTTCAACAACAGCTTGCTGAAAAAGCTGCAATGGCAGGAGAAGAAATTGATCCTGAACAATTGCAACAAATGACAATGGAGCAAGTGAAAGAAGAGTTAGATAGTTATACATCTATTGCTGAGAAATGGGCTAACCATATCCTTACTTGTCAAAAAGCTGAGTTCAATTTAAAAGAAAAATCTGAAGATGCCTTCAGAGATATGCTTATATCTGCAAGAGAATTTTACCATATATATGAAGACAACTCGAAACTTGGTTTCAACATCGAAGTGGCTAACCCAAAGAACACTTGGTTTCTTACCACTCCTGATAGAAAGTGGATTTCAGATCCCACAGGGAGAGCTCAGGGAGCCTATGCAGCTGGTACAGTACAAGTTATGGAGCTATCGGAGATCATTGAGAGTATTCCAGATCTTACTAAAGAGGAAATTGATCACTTACGAAGCTCTCTCCAAGACTACGGATTAATCAATGTTAGAGAATCTAACTTAGGTAATCCAGATGCTATTCCTGGACAAGACTCTGTAATGTATGATACCTTTGACCCATTAGTGTTACAAACACGTATGATCATTGAATCAGAGATGAAAGAGAATAACGATGGTTTAAAAGACTTTTTAGGACTAACTAATAACGTTAGTTCATTTGGTTATAAGTATGTTGTTGTGCGTAGCTATTGGATCTCTAAAAGAAAGATAGGTAAGCTTATCTATATTGATGAGATGGGTAACGAACAATCTATGCTTGTTGATGAAACTTACAAGTCAGGCACAATGCCTACACAACAATCATTAGAATGGGGATGGATTAATGAATGGTACCAAGGAACTAAGATTGGACCAGACATCTATCACATCAAACCATTTAAATTATTAAACTACTGTCCTATTATAGGTACAACATATGAGGTGAAGAATACAGAGGCTAAATCTCTTGTAGACTTAATGAAACCTTTCCAAGTCTTATATAACGTATGTATGAACCAATTGTACAAACTTCTTGAGAAAGAGGTAGGTAAGGTTCAGCTTATGTCTATCAGACACATTCCTATTCCTAAAGATGGAGATGCACAAGATGCTCTTGATATGTGGGAAATGGAAGCAAGAAATAGAGGAGTGGTATTTATTGATGATAGTCCAGAGAACTTAAAATCTCCTAGCTCATTTAATCAATTTACATCTCTTGATCTTACACGTACATCAGAAATACAAGCTAGATACACATTAGCACAACAACTTAAAGCTGAGTGTTGGGAACTTGTAGGTATGTCTAGACAACGTATGGGTGATATTTCTGCCTCTGAAAGTGCTACAGGTACTAATGCTGCTATGCAACAAAGTTACTCTCAAACAGAGCCTTTATTTATTGCACACGAATATGTTATGGGACAATTGTACCAAGCTATTATAGATGCTGCATTATATGTAGAGAGTGCTAAACCTGAGAGTACGCTTTCATACATTACATCTGAAGGAGAATCTGCATTTGTACAAGTGAATGGAACAGATCTTAAATTCAGAGACTTAAAAGTGTTCTTAACTAATAGACCAGAAGATACACAAATGTTTAATGAGCTTAGACAACTTTCTCAAGCTGTTATTCAAAACGGTGGCACACTTTATGATGTAATAGAATTATACTCTACTAAGTCTATGAGAGAGATGAAGAAAGTGTTCAAAGATCTTAGAGACAGACAAGTTGCTCAACAAGATCAACAAATGCAACTTCAACAGCAACAACAACAAGCTCAACAAGAACAAGCTCAAGCTCAAATGGCACAAGCTGCTCAATTACAACAAGAGCAACAAGCTAATGAAAATTACCAAAAAGAACTTGATAGACTATCTAGAGAGAAGATTGCTATTATATCTGCAACAGGATTTGGTAATGTTGAATCAGAAGATACTAACGTTAATGCTGTGCCTGATGTACTTGAAGCTAGTAGATTAGCTAATGATCAAGAGTCAGCTGCTAAAGACTATGGATTAAAGATGGCTGATATACAATCTAAAAACAAACAAGCTGCTGATAAAATGTCTCTAGAGAAAGAGAAATTACAGTTAGCAAGAGAGAACATGGCAAACGATCTTGCAGTGGCTAAAGAGAATGCTAAGGGCAGAAATAACAAAAAAGGTTAAAAAACTTCTCCTCTTCGGAGGAGAAAAAAATATTAATGCTATATTATCTGAAAAAATGAGCTACATTGGTTCATAACACTTTGATATTAAATAGTGTTGTTATACTTTTACATAAATAAAACCAAACATAAATACAACTACATATGGCTGATAATTTAGAAACTATGGGTAACTTTAGTATCCAAGATACTATGGAAATGGGGATGGGTAACCAAGAACTATTGAACGATTTATTTTCCCCTGAAACATCAACTTCTTCTCCAGAAGACGTAACTCCTATTATTAAAGACGCTAATGCTCCTGCTGCACCAGATGCACCAGAGGTTAAAAAAGGTAAGGATATTGTTCCTCCTAAAAGCGTTGATGGTAAAACAGATGAAGAGAAACTAGATGGACAATCAATGATCTCTGACTTCTTAAGTGATAATGAAGATGATGATGAAGAAGAAGATACACCTCCAGCAAAAGCACCAGTAAAGAAAGCTACAGAAGCTGATACTGATGATGCAAATGAAAATGAGGATGATGAAGATGGTAATGAAGGAACACAGTTCACTGCTCTTGCAAATGACCTTTATAAATTAGGAGTATTTACTGATGAGGATGGAGATCCAGAACCAGTAACAACTGCAGAAGAATTTTTAGAGAGATTCAATGCTGAGAAGAAAAAAGGTGCTGCTGAAATAGTTGAAAACTTTATAGGGCAATTTGGTGAAGATTACCAAGAAGCTTTTGATGCCATATTTGTAAAAGGAGTTAATCCAAAAGATTACTTTGGTACATACAACCAAGTTGTAAATTTCGCTGAGATGGATCTTTCTGATGAAGGTAATCAAGTGAAGATAATGAAACAAGCTCTGGCAAATCAAGGATTTGATCCAGAAGATGTAGAAACAGAAGTTGAAAGACTTAAAAACTATGGTGACTTAGAAAGCGTAGCGACTAAACATCACAAAGTGCTGGTTAAAAAAGAAGCAGCTAAGTTACAACAAATGGAAGCTAATGCTCAACAAGAGTTGCAACAAAAACAAGCTGTTAAAAATCAGTACATAACTAATGTACAATCAATCTTACAAGATAAGATAAAAGCAAAAGAGTTTGATGGGATTCCTATCAATCCAAAATTAGCAACAGAACTACAAGACTTCTTATTAGTCGATAAATGGAAAACTCCTACAGGAGAAACCCTTACAGACTTCGATCGTGCTATCCTGGATATGAAGAGACCAGAGAACCATGAAATGAAAGTGAAGGTTGGACTTCTTTTAAAAATGTTAGAGAAAGATCCTACATTATCAACTATACAAAGAACAGGTGTGACTAAAAAGTCTAACCAATTGTTCGGAGAAGTTGCAAGACAAGTAAGTAAAGCTAAAACAACTTCGTCTGGTGGTACTACTAAAGCTAATCCTAATTCATGGTTTTTATAACAAAATAATTAATAATTAACAAAAAACAAATAACAATGGCAATTCAAACAATCCCAGGGTTAACAGGTTTTACTTATGCTCGTGTAGCGTCCATGGACAAACGTGCTGTTGGAAAACTTACAGACTCAAATCACTTGGAAAGTTTTCACTCTACTGAGCCTGCTGATTATGACAAGAAAATCATTTCTTTATATACTCAAAGCTCATTGTACAGTAATGACTTTTTAGACATGATCAACAAAAGCACACCTTATTACATCGATAATAATAGTGATGCTTGGAAATGGCAAGTAGCTGTTCCTTACAAATTCCCAAAAATCATTGACATCCCTGCATCTACACAAGCATTAATTGATGCTGGTAAAACAGGTATTGATGGTCAAGAATTCACTTTAGTATTAGATACTAATGAATTCTCTAAAAATGCTATCATCTCTGTAGGTACACGTCAGTATGGTCCTAGATTCTATGTAATCAAAGATCCAGTGCCTTGGAATATGGGATTCTTGTATTCATTTACATTAGTAACTGATAATCCAACAGTTGATTTTGTAAATCCTATCTTCTTACAATATGGAGTTGAGCTAGAATTAGTTG
>Ga0209253_10006645_pt1 | contig 9994 bp, 11 predicted proteins | sample FrelakmetBRP12BR_FD_187145 | JGI IMG/M metagenome (GOLD analysis project Ga0209253, IMG submission 187145) | Freshwater lake sediment microbial communities from the University of Notre Dame, USA, for methane emissions studies - BRP12 BR (SPAdes)... | ecosystem: Environmental > Aquatic >...
TCGAGGCTATATGCAATCTCTGGAGACGGCATCGGAGATGGGCGTAAAGCCGACCGGGAACGGGCGCGCCCAGGACCCCGCCCGACGCGTGCTCGTGCGCATGACGAACACCTTCTTCGAGGCAGGCGATTGGGAGCTTGAGGAGATGATCGAGGACGTCAAGTTCGGCGTTATCGCCGACCATTCTATCAGTGGCATGGAGGACCCGGTCGGAGGGGGCTTCGAGGCCAAAGCCCTGCGGGGCTTTCTGATCGAGAATGGCAAGATCACGGACGTGCTACGCGGTTTCGCGCTCACAGGAAAGGCGCTGGAGATCCTGAAGACCACCGACGCGGTAGGAAAGAAGGTCAGGCTTGACGGTGGCACATGTGGAAAAGGCATCGAGGATTTCATTCCGGTGTCCTCCGGTGGCCCTTATTGCCGGTCCAAAATGATAATAGGGGGTGGCTGAATGAGGTCGCAAGAGGTCAGCGATTCCGCTCTCAAGGTAGCCAAGCGGGAAGGGGCGGACAAGGCCGAGGTCTTCCTTGTCCAGTCTCGGACGATAAGCGCCTATGCGGACGATTCCAAGCTTAAGAGCATCGAGGAGAAGGCGGACCTGGGCATCGCGGTCCGGGTCATTAAGGACGGCAGAGTGGGGCAATCTAGCTCCACCATCGCCACGATCAAGCAGGCGGAGGCGTGCGCGAAGAACGCCGTGCGGGTTTCCCACCTGCTTCCCCGGGACACGGTCTTCAAGGATTTCCCCGCACCGGCTAAGAGCTCTATTTCCGTGCAAGCCATGGACCCAGAGGTGGCCAGTCTTTCAGTGGAGAGCATAGCCGACCTGGCCAAGGAGATAATCTCCACGGCCAAGGTGCAGGGCAAGGTCAAGGTGCCCAACGGCGTCCTTAGAGCGGCCGCCATAGAGTCTAGGGTGTCGAACTCCAATGGAACCGATGTGCTCCGGGAGGCGACGATGATTTACTTGCATTTCACCGCCATGACCGAGGGCAAGAAGCCAGGGGAGGGCGACGTCTCCTTCTATTCGTCATATTTGAAGCACCTCGACCCCACATCCTTGGGTAATTCGCTCAACCAGAGGGCGATATCCTCCTCGAGGGCAAGCAGTTTCGAAGGGACGGCCAAGTTGGACGTCCTCATCCCGCCGCATGAGCTTTCCGAGCTGTTCCGCGATTCCGTCTCCTTCGCCTTGAGCGCTGAGAACGTCAATCGGAGGCGCAGCCCCTGGGCCACCAAGAAGGGAAAGGCGGTCGGCTCCAAACTGCTGAATTTGGTCGACGATCCCGGGGACCCAAGGGGCACGCTCTCCTCGCCCTACGATGATGAGGGCAGCCCCACCAGGCGCAAGGACCTCATCAAGGAGGGAAAGCTTACCAGCTTCCTTTACGATACCTACAATGCCTCCATGTCTGGCGTACCCCCCACGGGTAATGGTGTTCGACGAAGCTCCATCGAGTCGATAGGCACCTACCAGATACCGGTCTCCATCGGTCCGATATGCATGGTCATGAAACCGGGTCCAAGGTCGGTGGAGCAGGTCATCGCCTCCATCGATGAGGGTATATTCATAGAGAAGTTCGCCTCCCCCGAGGTGCATCCAATCACTGGAGCCTTCGGCCTGGAAGTGCGCTGCGGCCACCTTATTAAGAAGGGGGAGGTCGTGGGTACAGTGAAGCATTGCCTGCTCATGGGCAACCTCTTCGAGTCCTTGGGTAAGATCATTGAGGTCGCCAACGATGCCACGGTCTCCATGTCCTACATAATGCCCTCCGTGTGCTTCGAAGGGCTGGAGCTAGTGGGCAGCGAGCATTCGAGTTGAAAGGTCACTTCTCTTCGCGGAAGTGCATGGCTCCAGAGTTCATGCAATACCTTCGACCCGTGGGGGGAGGGCCATCATCGAACATATGGCCTAGATGACCACCGCATCGCGCACAGACGACCTCCGTCCGTACCATTTGGAAGGTTCGGTCCGCGTGTTCCTCCACCGCGCCCGGCGAAATCGGTTCCCAGAAGGAGGGCCAGCCAGTTCCGGAATCGAACTTGGCCTTGGAAGAGAAGAGGTCGCTCTCGCAACCCGCGCATAGGTAGGTGCCTTTCTTCTTGTTGTCATGATATTTGTTATGGAACGGAAGCTCTGTACCCCGCTGCCTCAGCAAGCGATATTCCTCGGGAGTGAGGGACTTCTTCCATTCGGCATCGGTTCTTACGATCTTTTCCTCTGGCATCTTATTATCACCTGGATGCCTTTTCCAGCCACAGGTATTTCAGCCTTTCCGAGGTCGTTTCGCTATCTGGTACTAGGATGATAAGCTTTTAATCCAGAGTTAAAAATATTTTCAAGGAAGCATGAGTCCAGTCAGCGAAAGGAAGATCCTGAAAATGGGCGTTCCCAACGGCGGCCCCTACCCTGTCATAGGCAAGGTAGACACAGCAAGAGCCGCCTCCGTCAGGGTCCCTCTCTGTCTGGACCTTGCTACCATTGACTCCACGGAGAAGTTCTCCGAGACCCCGGGCGGGGGCGGGATCGGCTTCGCTATCGATATGCATATTTTCATCAGGATCACGCCCTCCGATTACTGGGAGATAGAGATCGAGCCAGATGGACCGATAGAGCATATCTGCCGCTCCCTGTGCAACATCGTGAACTACGATGGGGCCTTCAGGATAAGCACTCCGGATGAGGCGGGCGTGCCCTTCGATTGCACCCCGGAGCTCGTGGCCGCCGCCTCCGCAGGCGTGAACGCTGCTTTGGGCCGACCGATGGGGCAGCGGGAATTGAGACGGATTATCAGCTACAACATATGCGATGGGAGTGATGGACACCTGTTCGTAAGGCCCGATACTGGGGTTAGGGTGGCGGGGGCGTTCTTTGGGGGGCTGATCGTCCTCACGGATGAACTGGAGATAGCCTGCCGCACACCTCTGCCAGATAATGGGTCGATAGTACTTACCTTCCCCGGTGTGGACGAAAGTCCTTTGGACGTCACCAAGATGATCCAGATCGACGAGAAAGATCGGGAGAAGAAGGCCCTGGAGGTCCTGATGAGGCTCATGCCTGCCGCCATCAAGTCCGAATATGCCAAGATGGGGGATTCCATCTATCGTTTGCAGCTCATTGGATCCAAGGTGGTGGAGATACGTCGCTTTCGGGGTGGGAAGGACATCTACCGCCTGATGTCCATGCTGCGTGTCAAAGGCTGTGACATCGTGGGCGTGCATGGCGATACGGGCATCGTGGCCGCTTACTTGAAGCAGAACAAGCTGGACGAATGCCTAAATGTGGTGCGGGGCGCTTTCAAGGAGAAGATAATCACTAGGCCGGACAACAAGGGAATGAAGATAACGATGACGAACTGATTTCGCCTAGTTCCTTTCCAAAGAGACCTTAGTCCTATCGCCGATCTCCTTTAGCCCCTCCACTTCCTTCACGACCCTACCAACCGGCGTCACTGGGCTATAAGCCACCGGATCTGGTCCGCTGCTCACAGGGGTTGGGCCGAAGAAGAGGCAGAGGGCGCTGCCGTCGGGCCAATAGGCCACCTCTCCCACTTGCATGACCTTCCTGGCATTCTCCAACTGCATTTTGACCGGGATCTCGAAGTAGATTTCCTCGCCCCACACATTGACATATGCTTCCAAGGGCAAGGCCAGCCAAATCAGGTCGGCCGTGACCGAGTCGTTCAGCTCGATCAAGAAGTCCTTCTCCGGCGTTCTCATCAGGATGCGCTTATCAGGCACGCTCTCCCCGCTTCATAATCGTTAACGGATAATTCATTCTTTCCTATGTCTAGCAAGGGCCTTCGTTGCCCCCAGGCCTTCGATCAGCACATCGAGTGTGCCACATCGGCTCTCATGGCGCATGTTGAGCTTGGCTGCGAATTCTTTGGATAGGGCTTCGAAGTACTCCCTGTTGCCAACCCCTGTGTCGATGAACAGCGCGCGCGAATAGCCATCGAAGAGCTGACGCAAGAACCATAAGGTGTCATACCCTTGCGCCTCCAGCTCTTTCATCTGCTGTGTGCCCAGCTCTTTCTCCATCCTTTTTTGGAACCATTCGGAACCCATCTCGCAAAAGGCGGGCGTCGCGTACCAAGTACCGGCGCACTTCTTCCTTTCCTTTTCATATTCTGGGGTCGTCAACAACGTTCCCACACAATCGTCCGCTTCCAGCATGACCGTGGGCACAGTGATTCTGTTGGTTATCCCCTTCAAGGATTGACAGTAACCATAGCCCAAGAAGACCGCATCGACCTTGCCCTGCAGAGCGTTGGCCTTGTCCACCACGGCCTTCTTGAGCTCCTCAGGGTACTCATGCAGCCCGAACTCCAGATATTCCTTGTGTATGATGTCCCCATCGCCTTCCGTTAGCATTTCCAGCTCTCTGCGGAAGGTCTCGCAGGCTACGACGCCGATCCTAATCCCTTTTGGTTTGGGCATTGCGATGGGAGATGGGCAGCGATGACATAAAGAAAGTAGCATAAGAACATAGTAAGAGATTGGAAGGCGTTTTGGTCGGACCTACTTCCCGACTTCGAAGAGAGCCCTAATCTCCTTTCCCACGACCTCGATCCTGCTCTCTGCCTCATCCTTCTCCATCCGCTCCATCTTCTTCATTCCAGACGAGGCGTCGGCCAGCCACTCCTTGGCGAACTTTCCCGATTGGATATTCTTGAGCAGCTCTTCCATGGCCTTCTTCGTATCAGTGGTGATGATTTTATCCCGCTGCGAGAGGCCTCCATATTCCGCGGTGTTGGAGACGGAGGTCCACATCTTCATCATTCCGCCTGATTGGATAAGGTCGACGATGAGCTTCATCTCGTGCAGGCATTCGAAGTAGGCGATCTCGGGTTGATAGCCGTTCTTCACCAGGGTTTCGAATCCCGCCTCGATGAGGGCGGTCACACCCCCGCACAGAACCGCCTGCTCCCCGAACAGATCGGAGGTGGCCTCCTCCCTAAAGCTGGTCTCGATGACTCCCGCTTTGGTCGCCCCGATTCCCTTCGCCAGCGCGAGGGCGATCTTCTTGGCCTTGCCGGTGAAGTCCTGCTCCACGGCAATCAGCGCCGGAACGCCGAAACCTTCTACGAAGACTTCCCTCTCCCTCGGACCAGGTGCCTTTGGAGCCATCATCACGACATCGACGTTCTTGGGCGGCTTCACGGTCCCGAAGACGATCGAAAACCCGTGTGCAAAGTCTAGCGCGGCCCCTTCCTTCAAGTTGGGCTTGATCTCCTTCTCGAAGATGTCGCCTTGGACCTCGTCCGGAAGTAAGACCATGACCACGTCCGCTCCCTTAACTGCTTGCGGGATCTCCGCCACCTTCATACCATTCTTCTTCGCGTCCAGGCAGGATTTCCCCCCCTTTCTGAGGCCGACGACCACGTTAAGGCCAGAGTCCTTCAGGCACATCGATTGCGCCTTTCCTTGGCTTCCGAATCCGATGACCGCTATCTTCTTACCCTTCAGGACTTTAAAGTCGGCGTCTGCATCGTGATATATTTTCGCCATGTTTGTCACCTGCTAAGGAGTGTCACTCTTCGACCCTAACTTCACCCGAATATAAACAATGTTCGACAATTCCAGGCCCTACTTGCACGCCCAATTGCATTTACCTGAGACGACCTCGCTGCTCATCTTGCCTGCAGGGACCATGGGAAGCACGTCCTCCTCTGGGTCGACAATGACGTCCACCAGGAACGGAACATTGGACCTTAGGCCTCGTTGGAAAGCCTCACCAAGCTCTGATGGCTTCTCCACCCGTACCCCATCCGCCCCGAACGCCTTGGCCAGAGCCACGAAGTCTGGGTTATTCCTCAGCATCGTTCCAGAGTATCTCTGGTTCCAAAAGAGCTTCTGCCATTGCTTCACCATTCCAAGCCAGCCGTTGTCAAGGAGGCACACCATGACCGGAAGGTTCTCCGATACCGCCGTGGCGAACTCATGGAACACCATCTGCAGGCTGCCATCGCCAGCGATGTCTATCACTGGTTTATTGCGGTAGGCCATCTTGGCGCCGATGGAGGCAGGGAACCCGAACCCCATGGTACCGAACCCCCCAGAGGTGATGAACTGCCGGGGGTGGCGCACCTTAAGGAAGTGAGCGGCCCACATCTGGTTCTGGCCTACTTCCGTGCAAATGATCGTATCATCGGTAAGCATCTTCCCCAGCTCGAAGATGACCTTCTGTGGTTTGATGGGGATGCTCCCGATATCGATGTTGCAGGTGCATTTGGCCTTCATCTCCTTGATGCGCTTGGCCCAGGCCGTATCGCTCTTGCCTTTCCCGATGCCCTTGATGAGCAACTGCGATCCCCTTTTGGCGTCGCCTATGAGGCGCACCTTGGTCCGAGGGTTCTTGCCCGCTTCGATGGAGTCGATGTCCATATGGATGATCCTCGTGCTCATGGGGATCTCGTTGGCGTTGGGGATGGTCCTATCCGAGAACCTCGTTCCCACGGCCAGTATGACATCGGCCTCTAACAGCGCCTTTCGGGATATCTCTCGTCCATGCATTCCAAGAAGGCCCATACAAAGGGGGTGCTCCTCGGGGATGATGCCCTTGCCCATGATGGTGGTGACGACCGGCGCGAGAAGCAGCTCCGCCAGCTTAGCTATCTCTGGTCCAGCATTGGACCACATGGCACCACCGCCCACCAGTAACACTGGCCTTTCCGCGTTGAGCAGCATCCGCACAGCCTCTAGCATCTGCGTGAAGTCCTCCGCTGGCTGCGGAACGGGGTAGTTCTCGTCCATGAGATTGTCTGGTACCTCTCCGTTCATGACGTCCATGGGCAGGTCGACGTGCACTGGTCCCATCCTTCCGCTCCGAGCGATGTTCATGCCTCGCTTGATCGCCTCGGGAAGCTGCTTTCCCTCAAGCACACGGAAGTTGTGCTTGGTGATGGGCATCATGAGACTGAAGGTATCCGCTTCCTGGAATCCGGCCGTGCCGATGAGGTGGGTGGCTACCTGTCCTGTTAGTACGAGCATCGGGGAGGAGTCGGCGTATGCCGTGGCTACCCCTGTCACCAAATTAGTGGAACCTGGTCCGGAGGTTGCCATGCACACGCCCGGTCTTCCTGTGGCTCGGGCATATCCATCGGCCATGTGGGCGGCGCACTGCTCATGCCGGACCAGCACATGGTGTATGCTCGAGTCCAAGAGGTCATTGTAGATGGGGATGACCACCCCTCCGGGGTATCCGAATATGACCTCTACGCCTTCTCGTTCCAGCAATGCTAGCAGAGCTTTAGAGCCTTTCAAAAGCTACACCTCCATTTTTTTGACAATGCTTGAGGACACCCTTTACAGAAGGATGTCCTCTACCCAAGAACAACTACCACCGTGCTGATGCCCAAAACGACGGATACCTTTTCGCACGTGATGTTTGTTCGCACGGTTCAAGGACATGGCACGCATCATATTTAATATTTCTCCACATATGGGCTCATCCAGTTCATTTCGAAGCCAGAGAAGGCCATCAAAGAGCATCAGATTTACCCTTCACCACGACCATTCGCTTAGGTCGAGGGAAGAGTATGCCCTATAAGCTCAGCCATCGTATCTGCTTTCAGACCACTGACCTGCAAGAGGCCAAGGCGCATTTCCAGAAAGAGCTGGGATTGGTATTGGTGCACGAGTCGCCCGAGTCCCTTGAGCTTGATGGCGGGGAACTTAGATTGTTCATCGACAAGGGTCCGAACATGGGGCCGATAATGGAGCTTGTCGTTCCCGAATTGGAAAAAGCGAAGGAGGATCTGATCCAGCAGGGATGGGAGGTCGTCGTTTGGGAAGGGAAGGATCAAAGATGTTATGTGCGTAACCTTATGGGCACGATCTTCAACCTTCATGAAGACCCGTCGCTCTTCGACAGCGAAGAGCTGGAGGCTAACTAAGCCCAATGAGAGAAAAGGAGAAAATGGACATCATCGAGATTGTCGATTATGATGCGGATTGGCCAGGTAAATACGTCGCAGAAAGGGACTTGCTAGCACGGGCACTTCCTGGCTCAGTAAAGGATATTCAGCACGTGGGGAGCACGGCGGTGCCCGGTCTTGGAGCCAAGCCGGTCATTGACATATTGGTGGCCATAGAGGATATGCGGGAAGCGCAGTCCATCCGCCAGGTCCTTTCCTCGCTTGGTTATAATAACATAGCGCACGATGAGGACGCGGAACGGCTCTTCTTCTACAAGGGCATGCCTCGCACCCATCATGTTCACGTGGTAAAATTCAGAAGCTGGACCTACTGGAAGCACATTCTTTTCCGCGATCATCTAATGGACCACCCGCTCATCACTGAGGAATACGATTGCCTCAAGCGTGTTCTAGCAAAACGATATCGAGAAGACCGTACCTCCTATCTGCAAGCCAAATCGAGCTTTGTGGAGATGGTGCTGGAAAGGGCGGTCAAGGATAAGCTTATTTTCTTCTCTGTGTGGCAGGGTCGATGAGTTCCACCTTGATACCCCAAAGCTTCTGTAAATTGTTTGCGGTCTTCCTTGCCACAGTAGAGCTCCTCCAGGCAAATGGCTTCCCGATGTCACCTTTCATGAGGAGGAGCATAGACGTCTCCCTCTTGTAGGGAATGAGAACCATGCCTTTGATGTTGCTTCGAGGAGTAAATTGCAGGGCGCTAAGCCGAAGCAGGCCACCCGAGTACCCTTCCACGCCTTCAGAATAAATCGTGAAAGGCTTCGTGTGCCTGGAGAAATTGTTTATCAAAGCCAGCCAAACGAGCGGCATGACGATTAACAGGACGGCTAAGATAGGAAAGGTGGTCCAAAAAGCATCTGGACCGTAAGTAGTCCATACGAGCCAAAGGACCACAATGAAGTTGATGACAATTATGAATGGCGCAACGATGAGCACCAGATTGATCAATCTAGCGTCCGGGGAAGTTGGTTTGACGATCTGGATGACCTTCCCCTTCTCAATCTCGGCCAATGGAACCCCAACTTGATTGGCGGCTGGAACGGCTTCTTATCTAATAAGCTTTCAATGTTTCTTGGATGAAAATGTGAAGGGAGAAGGTGTAATTTGAAATGCAAATGATGATCAAACGGCTCTGAAAGAGCTCTTGAGCAATCCAATAAATAAATTTGGGAGCACCACAATATCAAATAATAATCAAGAAGGACGGAAAGAAAATGAAAAAGAATCTAGGGGACAAGTTAGCGCTATATCCAATGCCAGTCACTATCGTGGGCGCCGATGTCAACCGCAAGCCGAACTTTGCCGTAGTGGCGCATGTAGGCATACTCAATTTCTCAAAGCCTCAGTATTTATCAATAGGGTTGAGCAAGACACATTACACGAACATTGGAATCAGGGAAAACGGCACGTTCAGCATATGTATCCCTTCAGATGACATGGCGGTCCAGACCGACTATGTTGGTATCACGAGCGGAAACAAGACCGATAAATCCAACGTCTTCAAAGCTTTCTACGGGTCCCTGAAGACGGCGCCAATGGTGGAGGAATGTCCTGTGTGCATGGAATGCAAATTGCACCAAACGCTCGACTTCAAGACTCATGATGTGTTCATCGGTGAGCTCATTGCCACACATTGCAACGAAGCTGTGCTGGTAAACGATAACATTGATCAGAAAAGGGTCAGGCCGATGCTGTTCGACATGGGCTCCAAGCAGTACTGGAAGCTCGGGGAGCCGATCGCCAAGTGTTGGGATGTGGGGAAAAAATTCAAAGAATGAAGATCAAGAGAAGTGGGAGAAAATAGCCAGAAGCCAGAGCACTTTCGGTTTTATATTCACGTATGATGTTCTAACCAACGTTCCCTATGACCGTTGCTGATATCTTTCAGCGCGCATCCGAGAGCGCGCTTCTCAAGGACCCCTACATTGAGAAGGTGTGGGGGATGGTCCAGGGCGACGAGCTTTTCAAGAGATCGCCAGACCAGCTAGCGGACCTGAGGAGGAATATGACGCGCGAGTGCCTTCAGTATTTCGCACGTCACAGCAGGTACTACGCCG
>Ga0209253_10006646_pt1 | contig 9994 bp, 10 predicted proteins | sample FrelakmetBRP12BR_FD_187145 | JGI IMG/M metagenome (GOLD analysis project Ga0209253, IMG submission 187145) | Freshwater lake sediment microbial communities from the University of Notre Dame, USA, for methane emissions studies - BRP12 BR (SPAdes)... | ecosystem: Environmental > Aquatic >...
TTCCCCATGGTGCGGGAGAGATACCCGCAGGCGACACTCTCCATTATCGGCCGGAACCCATCCCCGGCGCTGTGCGGCATTGCCGAAAGGGTCCCTGGGATCACCATCCTTGACTTCGTGGAAAGCCTGAGCGAGTACCTTTTCCGGTGGACGGTGTTTGTCGCCCCTCTGCGGCTCGGGGGAGGAATCAAGATCAAGATCCTCGATGCCCTTGCACACGGTATACCCGTGGTGACCACACCTGTCGGCGTCGAAGGGATCAGCGGATTGAATTCCTCGAATATCAGAGTGGCCCGCAAAGCATCCGCGCTCACCGCGCAGATTGTCGAACTCCTGAGCGACCCCGCGGCCGCGGAATCACTGGGACGACAGGGTCAGGAAGCGGTCATCAACCATTTCGCGTGGGGGCCGATTATTCAGCGAACGGTGGAGTTCTATCGATACCTTCTCAGAAATTAGCGCGTTGTTGCCCATCATCCGTGTTTGACCGCACAGGGGCCCCCCAGGGGGGGCGAAGCACACCGACCCCGGCCGTCACATGCGCACGACGTAGCGCCGCCAGGTTTCATACAACACTATCCGGAGTTCCCTCATGACAAAGCACAATCGGAAGCAACCGGCCCGGGTTCAGGGTAAAGAACCCGCGTTCCTGGCCCGACTGACCTCCTTCCAGCGCGACCTTCTCTGCATCGCCGTGCTGTATGTGATCACCCTCGTTCTCTTCCGGGGCATCGTGTTTGACAATGCCGCCTTTGCCACGGAAGGGGATACCGCGGCAGCACTCAGTTACTCACACGCCGGGAACCGCATCGCCAGTGCCGAAGGCGTCGACGTGCTCTGGATGCCCAACTTTTTCAGCGGTATGCCGACATTCGGCAACGTCGCCTATACACCCCACGATGTGAGCTACCTGCAGAAAATCGTGGTTCCCGTGATCAACCTCCTGTATCTGCATGGAACATGGACGTGGCTGGTCGTCTTCTTTTTCCTGGGCGGAACCTTCATGTTCATGTCGATGCGCGTGTTGAAGTTCTCCCACACCGCGGCGCTCCTCGGGGCACTCATCTTCATGCTCAGCCCCTATAATATCGGTCTCGCGGCCGAAGGCCATGGATCCAAGCTTATGGCGCTCAGCTATGTGCCGCTGGTGTTCATGCTGACACATCTGCTCTTTGAGCGGCGGAATATCCTCTCTTTCGGCCTCCTTACCACCGCCATCGGTACACTTGCTCTGACAAACCACATGCAGATCGTCTACTATGCATTCATGGTTATCGGACTGTATCTGCTGTTTCAGATTATCATGGAAGCCCGCAAGGCCCCCGGACAGACGGCGCTCCTCACCGCCCTTTTTGCCGGCGCACTCGTGCTCGGGCTCTGTATTGCATCATACATCTATCTCTCCGTGTACGAATACGCACAGTTCTCCATCCGCGGCGGCGGCACCGCAGGCTCCACGGGTGGCCTTTCCTGGGACTATGCCACGAACTGGTCCTGGCATCCACAGGAAATCCTGACACTGTTTATTCCTTCGTTTTTCGGATTTCAGTCGCCGTACTACTGGGGCACAATGCCCTTCACCAATTCCACCGTCTATGTCGGGATCGCACCGATCCTGCTCGCGGTGCTCGCCCTTGTCTACAACCGCACGCGCCTTGCCCTGTTCCTCTCTCTCCTCACGGGTCTCTTTTTCCTGATCGCCTTCGGGAAGCACTTTCCTCTGGTGTATGAGGCGCTCTTCAACTATCTCCCCTTCTTTAACAAGTTCCGGGTGCCGGTCATGGTGCTCCACCTGTTGCCCTTTTTTGCCGGCATGCTCGCGGGGTACGGATTGGAGTTCCTGCTGGAAGCACCGGAACGCGGCAGGCAGTTTGATCCCTCGCCCCTGACCCGCACTCTTTTCGGCATCATGGGGGTGCTCGTCGGACTCCTTGTCATCGGCTTCCTCGCAAAGGGCTCACTTGCACAAAGCCTCGGCGGTTCCATGCTCGCCAAGGAAGGTGAACTTGAACTCTACAAGCAGGAATACGGAGCGCAGGCATCACAGATCATGGCGCAGCTGAAAACAACACGCTTTGATATGCTCTGGAAAGACTTTGCCAAATTCGTGCTGATCGCCGCCGTCTCCCTCGGCCTCATCGGCCTGTTCCTGAAGGGGAAACTCTCCAAAACACTGTTGATCGCAGGTCTCTTTGTTGTCGTCCTGCTCGATCTTCTTCTCGTGATCAACAAAGGCGGCTTCATCTCCCCGAAACCCTCTCAACAAGTCGAGGAGCGGTTCGCCCCCGATGCCACGGTCTCGTTTCTGCAGCAGCAACCGGGTCTCTTCCGGGTCTTCCCCCTGGGACAGGAATTGTTCATGGACAATTCCTTCGCCTATCACGGCATCCAATCCATCGGCGGATACAGTCCGGCCAAGCTCAAAATCTATCAGACGATGCTCGACTCGTGTCTCTATCAAAGCAATGATCAGACATTCCCGATCAACATGAACATCGTCAATATGCTCAATGCCGGGTATCTGATCGCAAAAGGACAGCTGCCGGCCGACCGGTTTACCCTGGTGAATGTGGACCAGGCGAAACGTCTGATGGTGTACAAGAATAACGCCGCCCTCCCCCGCGCGTATTTTGTGCGGGAGGTGAAGGTCGCCGGACAACCATCCGAGGTTTTTGCTCTTCTGAATTCCCCCGCGTTCGACGCAGGACGGACGGCGATCCTGGAAAAGAACCCCTCCGCCGCGGTAACGGCACCGGACAGCGCCGTTGTGGCCATCACCGAATACCGGTCGAGACACATCACCCTTAACGCGTTCACATCCTCCACCGCGCTGCTCGTCCTGAGCGAAGTGTATTATCCTGCGGGCTGGAAGGCATATGTGGACGGACAGGAAACCGAGATTCTGAAGACCAACTATATGCTCAGGTCCATTGTTGTGCCTCCGGGATCGCATGACATTGTATTGAATTTTGACCCGCCGGTGTACCGTGCGGGGTATACCCTCTCCAACATCGCCTGGGCAATCGCGTTGCTGTGCGTGCTTTTCGGACTCTGGCAACTGCCGGGGATCAGGGCAAGGCTACAGCCCCGCCAGAAGAGGGACGAAAAGCCCTAGCGCGTTGACTCTCATGCCGCTCTTGGCTATATTGAGCTATTACGGCTTTGGTTGTGCACAACAGGAGACACTTTCTCATGGCGGACTTGTCCATGGATGCACTTGGAATGGTGGAAACCAAGGGACTTGTGGGTTCCATCGAAGCGGCAGATGCAATGGTGAAGGCTGCACGCGTGACGCTGCTTGGCAAAGAAACCATCGGCGGCGGATACGTGACGGTCATGGTTCGCGGTGATGTGGGCGCCGTAAAAGCGGCAACAGACGCCGGTGCCGCAGCCGCCCAACGCGTCGGCGAACTGGTTTCCGTACATGTCATCCCGCGTCCGCATGCGGATGTGGAGCTTATCCTGCCCAAACGTCCGGCAGGAAAGTAGCCGTTTTTCTTCTCTCCGCATTCTCTTTCCTTCTGGCGACGGGGAGACGCGGGGACACTCATGTATTTAACCCCTTGCCATGCTCGACTACGCTCTCGGACTCATAGAAACCCGCGGCCTCATCGGTTCAATTGAAGCCGCAGACGTCATGGTCAAGACCGCCAACGTGGTGTTGCTGGGGAAGGAAGTTGTGCGTGATGGGCTGGTGACGGTGCAGGTAATCGGTGACGTCGGAGCCGTCAAAGCCGCCGTCGAAGCAGGCGCAGCCGCAGCCCGGCGCGTGGGTGAATTACTCTCCTCCCATGTCATCCCCCGCCCGGCCGATGAAGTGGAACCGATCCTCCTGCAACGCCGCGGAGTTGCACCCGTGCCCGCCAAAGAGGCCGTTCACCCCCGCGCACCGCGCCGTGTACCTCCGGAACCCGCCGTGCCTGTCACATCCCCCGCTCCGGGCGACGATTATCTGCAACAGCTTGAAGCGATGACGGTGCATCAGCTGCGGACGGTTGCACGGGGAATCAAGGGGTTGGGCATCCAGGGGCGGGAGATCTCCAGGGCGAACAAGCAGGTCCTGATAGAAGAGATCATGAGGAATCGCACGTGAGACGGTTCAGCGGTCAGGGTTGAGGCCGCTCAATGTCGCCCCGCCCCTAACGCTGAATGCCGAACCCTGCTCTCCCTCTCATGAAAAAGCGTCGCATTCACATCGTCATCACCACCATCCTCATCGGCACCTTCCTCTGGCTTTCCACAAATCTGCGAGAGACGTACCAGATCACCGTGGCCGCCCCCCTCACCATCGTGGAGATCCCGCCGGACATGGCTGTACGCACACCGGTTCCCCGTCTGGTGCAGTTGAAATTCCGGGGCGACGGATGGAGGCTCGCAGGGGTGCTGCTGAGACCGGATATCCACCTGCACGTACCTCTCAGCTCCCTCCCGCCGGGGAATCGGAGTATTACCATCAACGACGTCCTGGAGCGTCTTTCGCTCTCTCCCGGTGTCCAGCTGGTCGGCATGAATCCCGATACTGTCGCCGTGTTGCTCGACCGCCGTGCGGTGAAACGCGTCCCGGTGATTCCGGATTTCGTCGTGCTGTTCCGCGAAGGATATGGTCAGGTGGGGAGCGCCATGCTCTCTCCGGAGAGCGTGACCGTCAGCGGGGCCTCCGTGCTGCTCGACCGCATCGACATGTGGCATACAACGGCGACCCGGTTTGATGATGTCAAAGCGCCTGTGGAAGAAGACGTGCCGCTCGTGGAGAGTCCGGAGTACATGGTGGAATGCGCGCCGCCGGTTGTGCGCGTCCGTATCAATGTGCAGCCGTTTGCGGAGAAGGTCTTCAGCGGTCTTGCCGTGGAGCTTCGTTCCCTTCCCGCAAACCGGGATGTCATTTTCATTCCGCCCAAGATAGAAATTGTCGCCCGCGGCGGGATTCGCCAGCTGGCGAGTATCCTGCCGGTGGATTTTCAGGTTTCGGTGGAGTACGACCGCATTGTAGCGGATACGACCGGTACAATTGAGCCGCACATCAATACGCCGCAGGGAGTACAGATTGTCGCGCGCAGACCGGAGCGGGTGCAATACATTGTCCGCAAACGGCTCTGAGCCCCGGCCGGCAAGCACCGAGTACCAGATGAAGGACTCCCTATGAGACTGTGCATCAACATCGACCACATTGCCACGCTCCGGGAAGCCCGGGGAGGGCAGGAGCCGGACCCCGTCACGGCCGCACACATCTGCGAGCTGGCCGGCGCGGAGGGTATCGTCTGCCATCTCCGGGAAGACCGCCGTCACATTAACGACCGGGACCTGCGCCTGTTGCGCGAAACCGTGAAGACGAAACTGGATCTCGAGATGGCAGCCGTGGACGAGATCGTGAAGATCGCCATCGAAACACTCCCGGAGCTGGTAACGTTTGTGCCGGAACGCCGGCAGGAGCTTACCACGGAAGGGGGTCTCGATGTTCGCGGCAACCGCCATCATCTCCGCGACATCATCAGGGAGATGCACAAACACGAAATTGAAGTGAGTCTTTTCGTGGACCCGGTTGCGGAGCAGGTGGAAGCCGCCCGGGAGGTGGAGGCGGACAAGATCGAGATCCACACGGGGGAATACGCGAACGCCCGGACGGAACGGGAACAGTTGGATCTGCTGGAAATCGTACGGGGAGCGGCAAAGCAGGCCAGAGCGCTGGGCATGGGGGTCAATGCCGGACACGGTCTGAATTACATCAACATTCTCCCCTTCCGCAGCATTGATGAAGTCGGGGAAGTAAGCATCGGCCACTCTATCATTTCGCGGGCGGTATTCGTGGGGTTGGAACGGGCGGTGCGGGAGATGGTGGAACTGGTGCGGTAACACGGACATGTCCGCATACCGCACCGGTTCGTCTGCATACTGCCGCCCCCGATAGCAGGACGGCAACACTGATACCCGGCAGGATTTGCAGCATCCGGTTGATAGAGGTATCCTCCCCTTGAGGCGTTCCCTACCTGAATATCGTTGCGGTTGAGCAGGCCTGCAGAATACCGTTTCAGATTTCCGGCGAGACCTTCATGACGATCTTCTCTGCCGTTCAGTCCCGTAACTCCAGCCGGCGGATCTCATCGCGCAGCGCGGCAGCCTTCTCGTAATCTTCTTTCTCGATGGCCTGCTTCAATTGCTGATGCAACTGCTCAAGACGGGTCATCTTCGGCGGTTGCTCATTGGGGGCTTGTGCCGGCCGCGGGGCCCCACCCGGCTGGTCCTTCTGCTCCTTCTGTTCATCATCCTCCTCCTCGGGCACAAATGCAGCCTCCTCCATCACCGTGGATGACACAAAGATCTGCGCACCGTACCGGACGGCCAGCGCAATCGCATCGCTGGGCCGTGAATCGATCAGCTGACTGTCTATGCTCAGCTTCGCATAGAACGTTCCATCACGCAGATCGTCGATGACCACATCTGTCAGCTCGGAGCCGAACGCGGTGATGATATTCTTCATCAGGTCGTGTGTCAACGGCCGCGGGGGTTTGATCCCCTCCATCTCGAGAGCGATTGACTGCGCTTCGGCCTGACCGATGATGATGGGCAGACGTCGATTGCCGTCGACCTCCCGCAGGATCAGGGCGTACGCACCGCCGCTGGCGGGATTCGTTGAGAGTCCCAGTATGTCAACAAGCACCCGTTCCACGCTGCACTCCAGAAGGATTCATCGCAGAGATGCGTCCGGCCCGCAACAGTTGCCCGGGCGCGATACTTCCCCCGTTTCTGACAGAATGTTCAAAAAAGCAGGCTGAGAAGCAAATCCTACTTCCCCAGAGCGTGCTTGAGCTGGGCGGTGAGTTCCGGAAGAATGTCGAACAGATCCCCGACAATGCCGTAGTCGGCAATCTGGAAGATCGGCGCATCCTTGTCTTTGTTGATCGCCACAATATACTTGGAGGAGGACATTCCCGCAAGGTGCTGCACGGCTCCCGAAATGCCGCAGGCGATGTAGAGCGTCGGCGCAACGGTCTTGCCGGTTTGTCCGACCTGCTCGTCGTGCGGACGCCAGCCGGCATCCACCACCGCACGCGAGGCACCCACACCCGCACCCAGCACATCGGCGAGTCCCTCAATCAGCGGGAAATGTTCGGGTCCTTTCATGCCGCGTCCACCGGACACGATAATGTCCGCTTCGGTGACGTCGGGCCGCCCCGTCGCCACATGGAGTTCCTTCACCGTTGTGGCAAAGTCGGCCGCGTCGAGCGGGACGGTCATCGGTTCTACGGTTGCCGTGCCGCTGCCGGGCTTCGCGGTAAAGACATTGGGGCGGAGTGTAAACACCTTCACGTCTGTTTTCACACGTACGTCCACGACGGCCTTCCCCGCATACACCGGGCGTGTGGCAATAACGTCTCCATTCCGGACGCTGAGAGCCACGCAGTCAGATGCCAGCCCGGCCCCGAGCTTCACCGCAACGCGGGGCGCCAGATCCTTGCCCATCTGGCTCGCCGGCATAAACACCATCTGCGCGCCTTCCTTGGCGGCTACGGCGGCGATCACTTTGGCGTAGGCGGTGTTCGAATGGGCCGCGAGGGACGGATCATCGACGGCAATAACGCGCGAAGCACCGTATGCGCCAAGCTCCGGGGCAATACGTTGTACGCCGCTGCCGACAACCAGAGCGGTCACCTCGGCACCCAGCGCCGCCGCAATGCCCTGTGCCGCATACACCGCTTCAAAAGCGGATTTCTTGAACGTGAGGTCGCGCTGCTCGGCAAAAACGAGGATTTTCATATGACCTTGGCCTCCTCGTGCAGCAGACGGACAAGTTCCGGCACAGCGGATTTGTCCGTACCCACAATTTTCCCCGACGCCTTTGCAGGCGGCTTGCGCATGGCAATCGTTTCGACCCGGGCCGCCGCCGGGGCAGCCGGCTTTTCTTCAATCGGCTTGCTCTTTGCCGCCATGATGCCTTTCAGCGACGGATACCGCGGCTCGTTAAGCCCCTTCTGTGCCAGGAAGATGGCAGGCAGTTGTGTTTCCACGCTTTCATGCCCCCCTTCAATCTCCCGCTGGCAGACGACCTTGCCGTCCTGCACGTCGATCTTGACCACCACGGCGACCGATGGATACCCCAGCAGTTCCGCCACCAATGTGCCTACCTGTGCATCGTCATAGTCAATGGACTGCTTGCCGAAGAGGATAACCTCGGGTGCAAGGGTACGGAGCTCCTCTGCGAGGGCGTACGCCACGCCGAAGGAATCCCGCTCCGCCTCGTCCTTCAACAACACGGCCTTGTCCACTCCCATCGCCAGCGCCTTCCGGAGTGTTTCTTTGTGCTTGTCCCCTCCGAGGCTCAGAACGACCACTTCGCCTTTGAACTTCTCGCGGAGGCGCAGCCCTTCTTCAACCGCGATTTCGTCGTAGGGACTCATCATAAAATTCACCCCGGTCCTGTCGATGCTCAGGTTGTCCGGCCCGATTTTGATCTTCGTCTCTGTATCCGGGACGTGGTTGATGCACACAGCAACTTTCATGCAGGGGTCTCCAGAAATGAATAACGCTTGGTCAGTAAAATATACTTACCCGGCGTACAAAAGGCAATGCACTTTGACTTTGTCCGGTGAATTGCCTATATTTATCGTTCAACAAAGTAACAGTCGTATTACGTCTTCCTGGAGAACCGCGCCGGATGGCACAGCACAAATCCGCAGAGAAGAAAGCCCGGCAGTCCAAACGCCGCGCATCGCGAAACACGCAGATGAAATCCCGCATGCGCAAGGCCGTTAAACGTGTCCGCGCAATGACGGACAAAGTGAAAGCCACGGCTGATCTGAAAAAGACCACGAAGCTTCTGGATCAACTTGCCGCGAAGGGCGTGATCCACAAGAACACCGCCTCCAACTACAAGTCACGGCTCACCAGGTTTGTGAGCACCCTGAAGTAACCGCTCCAATTCCGCAAGTCGTTCTGCGAAGCGCCCGGCATCCACCGGGCGCTGGCGGATCAGCATCCGGTACGCCTCCACTGCTTCACCGTACTCTCCCTGGCGCGCATAGATCTCTGCAAGCGTGGCCGTGACGATTTTTCCCAGGCGTACTTCCGGCCGCCCCGCATCCCCCTCTTCCACCCGCCCTGCCTGCACGTCCCCCCCCCTGCCCGGTCCGCTCTCCTCCATACCCGCAGGAGGCCGCTTCACCTGTCCGAGCTGGCGGAGAAGAAACTCCACCCCGCTCTCACCTTCATCGGGTCGTCCGCTGACTCTCGCCAGTGCTTCTTCGGCCACGACAAGCCCCGGATGCATCTGCAGAACCTGACGGTAGCACCCGGCGGCGGCGCGATACTGCCCGGCTGTTTCACAACACCGGCCGAGCACCAGGTGGCCGGTCGCATACCATGGAAAACATTCCACGCCCGCCTGGCACAGCCGCCTCGCTTCTGCCATTTCGCCGCGCGCCAGACATTCCACGGCGCGTTCGGCAAACCGCGGGGAACGCTCTTCTTCCCCCTCCATGCCTAGCTTCCCGCCCCCGTTTGCCGCGCCACGAACGCGTGCTTCAGGGACATGACGGACACAAACGTGAAACCCAGAAAGAACATCAGCTGAAAGGGAACCGCCGCAATCTCCAGGAAGTAAATCGAAGACACCAGGCCAAACAGACAGTATACCGCAAGCACCATTTCCAGGACAACCGTCGAGCTGATTTTGACCGGCGTGTACGTCTTGCCGCGCCATGAATCGGTCTTTGACTGAATCAGGTACTTGGGCGTGCGCACGAATTCGCTCTTGTGCTTGAAAAGCCCCTCCAGCACCGCACGACTGTTGTTGACCGCAAAACCCATACTCCCTGCCATAAACAGCGGGAAGAGCAGGATGCGTTTCCGCCAATCCTGATAGACGTCTTTCTGGGAGAACAGATAAAACAGGAACGAACCGATAAAGGCAAAGACAAAGATCGACATGAACGTGAAATATGCCTCATGCATGCCCGCATGTTTGATGAACACCAGCGGCACATTCAACACACCCGCCAGG
>Ga0209253_10006648_pt1 | contig 9993 bp, 9 predicted proteins | sample FrelakmetBRP12BR_FD_187145 | JGI IMG/M metagenome (GOLD analysis project Ga0209253, IMG submission 187145) | Freshwater lake sediment microbial communities from the University of Notre Dame, USA, for methane emissions studies - BRP12 BR (SPAdes)... | ecosystem: Environmental > Aquatic >...
GTCGAGGACCGTCGAGAGGCCGCCTAAGCCCTGCGCGCCGATGCCGAGCGCGTTGACCTTTTCGTACAGTTCGACGCGCAGTTCCTCGAGGGCGTTCGCGGGGCCGCGGCGCAGCAACTCGTGCATGTCGATCGGCGCCATCAGCGCTTCCTTCGCGAGCAGCAGCGCCTTCTCGGCCGTGCCGCCGATGCCGATCCCCAGCATGCCGGGCGGGCACCAGCCTGCGCCCATCGTCGGCACCGTCTTCAGCACCCAGTCGACGATCGAATCGGACGGATTGAGCATCACGAATTTCGACTTGTTCTCGGAGCCGCCGCCCTTGGCTGCGACGCTCACCTCGACCTTGTCGCCGGGCACGATCTCGTAATGGATCACCGCCGGCGTGTTGTCGCGCGTGTTCCTGCGTGCGCCGGCCGGGTCGGCCACGACGGACGCGCGCAGCCGGTTGTCCGGGTCGAGGTACGCGCGGCGCACGCCTTCGTTGACCATGTCGGTCACGGACATCGTCACGCCTTCCCACCGGACGTCCATGCCGACCTTCACGAACGCGACGACGATCCCCGTATCCTGGCAGATGGGCCGGTGGCCCTCGGCGCACATCCGCGAATTGGTGAGGATCTGCGCGATCGCGTCCTTCGCGGCCGGCGATTCCTCGGCGCGATACGCGTCGCCAAGCGCCGTGATGTAGTCGAGCGGGTGGTAGTAGGAGATGTACTGCAGCGCGTCGGCGACGCTTTGGATGAAGTCGTTCTGGCGAATCGTAGTCATGGGTCCCCCCGATCGTCGCTGCGCGCCGCTCCCCCCAGGGGGCAATCGCCTTGGGACGGCCCTGCGGCGATCATTGCAGCCCTCCCGGCAGGCCGTGGTCGTGCTTGTCCTGCACTGCGGCGCGGTGCGACTTGCTCGGCAGCATGATGCGGTCGACGGCGGCGATCGCGAGCGCGGACAGCAGGAACGTGATGTGGATCACCGTCTGGTAGAGCAGCGCCTTCTCGGAAAACGCCTCCGCGTTGATGAACGTCTTCAGCAGGTGGATCGAGGAAATCCCGATGATCGCGGTGGCGAGTTTGACCTTGAGCACCGACGCGTTCACGTGCGACAGCCATTCGGGCTGGTCCGGGTGATCCTCGAGGCGCATCCGCGACACGAACGTCTCGTAGCCGCCGACGATGACCATGATGAGCAGGTTGGAGATCATCACGACATCGATGAGGCCGAGCACGACGAGCATCGTCAGGGTCTCGCGCGACTTGATCTCGAACCCTTCGGCGCCCGGCACGGCGACGCTCCGCCGGATGATGTCGATCGCAGTCTCGTTGCCCATCGCCGCCTCGACGAGGTGCGTGAGCTCGACCCAGAACTGCACGACGTAGACGACCTGCGCGACGATGAGGCCGAGGTAGAGCGGCACCTGCAGCCACCGGCTCATGAAGATGAAGCGCGGCAGGGCGTTCATGCGGGGGTCGGCGGGGGGCTTGCGGTCGGCCATCGGAGGGGCGGAAGGGGGCTTGGGAGGAACCCGGAAGTCTATCATCGGCATGCGGCGCGGGCGGCGGCGCCCGGTCCGCCGGGCCGTAAGCCTGCCGTAAGACGCCTGCGCTAAAACCATATCTTAATCCGCGTCAACAAGACCGGCCCGCGCGTTGCGCCGCCGGCGGCGCATTAGGTAGACTGGCCAGTTCAATCAGGCGCCCGCAAAACCGTCAGGAGGAGAACCCGAGATGTCGTCCATGATCGAGTCCGTATTGACCGAGAGCCGGGTGTTTCCGCCCGCCCCCGAGTTCGTCGCCCAGGCCAACATCTCCGGCATGGACGCGTACCGCGCGATGTGCGCCGAGGCCGAACGCGACTTCGAGGGGTTCTGGGCGAAGCACGCCCGCGCCGAGCTGCTGTGGAAGAAGCCGTTCACGAAGACGCTCGACGAGTCGAACGCCCCATTCTTCAAGTGGTTCCACGACGGCGAGCTGAACGCGTCGTACAACTGCCTCGACCGCCACCTGGCGACGCAGCCCGACAAGGTCGCGATCATCTTCGAGGCCGACGACGGCGCCATCACGCGCATCACGTACAAGGAGCTCTACCACGAGGTCTGCCGGTTCGCGAACGCGCTGAAGGCGAGCGGCCTCCAGTCCGGCGACCGCGTGCTCGTGTACATGCCGATGTCGATCCAGGCGGTCGTCGCGATGCAGGCGTGCGCGCGCATCGGCGCCACCCACTCGGTCGTGTTCGGCGGCTTTTCCGCCAAGAGCGTGCAGGAGCGCATCGTCGACGCCGGTGCCGTCGCCGTGATCACGGCGGACGGGCAGTTCCGCGGCGGCCGCGAGATCCCGCTGAAGCCGGTCGTCGACGAGGCGCTGGCGATGGGCGACTGCGAAGGCATCAAGAACGTCTTCGTCTACAAGCGGACCGGTTCCGCCATCCCGATGAAGGCCGGCCGCGACACCTGGTGGAGCGACGCCGTCGCGAAGCAGCCGGACACCTGCGAGCCGACGTGGGTCAACGCCGAGCATCCGCTCTTCATCCTCTACACGTCGGGTTCCACCGGCAAGCCGAAGGGCGTCCAGCATTCGACGGGCGGGTACCTGCTGCAGGCGATCCTGACGATGAAGTGGACGTTCGACTACAAGCCGAGCGACGTGTTCTGGTGCACCGCGGACGTGGGCTGGGTCACGGGCCATACGTACATCGCCTACGGACCGCTCGCGTGCGGCGCGACCGAGATCGTCTTCGAAGGCGTGCCGACGTACCCTGACGCCGGCCGCTTCTGGAGGATGATCCAGGACCACAAGGTGACGGTGTTCTACACGGCGCCCACCGCGATCCGTTCGCTGATCAAGGCCGGCGGCGAACTGCCGAAGAAGTACGACCTCTCGAAGGTGCGCATCCTCGGCACGGTCGGCGAGCCGATCAATCCGGAAGCCTGGATGTGGTACTACGAGACCGTCGGCGGGTCGCGCTGCCCGATCGTCGACACGTGGTGGCAGACGGAGACCGGCGGCCACATGATCACGCCGCTGCCGGGCGCGACACCGCTGAAGCCCGGCTCGTGCACGTTCCCGCTGCCGGGCATCATCGCCGAAATCGTCGACGAGACCGGGCATGCCGTCGAGTTCGGCAAGGGCGGCATCCTCGTGATCAAGCGCCCGTGGCCGGGGATGATCCGCACGATCTGGGGCGACCCCGAGCGGTTCAAGAAGAGCTACTACCCCGAGGACTTCCAGGGCAAGTACTACCTGGCCGGCGACGGCGCGTCGCGCGACCTCGAGGGCTACATCCGAATCATGGGCCGCATCGACGACGTGCTCAACGTGTCCGGGCACCGGCTGGGCACGATGGAGATTGAGTCCGCGCTCGTCGCGAATCCGCTGGTCGCGGAAGCGGCGGTCGTCGGCCGTCCCGACGACCTCACAGGCGAGGCGGTCTGCGCGTTCGTCGTGCTGAAACAGGTGCGGCCGTCCGGACCGGAGGCCGACCGGATCGCGAAGGAGCTGCGCGACTGGGTCGCGAAGGAGATCGGCCCGATCGCGAAGCCGAAGGACATCCGCTTCGGCGAGAACCTCCCGAAGACGCGCTCGGGCAAGATCATGCGCCGGCTGCTGCGGTCCATCGCGAAGGGCGAGGAAATCAAGCAGGACACGTCCACGCTCGAGAATCCGGCCATCCTCGACCAGTTGAAGCAGCTGAACTGACCGGGGCTTGACGGGGGTCAGACCCTTGCCAGGGGTCAGACCCTTGGAAGCACGGGTCGGCGCGCTGCTTGCACTTCGAAGACGTCGGGTTCGGCGCGATCGGGGTCTGACCCTAGGGCGCTGCATGGGGCCACAAGGGGTCTAACCCTTGGGCGCGGCACGGGGCCACAACGGGTCTGACCCCGGACGCACGCCGGTGGCGCAAAGGGTCAGACCCTTGCGGAGTCTTGTCGGAACTCCGCGGAAACGCGCGCACTGTTCAATCCGCGAACGCCCAAGGGTCTGACCCCCGGGGCCCAAGGGTCTGACCGTACGCGGGTCGGACCCCGCCGGGCATTAGGCTATGATGCGTGCCGGTCAGGAACCTGCGAATCGGCGCGCGACAGATGCGGCAGCTGCTGGGAACGGTGCAGTTGGTGGTGGCGATCGCGCTGATGGCGCTGATCGGGCAGGGCGTCCTCTACATCCTGGCCGGCCGGGAACGCGAGAAGAACCTCTTCTACCAGATCGTCCGCATCATCCCGTCGCCGTTCGTCAAGCTGATGCGGCTGATCACGCCGAAGGTCTTCGAGGACCGCGTGATCCCGTTCGCGACGTTCTGCATCCTGTCGGCCATTTTCCTGTGGCTCGCCTTCGCGATCCCGCAGGTGGCGCCGTGAGCGAACGGAGCCGGCCGTGAACCCCCGCGTGCAGCGGTGGTTCTGGGTGCAGCTCGCGCACTGGTGCCACGTCCTTCGCCAGACGGACACCGCCATCAAGTACTACGGGCTCGCGCTCGAGGCGACGCCGGACGATCCTCAGATCCTTGCCAGCATGGGGTACGAACTCATGCACGCCGGGCGCAAGCGCGACGCGCTCGCGATGTTCGACCGGGCGGTGGCCATCAAGCCGGACTGGGCGGAGGTGCAGTTCGGCCGCGGCCTCCTGTCGCAGGAAGCGGGCGACCACGAGGCGGCGCTCGCGGCATTCGACCTGGCGCTGGCCGCCAATCCGGATCACGACCGCGCGTGGTACGGCAAGGCGCTGTCGCTGATCGCGCTGCAGCGCAGGGACGAGGCGGTGGCGCCGCTCGAGCGCAACACGAAGCTGCAGCCGATGAGCCCGTACGGCTGGTACCAGCTCGCGCGCGTCCAGTTCGACCGCGGCAAGCCGGACAAGGCGCGCGCCATCCTCGATCACCTCGCGACGTTCGAGCCGAAGGTTGCGGCGCAGCTTGCGCGCGAAACCGGGCTGCCGGCGCCACCGAGGCCCTGACGCACGGGCGCCAAATTGGCCTGACAACCGTAGCCCCGCGCACCGTGCGCGCCCGACGGGCTTGTTGTGCCGGAAGAAAGCTGTTTATACTCCCCGCAGTTTGCCGCCATGCGCCACGGCGCGGGTGGCAGCCGTTCGGGCGCCGACAAGAGCGCCCCGCGGCCGGGTTTGTCGGGATGCGGCATCTGCCGTCGTTCCTATAGCGGAGGAGGCAAGCCATGCAGTTGACCCAGAAGCACCTGGAATACTGGAGCAAGAATCTCCGTATTACCGGGATCCTGCTTTTCATCTGGTTCGTCGCGACCTTTGTCATCGGGTACTACTCCCGCGATCTCACCTTCAATTTCCTCGGCTGGCCGTTCTCGTTCTACATGATGGCGCAGGGATCGCTGATCATCTACGTGATCATCATCTGGTTCTACGCGCGCTACATGAACAACCTCGACCTAGCGTACGACGTCCATGAAGGGGAGGATGACTGATGGCCACGCCAGCACAGGGGACCGGCGGATTATTCAGCGCCGGCTCGAATCGGGCGTTCAACGCCCAGCTCAAGAAGGTGTACACGTGGTACACGGGCGGCTTCCTGCTCTTCATCGTCGCGCTGGCCATTCTCGAACAGATGGGGTTGCCGCGCGCGTGGATCGGCTACCTTTTTCTCCTCGCGACGATCGGCCTCTACGCCGGCATCGGCGTGATGAGCCGGACGTCCGACGCGGCCGAGTACTACGTGGCCGGGCGCCGCGTGCCGGCGCTCTTCAACGGCATGGCGACCGGCGCGGACTGGATGTCGGCGGCGTCGTTCATCGGCATGGCCGGCACGCTGTACCTGCTGGGCTTCAACGGCCTCGCGTTCGTCACGGGCTGGACCGGCGGCTACTGCCTCGTCGCGCTGCTATTGGCGCCGTACCTGCGCAAGTTCGGGCAGTTCACGATTCCCGACTTCCTCGGGGCGCGCTACGGCGGCAACATCCCGCGCTTCATCGGCATCCTCGCCGCGATTCTCTGCTCCTTCACGTACGTGGTGGCGCAGATCTACGGTGTCGGCCTCATCACGACGCGTCTGACCGGCGTGCAGTTCGAGCTCGGGATCTTCCTGGGCCTGGGCGGCATCCTCGTCTGCTCGTTCCTGGGCGGCATGCGCGCGGTCACGTGGACGCAGGTCGCGCAGTACATCATCCTGATCGTCGCGTACATGATCCCGGTCGTGTGGCTGTCGGTGAAGCAGACCGGCATTCCGCTGCCGCAGTTCGTCTACGGCAAGCAGCTCGAGAAGGTGACGGCCCGCGAGGCCGAGCTGCTCAAGGACCCGAAGGAAATCCAGGTCCGCGACATCTTCAAGGAGCGCGCGGCCGTTGCGGCAGCAAAGCTCAAGGACGTCCAGAAGTCGTTCGACGAGGGCAAGGCCGCCGCGGTCGCGGCGGTCGAGAAGGCGAAGGCGGACAACGCCGCGCCTGAAGTGCTCGATGCGGCAGTGAAGACACTGGGCGGATTCCCGGTCGACGTCGCGGCCGCCAAGTCGGCGTGGACGAAGGAGGCGTCGCTTTCGGCGCGCGCGGCACCGCCGCTACGCCACGCGGAGCCCTTCCCAGGCAAGGACGACGCCGCGCGCGACGTGTCGAGGCGAAACTTCCTGGCCTTGGTGTTCTGCCTGATGGTGGGGACGGCGGCGCTGCCGCACATCCTGATGCGCTACTACACGACGCCGTCCGTGCAGCAGGCGCGGCAGTCGGTGTTCTGGTCGCTGTTCTTCATCTTCCTGCTGTACTTCACGGCGCCGGCATTGGCAGTGCTCGCCAAGTACGACGTGTACACACACCTCGTGGGGTCGGCGTTCGCCAGCCTTCCACAGTGGGTCGCGTCATGGCAGAAGGTCGATCCAAGCCTGCTGTCGATCGTCGACGTCAACAAGGACGGCATCGTGCAGCTCGCGGAGATCGCGATCGGCGGCGACATCATCGTGCTGGCGACGCCGGAGATCGCGGGGCTGCCCTACGTCGTGTCGGGCCTGGTCGCGGCCGGCGGCCTCGCCGCGGCGCTGTCCACCGCGGACGGCCTGCTGCTGACGATCGCCAACGCGCTGTCGCACGACTTCTACTACAAGATGCTCGACCCGACGGCGTCGACGACGCGGCGCGTGACGATCTCCAAGATCCTGCTGCTCGTCGTCGCGCTGTGCGCCGCGGCCGTGGCGGCACAGAAGCCGGCCGACATCCTGTTCCTCGTGTCCGCGGCATTCTCGCTCGCGGCGGCAGCGTTCTTCCCGGCGCTCGTGCTCGGCATCTTCTGGAAGCGCGCGAACAAGTGGGGAGCGACGCTGGGCATGGTTTCCGGCCTGGCCGTCACGTTCTACTACATGGCCACCACGCAGCCGTGGCTGCGCGGCGTGTTCGGCGTCACGAGCCCGATCGCCGACAACATCTGGTGGGGCATCCAGCCGATCTCGGCCGGGCTGTGGGGCGTGCCGCTGGGCATCGCGGTGATCGTCGTCGTGAGCCTCCTCACGCCGGCGCCGGATCGCGAGACGCAGGAACTGGTCGAGCACGTCCGGTATCCGAACCTCGCCGGCGACACCGTCGATTCGGTCGCGACGTAGCGCTCCCGCGTTTTGCGGCAACGAGAAAGGCCCGCAGCGATGCGGGCCTTTTTCTTGCGTCGTTCGCGCCGGTCAGAGGAAGAGGACCTCGGCGCCGACCATCTTGCCGGTCTTCGGGTCCTTCTTCAGCACGATGATCGTCTTCTCGTCGGCCTTGTTCTGGTTGTCGGGGTCGAACGTCTTCTTGTTGTACGTCCAGCGCGGCGCGTCCGGTTTGCTGTTGTCGATCTGGTCGGGCTTGCCGATCTTGCTGGTGATTTCCTCTTCGGTGGCGTCGATCACATAGCCCTGGAAGATGCCGCGCTGGTACCCGCCGCTGCAGGCGGCGAGCATGGCCACCGTGGCAAGCACGATCGCGCAAAGCTTGATGTACCTCTTCATCGTTCACTCTCCATTCTGCGCGCGGGATCCCCGCGCTTTGGGCTGCGAAATTGTCAACGCCGAGGCTGACGGGAAGCTTACGCGACCACCGCTGCGGCCCCGGCCGTCAGGCGGCAGGCGCCGTGTCCTGGAACGACGGGCGCTTGCCGAGTTTCTCGGCCAGCCGCGCGAGATTCGGGTAGGCGTCGCGCCAGCCGATGTCCGGATGGCGCAGATCGAGGTAGCCCAGCGCGCAGCCGGTCGCGATGTCCGCGAGCGAATACCCGTCGCCGTTGCACCAGGGCTTGTCGGCGAGGTCGCGCGCGAGTTCGGCGACACCTGCGTCGACTTTTTGCCGCTGGCGCGCAATCCATTCCATGCTTTGCTGCTGCAAGGGCCGACGCGCCTCGACGACGATCTCGAGCGCGGCGTCGCAGATGCCGTCCGCGAGCGCCTCCCAGCGCCTGACGACGATGCGCTGGCGGCTCGGCTCCGGAATGAGCCGCGACACGGGACTCACGGTGTCGAGATACTCGACGATCACGCGCGAGTCGAAGAGCTGCATGCCGTCGTCGAGGACGAGCACGGGCACCCTGCCCAGCGGGCTGAACGCGTGCACCGGATTGCCCGGCGCCCACGGCGAGACCTCGTGGATCTGGTACTCGATCTTCTTTTCCGCGAGCGCGATGCGCACCTTGCGCACGAAAGGACTCGTCAACGACGCAATCAGCTTGAGCACGACATCCCGGCGGCGACTCGCATGGCGAAGCGAAAATTATAGCATCGTGCACACGTGCGACCGGCGAACGCGGGACGACGCGAACGCGGCAATCGGCGCGCCGGTCGCGTGCTAGACTGGCGCCCGACGAATGGCCGCAATTCCCATGAGTGCCGAAGCCGATCTCTTCGCGCTGACCGCGTTGTCGCCGCTGGACGGGCGCTACGCCGTCAAGGTCGCTGCGCTTGCCGCGCATTTTTCCGAGTACGGGCTCATCCGCCACCGCGTGCGCGTCGAGCTCGATTGGCTGTCCGCGCTGGCCGCCGAGCCGGCGGTGCCGGAAATCGCCGCATTCGCGCCGGCCACGCGCGACGAGATCGCGGCGGTCGCCGCGACCTTCGCGCCCGCCGACGCGGCGCGCGTCAAGGCGATCGAGCGCACGACCAACCACGACGTCAAGGCGGTCGAGTACTGGCTGAAGGAGCGCTTCGCCGCGGTTCCCGAAGTCGCACGCGCATCCGAGTTCATCCATTTTGCGTGCACGTCCGAGGACATCAACAACCTGGCGCACGGCATTGCGCTCGCGCAGGCGCGGCGCGACATCCTGCTGCCGGTGCTGCGCGAGGTGGCCGCGGACCTGCGCGGACTCGTGCACTCGCACGCGGACACGGCGATGCTCGCGCGCACGCACGGGCAGCCGGCCACGCCCACGACGCTCGGCAAGGAGATCGCGAACGTCTACGCGCGCCTTGAGCGGCAGATCGCGGCGATCGAGCGGGTGCCGCTCAAGGGCAAGGTCAACGGCGCGGTGGGCAACTACAACGCGCACGTCGTCGCGTATCCGGGCGTCGACTGGGAGCGCCTCGCCGCGCGCGTCGTCGCGGGGCTCGGCCTCGAGTTCAACCCGTACACGACGCAGATCGAGCCGCACGACTACATGGCCGAGCTGTTCGACGCGATCGCGCGCGCCAACACGATCCTGATCGATCTCGACCGCGACGTGTGGGGCTACGTGTCGCTCGGTTACTTCCGGCAGCGGATGAAGGAGGGCGAGGTCGGGTCGTCGACAATGCCGCACAAGGTCAACCCGATCGACTTCGAGAATTCGGAAGGCAACCTGGGACTCGCGAACGCGCTGCTCCGCCATCTGGCCGAGAAACTGCCGATCTCGCGCTGGCAGCGCGACCTCACCGACTCGACGGTGCTGCGCAACATGGGCGTCGCGCTCGGCTACGCGCTGCTGGGGTGGCTTTCGCTGCGGCAGGGGCTCGCGAAGCTCGAGGTCGACCGCGCGCGGATCGCGGCGGACCTCGACGCCAACTGGGAAGTGCTGGCCGAGCCGATCCAGACGGTGATGCGCCGCCACGGGATCGAGA
>Ga0209253_10006650_pt1 | contig 9992 bp, 7 predicted proteins | sample FrelakmetBRP12BR_FD_187145 | JGI IMG/M metagenome (GOLD analysis project Ga0209253, IMG submission 187145) | Freshwater lake sediment microbial communities from the University of Notre Dame, USA, for methane emissions studies - BRP12 BR (SPAdes)... | ecosystem: Environmental > Aquatic >...
CATATTCATCCGTCGCCATGAAGATGTTTTCTTTCCCGATCAGCTCGAGCAAGCCGGTACGCTCCAATTGGGTTTGAACTCCTTCACTCACCCCAGCTAAGATCAATTTTCCTCCCTGCTCTTGAACGGTATGCGCGTATCGATCCAGCACACCGATCATTGTGCTGCCGAATTGGTCATAGCCGCGCAGGAGGAAGATGACCACCGCATTCCTAGAATCTTCAGGGACAGGCAAGTTTTCTTCCAATGTCTTGGCAGCAGCATAGAAAAGGCTGCCATATGGGTACAACATAGTGATTTTGTGACTCGGTAATATCGCTGGAGCTGGTCGTTCAAGCGGGAAACCACTTTTTTGGGGAATGATCTCAACCAGCTTTATACGGTTAGCTTGCTGAGTTATGTAGAGCACGATGGAGATTGCCACGCCCATGAGGACTGCAAATTGCAACGGCATGATCAGCGTTCCCACGAATGTAATCAACATGACCACCCGCGGGGTCAGGCCGGTTTGCCAGACAGTCATGATATCCGTCGGTTTTATGGTTTGAAAGCCGATCACGATTAAAAGCCCAGCCAGCGCTGGCATGGCGATCAACTCTACCAGGTGCGAGAAGAGTAAAATGATGATGGCAATCAGGATGCCAGCGAATACATTTGCCCAGCGCGTCCTGGCACCTGAACCAACAACCAGCGCAGTACCGGAGAGAGAGCCACCCGCAGGCATTCCCCTGAAAAAGCTCGCTGCCAGGTTGGCAACACCCTGCCCGAAGAAATCACCGGATGGGTCTGGGAACTTGCCATCCGGATTGGCGTATCCTTGGCTGATCCCCGCCCCTTGCACCAAGCCAATAATGCTGAGAGCAAAAGCCGGTATGATCAAAGACAATAGCAACGAGAAATTGGGGAGATGGAATTGGGGCAAGGCATTGGGTACACTGGTCACATCGCCAACAGTCGGTGCCAAATTAAAACTTGGCAGCGCTGCGAGCGTTGAGGCGATGATCATCGCCAGGATCAAGGAATACCGCTTCGTCAGTTTGAACCTATTAAAGACAAGGATCAGGATGACGGTGACCAGACCCACGATCAAAATTGGAGGGATGATTTTGTTAGTGTTTACGGCTGTATCAAAAGCTTGGACCACCCGATTTGAATAAGGGCTCGAATAACCGGTAAAATCGCCGAGCTGTCCCAGGATGATCAAAATGGCAACCCCATTCAAGAAACCAGTCATCACAGAAAAAGGCACAAACCGCACCAGGTATCCCATTTTAAGCAAGCCAAGTGTGATCTGAATCACCCCGACCATGAGTGCCAGCATGTAGACTGCCTGCAGCTTCATATCTGGAGACATTCCGGTAAGGGAGCTTGCCACGGCAAGAGATAATGCACTGGTAGTGGATATGTGCATCGCTTCTGAGCTGGTAAACAACGCCCCAAGTGGAGTGGCGATGATCATGGTATACAGACCGGTCAATGGATTAATCCCAGCCAGCAGAGCAGAAGCCATACTATCGGGGATGCTTGATACTGCGGTGGTGAATCCAGCGATCAGGTCGGGCACCAGGTTCCTGGGCTGGATGCTCCAGCGTTGCTTGTAAGTTGCGATGATGTTAGACTGCATTAAAAAAGCCTCCTCAGGTCAAACGCTTGTACTTTAAGATCATTGTTTCCACACTGATAATGATCACCCACACAGGGAAGATCAGGGTTATCCATATACTTAAATTAATGATGATCAGTAAAGTTCCTGCGAGCAGATAGGTGAGTACGACCAGCCAGCGGGGTATTAACCCTGTACGCAACCAGATCGTCCCCAGGGAGATCATGAAAACACCAGCCATACGCAAGGCGTAGACATTACTGAACTGAACCATCAATGAACGGCCAAAATAGATCACCTGGCTATCCAGTGTGATTCCCAGATTTAGCTTGTACCAGGCGATCATGCCTCCGGCGATCGCCACAGAGACAAAAACCATTGCCAGGAATAAAAGACCACTGCCGAAAAACACGGTTGAGAAAAATTGATCCTCATATCTACCAAGACGGTCGCGCACTACCCCGATAAACCACAAGAAAGCAATACCGGCGAATGGCATCAGCTCCAAGGCTATGCTGATTCGCGACGCTCCACGTTCAATCCACTCGATGCCAGAATTTGGATCAGTGGGAATTGCGGAGCGGAGCAAAATCAGGCTGGTGGTAAATAACACCCCAAATAAAATGCCTGCGATCGCGGCTGCACGCGGTGTAGTCAAGCGACGGTTATCTATATCAGTCCCTGAAATATTCAACATGTTCTGACCTCCTTCATCTTATGATCTCAGCGGCAGATCATGCCGCCAGCCTCACTGACCCCATAATCATGGAGGTTCGCATCCAGCTTGGCTTGCATCGACATCGCCGGCATAAACTCGAGATAATGCTAGGTGGCGCGTCGCAGGTCAAGCTGGTCGTAGAGTTTTTGAATGGTCTCTCCAATGGGATAGCCGCCTACGTATTTGGACTCAGCTAAGTTGTTGATCATTTTTTCTTTTCCCTAAAAGATTGGCAGTGATTAACAAAGCTAACAGGCTTACCAGACCGAGCACCAGAACCATCACGATCACCTCTGGGTCTTCAGCAAAATTGGCTGTTGCGATCACCAGGGCAGCCGACAGGTTGCGCTGGGCGGTTCCCAATCCGAGCACCGGGCGGATAGCTTCCTGCTTACCTCCGAAGAGAAAGCCAATGACAAAACATGCAACCAGGAAGAGCAACCCGGCCAGTATGCCGGTTGTGCCTACAATCCCCAGGAGGGAGTCCAGGTTGGCAAGCAAACCAGCAGCCACCAATAGAACAAGAGCTATGTTGGATGCCTTCGCCAGGTAAGGTGCCAGGCTATCCGCTCTCAGTACATAACGTGCTTTGAAAAACAGTGCGACCGCAAGAGGAATTAGCATCAAGAAAATTAACGGACGGGCGATATCCCACGGGTTGACGATTACGCCGCGCAGCAGCAGCGGAAGCATCAGAGGCATGTACAGGACGGTCGTTACCATCAGCAAGACCATCAGCCCCACAGAAAATGCCAGGTTGCCTTTCGCCATCTGGGCCAGCCTGGGCAGGAATGGCGCGCCGGCAGCTGTGGAAACCAGGATTAAACCGGTCTTCAAGCCATCGGTGAGTGGAAAGGCTTGGGCAATCAGATAGGCTACGATGGGCGCCAGGACGAAATTCGCCAGCAAGGCAAGTATCACTAGACGGGCATTGCGCAACGGCGCAAGGATTTGAGCAACTGTCAGGCTTAGACCCATCGCCAACATGCTGGTCACCACAAAGACCAGCGTGGACAGGTTCATAAGGATGGAGAGCAATTGAGGTAAATCCATGAGGGCTTTCCTGGGATTACTGGGTCTTTTCGTCCATTTCAAAGCGCTCCACGGTCAGGATCACCCTGCCCAGATCGTTCAGCAGGTCCAGCAACCCGGATAGCGCGGTTTGATCGGTAAGCCATCCATTGATCTGTGTCACCAGAGGATAGTGACCCCAAGCAGTGGTTGAAATCTCCAACCCTTCAAGATGAGCGATCCAGCGCTCATCCAACTCCCCCACGACCCGGATCTGGTAAAGCCCCGGGCGGTCAAACAGGTATTGGCGCACGATCTCCTCAGGCATTGGCACCTCCTTGTATGAGGCTAAGGATACCCAGGTGTGCCTATCCCGTCATGCAATAAAATGTTTTATTTTTGTTTTATTCAACCTGGAGAATGTGAAAATGCACCGCTACTGACTAGGAGCAATAATGCTGAGCTCTAGGGCTCTGGCGACAGCCTGGCGCTTGTTGGCGGCATTTAATTTACGGTAAATGTGGTGGGTGTGCTGCTGGACCGTGCTTGGGGAGATGAACAGCCTGGCTGAGATTTCGTTGATGCTCAAACGCTTAGCCAGCAGCTCCAAAACTTCAAGCTCGCGCTCGGTCAGCAGCGTTCTGATCTCTTTGAGGTTGGGAGGTGCGTGATGTGGATCGATAGGCGTCGTAAATGCTGCGATGATCGCATCGATGTACTCTCCCAGGTCCGGCTCATTCTTCAGTTGCAGAGCAACCACCTGGAGAAGCTTAAGCATTTCCGGACCCCGGATCACGAATGAGTGGATAAATCCACCCAGGCGACCCAGGCGCAGCGCACGCACCAGGGTTTGTTGAGCAGCGGCGCGATCCCCCTGCCTGGCGAGCCACACAGCACGCATCGATAGCACGCGAAGAAGCGTGAAGTTGTTGTGCGTGCGTTCAGCCAGCTCCAACAGTTCATCCAGGAGTTGGTCGACTACCGGGCTGGTTTCAGGTCCGCTAATATCCATCAAGATTTTGACCTTGTAAATGTGGGGGATGTGATACCAGACGATCGCCTGCTCTGTAATAGGGGCATAAAACGATTCAGCCCAATGGCGCGCCTCTACACGGTTGCCATCCTGCAGTTTCAACCAGGCGGTCAAGGCTATTAATGGCTGAGGCGTTGCTGCAATCTGTTCGCTGAATAGCTGCTGGAGTGAATCAAGTGATTGCCGGGCTAATGCGTGGCGTCCAAATGCCTCCAACACGAAGACATAACCTGCAATACTCTCCAGCGAACAAAACAGGTTGGAGGTGAAGCCCTGATCGATCTCTAGCTTATAATACCCAGCTGCCAGCTCAAGCTGATTCCATTCCTGATAGACCCTCCCCAGCAAGTAGTATCCCCAACTCAGGTTGAGCAGCAGGTTGAAGGCGAGAGAATTTCGTACTAGTAGTTCCGCCGTTTGTCGGCAGAGCTCCAGCTCGCCTTGCAGCTGGTGGCACACCGCGAGACAAAACAAGAGCCGGGCGCCGTAGGTTGTACCCGGATTCTGTAAGCTCCTGTAAGCCTGCGTGAACATCTCGACCGTCTGGTGGTACTGCCCCTCCATGAACATGGACAATCCCAGGTAGATCATGGCATTGCCACGGGTAAACAACCAGGTTTCTGGTATCGTATCCATCGACTGGCGGGCAAGAGACCCTGCCTGGCTTCCCTGATTTGTCAAATATAGAAGGAGACTATTCAATACCCAGACATTTGCCTGGATGGTCCTATACGGGATGATTTCAAAGCCAGGTAAGGGTGCATCGCTTGCTGCAATCTCGTTCTGCTGCAAGGCAGCGTCCAGCATGGTCTGGATCTTGGTGATCAGTGAGTACATCTGCCCTAACCGCAGACCAAAATGCGCCATCCAGGCTTGCATGAGCAACAGCCCAGGGCGTGTGGCAATGAATTCTTCCGAAAAATATTCGAGGCTGTGCTTGATTCTTGGGTAATCTTCAGAATTGAGCATCGCGCAAAACTGGCCTTCCACAATCTGCGCCGCACCTACCCAATCCGCTACCGCGATCAAGTGACCCAGCGCTTCATCCACCTGCCCATGACGGATCAGCCAGGCAGCTGCGCGCCGGTGGTACAACGCAATTTGATCGGGATGGTAGTAAAAGCGCTGGCGTGACAGTAGCATCTGGCGAAACAGGTGGTGATAGCGGTACCAGGAGCGCTGATTGTCTAATGGGATCAGGAAGAGCTGGGCAGCTTCGATGCGTTCCAGTAGCACCTGGATCTCACCTTCGCTATGTTTGGAATCGACCACCTCGTATAGGAAAGAGGCGCAGAATTGGTTGAAGATGGCTGTCTGGAGCAGGAATTCCTGGATTTCGTCGGGCTGGTTGGTGAATGCCTGATCGATCAGGTAATCACTCACCTGCCTGTTGGGCGCGTCCAGATGCGTGATCAGCTCCTCCGGTTGGGTCTCTTCGCGCAGGCTGATCGCTGCCAGGGCTAATCCCGTAGCCCAGCCTTCGGTCTTCTCCTGGAGCTGGTTTATGTTCGCAATGCTTAAAGGGACAGTAACAGACTGACGTAAATAGGTAAAAGCTTCAGAATCCGTAAAGCGCAAATCCGCCGTCTTAATATCAACAACCCTCTCATGAACTTTTAGCCGGCTGAAGGACAGTGAAGGGCTACGCCTAGCGGTGAGGATCAGGTGCAGCGGTAGCGATTCGTATCGTAGCACATCGGTAAGCAGTAAATCGATAGAAGGGTTCTCGACCAGGTGATAATCGTCTAGCGCAAGGATGAAGGGTGTGTCTTCCAGCAGCTCCAGGTCTGCGACCAACGCATTCTTCCAGGCAGCGAGTGGTACAGTTCCTTGAGCGTGCTGCAGATTGTCGGTCTTCTGCAGGCAGCCCGGGAAGAGCTGGCGTAGCGCAGCGACTACGCCAGATAGAAACTCGGAAATCTCGCAGATATTTTCATCCAGCTGCAGCCAGGCGTTAGGCAAAGGGCAGCAATCCAGCCACTGCGCCAGCAGAGTCGTCTTACCGAACCCAGCCGGTGCAGTGATGATGGCAACCGGCTTCTGGAGAACCTGGTCGAGTTTCTCCAGCAACCTCGGACGCTCGATCGATCCGGCAATGGCATGCGGTCGACGAAGCTTTACCGTTGGGAATTCAGATCTGTATGCAGCCATAGATGACAAAGCTATCGGATTTTGATCAGTCTGATCATAGATTAGCTTATCGTTCCTTGAGCTTACATATAATTGAAAAAATAAATAACATATAAAGAATATTCCGTTAAAATTTAATTTTACCATCAATCGTACTGTCAATGCATCGTTAGGCAAGACGTAATGTTTCAGGAGATATAGTTCATCGTAAAGCTTTTGTAGTGCTTGACGGTGAGAATAAAGATTATATGGGTGGTTAGAGCGGAGGAAAAACAGCAATTATCTAAAACCACGATTTCGATAATGTGGCTGCGTATCTTAGGAGATTTCAGATTTTAATAATCCATCGAATATGAGAACAATCGATTATATCCCAAGTTCCGGGCATGGTTGTTTTTGTCAATAAACTGGTTGAATCGGGTTTTTAGTCGATCCGGGAGAGGACACCGCCTGCTTTGCCACCCTCAGAGACGAAAGACGCTGGAAAAGAAAACGAAGCTCCTATCTGCCCGATTCATGGGGTGAAGTTGAAGAAGTTTAACAAAGGTAACCAGATCTGGTATTCGCATAAAACCGACACTGGCTGGTGCAGCGGGAAAATGGAATAAACTATCGGAAAGTGGCTAAACGATAACGGTGAATTAGTTCGCCCAAACGCGGTATTTGTTACCTCTTATTAGGTCGCGGCTGCGCCTGGGAAGGGAAGGAGAAGAAGGGATGGATTGACGAACCTTACTTAAACGCAGAAATCTTAACTACCCTCGATCACATTTATTTCAATTAAAATGACCCAAAGGGATTATTTATTTACTTCTCCGTATAAATACCAGTAAACCTGTGGCGGAAAACCAGAAGCTAAATCTGCCTCCCAAATGAAATTACCCGGCTTGAAAGCTGATCTGAGCAGTTTATCCAGGCCATCCAACAGCTGGATTTCTTCAGCAGGTATGCCCTCGGCATCTTTCATGAGCAACTGCAATTGCACGCGTTGAGTTACTTCATGAGCAAAGCGATCAAAATTCGACTCGGCCGATTCCTCGTAATCTATCAAGAAATTCCGCCAGAGATTCAGGCGTGCATGGAATTCCGCGCCGGCTTTCTGACCCCACGTTGAGCGCCAGCGTTCCCGGATAGCATTGATTTGTGCATCAAATATATCCAGCCTGGCTTGTTGAGCATGTGTCAACTTGAAGGACTGGGCTCGGGTCAAAGCCAACTCCAGATTGCCCAGGTTGAACTGACGATAATATGGCACACCCGTGCTTACCGGCCAGTTCAGGTGATTCGAAAGCAGATAATCTTCGAGGATTTCCACTCCGGCTGTTAAAAATCTAAGGTCTTTTGAAGCAGATTTCATAGTGATTTATTCCATGATTCCACGCAGCAAGTATTTTACTCAAGTTTACCCAAATCAGGTGAGGATTTTGGTGAGACTTCTTTAATTTTAGCACTGTTTTCACCCGTTCGCTTTTTTTAGCGAATAATTTAATATGTCCGAGCATTCGAGATGGATTTTTTGCGTCCAATTTAAAAAGGAATAGCAGGCTGGCACAAGTGAAAAGGGCACTTTTCTAAAATAGACTTTTTTTCATAGATCTCCCGGTATGGATATTATTAGAGAACTTTAAACCACACTTCTTGCCGTTCTGAAGATTTTCCAACCATAAAAACAGAGTTTCAAACGGATGGTCTTGATTTGCTGCCTGTATCCCGTTATCCAAGCAAAGTCAATCTTGAACAAAGAAAGCAAATTGCAAGTGCAAATCGCCAATTGAAATGCCGGATCATTTGCCCAAAATGACTTGAATAACAGGTGGCCAACCGCGATATCATAATTGGCTTCCTTGATGTAATTCTCACAATTACCGCGTTTTTCAGTAAACTCAACCACTGCTTCTAAGGGTGAGTGACAAAAATAGGGGATCATGGAAATCATTAATGTGAGCGGAATAAGTGGAATAAGTTGGGTAAAGTTGCTTATCGAGTTAGCGTTTGTTGTATCAATAGATAAATAAACGCAAGGCACATTCAAGCGCATACGGAGAGGCGAGCTGCTGGGTCTGCAGTGGAAAGATATTGACTGGACCAAGTACCTATCGTATGTTCATAGATTCGATGGCGCTAGAAATTGTTTTCCGAATGAATAAACGGCTCGAAAATGGTTTACAAATCAATCTTTCAGGTGGGGTGATCCCATAAAATAGCGAGACGATGGTCAGATATAAGTTATATCGCACTGTTCCATCCAACCTCCCTCATGCCCAGGAAAACAAATCTAAATCCTACGGTCAGGCATATTTCCCAAAGACCGTAAAAAATCCTAAAATTCAGAGGATAAAAAGGTTGTCTACTTTTCTAAAGCACCTGTGTCGATCCACTGTTTGACCAGCGCCAGCTCATCTGCACTCAGGTTTCTAAAATGCTTGTCACTCTGGATTTTGACCAACAAGCTGTTTGCTGAATCGCCCGGTATGACAATCGCACTATTCTTGCCGCCTTTCATCACCCCGGTATAGCTGCTCAAATCCACGTTAGCACTTGGAGAAGAGCTATTGTGGCACGCCGTGCATGGAGCGAGTAGCGGTTGGATATTCGCATCGAAGGTGGGTTTGCCGCCTACCACCGGGGCTGGAGTGGGTGTCGGTGTTGGGGGAGGCTGTTGCATTATTAGGATCGCTTTGATAGAGGGTGCATCAAAACCAGCAAATTTATACTTGGTTCCATGGCAAATCGTGTTCGAGCAGAAGGAAGTGTTCGATGTTCCACCAGGATCACTTGTTGTATGGCAGTTGCTGCATGTAGCATCGAAGGTGTCATGATGCAAGATGATCCAATTTGGGTTCAGGTGCGATGAAGGTTCCGGGCTACGGCTAATCTCGATCTTGCTTGTAAAGTCTTGGGAAGTAGCCACCACTGGAATGGAGTGACACAGGTTACATTCCAATCGAATAGCTTGGTCTTTAGAGTTCATGTGCTTACCATCGTGGCATCGAAAACACCCGGGATACTCACGATGTCCCAGGTTATTAGGATGAGTAGTCCAATCCACTTTCTGGGATTGGAACACTGTCTGGTTGTAAATCCCTTGCAACTCGCTGATTGCTGAATTGATCAGGTCTGTATTGCTGGCATAAAACTCACTGTAATATTGTGTGTAATAATTCGCCAAACCTGCAATACCGCTCATAGCCTCTTCTTGGGAGGTGTAGGAGGCTGTCAAGACTTCAACACCCTTTTTGCGGATCTCTGGAACCGTGGGAGAAATCAGATTCCGTGACATGGCACCATCTACTGAGTCTGCTGGTAGCGCAAAATCATGCGTTACCCGATTATGACAGGTAATACAATCCATCGTCTTCAATTGGCTCTCATCAATTGAGGAAAGATCGATTCCGGATTCAGTATCGATGTAATCCGTAGTTGTACCATCGTCATTATAAACGCGCACAAATGGTATATTCTGGCTTAATGGATCCGTGATGTAGTATTGGACTTTA
>Ga0209253_10006651_pt1 | contig 9992 bp, 11 predicted proteins | sample FrelakmetBRP12BR_FD_187145 | JGI IMG/M metagenome (GOLD analysis project Ga0209253, IMG submission 187145) | Freshwater lake sediment microbial communities from the University of Notre Dame, USA, for methane emissions studies - BRP12 BR (SPAdes)... | ecosystem: Environmental > Aquatic >...
GATCACCTTCTCGCGCTCCTGGACCTGCTTCGTGCTTCGGGAAGGATCGAGCCGGAAGCCGGGCAGCTCGTCGCGCAGCCTCGCCACGGAGGCCTGGAGCTCGAGCAGGATTGCGGCGAAGGTGTCCGGCTCGCTGTGGTGGCCGGCGACGATGCGGCGCAGGAAGACCTCGATCTTCGCGCTCGAGAGCAGGGCGCTGGCTGGCGTCAGCGCGGCGGCGGATGCACCGGCGCGGGCCGAGCTGGGGCCGAGAAGAACGCCGCCCCCCACCACGAGGGCGGTACCGCCGGCGGCGCCGAGGCCGGCGCCGACCACGGCGTGCCCACCGAGCGCCGCAAGCCCCGTCTTCAGCGCCAGCAGCCCCGCTGCGCCCACGGCCTTTCCGACCAGGCCGGCGGCCAGGGGCGCGGCGATGCCCAGCGTGAGCGCGCCAAGGGCGGTGCCGGCCGCGGCACCGACGAGGATCTTCGACCACAGGCCCGAGAGCTCGCGGCTGGCCGCGACGAGAGCGTCCCGCAGCGCCTCGCCATCGCCGGCTGGCAGACCGAGCAGCAGGGCGGCCCGCGAGAGCGCCGCCGTGCGGACGCCGCGCTGGAGAGACGGCGCGAGGCCGAGCCGGTCGCGCAGGCCTGTGTCGCGGGGATCGAGGGGCCAGTAGGCCTCGAAGGCGGCAAGCTCGAGCAGGATCAGCTCGGCGCTGTACATATTCCCACCACGGCGCACGCGTTCGGCGATACGCTCGAGCTCCTCAAAGCGCGGATCGAGAAGCCTCGGTCTCTCCCGCTCCGGAAACGCGGCGAAGCCGCGTTCCACCACCAGCCGCCAGCGCTCGAGCCAGGCTTTCTTGCGGCCGAGCGTGTCGAGACGCCCACCGGCTGGCGTCGCACCGATATCGTCGGCGACCAGGGCGGCCTGGAGACTGGCCAGCAGCCCGCAAGAGTCGGCGTCGAGGGCAAAGTGCGAGAGGAGGTTCTTCTCGAAAGCCGCGTCCGTGCGCGGGGAGGGCCGCTCGGCGAGGCTTCTCCAATAGGGGTCCTCCGCCGGTAGAGCGATGGCTCGCGCAAGCCGGCGCACGCGCAGCTGCGCCGCGATCGCCAGCGCCGCGCGCGGCAGCACGACGATGCTCGCAACGCTGAGGGCGAAGACGTGGAACCAGACCGCCGCGGGCGCGCCGTCGGGGGTGGCCGCGAGCGCGAGCTGAGAGGCATCGGGAAATCCGGCACCGAGCAGCAGCCGCGCGGGAAAAAAGACCAAGGCGGCGAGGTGCGCACGCATCTCGGGAGACGAGACGAGTGTGCTTCCCCAGTAGGCATGGTACTCGAAGGCGATGCCCTGAAGGGTGATGCCGGCGAGAGCGCCCAGGGCGAATGCGATGGCGGCGCCGTGCACCAGGCGCTCGCAGCGCGCGAGGATCGGTGAGGCGCAGACCGTGGCGTAGTCGGAAGCAAACCGTACACGCGTCCGTGTAGCGGCTCCGGGCATGTCCGAGCCCGAAGCGCCCAGGCGCCGGCCCGACAGCCGCGCCCACAGCAGCCCGGCACGGCCCAGAACCGAGAGCAGGGGCCGGAGCGGCGTCGCCGCGACCGCGCCGGCCGCGGCTGCTGCGGGCCGGCGCGCACGCGCTGCCACCAGCACGGCGTACACGGCGAGGTTCCAGAGCAGGAGAGCGGTCACGGGGTTGGCGAGGATGTGGATGCGCCCGCCGCTAAGCCCGTTGCTCGCGAGCCCGAGGCTTGCGGCCGCAACGAAGAGGACGAGGGCGAGGCCGGGCGGTGGGAGCGCGAAGCTCAGCATCCGACGCGGGGCTTCGGGCAGCCTCTCGAAGAGAAATGCCGCCCGGCGCAGGCAGAAGGCGGCGAGGTCGTCGCGCTCCCCGGCCGCAAACCATGCCTCCGCGCTCACCTCGGGAAGGACGAGCGCCGGATCCTCTTCCTGCACGGCGCGGACTAGGAGAAGCTGCTTCGCTTCGTCTTCAGTCACGCTCGCCCGGTCACGATCGGACGGTCAGCGCACGCGTGTGCCACTCCCGAGAGAGAGGCGGAAGCGTCGCCGAAGCGGACTATGACCGCTTGCTGTTGCGGCGGATCGACCAGGCGCTGATGCCGATTCCCACTGCAAACAACACTGCGGCGGTGGGCTCCGGCACAGTCGAGGCCGCGCCATCCAGGGCCGCCGGGCTGGCAAATGCCAGCGCGGATCCCGCGAGCGTAAGTGTCATCAGCGCTGCGGCGATTGCGAGACGGCGCATATTCGATTCCTCTCGATGGAGTGAAGACGACGAGAGACTAGCACCAAAGATTCTAGACCGTAAAGCCTTTTCTTATCCGTCCCCCAGGGGGCTCCCTGAGCTCGGTCGGCCTCGGAAGGCCGGCTCCGGTTCGCGTCCAGGGGGCTAGCATGGCCCTCATGAGTAACGTGGCTGCCGCTCGGGTTTTGTGGCGGAAAGATCTGGCGGAAGTAGCAATCTACTGGCGGGCCCTGCCGGTCAGCCTCGACGGTTCCGGGCTGCTGTCGCTCCAGGCGCTTCGCGGGCGGCTCCCGCTGGCGCGGGAGGCCTCCGGCGAGGTCTCGCTCGAGCGCACACCCAGCGGAAGCTAGCGTGCGGGCCGCGGTGGCTCTCGCCGTGCTGCTGCTGGCGGCCGCGCCGGGGCAAGCGCGCAGCCGGGGATCGGACGGCCGCTTCGAGCGGCGAAGCTCAGAGAATTTCGTCCTCTACCAAGACGTCGCGATCGACCATCGCACGGGCTGGCGTGGCTCCGATCAGTTCGAGCGCGAGGTGCTGGCGTCGCTCGAGTCTGCACACGATGGGCTGCGTGAGATCCTCGGACTCGATCCCCGGCGCCGCGTCGTGGTGACAGTCTACGATCCGGCAGTATTCGACGCGCAGTTCGCGCAGCTCGCGGCGTTCCAGGTGGCAGGCTTCTACGCAGGCAGCATCCGTGTGCGCGGCGACGTGCGGCTCACGGCGGAGCTCACGCGGGTGCTGCATCACGAGTACGTCCATGCCGCGCTCGATGCGGCGGCGCCGTCGCTCGTGCTGCCGGCGCTGGTGAACGAGGGCCTCGCCGAGTGGTTCGCGCGCCGCGCCCTCGGGCTCCCGATCCTCGAGCCCTACGAGGCCGCGCTGCTGGAGCGTGCGGGGCGCAGTGCTGACTGGCTACCCCTGCCGGCGCTTCTCGGCCCAAGCTTTGCGTCTCTCGAGCCGCGCACGGCCGCGCTCGCCTATCTCGAGTCGCGGGACTTCGTGGCCCACCTCGCCCGCCATCACGGCGAGCGTTCTCTGCTCAAGTTCTGGCGCGCACTCGTCCGTAGCGGCCAGCTCGAGCGCGCCCTCGCACGCGCCTTCGGCAGTGACCTCGGGGAGATCGAGGCGCGGATGCTGCAGGAGCTGAGGAGATAAATGTCCGACGCCATGCGAAACCCGAGAGATTGGAATCTTGCGCCGCTCGTGACGGCGCTGGCGCTCGCCGCGCTCTGCGCCGGCTGTGCATCGCGTTCGGGGATCGGTCCGGCCACGCCGCAGCCTGCGGCGGTCGCGCCGCTGCCGAGCCCCGCGCCGACGGCCCAGCCGGTTCCCGCGATGACCCAGGAAGCGCAGGCGGCGATCAGTCCGGCGCAGGCCCTGCAGCGGCTCAAGGACGGGAACGCGCGTTTCGTGGCAGGTGTATCGCTGCCCCGCGACCTGCGCGCCCAGGTGACGGCGACGGGCGGCGGTCAGTATCCGTTCGCCAGCGTCCTCGGCTGTATCGATTCGCGCGTGCCGCCGGAGCTCGTCTTCGACGAGGGCCTCGGCGACGTCTTTAGCGCTCGCATCGCCGGAAATTTCGTGGATTCCGCCCTGCTCGGCAGTCTGGAGTTCGCTTCCAAGGTCTCCGGCTCGAGGCTCATCCTCGTGCTGGGACACACCGAGTGCGGCGCAATCAAGGGCGCCTGCGATGGCGTGAAGCTAGGCAACCTTACGAAGACGCTCTCGTACATCCATCCGGCGGTGGCTGCCGTGAAGAACGTGCCGGGCGAGCGCAGCTCGAAGAACAAAGAGTTCGTGAACGCGGTCACGCACATGAATGTGAAGCTCACCCTGGAGGCGATTCGGAAGCAGAGTCCGATTCTGGACGCAATGATCGCGCACGGCGAGGTCGGCCTCGCGGGCGGCGTCTACGACGTCAGGACGGGCGTGGTCGAGTTCCTGGAATAGGCCGAAGCCCACGCGGCTTCCGGAGCATGCGACGGCCCCAGCGAGCCCCGAAACCGGCGCAGCGCGGCTCTATCCGTCGCCGGAAAAAGACGAGGGGCTGACGCACAGCGCCAACCCCTCGGATTACTTGGTGGAGCTGGGGGGGCTCGAACCCCCGACCCCAAGACTGCCAGCCTTGTGCTCTCCCAGCTGAGCTACAGCCCCACGGCGGCGGCGAAGCTACCGATGGGGACCCCGACTGTCAAAGCGGCAACTTAGAGAGCGGGAGGCGGGGACGGCTGGTCCGGCGTAGCGGCCGTGGTACGTTTCTGCGCCGCAAGCCGGAGTGGCGAAATTGGTATACGCAGGGCCCTCAAAAGGCCCCGGCCCTTGTGGTCGTGTGGGTTCGAGTCCCACCTCCGGCACCGATGGACGGCGGTTCGATGCGTCGGGCCGCGAGGCGTCCGAACCGAGTGAGCGCCCGGAGTTGCGCGCTCGTTGAGAGGAGGTTCCGAGATGGTCAAGGTCAAGCGTGCCGCTGCGATTGCGATGTCCCTGATGCTCGCGGCCGTGCTGTTTGCGCCGGGGATTGCCTCCGCGCAGCTGCGCGATTTCGAGGGGAAGGTCGACTCGATCAGCGACTCGAAGGTCATCGTCGACAACCGCAAGGGCGACAAGATCAGCTTCGACAAGACCGGAGAGACGACGGTCGAAGGCAAAGCGACCGCCTGGGACGCCGTCAAGAAGGGCGACTGGGTGGCGGTCGGGTCGAAGATGATGGAGAAGCCGCGCAAGGCGTACAAAGTGACGGTGAAGGACCCGCCCGCGGACGCCGCTGTCGACGAGTGATCTCGACTTCGAGGGGTTCGATCCCAGGGCCTCCCGGCCGAAGCCGGGAGGCCTCTTTTTCTTCCGGGTCGCCACCGGCGGCTCGCGGCCGCGGTACTCTCCCGGACGTGAGCGAGCCGGGATCGAAGTCGATTCTTTTCGGCCAGGCGATGTCGCGCCGGGGTTTTCTCGCGCGCTCCGTCTGGCTGAGCACCGCTCTCGGTGCCGGCGCCCTCGCGTGCGGCCGCGAGGAGGCGGGCTACGAGACGCTCGTGCCCGCGGGCGAGACGCCCGCGCAGCTTCCACTGCGCGAGTACGCGGTGCTCCGCGCCGTCACGGATCGCATCGTTCCCGCCGGCGACGCGCAGCCGGGAGCGCTCGCCCTCGGAGTGCCCGCGCGCATCGACCGCGAGCTGGCCTTCCACAGCCCGCGGCTGCGCGCCGACGTCACGGCCGCGCTCCAGCTCGTCGAGTGGTGGCCCCTCGCAACGCAGGGCAGCCGCTTCACGCGGCTTGGCGCAGCGGGGCAGGATGCGGTGATCGCCGACATGGCTGCGAGCCGGCTGGCCGTGCGCCGGACGGCTTTCCAGGGCCTCAAGCTCCTCACGGTCTTCTTCACCTATACGCAGGAGCCGACGTGGCCGGGCATCGGCTACGAGGGCCCGTGGGTGCCGCGGAACCGCCCCGCGGCGCTGGGCTAGGCAGCCGGATGAGCATCATCGAAGGACGCGACGTCACGGCCGATCGGCGCGAGGAGACGGACGTCCTCGTGATCGGCTCTGGCGCCGGTGGGGCCACCGTCGCGATGCGGCTTGCCGAGGCGGGCAAGCGCGTCCTGCTTCTCGAGCGCGGGGGCTACTACACGGGCCTCATCGATCCGGTCGAGCTCGGCAAGCCCGGTCGGGGTGAGCTCGATCAGCGTGAGGACGACATGCTTGCGCGCATCGATGGCGGCCGCGGCGTAGCCACGACCAGCGACGGCCAGGTGGCGCTCACCTATGGCAACTGCGTGGGCGGAGCGACGGTCCACTACTGGGCCGACAGCTACCGCACGCCGCCCGACAGGCTCGCTCTTTGGGAGACACGCTACGGTGTCGAAGGTCATAGCGAGGACGAGCTGCGCCCGTGGTTCGAGCGCATCGAGCAGGATCTCAACATCCACCCGGCGCCCGAATCCTTCCTGAACGGCTGCAACCTGCTGTTCAAGAAGGGCGTGGAGGCTCTCGGCTGGCACGGCGAGCCCGTGCCGCAGGCGCGCCGCAACTGCCTCAAGAGCGGCTACTGCATGCAGGGCTGCTCGTACAGCGCCAAGCAGAGCATGTTGGTCACCTACGTGCCCCGGGCGCTCCACGCCGGCGCTCTGCTGTACGCCGATGCGCGGGTGGAGAAGATCCTGGCAGAAAATGGCCGGGCGGTCGGCGCCGTGGCCGTGGTGATGGATCGCGACACGAACCAGCCGACGAGCCGGCGTATCGAGGTGCGGGCGAAGGTCGTGGTGCTCGCCGCCGGTGGCTACGGCTCGGCGCCGCTGCTGCTGAGCTCGAAGCTCGCGAACCGGAGCGGGCAGGTCGGGAAGCACCTGCGTGCGAATCCGTGCTCCATGGTCTTCGGGCTCTTCGACCACGACGTCGTGATGTGGCGCGGCATGCCGGCGGCCTTCGGCTGCCTCGAGTGGCGCCTCCCGCGCGAAGAGGCCGGCCATTATCGCGAGGGTGGCTACCTGCTGATGCCGAACCAGCTCAACCCGGCCATGCTCGCTTCCTTCCTGCCGGGCTTCGGCGCAGACCACCGGCGCTTGATGCAGACGATGCCGCGCATCGCGGGCACCATCGCCTGGATCGACGACGTGGAGGAGGGTGAGATCACGCTCGCGCGCGATGGCTCGCCCGACTACCGGCTCCCGGTGACGGGGCGCAACGCGCTCATGCTGCGCGACTCCCTGAAGAAGGGAGCCCACGCGCTGCTGGCCGCCGGCGCGCGCGAGGTCTTCCTGGCCGACGCCGTGGGTACGCGCATCCGCGACGAGAAGGATCTCGTGCGCATCGACACGGTGGAGATCGGCCCCGGCGCGATGAGCTTCGCAGCCCCGCATCCTGCGGGTGGCTGCCGCATGGGCCGAGATCCCGCGCATTCCGTGGTGAAGAGCAGCGGCGAGACCCACGAGATTGCGAACCTCTACGTCGCCGATCCGAGCGTCTTCCCGACGGCTGTCTCCGTGGATCCGTCCGAGACGATCTTTGCCTTCTCGCATCTGCTCGCCGACGGTCTGCTTGCACGGGGCGTGGTATGAGCCAGGGGCCCGCGATCGCCTCGCTGGCCGGACGCACGCGGCCGCTCACTCCGGCGGAGCGGGCCCGCTATCACCGACACCTGCTGCTGCCGGGCTTCGGCGAGCTCGGGCAGGCGCGGCTGCTCGCCGGGCGCGTGTTGGTGGTCGGAGTCGGCGGGCTCGGATGCCCGGCGGCGCAGTATCTGGCTGCGGCGGGCGTCGGGACCCTCGGCCTCGTGGACGCCGATCGGGTCGAGGTCTCAAACCTGCAGCGCCAGATCCTGTACGGGCCGGCCGACGTGGGGCGGCCCAAGGTCGAGGTAGCGCGGGAGCGCATCCTCGCGATCAACCCCGACGTGAAGGTCGCGCTGCACGAAGTGCGGCTCTGCTCCGAGAATGCTCTCGCGATCCTCGGCGGCTACGATGTGATCGTCGATGGCAGCGACAACTTTCCGACGCGCTACCTCGTGAGCGACGCCTGCGTGATCCTGCGCAAGCCGAACGTCCATGGCGCGATCTTCCGCTTCGATGGCCAGGCGTCCGTCTTCGACACCCCGGCCGGTCCCTGCTACCGCTGCCTGCACCCCGAGCCTCCGGGCCCGGGCCAGGCGCCGAGCTGCGCGGAGGCCGGCGTGCTGGGCGTGCTGCCGGGCCTGGTCGCCATGGTGCAGGCGACCGAAACGCTCAAGCTGCTGGCAGGGCTCGGCCAATCGCTCGCGGGCCGGCTCCTGCATTTCGATGCGCTCGAGATGCACTTCACGGAATTCACGCTCGCGAAAGACCCCGAATGCCCGGCCTGCGGCGAGCATCCGACCGTGACGGAGCTGATCGACTACGAGGCGTTCTGTGGCGCGGGACGTGCGGAGGAGCAGGACGAGGTGGTGCAGGAGGTGACAGTGCAGGAGCTGAACGAGTTGCGGCGGCGCGGCGCGGAGCTGCTGCTCCTCGACGTGCGCGAGCCCGTCGAGCACGACACGGCGCGCATCGAGGGGGCAAGGCTGCTGCCGCTCGGCCAGCTCGAGGCGCGCCTCGACGAGCTCGCCGAGTGGAGATCGAAGCGCGTGGTGGTCCATTGTCATTTCGGCGGGCGCAGTGCGCGCGCCTGCCAGGTGCTGCAGCAGCACGGTTTCGTGAAGGTCGAGAACCTGCGCGGAGGCATCGACGCATGGTCGCAGGCGGTTGATCCCAGCTTGCCGAGGTACTGAATGGCGAAGACGAAGCTCCCCGACGCGATGGAACGGCGTCACCTGATCGAGAAGGAGATCCCTCCCGCGCAGGCGCTGCGTCTGGCCGAGGCCTATCTGGCCGAGGAGCGGGTCGTCGAGGCCCTGGTCTTCCTGAAGAAGGCCGGCGCGGAGCAGCGATTGCAAGCAATCGGAGAGCAGGCGAAGCTCGACGGGGACGTCTTCCTCATGCGCCAGGTGGCGACGTGGCTCGACTCGGCGCCCTCGGGGCAGGAGTGGAGCGCGGCGGCTGCCGCCGCGCAGGAGCGGGGGAAGCTTCGTTATGCGGCCGACGCCGAGCGTCAGGCGGGCCGGCAGGGGGCCTGAGGCATGGCATTGCGGTGCGTGGTGGTGCGGGGGCTGGTTCTTGAGGTGGAAGAGGACCTCAATAAATTCCTGAGCGCGAACGAGGTTCGGGTGCTGCACATGAGCCAGAGCGAGACCGGAAACCACATCACGATCACGCTGATCGTCGACGACATGCAATCGATTGGTTGAGGTTCCCGATCACCGAATTGACTGATCCGTCAATCCGAACCTAGACTCCTCGGCTGCAGAACCGGAGGCGAGGAGCGCCATGGGAGCCCAAGAGCCCGCTGCCGTCGAAGCGGCGGCGCAGTGGCTGCGAAAGCACTTCGACGCCGACGCCGCGAGCGGTTTCTCGGCCGTCTTCGTGCTCGATCTGAAGGGCCCGTCGGGAGGCGTGCTCACGCTCCGGCTCGTGGACGGGGTGCTGTCCATCGCGCCCGGCGCGGCACCCCGGCGCGACGTGGCGATCCAGGTCGAGGCCAGCGACTTCCTGGACGTGCTCGCGGGCCGCGCCAACGGCGAGCTCCTGCACATGGAGGGACGCGTTCGGATCGACGGCGAGCCGGCCCTCGTGCTGAGGCTCCAGACGCTGTTTCGACGACGCGTGTGACGGACGGCGGGTCCGCGGGCAAGGCGGCTACCGAGATCCGGGTCGTCGGAGCCCGCTCGCACAACTTGAAGGGCGTGAGCTGCCGTTTCCCGCTGCGCGCGATCACCGTGGTGACGGGCGTCTCGGGCTCGGGCAAGTCCACGCTCGCCTTCGACACGCTCTACGCCGAAGGCCAGCGCCGCTACGTGGCCTCGCTCTCGACCTATGCGCGGCAATTTCTCGAGCGTCTGCCGCGGCCCGAGGTCGATCTCATCTCCTTCCTGCCGCCGGCCATCGCCATCGAGCAGCGCAACCGCGTCACGAACGCGCGCTCTACGGTGGGGACGGCCAGCGAGATCCTCGACCATCTTCGCCTGCTGTACGCGAACGTCGGCGAGACTCGTTGTCCCGATTGCGATCGGCGTGTCGAGCCGGGCACCGTCGATGCCGTGGTCGGACGCATCCTCGCCGGCGGGGAGGGCAAGCGTGTCTCCATCGGTGCGCCGCTTCCGGAGGGCAAGGGCGAGAGCGCGACGGCGCTGCGCGAGCGGCTGTTGCGCGAGGGCTTCGGGCGTCTGCTCGACGCCGCGGGCAAGCCGG
>Ga0209253_10006652_pt1 | contig 9992 bp, 9 predicted proteins | sample FrelakmetBRP12BR_FD_187145 | JGI IMG/M metagenome (GOLD analysis project Ga0209253, IMG submission 187145) | Freshwater lake sediment microbial communities from the University of Notre Dame, USA, for methane emissions studies - BRP12 BR (SPAdes)... | ecosystem: Environmental > Aquatic >...
TAATCACCGGAAACAGCCCCGACGAAATTTGACCGCTGCGCCAGGGTGTCGTTATTAGAATAAAACCATGTAAGTTCGCCTCTGAACGCTGCTCCTCCAATGTTTCCTGACCACCCTGTGCCCAGAACCCAATCATCTTTTACATAGCCACCGAGAAACTGGTAATCGAAACTTCCCCTGTTGAACCTGTACAAACCTGCCAGAGACGTATTTTCAATCTTGTTTCCAATTTCATAAACCATTTCGGCTGATGAGGTCATTCCTGGATAATATTGAACTCTGATAGCGTCAACACCAGGTCTTTCCTCATAATCAAAATCAAAAAATGAATATGCATTGAAAACGTCATTGGGATTCCATACAAGATTTTGGCTCCAGTTTATTCTTTGTCTGCCTGCCCGGATCTGGAACTTTCCGAAAGTCATATCCAGATATGCTCTGTCGATTGCCGAGTGGAGGATGTATGAGCTGTCCTTTACAAGTATGCCGGAGGCATTAAAATAACCCTTATTCATATCAATCAGGTTGCTGTACTCCGGTATCTTCTTCACGAAATCTCCATAGAAAAACCTGTTTCGCATTTCAATTCCGGCATTTAAACGAGGCCCAGAAAACCATTTGATAATTAAACGGTTATGAATAAGATTGTCATACATAACCTCTGCATCGGTATTGGGTATCAATCCGGTCTGCAGGAACTTCAGGTATCCTTTTACGGATAATGAAGAACCTTTTCCCTTTTGACCAAGAACCGGTAGCAGAGATATTGAAATAAGGAGGATAGCAGCAAGGAGTAACTTATACTTAGTCATTCTGCTCAGAAAGGTTTAATTTAATCGGATTTCATCATTCAATACCTTCCCATCCTCAAGTGTAATGATTCTTCTTGCTTTGCGAACAACTCTTGGATCGTGCGTAGAGAATATGAATGTAATATTCTCATCCTTGTTCAACTTCTCCATGATCTCAAGCAGGTTTTCAGCCGACCTGGAATCCAGATTGGCGGTCGGTTCATCTGCAAGAACAAATTTCGGTTTGGATGCAAGCGCCCTTGCGACAGCTACCCTTTGTTGTTGCCCTCCTGAAAGCTTAGCAGGCCGGCTTGATTTCCTTTCGGCCAGACCAACTGCTTCAAGCAGTTCATTGGAGCGTTCTTTTCTTTCTTTTTTTGTCTTTCCCTGTAATTCCATAATAAATTCCACATTCTCTTCAGCAGATAATACTGGAATCAGGTTATATGCCTGGAAAATGAATCCGATATTGCGGAGACGAAAATCAATAATTCTGCCTGCGGAAAGGTTTCCAATATTTACACCGTCCACTATAACTTCTCCAGTTGTCGGATCGTCAAGGCCGCCAAGAAGGTTGAGGAACGTTGTTTTTCCTGATCCTGAAGGACCCACTATAGCTGTAAATTCACCTTTCTCGAATGACAGGTTAATTCCATCGACTGCCCTTACTTCAATCTGGGAGCCGTCATAGATCTTTGAAAGATCTTTAATTTCAATTATTGCCATGGTTTTATAATTTATTCTGTTCTTATTGTTTCTGATGGATTATTCTTTAAAGCCCTGTAGGCAGGGAATAGAGATCCCAGAATTCCGGTTATGATCACAAGTATTGTTACAATGATCAATAATCGAACGTCGACTGAAGTATTTACCAGGGTATCAAAGCCCATATCCTTTACGGCATTACCCATAATTGAGAGATCGATTTTGTGTGTCTCAAAGTATTTTGAAATGATTGTACCTCCTACTACTCCTGAAATACCTCCGGTAAGCGCAAGGAAGACTGATTCGAGGACAATCATTAAAAATATCCTTACTTTATTCATTCCAACGGCCATTAGTATTCCAATCTCCCTTGTCCTTTCAAGCACAACCATAAGCATTGTGTTTACAAGTCCGAATAGAAGTGCCAGGAGAATGATTACAAACAACACATACATAAGGAAATTCATTCCTTCTGTAAGGAACCACAATTCCGGGCTTAATTCAGACCAGGTAACTATCTCCAATCGATTGTATTCAGAATGGAGTTTATCGTAAACATCTGTAACGTGCTCATTGTCTGTGACTCTTACTGCAATTTCGTGAGCGGCACCTGAAGGGAGGCTCAGCAATAAGGAGATATCCCTGTAATTCACAAAAACATTCGATTCATCAAAACTATCGGTCTTTGTATCATAAATGCCTGTTATTCTGAAGGCCCCTGAAACAATACTATTATTGATATCCTGCATTGTGAGAATTACCTTAGATCCCAGTTTAACCATAAGCTTTTCAGCAAGTGCACTGCTTATCAGAATAGGATTCCTTTTCCCTTCGTTCAGGTATGTCCCTTCGGTTATCCTGTTCTGGATTTCGGTTACTTCTATCTCCTGTTCAGGATTAATTCCTGAAATTTTGATCCCGGTAGAGGTCTCAGCAGAGGCAATTACTGAATAGCTAATTATACGTACTGCGGCACCTTTGACAGAATCGAATCCGCGTATATCTGCTGCCTTTTTCAACGCTTCCGGAATAAACAAGTTGATGTCATTGTTTTCCCTGAATTTATTGTGGTGAATTTGAATATGAGCAATATCAGTCCTGATAGCCTTTTCAATCCTTTGATTGGCCATTCCCCTGTAAAAAGAGGTCATAAAGATGCCGGCTGTTAAACCAATCGCAACTGCAGCCATGATAATAATACTGCGAAACTTATTGCGCCAGACATTCCGCCATGATATTGAGATTAGCATTTTATTTGAGTATTATTTTAAACTTAAATCAGCTATGAATTGCATTCCTGATATTGAGTCTTCTCGTTACAATTACAGGATAAAGAGAAATAATAAGAGAGATTAACAGGACGATTATTACCTGTTCATAGAATACCTTTGGATCCCATGAAAAGTACATATACGGATCAAATCCCTTTATTATCATTACCTGACCAGTTTCCCCGGGCAGTTGCAGAGGGTGATTGTAGAAATAGGAGATCATTGGCAAACTTCCTATAAAACCTGATGTAATTCCTGCAATGGCAATAATCAGGGTTTCGAGGAACAAAACAAATGCTAATTTGCCTCTCCGCATACCAATTGCTATAAGAACACCCATTTCCCGTCTGCGTTCCATAGCCATCATCATTACCGTGCTGAGAATTCCAAATCCTATTATTGCATATAGAATCAATTTAGGTATTGTATTAGCCTGTTTATCTGAATTGATCATCCTGAGTATCTCAGGTTGCATTTCGTCCCAGGTCATTACACTATATTCAGATGAAATTGCCGATTTTATGTTTTTGACTGCCACAGGTATATCGCTGACATCATTTACCATAACAACAATTGCTGTAACTCGATTGCCGGTAGATAGCAGTTCCTGGCATGCACCGAGATCCATGTATATTGTCTGTTTGTCAAGATCAGGGCTTGGAAGTTTCACTATACCGCGAACCGCGTATTTGCCTGCCGCGCTCATCCCATGATATCCCTGGCCGATCATCACAATTGTATCACCAGGTTCAATCTTCATATACCGTGCAAGTTCAGATGATAAAAGAACTCCCTCATCACTTTTTTTAAGGTAGGAGCCATCCTTCATCCGTTTTTCAAGTTCTGTGACATTGGTTTCTTTTATGGGATCGATGCCAATTATTCTTGATCCTTTCGTTAACTCTTTGGAAGAGGCCAGCAAAAATGATTCAAGCCTTGGAGCAGTGATAGTTATTTCCTTTACTTGACTGAAACCAGATAGTAAGGAGTCGGAAGGAATAAAGCTGTTGTTTATGACTTTATTTTTCCAGTAATCCTTGTCATGAACCTGAATATAACCGGAATAAAGTTTGACAACATTTTCTATCATCGAACTGTATGACCCTTCCTGCATCGACGACATTAAAGTTGCGATAAGCACACCGAAAAAAATTGATGCAATGGTTATTAGTGTCCTTCTTTTATTTCTCCACAGATTCCTCCATGCCATTAATAAATTCTTCTTCATATTTTTCTTATTTATCGATATGGATTATCTTATAATTTTCATGTTCTGAATGGAAAACTGAGAATCTGGGATGGGTTTATCATAAACCGCCGACAAAACCTCCACAACTGTGTTTTTGTTTTTTTCGCCTGCAGGTACCATTTCCATTCTCGTTGGTATTTCACGATCCTTCATGCGCTTAATATCAGACAGATACATTGTATTTTTAAGAGCACCCTCTTCATCATAGTATTCTATTTTCCGTTGGTTATAATTCTTGTCAACCCACGATATTACCTTTCCCCATACGACGGGAGCATCGGGTTTGGGGATAAGTTGTATTTTCCAGCAACTTGTGCCGTCAAGCTCATCATTACCTAAAAGCGAATGAGTATAGTCATTTATAATCGATGATTCCTTTACAAGGTCGTCGTTGGTAAAATCAGATCCCATCCACGACTGCATCATCATCGAAGGTGAAATTTTAATAAGTCTTTCAATTGACGGAACCCAGCTCCACATCTCCTTTTCTCTCTTGAGAAAAACCTGCCCTTTTTCTTTGGCAGGAGCGGTAATTAAAACTATAGAATACTCATTTCCTTTCGACCAGGTTTTCATGGTCAGGGTTCGTTCCCATTCAGGTCTGGTGATAGTCATCCGCATTTCCTGCTCCAGATACTGACCTCTTGATTTGGCATCGGCCTTGGTTATTATCTCCTTAGCTTCCTGAGCTTCAACCCTGGGCCCCGTAAGTATCGTAACAGACACGGATGATAATAACAGGGTAGACCTGAAATTCAGAAAGGGTTTTATCCTATGCCAAATCTGTTTTAATACCAGTTCTTTGCTTTTGGTGTTGTACATATTAAATTATCATTTTAGTTTAACAAATTTGTTAATAATTGTATAAAAAAATCATTTGAATATCATTTTTAAAATCTCAACTTTTCTGTTCTTAATAAACTCAAGGTAAGCTTTATCATCCATATTAAAAGTTCTTTGAATTAGCGGCCTTGTAATTAAGGGGAAGGAACACATTGAAGTAATATTAATCAGGAACTGTTCTGGAGGCATAGATGGGATAGTTCCTTTTTTCATTTCAATCAGAAGTTCCCTAAAAAATCCTTCCATAGCTGAGTTTGTTGTTGCATTACTTATTAAAGAAAAGTGCACTTCAGTATACCTATTGAATTCAGAGGCTATGAAACTCTCCATAAATGGAAATTCTATAGCTTCATCAATATAGCTGCTCACAAAGTTCTCAATTTTCTCTTCGAATGAAGAGTCAGAAGAAATAGCTTTATGAAGACGTTTAGTGATATTTTGATATGCATCATTTAGTATAACCTCAAACAGTTGTTCGCGGCTGCTGAAATAATAATGAATGAGAGCTCTGTTGACCCCAGCCTCGTCCGCAATATCCTGTGTGGTAGCATGGATATTCCCTTTTTTAAAAAAGAGGTTCTTTGCAGCAGCCTTTATTGTTTCTTTTGTCTTACTCTCTTTCATATATAAACGCCCGAAAAATTATTAACAAAAATGTTTGACAAAAATGTTAAATTATTTTGTAACCACAAAATATTTTCAACATAAAATTTGAAATTATGTTGTAATGTAATGAATATGAATGATATAATATTTGTGCGATTTTCATGGATTCACAATTAGACAAGGGGTTTTAATAAAAAACAAATTTTTTTTTGATAAGTAAAATACGGAGTAGGGTCACCTCCTGGAATTTTACAGGAAGTCAGACGGTGCCACCAAAAAGAAGATCCCTGGTTGCATCTTTGCTGAAAAACTGGTTTTTGAAAATGATAGAGTTGCAACTTACTACCTTGTAGTCCGAAGATGGAAGTCAGAAGTCAGAAGTTGACTGGCATGATCTGCAAGACTGCACGACCGCAAGACAAAAAGAGCGAGAGTGAGAGTGAGTATTGAGAAAAAAGAGTGAAGTGCTCGCTCTCGCTCTCGCTCACACTCTCACTCTTTTTTAGTACCCCGAACGGACGAAAGTTGCAACCAGATAAGTTCTTTGTTCAAGATTAAAACTTAATTATGTGTAACATATCTTTATTGAACCATACTTTTGAAGCCTGAACATTTTCCTGCTTATATGGCAAAGTACTCATTCCATTTCTCCTTTATAAAATTTTTATTTTCTTTTATAATAATACTTAGTTGAAGGCGGTCCCTCAATTGAACCAGGTGGCGGATTTATTACTCCCAGCTTCCCCGTTATAGTCGACAATTAATATTGATTCGGTATCAGAACGATTTGGAAATTAGTACATATTCAAGATCGAAATATTGTGGAGGTCCATCATCTTCTTCAATATAACCCTTTCCTTTTATATAAACTATCCCGAAACTCTTGCTTACCCAGGTATCTTTATAATACTGAGGGTAGGCGCTCATTGTCTCATGGATCTTAACACAGTCCTTGGCAAAGGATTTATCCGGCAGTTGAATGGATTCATTCAATGAAACCACCGTCCGCGTATAGACCATGGTTTTCCCCTCCTCCTCAATAGATGAACTCCAGGTGTCGTTTAAAACCGGATTCACTTTCACAAGCGTCAGCTTGAAGTTGTCTTCAGGAGAGGCTATTTCGGAGAACCCTGTTTTATCGGCATACCAATAGATCTTTTCGGATCCGATTCCGGCAAAACTGTTTTCGACTTCAATATAGCCATCATCTCTGATCAACAATATTTTGTATATGACTTCCAGGGGAGTGGGAGTCTGGGAAGTCTTCATTCTGAAATGCCATTCATTGCCCGTTTTCAGAAAAGAGAATTCAGAAGTTGTCGGGTTAAGCGCTGAATCATTCCTGTTGCCCATTAATATTGCAGTCATCAGGATTAGTGAAAATGTATTCATGGAAGTAGAATTTAAATAAAGATACTAACAAATGTCCCAGGAAGAGTCTGAATAGCCTAGTAATTTTCCGCTGCAAGAGTTAATTGCTGTAAGATATAAAATAATTGCTTTAAAGTTACTAATTACTTAATTTTATTAAATGTAAAAGGTTGAATTTGATAAAACCAGAATAATCACTTTTATAAGGAGGTTAATATGAAAAACAAAACACAACTATGTATTCTTCTTATGCTTCTTACATCCGCTGTAATGAATTTACAGGCTCAGGATGAGTCAAAATTTAAAGACACTCCCTGGTTTTCCGGGATGCCAAATTACTATATTTATGATGCTGAGGACAGCGAATTCGACAGTTATAATTTTTTTAACGGCAAGAATTGTACAACTGTTGAAGGCAGGAAATTCAAAAGGACATATAATGTAAAGGAAGATGCGCAGAAATCGATTGTCATACAGGTAATGCGCAACTACTCCAATGCAATCAAAAGTATGGGAGGCACAGTCATATACGAAGGAATGCCTCAGAATGCAGATTGTGCCGACAATAATGGTTTAAATATGGTTATAGGCAAAGCAGTTAAAGGGACTGATGAATTATGGGTGGAAGTGGTAACGCTGGGAGGTGATGACTATTACCTCACTATCATCATAAAAGAGCTGATGAAGCAGGATGTAACCGCCAGCAATATGTTTGAGGCTCTAAATCGTGATGGACATATAGCCCTCTATATAAACTTTAATACCGGAAAATCAATTATAAGAGATGAATCGAAACCGGTAATCGATCAGATAGTTCAGATGATGAAGGCAAATCCGGATCTTAAAATTGGAGTGGAAGGACATACTGATAATGTAGGAACTCCGGCTTCAAACAAGACTCTCTCCGAAGCAAGGGCAAAATCGGTTGTATCCGCTATAGTTGCACAGGGAGTTTCTGCTGACCGTCTCAGTCCTTCAGGATTTGGTCAGGATAAACCAATTGCTGATAATAATATGGAAGAAGGCCGTGCTAAGAACAGGAGGGTGGAACTGGTGAAAAAATAGATATAGTCTTTCGAAGACCGAGGGCTGAAGTTCGATAACAGGGTTACTTGGACCCCGGAACCTAGTCCAGTAATATGAATTTAATAATTAATGATTTAAAAAATGAAAAATCTTTTAACCCTGAGTTTTGCTATCTTATTCGCAATGCAGGTATCAGGTCAGATTTATATTGATCTCAAGCAACTCAAAGATGCAGGGATCGATATTAATCAGTATCCACCTCAGGATTTGCTCAGCCTGGGCATTGGTAATTGTGATATGGATATTATTAAATCAGCAATCGCAAAAGGAGCCGATTTAGATAAGCAATTTGAGGGAGCCGGTATTTCTACTTTTCCTCTTTGCTCGGCAATAGGAGGAGCATCCAGCGTAATGCTTCCGGCAGATTACAGCATAATATCAAGTCAGGTACTTGAAGGGGGATCTGATGTCTATTCAGGCCGGTCAGCCAGTGATTTACGCCGTGACTATATCGAGATCATCAGGTTTCTTTTACAAAATGGTGCAAAAGCCAATGTTTCATCTGATTTTGATTCGGACAATATTCCTTTACTTCTTGCTTCTAAGAACCGTGATATTGAAATAATCAAACTGCTTCTGGATTTTAAGGCTGATCCTGGTATCAGTGATGATAAGGGAATGACGGCACTTCATTTACTCGGTGTACCGGTTGCTGTACCCCTTCCATATAAGAATGCCCCGGGAATAGCAAAGTTGTTAATATCAAAAGGGGCTAAGATGACTAAAGTTCATTTAACTGGTGAGACACCTTTGGTATTTGTAAAATCCATGCTTAATATAATCCAATCACCGGAAACTTCATACTGGAGAGATGTTCCTTTTTATAATGAACTTGTCAGCAGTTTCAAAAGCCTGATTGAAATTTACAGCAAATAATTAACTACTTATTTTAATACATATTTATCTTACAAGCTACAACTAATCAAAGACATATTATTTTGTTAATTTTAATGTTGCAATTCCGAAAAATATGTATTATCTTGTATTTAATGCTGATATTGGCAGACATAAAATATGTCAGGATTCTAAATTAATTAATAAAGACAGGCACGCATTCTATTTAGCAGCTCATGGCCCCGGAAATGACGAACTTAAGCCGAGAGGAGGAGGCGCATCATATGACAAACAAAGTTAATTTCAATACCATTGGAAGGAATAAAGTTTACTTTTTGGTGACATTCCTGATCTTACTGTCAGGATCGGTCCAGGTAAGCGCTCAGAAGCTCAATATCTTTGTTTTTGGGAAATCAAACAGTAAAACGGCCGGGCAAATTGAGTCTATCTTAGAGAATGAAATCCAAGATCGCCTGAAGGATCAATATCCGTGTGCCAGCACTTTGACTGATGATGATGCGGCCACCTTACTCGGTTGGGCACGCGAACGCGAGTTGATGGGGAACAAAGACGAAGATGCTATTTCGAATGTTGCGGGTGCCCTCGGCGCTCAGTTTGTTGTATCTGTCAATGTCAGCCAGATCAATAGCACTATTGCGATGTTCGTTAATGGCTTGGACAACAGACGGGCCACGCCGGTTTCTAAACAAGCTTCGGTAGCGCACAGTGAAGGAGAGGCTATCAATGTCGCGGTATCATTAGCCGAAAAATTCGTTTCAGACTTTATAAATTCTATGCCGGATTGCTACGTAAACGAATGGGTTGGCAATATCACTTACAGCCGCGTTCTTCAGGGTCAAAGCCAGACAAAGGAAGAGGGTTTCTCAGTTTCGGGAACAACGACAACGGAAATCACAACAAAGTCGACCGCGGATGCCAATTTCGAGGTGCGGGGAACAAAAAAGCCCACCAGGGCAACCGTCAAATGGAACGAAGAGACATTAAAGAATGCGATCACAAAGCAGAAACTTACATGTCCGGGTACGACTCTGTTTGAAGAGGGAAAGACCGTGACACGGGACGTGACGGAAGTGGAAAGAACCACGGGCAAAGCCGAGGGAAAGGTCGGTGCCATTGCGTCTGTGTCGGTCGATGGCGACGAATACACCATTACCTTTACGGTGCCTGAGATTGATGACGGGATTGGGGTGCGAGACTGGACTTTGGAGGACAGCG
>Ga0209253_10006653_pt1 | contig 9990 bp, 7 predicted proteins | sample FrelakmetBRP12BR_FD_187145 | JGI IMG/M metagenome (GOLD analysis project Ga0209253, IMG submission 187145) | Freshwater lake sediment microbial communities from the University of Notre Dame, USA, for methane emissions studies - BRP12 BR (SPAdes)... | ecosystem: Environmental > Aquatic >...
CACTTCGAGGCCGCGGTTGCGCGCGCCCCGCAGTTCGCCGCCGGCTGGGCGTCGCTCTCGCTGACCTACGAAGTGATCCAGGGCTACGTCACGCCCGACGAACGCGCAAAGCTCGGAGACACCTTTGCCAAGTGCAGGGCCGCGGCGCAGCGTGCGGAAGCGCTCGATCCGGATGCGGCGATGACGCGGCACGCGCTTGCCAACGTGGCCCGCGACGAGCTCCGCTTCCTCGATGCCGATGGGCTGTACCTGCGCTCGATGCAGGCAGATCCGACCTATCCCGATGTGCGCGAGGACTACGCGGAAATGCTCGGCTACGTCGGTCGTGATGCCGACGCCGTGGCGGAAGGCAGGCAACTGGTGACGCTGGAGCCCTTCGTGAGAGTGTTCTGGAGCGACGTGCTCTACAGCGCCTTGCGGCTGGACCAGCGGGCCGTAGTCGAGGATGCGGCCGCACGCATCCGCGCGATCGATCCAAACTTCTACGACGGCATCGCGGCGGACTTCAACCTGGCCCTCAGTTGGGGTCGGATCGACGAGGCGCGAGCGGCGCTGGCCGAAGCGTCGAAGCGGAACCCCGAGGTGATGGCCGACGACGTCCTGTTGTTTTCATGGGCGACCCACGCTCCGGGCGTCGACGAGGGTGCCGTGCAGCGCACGATCGAGCAGACAAACAACGCCGACGTCGTGCTCCATGCACTGGTGCGCGGCGACGCCGACCGGGTGTTCGCGTATTACCGCGACGTGCCGTCTGCCCAGATGCGGCGCAGAAGTCTCTATCAGGAGTTGAGCGCGGTGCCCGGTCGTCCGCTGCTCGCCGGTCCGCGCGCCAAGGCCCTGCTGCGCGAGTTCGGTTTCGAGGCCTACTGGCGCGAGAAGGGCTGGCCGGCGCTCTGCCGGCCGCTCGGCGCCGACGATTTCGAATGCGGGCCCGCGACGGCCAGGAATTGAACGCGGGTCTGCCCATCGCCCTGTCGGGGAGTGCAAATGCAGAAGACCATCCTCATCACCGGTTGCTCCAGCGGCATCGGCGCCGCGCTCGCGCGCGAATTCGGCAAGCGCGGTCACCGGGTTTATGCGACCGCCCGGCGCCGCGAGTCGCTGGCCGCGCTCGAAGCGGAAGGCATCCAGGGCCTGGTGATGGACGTCAACGACGATGCATCCATCGCCGCGGCGTTCGCGACGGTCAAGCGCGAGGCGGGGCAGCTCGACCTGCTCGTCAACAATGCCGGCTTCTTCCAGGTTGGCGCCGTAGTGGACCTCACCCGTGAGGACCTGCGTCGCCAGTACGAGACCAACGTCATCGCGCCGGTGGCGGTCACCAGCCAGGCGATTCCGCTGCTGCGCGCGGCGGTGGCGAGCCATGGCAGCGCGGTCGTTGCCAATGTCGGGAGCATCGTGGGGCTCTTCACCACCCCGTTCGCGGCCGCGTACTGCTCGAGCAAGGCAGCCGTGCACTCGCTCACGGACGCGCTGCGCATGGAGCTCGCACCCTTCGGGATCCGCGTGGTCTCGATCCAGCCGGGCGGCGTGCGCTCGAGTTTCGGCGAGCACGCCGAGGCGCTGGTGCGCCTGCCGGAGAATTCGATCTACAGGCCCGTGGAGCGGAGCGTACGCGCCCGTGCCCAGACGGGGCAGCAGGGCGGGATGCCGGCGGACGCCTTCGTCGTACCCGTCGCGGAAGCCCTGTTGCGTGACCCGCCGCCGCGGGTCATCCGCGGCGGCACCAACAGCGTACGGATGCCGTTGCTGAAGAAAATCCTGCCGGCCGCGATGTTCGACGCGAAGCTCTCGAGGATCTTCGGCCTCGACGCGCTGCGCTGACGGGCCGCCGATCGACGACCGGCTCGGCTCGCTCAGTCGCGGTGAACCTTGACGGTTACGCCCTTCACCGTCGAGCTCACGAGCAGCAACGAGATGTCCTTGTTTCCCATGCTCCGCTCGATGATCACGTTCTCGCCGTCTTCCATCTCGATGCTCTGCTCCTTCGTGCCGAGCTGGGCCTCGAAGGCCTTCTTGATGGTGCGAGCCACGTCGTTTTCGCCCGTGCCCTTCTTGACGTCGACCGTGATGTCCTGCGCCGTGCCGCCTTTCGGCGTCACGCGGAAGACGATCACGCCGTCCGAGTCGGCGTCGTGGTTCACCGAGATTCGATAGTCATCGGTGTAGCTGAGCTTCTTGGCCGGGGCCGCAGGCGCAGCCGCGGACGATTCGGGCGGCGTACCGGTTGCCGGGGCCTGGGCCAGGGCAAGCGATGCGGCCAGGAGGGCTGTGGCGGCCAGGACGGGGCGCAGCATTTTCATTGGAAGACTCCCGCGATTCATGCGTTGAGACGATGACGCGGAGTCTATTGCAGCGCCCACGCCGGAGGAAGCGGGGGAAGCTGGTCCCTGCGACTACTGCAGGTCGACGACGAGCACCGGCTGGTCGGACAGCGGGTCCTTCGTGCCGGTGAGCCTGAGGCCTGCGGCCGCCAGGGCATACCGGGCGTCGATCTGCTGGACGGACGGGCTCAGGAACGCGTGATCGAGCCTGCCTGCGTAACCGTTCGCCGCCGGGTAGCCGGCGCCGTCGGACGGCACGGCGTGTTTCCAGCCCGCGTCGGTGAGGTGTCGCAGGTGATCGATTCCATCGGCACGCTCGCCATCGGCGTCGACGGAGAAGTCACCGACCAGGATCGCGCGCCGACTCTTCAACTTCGTCGCGGCACGGACCAGCCATTCCCGGCAGCGGCGGCGCGCGGCGGACCGGCTTCCGGAATCGGGGCTTCGGAGGCCCAGCACGTCGAGGACGCCGGACGGCGCGTAGGCGTGCAGCATGTTCGACGGCACATCGTCGCCGGTCGTGCGCGCCTTCAGCCGGCCGGGCACCAGCTTGAGCCGACTGGCAATGAGCACGTGACCGCTGTGCGGCACTGGCGTCGGCGCCAGCTGGTGCGACAGGCCGAGGCCCGCAAGGGACGCGAGGAACGAGTGGCGCGCGGCGCTCGAAAGGCGCTCCGTCAGGATGACGATGTCCGGCTCGAGGGCGGCCAACGCCGTGATCACGTCATCCGGGGCGTTGCCGCCGTTGAGCTGGTGACCGAGGTTCCAGGTCAGCAGGCGCATGCGCGGAGCGTAGTGGTGCGCCACCGGGAATTCCGAGAGGTAGCTCAGGAATTCCTCACCCACTGGGCGGTTCGACCAGCGCGCGTCGGGGACCCGAGCGGCCCCGGGCTTGCCGCCCGGCGCTCGGCGGGACCATCCTAGGACCGATGAACTACCGACTGCTGGCGGACCTGGTCCTCGTCGCGCACGCCGCGTTCGTGGCGTTCGTAATGCTCGGCGCGCTGCTGGTGTTGCGCTGGCCGCGACTGGCCTGGGTACACGTGCCGGTCGTGCTGTGGGGCGCCGGCATCGAGTTCCTCGGCGGCATCTGTCCGCTGACGCCGCTCGAGAATCACTGGCGACGGCTGGCCGGCGATCAGGGCTATCCGGGCGGCTTCGTCGAGCATTACGTCATTCCCTGCCTCTATCCGGACGGATTGACCGGGCGGGTCCAGCTGGGGCTCGGCGTGATCGTGCTCGTGGTCAACGTGGCGATATATGCAAGGGTGCTGGCGAAAACGAAAAGGCCGGGCGTCGACTGAGCGCGCCCGGCCTTGCTGGCTTCGGCTTGCCACGCCGTGGTGCCGATGGCGACGTGGTCGCGAAGCATCGGCCGCCACGGCCCCGGTCGCGACGATGCGCGCCGGTCTCGAGAGGCGGACCCCCAGCAGGAGACGACCCTGCGGCCCAGGCCACTCGGCCCCGTGTCGCCGACCGCCAGCAGGCATCGACACGCGGGACTCACTATCTTTGTACGCCGCGGGAGTGAGTCGCAGTAGTTCCACATCTACCTATTGGCACTGCATGAGAACGAGAGCCCGGCCCCCGCTACGATCGCCGCGCCTCCGGACGCCGGCACGCTGGAGGGGGAGCATGGCGCCGGCTTCCGCAAGTACGGATTGACGCTGCTGTAATTCGGGCCAATCTTTGACTGCGCAGGACGTCGCCGGTTGCGGGAGACCACCAACATGCCGTATCGAATCAGGTGGGAAGGACACGGGGTCTACCGACGCTTCTTCGGCGTCATCACGCGGGCGGAGTTTCGCGAAGCCTACGAGGAAATGTGCAACGACATTCGCTATGAAGGCATCCGCTACATCATTTCCGACTACCTGGAAGGTCAGCCGGCCGCGGACATCACCGAACGGGACCTGAGGGCACAGGCGAATCTCGAAAGGCTGCGGTTCTACGACAGCCCGGACACCGTGCAGGCGATGGTCGCCACGGACCCGAAGATCGTCGCCTTGGTAAAGTACTACGAGTCGCTCCGCGTCTCGCCGTACTGCCTGGCGGATTTCGCGACCGTCGCCGAGGCGAGGTACTGGATCGCGGGCAATCCGCGGCGGGGCTGGGACCGGCCACCGCCGAGCGTCGTGTCCGCAGCGGCGACGCCGCACCACTGAGAAGACGCCCGGGCGGCCCTCCGTCCCGCCCCGGGACCATGCGCCACGTCACAGTATCGGCACCCGCCGGTTCCCCTTATGTCACCTGCCCACTTAGTCTCCCGTGCGTACCAGGCCATCTGTGGCAAGGGTGTTGCGGGACATGCTTCGAGCACAGCGAACTTCGATCTCACGACCGGCGGGCGGTGGTGCTTCTGCGCCACCCGCGTCGGTCGAAAACCATGACGTCGCGCGCTCGCGCCGGCCGTCGCTGCGCTCGTTCCGCGAATTCTTCGAATCGCTGACGCTGACCAACCAGTTCCGCGTGACCGCGGTCGCCGCGGTCACGGTCACGCTGATCGGCGTGCAGCTCCTGGTCATCGCCTGGGACGGCTGGGCCACGCGCAGGGACGGCCTGCGGCTTGCGTCGGAAACGGCGCGCTCCATTTCCCAGCACGTCGAGAAGTCCGGCACGTTCGGCGCCCTCGAGCCGCTCGCGAGCCGCGCAGTGTTCCTCGGGGCCGACCTGCACCTCGAATCGGGCGAGGTGCTCGAGCGCTACGACGGCAACTTCCCGAATGGCACGGTGCACGGCGGCGATACATCGGTGCCCGTGAGCCCGGTGCCCCACGGCACGAGCATTCCGCATCGGGTGATGCGCTTCTTCGGCTTCGAACCCGACTACGTCGAGTACCCGGTCGAGATCAAGCAGCAGGGCGCGGGCACACTGGCTCTCCTCATCGATCACCGGCCGGCGTGGAACGCCGTCATGGACCGCTTCTCCCAGATGCCGTTCGTGCTCGCACTCGGCATCCTGCTCGGGCTCCTGGCCGCCAATTCGCTGAAGCGGCAGGTGGTGGAGCCGCTCGAGGAACTCGCCAAGTCCACGCGCGTGCCGCGCGGGCAACGTGACGCGCCGGCGCCGGCACGGACGGGTCGCAGGAACGAGCTCACGGAGCTGGCGAGCAATTTCGACGCGCTCGCCAATCGCCTGCTGGATTACGAGCGCGACCTGACCACGCTTCGTGTCTCGTCGCGACAGGAGATCATCGAACGCACCCGCGAGCTCGAGCAGGGCCTGCGCAAGGCCGAGGCGCTCACGCGCTCGAAGGACGAGTTCCTGGCCAACATGAGCCACGAGATCCGCACGCCGATGAACGGCGTGCTGGGCATGGCGGAACTGCTCGCCGGCACCGACCTCGACAAGCGCCAGCGCCGCTACGTGGACTCGATGCGCTCCGCCGCCGACACGATGATGCAGATCATCAACGACATCCTCGACGACTCGAAGATCGAGGCCGGCAAGATGGATCTGGTCCGCGAAGCGTTCGACGTGCGCGAGTTCGCGGAGCAGGTGGGCGAGATCTTCGCGGGGCGCGCCGAGAGCAGGAAGCTCGAGCTCGTCTGCCGCGTCGAGCCCACGGTCCCGGCCGCGGTGGTGGGCGACGTGCTGCGCCTGCGCCAGGTCGTCGGCAACCTCGTCTCGAACGCGGTCAAGTACACGGAGCAGGGCGAGATCCAGATCCGCATCGGCCTGGACGACCTGCACGACGAAAATTGCCGGCTGCACTTCAGCGTCTCGGACACCGGCCGGGGCATCGCCGAGGCCGACCAGGCCGCGGTGTTCGAGGCCTTCAACCAGCTCGACAACGCGCAGCGCGTCGGCGGCACGGGGCTCGGGCTCTCCATCGCCACGCGCCTCGTGCAGATCATGGGCGGCGAGCGGATCGACTTGCGCAGCGAGCCAGGCAAAGGCAGTTCCTTCTCCTTCGTCCTGCCATTCAAGGTCGAGGCGGCGGCGCCCGCTCCGAACAGCGCGACCGACGAGTTCGCCGGCATGCGCGTGCTGGTCGTGGACGACAGTCCCACGACCTACATGTACCTCGAGGAGACGATCGCCAACTGGTCCGCCGACGTGACGGTGCTGAACCAGGGCCGGATGCTCGGCGACCGCCTGCGCGAGGCGGTCGCGCGCCGCCGGCCGTTCGCGGCCGTGCTGCTCGACCACGCACTGCCGGACGCCACGACCGCGGAGCTGCTGCGTACCATCCGCATCGATCCCGCGCTTGCAGACACCTGGGTCGTGCTGCTCTCCGCGTTCGACTTCGATCCGTCGTACGAGGGTGCCCGGGCCATCAAGCCGGACATGTGCATCGCCAAGCCCGTGCGCCAGGCGCTCCTGAAGAGCGCGCTGCGGGCGGCCCGCGAGCCGCGCGAGCCCGAGGTGGCCGAGGTGAGCCCCGCGGCCAAGGTGCGGGAAGCCGCGCCGGAGCCCGAGGGACTGCTTTCGCTCGGCCTCGACGTGCTGGTCGTCGACGACAACGTGATCAACCGCGAGGTCGCGCAGGCGATGCTCGAGCGCGTGGGCTGCCGCGTCACGGTCGCGGAAGACGGCAACGCGGCGCTCGACCACACGTTCCGTCGCCGGTTCGACGCCATCCTCATGGACTGCCAGATGCCCGGCATGGACGGCTACGCCGCCACCGTGGCGATCCGGCGCACCGAAACCGAGCGGCGCTCGCAGGCGACGCCGATCGTGGCGCTGACGGCCAACGTGCTGGCGCGTGACCGGAACCGCTGCATCGAGGCGGGCATGAATGACTTCCTTTCCAAGCCGTTCACCCAGGACCAGCTCGTCGCGGTCCTGAGGCCGGTCGCGACGGAGCGCGGCACGCTGGTCGTCCCGCAGCCCGTGGTTCGTCCGGCCGTGGAATCGCAACCCGTCCGGACGGCGACGGGGCTGGCACCGGTCCGGCCCGCGGCGACGCCGCCTCCCGAGCAGGCGGCGGACGGGGACCTGATGACGCTCGATTTCAACTCGGAGCCCGAGGTCGCCGCCAGGACCCGGCAGGAGACCGTCGAGGAGCCCGTCTCCGACGACGCGCCGCTCCTCTCCGACACGGTCGTGCTCGAAATGCTCGAAGTCCCGCTGCGCGACGCCGACGCCGTGAACAGCGTTCCAGTGCTCGACGCGGCGCAGGTGGCGGCGATTCGCGGCCTCGGCAAGCCGCAGGTTTTCGAGCGCCTGTGCGAACTGCTGTTCGGCACGGCGCCGGAATCATTGCGGCGACTGGGAGCCGCGCTGGACGCGGGCGATCTCGAGGCGATCGGCGAGGCGGCGCACTCGCTCAAGTCACCGGTGAGCAGCCTGGGCGGACGCCGCCTGGCAGGGCAGCTCGAACGATGTGAGAACGCCGCAAGCGACCTGCGCGACCTGGGTGCCGCCCGCAAGGCGGCCCGCGGACTGAAGCAGACCTACGCAGACCTGGAAGCGGCCCTGATGGCCGAGACCAGCCGCGCCACCGGAACATGAGGCTGGAGCCATGAGCAACGACCGCAACACGATGATCCTGATGGCCGACGACGATCCGGCGCAGATCATGCTCGCGGAAGCGGCGCTCGCCGGTGCCGGGTTCGTCGTGCAGTCCGTCGGAGACGGCGCGGACGCGCTCGAGCAGTTCGACGTGGTGAATCCGGACGTCGTGATCCTCGACGTCAACATGCCGCGCATGTCGGGCATCGACGCCTGCCGCGCCATCCGCGAACGGGCGAGTGGTCGGACGCTGCCGATCCTGATGCTCACGGGCCGCAATGACCTTTCCGCCATCAGCGAGGCATTCGCAGCCGGCGCCAGCGACTTCGCGCAGAAAGGCATCAACCCGCGCCTGCTGGTCGAGCGCGTGCGGTTCCTGCTGCGCGACCGCGATCTGCAGGAGGAATTGCGCGCGAGCCGCTCGAAGCTGCTGCTTGCGCAGCGCATCGCGCGCGTCGGCCACTGGGAGCTCGCGACCGACGGCCGCACGCTGCACGTCTCGCCGATGCTCGGGGAGATCCTGGGAATCGATCCGGCTACGCTCAAGAGCTTCGAGGACTTCGTCCGCATGCTCGACAAGTCCGAGCAGTTCCGGCTGCGGCAGGCTTTCCTGGCCTGCGCGACCGGGGACGGGCACTGCAGCTTCGACCACAGCCTGCGCACGACCGCGGGTACCGCGGTCTGCGTGCACCTCGAGGCGGAGCTGGTGAGCGGCGCCGGTGCGTCGAAGGACGGGACCCTCATCGTGACGCTGCAGGACCTGACTCGCCTGCACCGCGCCGAGGAAGCGGTGCGGATGCTGTCCTATTCGGACGCCGCCACCGGGCTGCCGAACCGACGCCACCTGTCCGAGCAGATCACCGCGGCGCTCAAGGTCTCGTCGGGCATGGTGGCCTCGGGCGTCGTGGCGTTCCGGATCCACAATCTCGACTACGTCGCGCAGGCACAGGGCCTCGAGGCCGCCAACGAACTCGTCGCGCGCATCGCCCGTCGCCTCGAGGACGGGCTTGCCTCCATCAGCGACGGCGGCACCGTACCGTGGCGCACGGCATCGGCGGCGGTCTGTCGCAGTGCGGAGGCCGAACTCGCGGTGCTGCTCCGCAGCCGCATCTCGGCGCAGCACCTTGCGCAGCTGGCGCAGGTGATGCTCCAGTCCCTCGTGTCCCGCACGTCCGGCGACGAAGCGGCGTACCTGCCGGGTGTCAGCGCAGGCATCGCATTCGCCAGCGACGAAGTGCCCGATGCGGAGCAGCTCCTGCAGCGTGCCCACGCGGCGGCCGAGCAGGCGACGGCGCCGTGGTCCTGCGAAACGTACTCGCCGCTGTCGCAGGTGCGCTCGCGCCGGCGAATGAAGCTCGAGTCGATCCTGCGCGGGGCGGTCGAGCGTGGCGAGCTGTCCCTCGCGTTCCAGCCGCGCGTCGCGATCGACAGTTACGAACTGATGGGTGTCGAGTGCCTCGCCCGCCTGAACAATGCCGAGCTGGGCGCCGTGGAACCGTCCGAGTTCATCCCGGTCGCCGAGAGCGCCGGTCACATCGACGAGATCGGCCGCTGGGTGCTGGGCGAAGCCTGCCGACAGCTCGCGGCATGGCGTGCGCGCTTCGAGCGTGACTTCTTCGTGTCGGTGAACCTGTCGGCACGACAGCTGCTCAGCCCCGACCTCGCCGACATCGTCCGTGCCGCCGTCGAGACGCACGGCCTGCCGGCGAGCGCGCTCGAGCTCGAGCTCGCGGAATCGAGCGTGGTCGACGCTCCGGCCGAGACACGCAGGATGCTCGACAGCCTGCGCGCCATGGGCGTACGCGTCGCAATCGACGATTTCGGCAAGGGCTACTCGTCGCTGAGCCAGATCCGGCGGATCAAGTTCGACAGCATGAAGCTCGACCGCTCGCTGATGGCCGACCTGTACACCGACCTCGGGGCGCAGGGCGTCACCACTGCGGTGATCTCGATGGCACGCAGCATGCACATGCGCTCGGTTGCCGAGGGGATCGAGGACGCCGAGACCCTGGAGATGCTGCGTGCGCTCGGATGTGACGAGATCCAGGGCAAGTACGTCTCCCCGCCGCTCGGCCCGCGGGAATTCGAGACCTGGCTCGAGGACGGCGGCGCGGCGTCCCTCGCGCGGCAAGGCGCCCTCGAGGTCATCGACGCGCTCGAGGCGGTCGAGAAGCGCCTGCGCGACTCGCAGGGTTGACCGGCCGGGGCG
>Ga0209253_10006654_pt1 | contig 9990 bp, 11 predicted proteins | sample FrelakmetBRP12BR_FD_187145 | JGI IMG/M metagenome (GOLD analysis project Ga0209253, IMG submission 187145) | Freshwater lake sediment microbial communities from the University of Notre Dame, USA, for methane emissions studies - BRP12 BR (SPAdes)... | ecosystem: Environmental > Aquatic >...
GTGGTGCGCTCCAGCGTGCGGTCGTGGATCACCACGGGCACCCCGTCGGCCGTCAGCCGCGCATCGATCTCGATGGCATGGAAGCCCAGTCGATGGCCGTGCCGGATTGCGGCCAGCGTGTTCTCGGGTGCCAGGGCGCCGGCACCGCGGTGGGCAAGGATGCGTGCGTAGGGCCACGGACGACAATGACTCATGGTCTATCTGCTCCGCTTGCGCCGAACGTAGACGATCTTCTCGACCTTGGCGACGACCAGTCCCTCGTCATCGACGACGTCGACGTTGAACAGGTGCAGGTGCTTTTCGCCGCCGTCGGTCATCCTGACGATGCGTTCAAGGTCCTCATCCGTCAGCACGAAGGTCGCGCGCATCCGCGAGCGACCCGGGGCGAGGAATTCGATCGACGCCGCCTTGTCCCACACGACGTATTCGTCCGACAGGTTATGCAGCACCATCAGCGCGAAGAAGGGGTCGGTCATCGCGTACAGCGAGCCGCCGAAATGGCTGCCGAAGTAGTTGCGGTTGCGCAGGCGCAGCGGCATCTCGACGACGATCTCGCGATAGTCCGCGGCGATGCGCCGCACCCGGATCCCGGCGCCGAGCAGCGGCGGCCACAGGTTCATGCGGAGGCGGAGCAGCCAGGAAGGGTACTTGCGGGCCATCTGCGATCGATACGAAGCCGCTGAACATTAGCGCACGGCTGCCGCGATTAAGCTTCGCGCTGACACTCGAAAGCAGACCGCACATGACCTCGATCAAGGCCCTCGAACATCTGCGCGTCCTCGACCTGACGCGCGTGCTGGCCGGCCCGTGGTGCACGCAGCTGCTCGCCGATCTCGGCGCCGATGTCATCAAGGTCGAGCGACCGGGCAGCGGCGATGACACCCGAGCCTGGGGCCCGCCCTACCTGAAGGACGCGCAGGGCCACGACACGACCGAGGCGGCCTATTACCTGTCGGCCAACCGCGGCAAGCGCTCGGTCACCGTCGACATCAGCAAGGCCGAGGGCCAGCAGCTGCTGCGCCGGCTGGCGGGCAAGAGCGACATCGTGGTCGAGAACTACAAGGTCGGCCAGCTGGCGAAGTACGGCCTCGACTACGCAGCCCTGTCTGCGCTGAACCCGCGCCTCATCTACTGCTCGATCACCGGCTTCGGCCAGGACGGCCCGTACAGGGACCGCGCCGGCTACGACTTCATCATCCAGGCCATGGGCGGCTTCATGTCGATCACCGGCGAACGCGATGACCTGCCCGGCGGCGGCCCGCAGAAAGCCGGCGTGGCGGTCAGCGACCTGATGACCGGCATGTACGCCACCGTGGCCATCCTCGCCGCGGTGGCGCAGCGCGAACGCACGGGCGCGGGCCAGTACATCGACATGGCGCTGCTCGACACGATGATCGCGATGCTGGCCAACATGAACATGAACTACCTGGTCACGGGCAGGGCGCCGGGCCGCGCCGGCAACGCGCACCAGAACATCGTGCCGTACCAGGTCTTCGCCGCCGCCGACGGCCATGTGGTGATCGCGGTGGGCAACGACAGCCAGTACGCCAGGTTCTGCGAGATTGCCGGCCGGCCGGACCTGGCGACCGACCCGCGCTACACGAAGAACGCCGAACGGGTGCGCAACCGCGCCGTGCTGGTGCCGCTGCTCGAGGCCATCGTGCGCGAGCGGCCGGCCGCCTTCTGGACCGAAAGGCTCGAAGCCGCCGGCGTGCCCTGCGGGCCGATCAATTCGATCGCGCAGGCCCTGGCCGACCCGCAGGCGGTCGCGCGTGCAATCCGCATCGACCTGCCGCATCCGACGGCGGGCACGGTGCCCCTGGTCGGCATGCCGATCCGGATGAGCACATCGAAGCCGGACTACCGCCGGCCGCCGCCGCTGCTCGGCGAGCACACCGACGAGGTGCTGCGCGAAATGGCCGACCTCGACACGGCCGAAATCGCCGCGCTGCGCGCGCGCGGCGTGCTCTGACGCGCAGCGGGTTCGCTCGATGGCCGCGCTGCACCTGATGATTTCCGGCCGCGTGCAGGGCGTCGGCTTCCGCTGGTCGATGTGCGAGGCGGCGCTCGAGCACGGCGCTCGCGGCTGGGTGCGCAACCGGCGCGACGGCCGCGTCGAGGCGGTGCTCGACGGCGGGGACGCCGTCATCGCCGCGATGCTGCACTGGGCGCAGCGCGGACCCCGCTCGGCGCGGGTCGACCAGGTCGAAACGCGCGTCGCCACCGCCGCCGAGACTGTGATGATCGGTGCGGGTTTCGAGCCGCTGGCCGATGGGTGGTGATTCAGGAAAGCGCCTCTGCGCCTGACGCTCGGTACGCGACCGACTACAGCGCCTCGAGCGCGCGCCGCATGTCCTGCCAGAGTGGCTCGAGCGGCTCGCAGCCCACCGAAAGGCGAATGAAACCCTCGGCGACCTGGTCGCCCCATCGCGCCCGCCGCTCGGCGCTGGTGTGCAAGCCGCCGAAGCTGGTGGCCGCGCGCACGAAGCGACATCCGGTGATGAATCGCTCGGCGCTGCCCTTGTCGGCCAGCGTCACTCCGACGATCGAGCCGAAGCCGCGCATCTGCTGGCGGGCAAGTTCATGCGCCGGATGCTCCGGCAGCCCGGGATAGACGACCGACCGCACCGCACGATGCCCCTGCAGGCGCTTGGCGAGCGCCAGCGCCGATTCGCACATGCGCGCAAAGCGAAGCTCCAGCGTCTCGATGCCCCGGTACACCAGCCATGCCTCGAACGGACCCGGGATCGCACCGGCGATGCGCCGCCAGTCGCGCACCGCGTCGAGAGCCGCGGCTTCGCGCGAAGCCACATGGCCGAACAGCACGTCCGAGTGCCCATTCACGGCCTTGGTGTCGGCGCACACGACGATATCGGCACCCAGTTCGAGCGGGCGTTGCCCCAGCGGCGTCATCATGGTGTTGTCGACGACGACGAGCGTGCCGGCCGCCCTCGCCCGCGCCGACACGGCGCGGATGTCGGCCAGATCCAGCGCCGGGTTCGACGGCGTCTCGATCATCACCAGTCGGTAGCCCTCGAACTTCTGCTGCCCGAGCGCGGCGGTGGCGACGAGATCGAAGCTCACCCCCAGCGGGAGCAGGAAGCGCTCGGCGAGGATGCGCGTCGTGTAGTAGCCGTCCGAAGGCAGCAGGATGCGGTCGCCGCTCTTGAGCAACCCGTAGAAGACGGCGGCGATCGCGGCCATGCCCGACGGAAACGTCACCACCGGCGCATCCTCGAGTTCGGCGAGCGCCGCATCGAGTGCGCTCCAGGTCGGATTGGCCCAGCGCGCGTACTGGTAGTCGCCGGCCGGATCGCCCGGCAGCACGTAGGCAGTGGTCAGCACCAGCGGCGGCGTCAGCGGCGCGCCGGCCGGTTGCGCGCCAGCGTGATGCAGCGCGCGGGCAACGCGTTCGTCGTTGTCTGAGGAATGCTTGTCGGAGGAGTTCATTCGGGCGCTCGGCTCAGTCCTGCTGCAGCGGATGAAAAGCGGGCCTGTCGGCCGCGTGGGCAATGACCGACGCGTCGAAGCGCGGATTCAGCTTCGCGTTGATCACGTGGTCGCGCCAGGCACCGTCGATGAACAGATACTCGCGTGCCATCCCTTCGCGCACAAAGCCCAGCCGCGCCAGCAGTCGCTGGCTGCGCTCGTTCTCCGGGCGGTGGCTGGCCTGCACCCGGTGCAGGTTCAGCGTGTCGAACAGCCAGTCGATGCTCGCCGCCAGCGCCTCGCGCATCAGGCCCTGGCCCTCGAACTCGCGGTCGACGGCGAAACCCAGCATGCACGAGTGAAAAGCGCCGCGCGTGATCTGCGTGAAATTCACACGGGCAAGCAGCACGCTCGGTGCCGCCTCGCGCCGCAGGACGACCAGGGGCACGCTGCGGCCGGCCGCGAAGTCGCGCAGCGAAGCGGCCAGCGCGCGCGCCCAGTAGGTCGCGGATTCGACATCGCCGCGCGGCGGATCCCAGTGCGCAAAGTGCTCACGGTTGCGAGCGAAGAACGACGCATGCAGCAGGGCGTGCGCCGACGTGGCCAGTTCGACGTGCAGCCGCGCGGTCACAAGCTGCGGCACCGGCATGCGTGATGGCGGCCTGTCTCGCACCACGGCCCGATCTGTACCGGTATCCACCAAGACCCTGCAATTTCCGGTGTAATTCAGCCTCTTGCGCAACCGTCCGCCCGAAGGAGCCCCCGTGAGCCGACGCCTCTTCCTTGCCATCGCCGCGGCCGTCGGCCTCGCCGCATCGCCGCCCGCTCTCGCGCAGGGCGCAGCGTACCCGAGCAAGCCGATCCGCCTGATCGTGCCCTACCCGCCCGGCGGCCCGCTCGATGCGGCGGCGCGCGCGCTGGCCGAGCGCCTCAAGGATTCGCTTGGCACGGTGATCGTCGAAAACCGCGCCGGCGCCGGCGGCAACGTCGGCGCGGACTACGTCGCCAAGCAACCGGCCGACGGCTACACGCTGGTCATCGGCGCGGTCGCCACGCACGCGATCAACCCGTGGCTGTTCTCGAAGCTGCCGTACGACCCGATCAGGGACTTCGCGCCGATCACGCTGATCGCGCAGGTGCCCAACGTGCTGGTGATGCCACCGGAGACGGCGACGAAGCTCGCCATCGACTCGGTGCCGAGCCTGATCGCCTACATGCGCCGCAACCCGGGCAAGCTGTCGTACGCCTCGGGCGGCAACGGCAGCGGCGGCCACATGGCTGGCGAACTGCTCAAGTCGATGGCGCAGGTCTCGATGGTGCACATCCCGTACGCCGGCGCAGCGCCGGCGCAGCTGGGCCTGCTCGGTGGCCAGACCGAACTGATGTTCGACAACCTCGCCTCGGCCGCTGCCAACATCCGTGCCGGCAAGCTGCGCGCGTTCGCGGTGACCACGGCCAGGCGCGCGCCCTCGTTTCCCGACCTGCCGACGATGGCCGAGGCCGGTGGCAAGCAACTGGCCGGGTTCGACGTCACGACCTGGTTCGGCGTCATGGCGCCGGCCGGCACGCCGCAGCCGATCGTCACCCGCCTGAACGAGGAGATGCGCAAGGCACTGGTCACCTCGGAGATGCGCGAGCGCCTGGCGCGGATGGGGGCCGAGCCGGCGCCTACCGCGCCCGCGGAGTTCGCCGCCTTCATGCGCGCCGAACTGGCCAAGTACGAGAAGGTGGTCAAGTTCTCCGGCGCCAAGGTCGACTGATGCGGGCCGCCGGCCGCGGGTGGCTTGCGCGGGGCCGCCACGCGACTAGCATTCGGGTGCCCGTTCCGAAACTACCCAGGGAGACGAGATGAAGCACGTGATCCGAGCGGCGCTGCTCGCCGCCATGTTCGCCAGCGCCTCGGCATTTGCGCAGGCCTATCCCACCAAGCCCGTCACGATCGTGGTGCCCTTCACCGCTGGCGGCCCGACCGACACGGTCGCCCGTTCGCTCGGCGCGGCGATGACCAAGCATCTCGGCCAGACGGTGATCATCGAGAACGTCGGCGGCGCCGGCGGCACGGTCGGCGCCGCGCGCGTCAAGAACGCCGCCCCCGATGGCTACACGGTGCTGCTGCACCATATCGGCATGTCGACGGCGCCGGCGCTGTATCGCAAGCTCGCCTACAACCCGCAGACCGATTTCGAGACCATCGGCCTGGTGGTCGACGTGCCGATGACGTTCATCGCTCGCTCCGACTTCCCGGCGGCCGACTTCAAGGACATGGTCGCCTACGTCAAGAAAAACAAGGACAAGATCAACCTCGCCAATGCCGGCCTCGGCGCCGCCTCGCACCTGTGCGGGCTGCTGTTCATGTCGGCGATCGAGACCGACCTGACCACGATCCCGTTCAAGGGCACCGCCGACGCGATGAATGCATTGCTCGGCAAGCAGGTCGACCTGCTGTGCGACCAGACCACGAACACCACCGGCCAGATCAAGGCCAACTCGGTCAAGGCCTATGCGGTGACCAGCGCCGTGCGCGTGACGTCGCTGCCCAACCTGCCCACCGCGGCGGAAGCGGGACTCGCCGGGTTCCAGGTCGGCGTCTGGCACGGCATCTATGCGCCGAAGGGCACGCCAAAGGCCTCCCTCGACAAGCTGGTTGCGGCGCTGCAGGCAGGCGCCAAGGATCCGGACTTCGTCCGCCGCATGACCGAACTGGGGGCAAGCATCTACGGCGCCGACAAGATGACGCCGGCCGCGCATGCTGCGCTGCTGAAGGCCGAGATCGACAAGTGGGGGCCGATCATCCGCAAGGCCGGCGCCTACGCGGACTGAGCGAGGCGACCGCGCACGGCACGGTCACGACACTGCCACGACAGGGATGATGAAGCGCATGACAGAGGCCGCTGTGACGAACGGCCGCGGGAGGAAGTGATGCGGATTGGCAACCAGAAGGACTTCTGGTCCGGCCTGATGTTCCTGGTCCTGGGGCTGGGGTTTGTCGGCTTCGCGCAGAACTACGAGATGGGCACCGCACAGCGAATGGGGCCAGCGTATTTCCCGACCGCGCTCGGCGGGCTGCTCGCGATCCTCGGGCTCGTCATCGCAATCCAGGGACTGGCGCAGAAGACGGGGCCGGACGGCGACATCGAGCGCTTCCACTTCGGGCCGCTCGTGATCGTGCTCGGCGCCGTGGCGCTGTTCGGCCTGTTGTTGCGCCCGGCTGGCCTGGTCGCGGCCCTGCTGGCGCTGATCGGCGTTTCGGCATACGCCAGCCACGAGTTTCGCCTGCGCGAGATCGTTCCGCTGGCGGTGTTCCTCGTCGCGCTCGTGCTGGCGGTGTTCGTCTGGGGGCTCGGCCTGGTGATACCGCTGTGGCCGGCATTCATGGTGCAGTAGAGGCCCGGGGGCGCGAATGGAACTGCTGAACAACCTGGCCCTCGGCTTCGAGACCGCACTCACGCTGCAGAACCTGGCCTATTGCCTGGCCGGCGTGATCATCGGCACGCTGATCGGCGTGCTGCCGGGCCTCGGTCCGGTGGCCACGCTGGCCATGCTTCTGCCCTTCACTTATTCGCTGCCGCCGGTGTCGGCACTGATCATGCTGTCCGGCATCTACTACGGTGCGCAGTACGGCGGCTCGACGACTGCGATCCTGGTCAACCTGCCCGGCGAATCGTCGTCGGTGGTCACCTGTCTCGACGGCTACCAGATGGCGCGCCGCGGTCGCGCCGGCGCGGCATTGGGCATTGCCGCCATCGGCTCGTTCATCGCCGGCAGCTTCGCCACGCTGCTGATCGCCGCCTTCGCACTGCCGCTGGTGGAAGTGGCATTCAAGTTCGGCCCCGCCGAGTACTTCTCGCTGATGGTGCTCGGCCTGATCGGCGCGGTCGTGCTGGCTTCGGGCAGCCTGATCAAGGCGATCGCGATGATCGTGCTCGGCCTGCTGCTCGGCCTGGTCGGCACCGACGTTAATTCGGGTGTGGCCCGCTTTGCTTTCGACATTCCCGAACTCACTGACGGCATCGGCTTCGTCGGCGTGGCCATGGGCGTGTTCGCCTTCTGCGAGATCGTCACCAACGTCGAAAAGCACGAGCACCGCGAGGTCTTCACCGACAAGGTGAAGAACCTGATGCCGACGCTAAAGGATCTGAAGGATGCGGCGCCGGCAATTGCCCGCGGCACGCTGCTCGGTTCACTGCTCGGAATCCTGCCCGGGGGCGGTGCGCTGCTGGCGGCCTTCGCCTCCTACAGCATGGAGAAGAAGATCGCCGGCGCCAAGGCCGATCCGCCTTTCGGGCAGGGCAACATCCGCGGCGTCGCCGGTCCGGAGTCGGCCAACAACTCCGGCGCGCAGACGTCGTTCATCCCGATGCTCACGCTCGGCATCCCGCCCAATGCGGTGATGGCGCTAATGATCGGCGCGATGACCATCCACAACATCCAGCCCGGCCCGCAGGTAATGTCGAGCAACCCGGCGCTCTTCTGGGGCCTGATTGCCTCGATGTGGGTTGGCAACCTGATGCTCGTGGTGCTCAACCTGCCCATGATCGGCATATGGGTGCAACTGCTGAAGGTCCCGTACAAGTGGCTGTACCCGGCGATCCTCGTCTTCTGCTGCATCGGCGCGTACTCGCTGAACAACAATCCGTTCGACGTCTACGTCACCGCCATCTTCGGCGCGATCGGCTACGTGTTCTACAAGCTGGGCTGCGAACCGGCGCCACTGATCCTCGGCTTCATCCTCGGCCCGATGATGGAGGAGAACCTGCGCCGCGCCATGCTGCTGTCGCGCGGCGACCCGACCGTGTTCTTCACCCGCCCGCTGTCGCTGACCCTGCTGCTGATGGCCGTTGCGCTGGTCGTCGTGGTCGCCCTGCCGGCAATCAAGAGCAAGCGCGAAGAGGCGTTCCAGGAAGTCGATTGAACCAGCGCGCCGCGCCCAACGAAAAAGCCCGGCCTTGGCCGGGCTTTTTCACGACCGGCGCGCAAGCGTCGGCCGTCTCGGGGGAGGTTGTCGACTCGCTGCGGGCCGCTCAGTTCGAGCGCTGCTCGCTCGGCGTCGCGGCGAGGTTCGTAGCCGGCCGCTCGCCGATCACCTCGGCCACCGGCAGCACGATCACGTCGCTGCGCGCGGTCAGGCGGGCATATTCGTCGTTGAAGTGGAGCTTCGCCATCAGCAGCGTTGCGCCGATGAACGCGGCCATCGCGGCACTGACGAGGCGGACGGTCTTGGACGGTGCGTACATGGTGGACTCCTTCGGCTTGTTTCGTTGATCGTTTGCGGTGCTGCTCGATGAGTTGCACTGTAGGCACCGGCATCGCCCGCCGCGAGCGGATTGCGACGGAGCGCGCAAATCGCGGGCCGAGTTGCACAGGCCCGTTTCGTCACCAACTGGCACAATTCGCCGCTCACTCCCGGATCGAGGCGTTTCGTCATGCCCAGCACCCGTTCATCGCTGTTTTCCTGCGTGCTGGCCACACTCGCCGGCCTGTTCGTCGCGGCGCCGGTCGCCGCGCAGGCGCAGGCCTATCCGACCAAGTCCGTGCGGCTGATCGTGCCTTTCCCGCCGGCCGGAGCCACCGACATCCTGTCGCGCGAACTGGCAAAGCAACTCTCGGAGCGCCTGAAGCAGCAGGTCATCGTCGACAACAAGCCGGGCGCGGGCGGCACGCTGGGCAGCGACATGACCGCGAAGGCGGCGGCCGACGGCTACACGATCCAGATGGCCACGAGCTCGACGCATTCGATCGGGCCGGCGCTCAACCCGAAGATCCCGTACAACGCGCAGGCCGATTTCACGCCGATCGCGCACGTGGCCGACTCGGTCAACGTGCTGCTGATCGCCCCGAACGTGAAGGCGGCCAACGTCAAGGAACTGGTCGCACTGCTGAAAGCCAGTCCCGGGCAGTACAACTACGGCTCCAGCGGCAACGGCACCATCGTTCACCTGACCGCGGAACTGTTCAAGTCGATGACCGGCACCTATGTCGTGCACATTCCCTATCGCGGCACGGCGCTGGTGATCCCGGACATGATCGCCGGCCAGGTCCACCTGCTGTTCGACAACATCGCCTCGGCGCAGCCGCACCTGAAGGACGGCAAGCTGCGCGCGATCGCCGTGACCTCCACCAAACGCTCGCCGCTGCTGCCCGAGGTGCCGCCGGTGGCCGACACCGTGCCCGGCTTCGAATCGGTGACCTGGTTCGGCGTATTCGGGCCGCGCGGCATGCCTGCAGAGGCCGTCAACCGCCTGAACAGCGAGATCAACGCAGTGCTGAAGTCGCCCGAATTCCAGCAGCGGCTGCGCACGCTCGGCTATGACGCCGCCGGCGGCACGCCAGCCGAGTTCGCCCGCGTCGTGCAGAACGATCGCGACAAGTGGGCGCAGCTGATCCGCGAACGCAAGATCACCATCGATTGAAACGCGCCGACCGGCAGTTCGGATCCGGCCACGGCGCAGAAGGGCAGAACATGACTTCGTTCGACTGGCAGAACCCCTACCCCACGACGCGCCGGCCGGTCTTTGCGCGCAACGTCGTTGCCACCAGCCAGCCGCTGGCGGCGCAGGCGGG